>Ga0335085_10014946_pt1 | contig 11295 bp, 9 predicted proteins | sample Lox_Sample_45_FD_206712 | JGI IMG/M metagenome (GOLD analysis project Ga0335085, IMG submission 206712) | Soil microbial communities from Loxahatchee National Wildlife Refuge, Florida, United States - Lox_Sample_4.5 | ecosystem: Environmental > Terrestrial > Soil > Wetlands | place: USA: Florida... | reverse complement strand
GGCGTCGTCCTCCGGCGCCGGCGCGAGCGGCGCCGGCGCGAATTCGACGGCTGCAAGGACGAACGAGGCCGCGCGCACCGCGTCGGTTCCGGCAATCGGTGCGGAAATCGGCGCGCGCGTCGCGGTAGCCGCACAGAACCTGCTCTCGCAGCCGAGCCAGGCCCTCGCCACTCTTCCTCACGGCGCGGCGCCGCCGACGGCAAACGCGGCGGCGACGGCGCCGCCGCAGGGGCACGGCTCCGCGACGCCCGACCCCAATGCCATCGCGGCGAAACCCGCGCCGGCCGCGCCCGCCGCCGCGACTGCCGCCGCGCAAGCGGAGCTGCAGCCGCAGGCCCAGCAGGCCGCCGCGGCTCTCGCGGGCTCGGCGGAGAGCGCCGACGTGCCGAGCGCCGCGCCATCGGCGGAAAGCAGCGCCGATCCCGGAACTCCGCCCGTTCCGGGCCTCGCGCCTGCTCCGGCCGCGGTCGCGGCCGCCGCGAGCGAGAGCGCTCCCGCGCCCGCCATCGCCGCGAGCGCGCTCGAACAGGTCGCGGCCGGCATCAAGCAGGCCGCGCGCGGCAACCTCGATCGGATCGAGATCCAACTCAAGCCGGCCTCTCTCGGCGCCATCGACGTGCGGCTCGAGCTCGGGCACGACGGCCGCGTCAGCGCGGTCATCTCCGCCGACCGCAGCGACACGCTGATGCTGCTGCAGCGCGGCTCCGGCGAGCTGCAGCAGGCGCTGCGCGACGCGGGGCTGCAGGCGGACACCGGCAGTCTGAGCTTCAATCTCCGCGGCGACGCCCAAGCGAACAATCAAGGAAGCAATCAAGGCGGCAGCGGAGGCGCGCCCGGCTCGAGCTCCGCATTCGCCGGCGATGCCGGCACCGCGCCCGCGGCAGCCGAGGCCGCGGGCTCGCGCCACACCGGTCTCCTCAACATACAGGTCTGAGCACACCCATGGTCACGAGCACCAGCGTCTCGAGCGGCGTCCCCGCCGCCTCCACCGTCGCGAACACGGCCACGAGCCCTTCGGATCCCGCGCTGCTGACGCAGAACTTCAACACCTTCCTGACGCTGCTGACGACGCAGCTCAAGAACCAGGACCCGCTGTCGCCGCTCGACACCAATCAGTTCACGCAGCAGCTCGTCTCCTTCAGCCAGGTCGAGCAGGCGATCGACACGAACAAGAACCTGCAAGCGCTGATCGGCCTCCAGAACTCCAGCGAGACGATCCAGGCGCTGCCGCTGGTGGGACGCACGATCGAGTACTCCGACAGCACGGCGCCGCTCAGCAACGGGCAGGCGACTTTCTCCTACACGCTACCGACCAATGCCGCCGCGGGCACGCTCGCGGTGCTGGACGCGAACGGCAAGGTCGTCTTCTCGCAGCGGGCCGAAACCGCGGCGGGCCGTCACGTCTTCACTTGGAACGGCAATACCGCCGCGGGCGCGACCGCCGCAGACGGCGATTACTCCCTGAGGATCGTCGCCGCCGATGCCCAGGGACAGCCGATCGCGGCCTCGATCACAGCCCTCGGCCAGGTGAGCGGCGTCAGCGTCGTCAACAACGCGGCCACGTTCAACGTCGGCGGCGTCAGCGTCCCCATGAGCGAGCTGCTCAACATCCAACCCAGTTCGAACTGACCGCGTCGCGCAAGGAGCCATGACATGAGTATCTACGGTGCGATGTTCTCGGCCGTGTCCGGCCTCAACGCCAACAGCCAGGCGCTCGACATGATCGCCGACAACATCTCGAACGCGAACACGACGGGATACAAGGAGACCGAGCCCCTGTTCTCGACGCTGGTGACGCAGGATCCGACCCAGACCACCTATACACCGGGCGGTGTGCAGGTCGCGCCCTTCAGCGCCATCGATCAGCAGGGCCTGCTGCAGGCCTCGACCTCTCCGACGGCGCTGGCAATTCAGGGCGGCGGGTTTTTCGTCGTCAACAGCAACGCTGCGGGCGCGAGCGCCAACGGCGTCTACTCCTTCACGCGCGCGGGCGCCTTCAATGTCGACGCCAACGGCGACCTCCGCAATTCCGCGGGCCTCTACCTCCAGGGCCAGAAGCTGACGCCGGCGCAGGCCCAGGCCGTCTTGGCGGGCAACGCCGATCAGCTCACCGCGACCACTCTGACCTCGCTGCAGACGGTCAACGTCAGCGGTCTCAGCGGCACCGCGCAAGCCACCTCAGGCGTGACCCTCGCCGCCAACCTGCCGGCCTCGGATACCGCGGCCTCGCCCCCGCGCACCGTCACCGTCCCGGTCTTCGACTCCCTGGGCAACGAGCACGACCTCACGCTGAGCTTCACCCGGACCGCCACCGCCAACCAATGGCAAGTCTCGGGCTCGCTCAGCAACGCCGGCACCAGCACCGTCACCATCGGCGCCGGCAACGACATCGTGCAGTTCAACCCCGATGGAACGCTGAACGCCGCGGGCACCACCTTCAACGCCGCGAATGCCGTCAGCGTCGCCTGGGACAGCAGCGTGACCGGCGCCACCTCGCCGCAGACGCTCACCCTGAGCCTCGGCTCCGACGGGCAAGCCGACGGGCTCAGCCAGTTCGGCGGCCCCTTCTCGGTCGCCCGCGTCGACCAAAACGGGCTCCGTTTCGGCAATTTCACGGGAATCAGCATCGACCAGAACGGCATCGTCACCGCGAACTTCGACAACGGGCTGCAACAGCCGATCTTCGTCATCCCCGTCGCGACCTTCCCGAACCCGAACGGGCTCGCCGCGCTGAGCGGCAACACCTACTTGCAGACCGCGGACTCCGGCGCCTACCTGCTCTGCCAGTCCGGCACCGGCGCCGCCGGCAAGATCTCGCCCTCCTCGCTCGAGGGCTCGACCGTGGACATCGCGACGGAGTTCTCGAACCTCATCATCACGCAGCGCGCCTATTCCGCGAACGCGAAGATCATCACAACCGCCGACCAGATGCTGCAGGACCTGATCGACGCGAAGCGCTGAGCGGCCTGACCGGACCCCGAGACGCCGCCCGGCCCGCGGGGCCGGGCGGCGCATTTCACAGTGCGTTAGCAAGGCATTAACGAAGACGCTTAGCTCTTTCTTAATCCCGAAGAGCGCAATATCTCGCCCGACTCACCCTCCCGCGCGGGAGGTCAACGACATCCGGGCAATTCGCTTCGACCATGAACTCAGCACCTTCCCGAATCGCGGAAATCGACGACCTGCCGCCGCCGAACACCAAGCGCTGGGTCATCCGGCGCAAGGCCGAGGTCGTCGCGGCCGTGCGCGGGGGCGTCATCAGCCTCGACGAGGCCTGCCGGCGCTACACGCTCTCGATCGAGGAATTCCTCTCCTGGCAGCGTCTCATCGACAGCCACGGGCTCGCTGGCCTGCGCGTCACGCGCTTGCAGGACTACCGGAGCATGGAGCGTCCGCGCTGAAAAAGCGCGGCAGACTTCCGCCCGCGGCAAGAGTTGCCGCCGAATAGGCAAAATTTTCCGAGTATTAACTGATCTTTCACCGGGCCGCCCTAGCCTCGATCGCAACGCGATCAGCGGAGGCAAGGCCACGTGAATGGGTTGATGCAGAGCATGGCGCGGCTCGGCGCCGGTCGTCTCGCCGCGATCGCCGGCGTCGGCGTCGCGATGGTCGCGTTCTTCGTCTTCCTCACGACGCGCCTAGCGACGCCGGGTATGAGCCTGCTGTTCGCGGATCTCGATCTCAAGGACAGCGGCCAGATCGTCCAGAAGCTCGACGCCATGAACGTCCCCTACCAGCTCCGCGGAGACGGCGCGCAGATTCTCGTGCCCGCGGATCAGGTGGCGCGGCTCAGGATGACGATGGCCGAGCAAGGACTGCCGCGCGGCGGCTCGATCGGCTACGAGCTCTTCGACAAATCCGAATCCTTCGGCGCCTCGAGCTTCGCACAGAGCATCAATCAGCTCCGCGCGCTCGAGGGCGAGCTCGCGCGCACCATCGGCAGCCTCGGCCCGGTCGTCTCCGCACGCGTCCATCTCGTCCTCCCGCGGCGCGACCTCTTCGCGCGCGACAATCAGGAGGCGAGCGCCTCGATCGTGGTGCGGCTGCGCGGCGGAGATCGCCTGGCCAAGGGCCAGGTGGCGGCGATCCGCAACCTGGTGGCCTCCGCGGTGCCCACGCTCAAGCCCGGCCGCGTCTCGATCGTCGACAGCGCCGGGAACCTGCTCGCGCGCGGCGACGGCGAGCAGGACAATGCGGCCTCCGGCGCCGGCGCGGAGGAGCTCCGCGTCAACTACGAGACCCGCGTCGCCCGCAGCGTCGAGGAGCTCCTGGAGCGGACGCTCGGCCCCGGCAAGGTCCGCGTCGACGTCCACGCCGACATGGATTTCGACCGCGTCACCACCAGCTCCGAGACCTTCAATCCCGACGGCCAGGTCGTGCGCTCGACCCAAAGCGTCGCGCAAAACGACGACAGCACCACCGGGAGCGACCAGCCCGTCACGGTCTCGAACAATCTTCCCGGCAACCAGCAGCAGACCGCCGCGGCCGGCGCCCGCAACAAGGCCGCGCACAGCGAGGAGACCGTCAACTACGAGATCTCCAAGACCGTGCGCAGCCAGGTGCACGAGGCCGGCGACATCAGGCGCCTCTCGGTCGCCGTCCTCGTCGACGGCAATTACGAGACCAAGCCCGACGGGAGCAAGACCTATTCCCCACGCTCGCCCGAGGAGATGAAGCAGATCGCCGCCCTCGTGCGCTCCGCGATCGGCTTCGACGACAAGCGCGGCGACAGCATCGAGGTCGCCAATCTCCGCTTCGCGACGCCCGAGGAGCCCGCGGCGGCAGCGCCCCCCGCGACCATCCTGGGCTTCGAGCGCGCGGAGATCTTCCGCATCGGCGAGACGCTGATGATCGCCGTCGTGGCGCTCCTGGTGATCCTCCTGGTCGTGCGCCCCGTGCTCTTCCGCCTCCTCGAAGGCGGCGGCAACGGCGGCGCCGAGACCGCGGGACTGCTGCCGGAGCCCGCCTATGCGGGCGCCCCGCAGCTTCCGCCTCCGCCGGGCATGAGCGTGCCGGCCGCCGCGCCGGCTACCGCCGTCGTTCCGTCGGCGATGCCGAGGCCGCAGACGCCGGTCGAGCAGATGATCGACATCGGGCAAGTCGAGGGGCGCGTCGCCGCCTCGAGCATCCGCAAGATCGGAGAGATCGTCGACAAGCACCCGGAGGAGGCCGTCGCGATCGTGCGCAGCTGGATGTACCAGGGCACGTGATCACCGCCGCCCCCATGATCGAAGGCAGAGTGCCCTATGCGCGTACGTGAGGATTTCCGCTCCCTCAACGGCCCCGAGAAGGCCGCGATCCTGATGCTCGCGCTCGGCGACGAGCACACCGCGCGGCTCTTCTCGCTGATGGACGACGAGGAGATCAAGGAGATCTCCCAGACCATGGCAAATCTCGGCACGGTGAGCTCCACCATCGTCGAGCGCCTCTTCGTGGAGTTCGCGGAGCACATCTCCGCGACGGGCTCGCTCGTCGGCACCTACGAGAGCACCGAGCGGCTCCTGCAGAAGGTGCTGGGTGCGGAGCGCGTCAACCAGATCATGGAGGAAATCCGCGGCCCCGCGGGCCGCACCATGTGGGACAAGCTCGGCAACGTGAACGAGGTCGTGCTCGCGAATTACCTCAAGAACGAATACCCGCAGACGGTCGCCGTCGTCCTCTCGAAGATCAAGCCGGATCACTCCGGCCGCGTGCTGACGCAGCTTCCGGAGAGCTTCGCCATGGAGGTCGTCATGCGCATGCTGCGCATGGAGGCCGTGCAGAAGGAGGTGCTCGACGACGTCGAGCGAACGCTCCGAAACGAGTTCTTCTCGAGCCTCGCGCGCACCAACCGCCGGGACTCCCACGAGCTCATCGCGGAGATCTTCAACAGCCTCGACCGCAACAGCGAGAACCGCTTCATCGCGGCGCTCGAGGAGCGCAACCGGGATTCGGCGGAGCGTATCAAGGCCCTCATGTTCACCTTCGAGGACCTGGGCAAGCTCGACGGCAGCGCGATCCAGGGCATCCTGCGCAATGCCGACAAGGACAAGATCCCGCTCGCGCTCAAGGGCGCCTCGGAGGCGCTGCGCGAGCTCTTCTTCACGAACATGTCGGAGCGCGCGGGGAAGATCCTCAAGGAGGACATGCAGTCGCTGGGGCCGGTGCGCCTCAAGGACGTGGAGGAGGCGCAGAGCTACCTCGTGGCGCTCGCCAAGGACCTCGCCGCCCGCGGCGAGATCGTGATCTCCGACGGCAGCGCCGAGGACCAGCTCGTCTACTGAGGAACCATGGCAGCAAGCCCGCAGAAATTCCTATTCGACACCTCCTTCGACCAGCCGCAGGGGCCGGTCGCCGTGCATTTCGCCCGGAAGCCCGCGGAGCCGAGCTTCAGCCGCGCCGAGCTCGAGACGGCGCGGGCGGCGGCGGCGGCGGAGGCGCGGCAGGTTGCGCTCGCGGAGGCCGCGGCGAGCCTGGAGCAGCGCCTCGCGGACGCCGTCCAAGGCCTCGCCGCGGGCGTTGCCTCGCTGCTGGAGCGCGACGAGGAAATCCGTCGTGCCGCGGAGACACAGGCGATCGAGCTCGTCCGCGCGGTGCTCGCGCGGGCGCTCCCCGAGCTCGCCCGCGCGAACCCGCTCGCGGAGATCGAGGCGATGATCGCGCAATGCCTCCGCGAGGCCTTCGAGGAGCCGCGCATCGTGCTCCGGGTTCCCAACGATCTCTTCGATCCGCTGCGCCAGCGCCTCGCCGCGATCGCGCAGCAGAGCGGCTTCGGCGGGAAATTCGTGATCCTCGCCGACGACAGCCTCGGTCCCGCCGATTGCCGCCTGGAATGGGCGGACGGCGGCGCCGAGCGCGACGTCCACCGCCTCGCCCATGCGGTCGATGCGGCGCTCGCCCGCACCCTCCCTGCCCCGAAACCGGAGCCTTCCCCCCAGGAGAGCCAAGATGAGTGAGCCCAACAACCTCCAGCTCGCGGAGATCGAGAGCGAGACGCCGGCGCCGGCGGAGGCGCGGCCGCAGAACGCCAAGGAGCTCGAGGCGGTTTACGACATCCCCGTGCAGATCTCGGCGGTGCTCGGGCGCGCGACCATGCAGGTGAGCCAGCTCCTGAAGCTAGGCCGCGGCGCGGTGGTGGAGCTCGACCGCAAGGTCGGCGAGGCCATCGACATCTACGTCAACAACCGCCTCGTCGCGCGCGGCGAGGTCGTGGTGGTCGACGAGCGCCTCGGCGTCACCATGACCGAGATCGTCAAGGCCGAGCGCTCCTGAACCGAAGGACAGCCCGATGCGCCTCCTCATCATCGGCCCGCTCGAGGGCTATATCAGCGCGGCCGGCAAGATCGCCCTCTCCCGCGGCGCCACCGTCGCGCATGCCGACGACATCGAGCGCGGCCTCAACGCGCTGCGATCCGGCCAAGGCGCCGACCTCATCATGCTCGACGTCAAGCTCGACGTGGGCCGCCTCGTCGAGAGCCTGAGGCAGGAGCGCATCAACGTCCCCGTCGTCGCCTGCGGCATCGGCACCGACGCCGAGGCGGCGGTGCGCGCGATCAAGGCGGGCGCCAAGGAGTACATCCCCCTCCCGCCCGACGCCGAGCTCATCGCGGCGGTCCTCGAGGCGGTGGCGCAGGAGAGCTACTCCCTCATCTATCGCGATCCCGCCATGACGAGCCTCGTCAAGCTCGCGGAGCAGGTGGCGCCCGCGGACGCGAGCGTCCTCATCACCGGCGAGAGCGGCACCGGCAAGGAGGTGCTCGCGCGGCTCATCCATCGCAAGAGCCGCCGCGCGCGGCACAACTTCATCTCCGTCAACTGCGCCGCGATCCCCGAGCAGCTCCTGGAGAGCGAGCTCTTCGGCCACGAGAAGGGCGCCTTCACCGGCGCCGTCGCGCGCCGCATCGGGAAATTCGAGGAGGCAAATGGCGGAACCCTGCTCCTCGACGAGATCAGCGAGATGCACACGCGCCTCCAGGCGAAGCTCTTGCGCGCGATCCAGGAGCGCGAGATCGACCGCGTCGGCGGCACGCAGCCGATCCGCGTGGACATCCGCCTCATCGCGACCTCGAACCGCGACCTCGAGGCCGAGGTGCGCAAGGGCAATTTCCGCGAGGACCTGTTCTTCCGCCTGAACGTCGTGCGCCTGGAGATGCCGCCGCTCCGCGAGCGCCGGCAGGACATCGAGCTCCTCGCGGAATTCTTCGTCAAGAAATACGCCGAGGCCAACGCAGTCCCGGTGCGGCCGCTCTCGCCCGAAGTGCGGGAAATGCTGGCCCGCCACCCCTGGCGCGGCAACGTCCGCGAGCTCGAGAACACCATGCACCGCGCGGTGCTGCTCTCGCGCGGCGCCATGATCGGGCCCGAGGCGGTGATGCTCTCGACCCTCAGGACCGAGGGCGACGCGGGGACCGCCGCGATCGCCAGCAAAGTCGGGCTCGTCGGCCGCACCGTCGCGGACGTCGAGCGCGACCTCATCCTGGAGACGCTCAACCACTGCCTCGGCAACCGGACACACGCCGCCAACATCCTGGGCATCTCGATCCGCACGCTCCGCAACAAGCTCCAGCAGTACCGCCAGGAGGGCGTCGCCGTGCCGATGCCGGGCGAGCCGGAGCGCGCGAGCGCCTAAGCGAGCCCCGACGAGCGCGCGATGACCGACCTCGCCACCAATGCCGCGCAGGAGCGGGCGCCGCTGGGACAGCTCCTGGCCCGGCTCGGCGCGGCGCTCCGCCGCGGCGAGATCGCGCTGGCACTCGGCGTGGTCGCGATCCTGGTCGTGCTCATACTGCCGATGCCGACCTGGCTCCTCGACGGCAGCCTCGCGCTCTCCATCACCTTCTCGGTGCTGATCCTGATGGTGTCGCTGTTCATCCAGCGGCCCCTGGAGTTCTCGGCCTTTCCGACGGTGCTGCTGATCGCGACCATGCTGCGCCTTGCGCTCAACCTCGCGACCACGCGGCTCATCCTGAGCCACGGCCACGAGGGGACGGCGGCGGCGGGCCACGTCATCCAGGCCTTCGGCGGCTTCGTGATGAGCGGCAATTTCGTGATCGGCGTCATCGTCTTCATCATCCTGGTGGTGGTGAACTTCGTGGTCATCACGAAAGGCTCCGGCCGCATCGCCGAGGTCGCCGCGCGCTTCAGCCTCGACAGCATGCCCGGCAAGCAGATGGCGATCGACGCCGATCTCTCGGCGGGCCTCATCGACGAGGCGGCCGCGCGCAAGCGCCGGGGACAGCTCGAGGACGAGAGCAACTTCTTCGGCGCCATGGACGGCGCCTCGAAATTCGTGCGCGGCGACGCCGTCGCCGGCCTCATCATCACCTTCATCAACGTCGTCGCGGGCATCGTGATCGGCGTCATGCAGAAGGGCCTGAGCTTCGGCGAGGCGACGCAGAGCTACACGCTCCTCACCGTCGGCGACGGGCTCGTGACGCAGATCCCCGCGCTGGTGGTCTCGACCGCCGCGGGCATGCTGGTCTCCAAGGCCGGCATCAGCGGCTCCACCGACAAGGCGCTTTTCGGCCAGTTGAGCGCCTATCCCTCGGCGCTCGGCCTCGCCTCCGTGCTGACGCTGGTGCTGGCGCTGCTGCCGGGCATCCCGATGCTGCCCTTCCTCGCGCTCTCGGCGCTCACGGGCGGCGCCGCCTGGCGCCTCACGGAACGGCGCGAGGCCGAGGCGCGCGCCGAGGCGGAGAAGGCGAGCGCCGCCGCGGCGCCGCCCAAGGAGGAGTCGATCCACACGGCGATGCAGATCGACCAGATCCGCCTCGAGCTCGGCTACGGCCTCCTCGCGCTCATCAACAACGAGCACGGGCCGAAGCTAACGGACCAGGTGCGCTCGCTCCGCCGGCAGATCGCGACCGAGATGGGCTTCGTCATGCCCTCCGTGCGTATCCAGGACAACCTGCAGCTCTCGGCCAACACCTACGTGATCCGCATCAAGGAGATCGAGGTCGGCCGCGGCGATCTCCGCCCCAACATGCTGCTCGTCATGGATCCCCGCGGCGAGCCCATCAGCCTCCCCGGCGAGACCACCGTCGAGCCGACCTTCGGCCTCCCCGCGCTCTGGACCGCCGAGAGCAGTCGCGAGGAGGCCACCTTTCGAGGCTACACCGTGGTCGAGCCGCAGACCGTCGTCACCACGCATCTGACCGAGGTCGTGAAGGACGCGATGGCGGAGCTCCTCTCCTACGCGGAGACCCAGAAGCTCCTCGACGAGCTCGACAAGAGCCACCAGAAGCTCATCGCGGACATGGTGCCGAGCCAGATCTCGGCGGGCGGCATCCAGCGCGTGCTGCAGAACCTGCTGGCCGAGCGCATCTCCATCCGCGATCTCTCCTCCATCCTCGAGGGCATCTCCGAGGCCTGCGGCTACAGCCGGAACGTCAGCGTCATCACCGAGCACGTGCGCGCGCGGCTCGCGCGCCAGATCAGCGACGCCCACACCAACGAGAGCGGGTTCATTCCGCTCATCACGCTCTCGCCGGCCTGGGAGCAGGCCTTCGCGGAGGCGATCGTGGGGCAAGGCGAGGAGAAGCACCTAGCGATGCCGCCGACGCGGCTCCAGGAGTTCATCACGAGCGTGCGCCAGACCTTCGAGCGCCACGCCATGGGCGGCGAGGCGCCGGTCTTGCTGACGAGCCCGGCGATCCGGCCCTATGTGCGCTCGATCATCGAGCGCTTCCGTCCGATGACGACGGTGATGTCGCAGAACGAGATTCACCCCAAAGCGCGCATCCGCACGCTCGGACAGATCTGAGGAGCCGGGGAAAGCCATGCGCCTGCGCAATTTCACCGCACCCTCGATCCAAGATGCGATGGCGCTCGTGCGCCAGGAGCTCGGCCCCGACGCGATCATCGTCTCGACCGACGACGATCCCGAGGGCGCCCGCGTCACCGCGGCGCTCGATCTCGCCGAGCCGGGCATGGGCTCGACGCTTCCCGCCGCCGACGTGACCGATACCCTGAGCGAGGCGCTCGCCGCCGGCGGCGTTCCGGGCCCGCTCGCGGAGAAGCTGCTGATCGCCTCCCTCTCCTTCGACGCGGAGGACGAGCTCACGGCGCTCGCGGCCGCGCTCGCCTCGGTCTTCTCCTTCGCGCCGGTCCCCGAGCAGGGCCGCGCGCGGCCCCTTCTCATGGTGGGCCCGCCCGGCGCCGGCAAGACCGTGACCGTCGCGAAGCTCGCGGCGCGCGCGGTGCTGAGCGGGCGCCCGGTGCGCGTGATCGCCGCCGATACCGTGCGGGCGGGCGCGATCGAGCAGCTCGCGGCGGTCGCGCGCATCCTCGGCATCTCCCTCGCGACCGCGGAAAGCG
>Ga0335085_10014945_pt1 | contig 11296 bp, 14 predicted proteins | sample Lox_Sample_45_FD_206712 | JGI IMG/M metagenome (GOLD analysis project Ga0335085, IMG submission 206712) | Soil microbial communities from Loxahatchee National Wildlife Refuge, Florida, United States - Lox_Sample_4.5 | ecosystem: Environmental > Terrestrial > Soil > Wetlands | place: USA... | reverse complement strand
GAACCGCATGCTCTCGCGGGCACAGGCGGGGTCCTGCCCCCGTCGCGGGGACGCCCGCATCCGCCCCACCCGCGACACCTCGGCAGATATCAGGAGTAGTCGTAGAATCCCCGGCGTGTCTTCTTGCCGAGCCGGCCCGCGTCCACCATGCGCACCAGCAGGGGCGCCGGGCGAAACTTCGGGTCGCCCAGCCCCTCGTGCATGGTGCGGAGGATGGCCAGGCACACATCGAGGCCGATCAAGTCGGCCAGCTGGAGCGGCCCCATGGGATGCTTCATGCCCAGGCGCATCACCGCGTCGATGGCCCCCACGGTGCCGACACCCTCCGTCAGGGCGAAGATGGCCTCATTGATCATGGGCATGAGAATTCGATTGGCGAGGAAGCCGGGGAAGTCCATGAGGACCTCCACCGGCGTCTTGCCGAGCCGCTTGGCCAGCTCCAGCGTCGCCGCCGCCGTCTCGTCGGAGGTCCTCGCGCCCCGGATCACCTCCACCAGCTCCAGGATCGGCACCGGGTTCATGAAATGCATGCCGATGACCTTCTCGGGGTGTCGCGTCGCCGCCGCAATCTTCGTGATGGGAATGGCCGACGTCGTCGTCGCCAGGATGGTCACCGGCCGGCACGCCTTGTCCAGCTCCCGGAAGAGCGCGCTCTTCACCGCCAGATTCTCGGGGGCCGCTTCGACCACGAAGTCGGCGGCCCTCAGGTCCGCCAGGTGGAGCGTTTGGCCGAGGTGCTTCAACATCTCCGACCGCTGGGTCTCGCTGATCTTGCCCGACTCCACCAGCCGGTCCAGCCCGCCCTCGATCCGGGCACGGGCCTGCTGGAGCTGCCGCTCCTCCAGATCCACGAGCACCACCCGCAGCCCGTTCTGGATGCCCACCTGGGCGATCCCCTGCCCCATGATCCCCGCACCCACAACGCCGAGGCTGTTGATCTCCATCGCCGCTCCTCATGGGCAGCCGGGCTGCCGCGGGGGAAGACCCGGCTCATTCCCCGGCTGGCGCCGGCGCTTCCCGGGTGCCGACCCCTTCCACCAAGAGCGTTGCCAGGGCCTGCGTCACCGCGTCCAGGGTGTACGCTTTCAGGTTCCAGCGCTTCAGCGGCCAGACGGCGCACAGGAACAGGATGCAGACGGCGTGCAGATCCGGGTCCAGCTCGCGAAACTGCCCGCGCCGGACCCCCCGTCCCAGGATCTCCCGGAAAGTACTCACGTAGGTGCGATCGACCTCGAACAGCGCCTCCAGGCCCTCGCGCCCCACGGCGTGCGATTCGCGGTAGAGCAGCAGCACCTCGTCCCGGTATTCGTCGTAGATCCGGAGCGTGGCCTCCAGCGCCGCCTCGAGCTGCCGCCGCGGATCCTCGATCCCCCGCGTTGCCTCCCGCATCCGCGCCTCGAAGGCCCCCAGGATGCGCCGGTACAGGAGCGTGAGGATGTCCTCTTTCCGCTGGATGTAGCTGTACAGCGTGCCGGTGCCGAGCCCCGTGGCCTCGGCGATCTCGCGCACGCTGGTCTGGTGGAAGCCCTTGCGGGAGAAGAGCTTCAGCGCCGCATCGCAGATCTGACCGTGGCGTCTGTCTACCAGCGCCTGATCCTTGACGATGGTCTCGATGTCCCTGCGGTTCATCCGCCCCCCGACGCGCGGGCCCATCGTATAGAAGCGCAAATCCGCGTGTCAAGGGATTCGCAGTGCCCGCCCCGATTTCTGCCGACCGCCCGCGCCGAGCCCCCCCGGGGGCGACGCCCCGCCGCCGCCCTACAGGAGGTGCAGGAGGACGAGGGGCGCGCCAGGTGCGCCGACGGGCGGGATCTGCTCGCCCGCCACCTTGCCGATCAGGGAGCGGGCCAGCGGCGTATCGGGTGTGATCACCCGCACCGGTGGGGCGCCTCCCTCTCCCGCCACTTCCAGGCCCCCACACACCGGCAGCAGGAAGTAGTGCTGGGTGGCCGGTCCCCCCTCCGGGCCCACCCCGACCACGCTCCCCAGGACGACCCGGGCCGGGGCCTCGGGCAACCGCAGGCCGCGCAGGATGCGGAGCCAGGCCAATCGCTCCTCGATCTGCCCCGCCAGCGCGTTGGCCAGATACGAGGCCTCGATGCCCGCCACCTCGCGCTTGCTCTTCATCACGTGCGGCGAATCCAGCGTCGCCTGCCGCGCCACCGTGTAACCCGTCCCGAGTCGCTCCAGGCCTTCCTCCACCTGCCGGATCACCCCCCGCAGGAGCTGCGGCTTGTCGATCATCGGCCGTGCGCGGCGCCGGCGACCCGACCGACCGCCTCGCAGCAGCCCAGGAACCATCGCACCTTCTCGTCCGGCGTCCCCGCCTCGAGATCCGCCACCACCACATCGCAGGGCCCGCACTCGGCGGCGATCCGTTCCAGCTGCACGCGGAGGAGCTGAGGGGTCTTCTCACCGAATTCCATCGGGGTGATCATCACGGCCCGCCGGGCAGCGGGAAAACGGGCGCGCACTTGCCGGAGGTCCGACTCGAGTCCCATGTCCAGATAGGCGAGGTGCGGGATCCGGGCGTAGTGATCGAGGTAGGGATCCACGCGCCAGGCGCAGTTGTGCACACCGATGCTCCCGAACACCTCGGCGATCTGCCGGTCAAAGGGCAGGAGCAGGCTCGCGTACTGGAACGGGGAGACCAGGTTGACCAGGCAGTTGCTGACCGTCGTGAATCCCACCACGACGCCAGTCGCGCGCTGCCGGGCGTGCAGGCGCCGCTCGGCCTCGATCATCGTGGCGCACACGGTGGCACAGAGCCGGCGCGCACGCCCCGGATCCTCCAGCATGTCTGTGAACAGGGCCTCCCCGCGCAGGCGATGGGCATTGTTCAGCACGCCCTGCCAGTTGACATATCCCTCCACTTGCCCCTCGTGCGCCGCAATCCAATCGACTTGTCGCATCAGGTCCCGGAAGAGGGGGCTGCGGTCGAGGTCGGGGGGCTCGAGCGCATCGACCTCGGCGTCGCTGAGAGGGCGCTTCCCGCAGTTGGGCCAGTTGTCGGGCGCATACACCAGCGGGAGGCCGTAGATCCCGGCCACCACACTCCCCCCGTAAACCCCGGTCAGCAGATCCAGCGGCGCCGCGGGCCGATCGATCCCGCCGATCGTGCTGCCCGGGAACCGGCGCGCCAGCTCCGCCCGCATGGCCCGGACGGCCTGGCAGCGGTATTCGGGGCACGTGTGCCACGCTTCCCCGAAGTCGATGCCCAGGGCCCTGCGGTACCAGTTCGGAGTGAAGCCGACCTCCGGGCGCAGGAAGGACTCCGCCCCCGTCGCCGGGCGACGCCGGGCCGGCGCACCCGGGGCAATGTAGCTCACCAGCTGCGGAGGGGGGGATGGAGCCATCGAGTTCTCCGGCGCCAGGACCCGCCTCAGAGGCGCTTCTTGCTGGCCTTGAGGGCCAGCGCCGTCTGGATGGTGCTCACCAGCTTTTGGGTCTGGAATGGCTTGCGCAGGGCCAGATTGGCCCCCGCCTGGAAGCCCTTGACGTTCAGCTTCGGATCGTCCATGGCGGTGAGGATAATGAGGGGAGTCTCGGCGAAGGTCGCGTCGGCCCGGAGCCTGCGACACACCTCGAACCCATCCAGACCGGGCATCATGATGTCGACGAGAATCAAGTGGGGGAGTTCCCGCCGTGCGGCAGCCAGCCCCTGGGGGCCGTCGCTTGCCGTGACGACCTGGAAGCCGTGGGACTCGAGGGTGTCTTGCAGCATCTTCAGGATCACCCGATCGTCGTCGACGCAGAGCACCTTGGGCTTGCCCCCGGAAGGCCCAGAGGCCGGCACGCCGCTGTCGCCCACCGGGTAGCCGCAGGTCAGGCAGCGGACCATCAACTCCGACCCTTGCCAGTACTCGTAGCTGAGCTGGTTCGACATGCACTGCGGGCAAAAATAGCTGACGGTCACGGTGCCCCCTTTCGGGGCGGCCTGGACCCAGGCCGACCCCGTTGCGCGCGCCTCGCCTCGTGGCAGATCCCGGGACGGCCGCCGCTCGCGGTAGAGACGCTTCGGTAGAGGAAGCTATCGGATGGCTCGGGGCTTGTCAAGCAGGCGGGAGGCTGGGACGGGATTCCCGCCGTGCCCCCTCGCCGGGTGGGCAGATCTGGAACGGGAGGCGAAAAGGCGCACGGGTGGGAGCGGACGGCGCGGCCAACCCATGGCGGCCGCCCGCGTGGGGCGAACGGGGGGGAGGGACGGGCGCGGGAAAAGGGGGCTCAGCAGACCCTGGTCCCCCTGAGCATGCCGGGGACGCCACCGCTAGCTTCCGTACCCCCCGCGATGGCGGGGGCGCCACCGCCATCGCCCGCACCACCAGCAATGGCGGGGACAATTGACACCTCGTCCCCCGCCTTGAGCGCGGTGTTCAGCCCCTGGAGGAATCGGATGTCTTCCTCGTTGAGATAGATGTTGATAAAGCGGCGGACGTTTCCGTTCTCCTCGCACAGGCGCGCCTTGATTCCCGCATACTCCTGCTCGAGCCGGTCGATCAACTCCTGGATGTTTCCCGCTTCCGTCTGCAGCTCGCCCAGCCCCTTGGTGACCGCACGGAGGGGCGTGGGGATCCGAACCAGCACGCTCATGATCGATGCACTCCTTGGTGGAAGGTCGGCGCGAACGCCCCCGGCACCCTTCCGGCACCGCGGGCAGGTCAGGCCTTTGCCGCCATGGCAGGGCTCGCGGCCAAGACCTCATCGAAGGATCTCAGCGTCGGCGTGATGCGCGCCGGGGGCCGCAGCGCCCTCTGCACGGCCTCCTGCGTCTTCAGCCCGTTGCCGGTCACGGAGATCACGGTGAGATCGTCCCGGCCGATTGCGCCCTGCTCGACCAGCTTGCGGGTCACCGCCAGGGTCACGCCGCCTGCCGTCTCGGCAAAGATACCCTCCGTACCCGCCAGCAGCTGGATGGCGTCCACGATCTCCTCGTCCGAGGCGTGCTCGCCCGCGCCCCCGCTCTCCTTGACAACCTTGTAGGCATAGTAGCCGTCGGCAGGGTTCCCGATGGCCAGCGACTTGGCGATGGTGCGGGGCTGTTTGACCGGGCGGATGACCTCCGTGTCTGTCTTGACCGCGGTGACGATCGGGCCGCACCCTGCCGCCTGCGCCACGTGCATCTTGGTGGGCACCGCCATCAGGAGCCCCAGCTTCCACAGCTCGTGCAGCCCTTTCCAGATCTTGGTGATCAGCGAGCCGCCCGCCGCCGGGACGATGATGTGCTCGGGCGCCCGCCAGCCGAGCTGCTCGGCGATCTCGTAGCCGAAGGTTTTGGAGCCCTCCGCGTAGTAGGGCCGGATATTGATGTTGACGAACGCCCAGCCGTACTTGTCGGCGATCTCGCTGCAGAGTCGGTTCACCTCGTCGTAGGTCCCGTCCACGGCGACAACGTTGGGCGCGTAGATGGAGGTCCCGAGCACCTTTCCCTGTTCCAGGTCGGAGGGGATGAAGACGAAGCTGGTGAGCCCCCCCTCTGCCGCATGGGCTGCCACCGAGTTCGCCAAGTTCCCGGTGGAGGCGCAGGCCACGACGGGAAACCCGAACTCCATGGCCTTGGTCACCGCCACGGCCACCACCCGGTCCTTGAAGGAGAGGGTCGGGTGGCTGACGGTGTCGTTCTTGACGTAGAGGTTCGACAACCCCATCGCCTTGCCGAGGTTGCGCGCCCGAACCAGCGGCGTGTACCCACAGTGGCGGCCGACGGCGGCCTCACCCTCGATCGGCAGCAGGTCCCGGTAGCGCCAGATGCTGGGTGGTCCATCCTCGATCCGCTGGCGGGTGACCTGCCGGCTCATAGCGAGATAATCGTAATCCACCTCCAGCGGTCCGAAGCAGAATTCGCAGACGTGGATGGGTTTGGCCGGGTACGGTCGCCCGCACTCCCGGCACTTTAGGCCCTTCGCGTATCCCATCGGTAGGCCCCCTCCGGCGATGTGCCATGCTGGATGCGCATCCCGCGCACCAGATTCCCGGACTGGACCGCGCGGCTCTCCGGCTACGCGCCGGCGCTGCCCAGCGGCTTGACCTTGACCCCGAGGCGGGTCAGGTACTCGATCCCCTGTTTCAGATCCTCTTCCGTGCCGGTGAGATCCAGCGTCGTCTCCCCCTGGCTCTCCGTCACCCGGGCCTTCCGGATGTTCGGCACGAGCCGGTGGTTCTTGGCCACCGTGTAGACCAGCGGTTGCCGCACCAGATCCGCCGGGTATGTCAGCGTCACCCGTAACGTCGCCACGACGCGCCTCCCCGCAGCCCGCAGTATTCGCGAAGAGCGCCCGCGAATACTGCGCGCTTAACAGAACCACATGCAGTCGGCGATCCAGACCGGATCACACCTCACGGGTGCCCCGTGATACTGCGAGGTTTCCGTCCACCACCGGGCATTCTCCCACTGCAGGCGGGAATCGCAATTCATCAGGTAAGCCCGGATTCTTTGCGTGCCTTTGGCAAAGAATCCGGGCTAAAGAAAAGCCCCTTCTCACGTCTGAGAAGGGGCTCACGGTCAGCCGCCAGCCGCCTTCTCATCTTCCCCGCTCGTCCCCCGACAACGGAACGAGGGGCAGGAGTTGGCACCCCGCCCTCGCGGGGTTGCCGTGGCTTCGCAGGGCCAGTCCCTCAGCCACTCTGGATGAGTTAGCGAACGGCGGGATTTAACCGCAGCAGCCGGAGGGTGTCAAGGGGAAATCGGGCCCCCCAGAAGCACACCCCTTCGTCGCGACCCCGCGGGCCGACCCTCGGCGTGGGCTCAGCCTGCCACCACATCCTGCTCGATGGGCGCGACGAGGACACCGCGCTGCTCGAGCCACTTGAGGGCATCCACCAGATCCGGCTCGGCGCCATCCAGCTCCAGCATGACCCAGCCCACCCCGTCCGCCAGGTCCGCCTGGCGGATGTTGAAGGCCAGGTTGAAGGTCTGACTCATGGTCCAGATCGCCGGCTCGTCCGCTAGCTGCCCCTGGAAGGTCAAGTGCACCCGTCGTCTCGCCATCGCCGCCTCGCCTAGCGCACCCTGGCGCTGCTCAGCATCGTTTCCAGCCGCTGCCGCAAGCGGACATTCGTCACCTTGCCGGCTGCGGCCACCAGCCGGCGGTGATGGTCCTCGGGCGCGAGGAACGGCCGCGCCGCCCCCTCGGGCAGCTCGGTCCGCACCGACTCGACGATCCGGTGCCCCAGCAGGTCCAGCTCCGAGGTCTCCAGCTGCACCGCCAGCTCCAGCGCGCGCTCCAGGCCCTGGACCACGCTTGCCTCGTGCTCGCAGCGCTCCACCAGGTCCACCAGCGCCCAGAGGCGGCTCCCGATCTGTCCGGCGTCGGCGTCGGAGGGCATCAGATCCCGCACCATCTTGAGGAGGCCGACGTGTCCGTACTCGTCCCGCGCCATCTCCCACCAGCAGCGCGCCACCTCGGCATCCGTGCGGAAGGTACGGAAGAAGTGAAAATACACCCGCGCCACGCGCTCCTCGAGTGCGATCAGCAGACTGAGCGCGTCCTGCGTCTTCATCCGCCGCCTCCCCCCGGAGAACTCCCGATGGGTAGGTCCACCATACCCCAAGATTGTGGCCCTGCCTAGCCCGCATTATTCGCGAACGCGGCTCGCGAACACTGCGGGCTGAACCGCAACTGTCGGGCGCGCCCCGGGGCAGGCGAGCCCCCGAGCCACCACCCGGCGAGAAGGGCTCTGATGCAGGCGCTGGGAAGAGGCGGGGGCCCTCAGAGGGTGGCAGGTTCCTGCTCGGCGAAATCGCGGCGGGCCGCGTCCCAGGCGAAGTGCTTGGCCTGTGTGGCTCGGCCGCCTCGCACCGAAACGACCAGGTAGAAGGCGCCCGGCCACAGCGGCTCGGCGCCCTGGAGCGTGGCCCGCTCCCGGTCCATCGCCGAGAAGTTGGCCTCATGGTCGGGATGGGAGTGGTAGAAACCGAGGATCTCCAGGCCGGCGCCTTCCGCCTGGCGGAGGATCTGGAGCACCGCGCGGTCGTCCATCCGGTACGCGGTGCGGGCATCCCGCTCGACCCCTCCCGGGTCACGCTGCAGCTCCTGGTTGGCGACGTTCGGCACTTGCCGGATCTGCCAGGTCCCGGGTCGTCCGGGCGTGCCGACGATGATCCCGCAGATCTCCTCCGGGTAACCGGCCTCGGCTTGCCGGAAGATCTCCTGCACCTGCCCCTCGGGCACGGGGACGAACTCGGCCACTGCCCCTCGACGCTCGACGCCGGGCTCTCGGGTCATCGGCTCACCATGGCTCACCATTTCGGCGGCTCACCACCACAGGTGACTCTGCACCTGCTCGCCCACGCGGGGCAGCGGCTTGGACCAGATGTCGAGGCTCAGGTATTTCCAGCCGCCATCACAAAAGATGCACACCAGGGTGCCGCGCTCCATCCGGTGGGCGACCCGCAGCGCGCAGTGCAGGACCGCTCCCGACGAGGCCCCCACGAAGAGTCCCTCCCGCGTCGCGAGATCTCGGGCGGCGGCGAAGGCGCACCGGCTGTCCACCAGGATCTTGCCGTCGAGCAGCCGCGTGTCGAGGATGGGCGGGACGAACCCCTCCTCGAGGCTGCGGAGCCCCTGCACGAGATCGCCCGGATGCGGCTCGGCGGCGATGACCCGGATGGCCGGGTTGTGCTCCTTCAGCCGCCGGGCGCAGCCCATCAGGGTCCCGCCGGTTCCGAGCCCGGCCACGAGGACATCGGCCTCGGGGCACTCGCGCAGGATCTCGACCGCGGTGGTGTCGTAATGCGCTTGCGGGTTGGCCGGGTTGCCGTACTGGTAGGGCATGAAGTAGCGGGGGTCTTGCGCCAGCCGCTCCGCCAGCGCGATGGCGCCGTTACTCCCTCGAGCCCCGTCCGAGTAGATGATCTCCGCCCCGAATAGCTCCAGGAGTTGCCGCCGCTCGACGGTCACGTTGTCCGGGACCACCGTCGTCACCCGGTAACCCTTGAGGCGGCCCACCATGGCCAGGGCGATGCCGGTGTTGCCGCTGGTCGGCTCGAGGATGATCTTGTCCGGGGTGAGGGCCCCGCTCCGCTCGCCCGCCTCGACCATGGCCCGGGCGATCCGGTCCTTGGTGCTTCCGGTCGGATTGTTCCCCTCCAGCTTGGCCAGGATCCGGACGGACGGCTTGGGGCTGGTGCGGGTGAGCTCCACCAGGGGGGTGTTGCCGATGCTGTCGAGAAGGCTCGCGGCGCGCATGCTCCGGTCGGATGCGTCGGCGTCCGGGGCGCCCTAGCTCAGGGGCACCGTCTGCGGGACGCCGCAGAACTCGTGATAGTCGATGAGGTCGGTGATCGTGGGATGATCGCCGCACACCGGGCAGGACGGATCGCGCCGGATCGTCACCTGGCGAAACTCCATGCTCAGGGCGTCGAAGAAGAGGAGCCGACCCACCAGGGGCTCCCCCAATCCCAGCAGGAGCTTCAAGGTCTCGATCCCCTGGATCGAGGCGATGACCCCGCAGAGGACGCCGAAGACCCCAGCCTCGGAGCAGCCCGGCACGACCCCGGGCGGGGGCGGCGCCGGATACAGACACCGGTAACAGCCGCGGCCCGGGCTGAAGACCGTCACCTGCCCCTCGAACTTGAAGATGCTGCCGTCCACCAACGGCTTGCCCATGAAGATGCTGGCGTCGTTGGCCAGGTAGCGGGTCGGGAAGTTGTCGCTTCCGTTCACGATCACGTCGTACTCGGCGAAGATCCGCTTGACGTTCTCCGAGGACAGCGCCTCCCGGTAGGGAACCACCTTCACGTCGGGGTTGAGAGCGGCGATACTGTCCACGGCCGACTCGACCTTGGGGCGCCCCACGTCCTGGACGTGGTGCAGGATCTGCCGCTGCAGATTACTGAGATCCACCACATCGAAGTCCACGATGCCCAGGGTCCCCACCCCGGCCGCCGCCAGATACAGCGCCGCCGGCGAGCCCAATCCGCCCGCGCCGATGAGCAGCACCTTGCTACCGAGGAGCTTGCGCTGCCCCGTCCCCCCCACCTCGGGCAGGATGATGTGGCGGCTGTAGCGGCGGATCTGCTCCTCGGTGAAGGCCAGGCTTCCGCCGACCATGGCCGGGATCACGATGACGCGGTCCCCGTCCTGGAGCGGTGTGCGGACGCCCTCCTGCTCATCCACCGGGTGGTCGTTCACGTACACGTTCAAGTGTCGGTGGATCTTCCCGTCGGCCGCCAGGATGCGCTCCTTGAGCTCGGGGAACCGGGCTTCCAGCTCCCGGACCATGGTCAGGACATCTCCGCCCTGGACCTCCACGCGTGGCAGGTTGCCGGTGTACCGGCGGAAGGGCGCGGGGATGTGAACGGTCACTGCCATCAGGAGCCTCCTCGATGCATCGGATGCCGGCGGTCACATGCCTCCGGGCGGCGGCCGGCCTCAGGCGTCGGCCGCGGCTCGGGGCAATACGGGTACGACCGTCCTCGCCCGGATACGCTCGCAGATGTCGGCCAGCGTCGTGTTGTCCACGATGGTCGCCATGGCGTCCCGGACATCGGTCCAGACCTCCCGGAGCACGCAGAGCGTTTCCTGGGCGCACGATCCCTGCGCGCCCTCCGCCACGCAAAAGATGGGTGCGATGGGTCCGTCCACCGTGCGCAAGATCTGCCCGAGGGTGATCTCGCGGGGGGGCTTGGCCAGATAGTACCCCCCGTTCACGCCGCGCTTGCTGCCGACAAACCCCGCCCGCTTCAGCGCCAGGAGCAACTGCTCGAGATATCTGGCCGGCAACGCCTGCCGCTGCGCAATCGTCTCGATTGGGACCGGACCCTGGTCGTACCGGAGGGCGAGATCCTGCAGCGCCCGAGTGGCATAGTCACCCTTTGTCGAGATCTTCACCGCTCCCCTCCCGGAAAACCCCGGATATACGATCGACTATGTGTGTTTAACATGCGTGCGGAGGGCTGTCAAGAAATGCCCTGACCGATTGCGTCCGGCCGCGGCAGGGTCTATAGTGTCGGAGAACTACTCCCAACCTAACCCAGAGTTCGGGGCACGACCACGGGGCACCGGGTTTGCCGCGAGAGGATGGTTTCCTCCATGCCGCGCCATACGGACGAGCGGCCGGGCAAGCGCGCAGCCCGCTGACCCCGGGACGCATCCGAGGTGGCCCCATGAGTGTGGCAGCGCCCCTTCTGACCCAGGCGCAGCGACACGCCCTCCTCGCCCTGGCCCGTCAGGCCATCCGTGATCGCGTGCGGGGGGGCCCGACCAGCTATGCTCGCCCGCCCGACCCGACGCTCCAGGCGCCCGGCGCGGCCTTTGTGACCATCACGCGCCGCGGCGAGCTTCGCGGGTGTATCGGC
>Ga0335085_10014944_pt1 | contig 11296 bp, 11 predicted proteins | sample Lox_Sample_45_FD_206712 | JGI IMG/M metagenome (GOLD analysis project Ga0335085, IMG submission 206712) | Soil microbial communities from Loxahatchee National Wildlife Refuge, Florida, United States - Lox_Sample_4.5 | ecosystem: Environmental > Terrestrial > Soil > Wetlands | place: USA... | reverse complement strand
AGCGGCGAGGAGGGGGAGGCGGCCGCGCAGGCCGACGTCGTGCTCGCCGTGACGCGCGACCAATGAGCCCAACCGGCCGGGCCCGGGCGTCTCGCCAGGGCAGCCCCCGTTCGCCGACCCCTGACGCCTGATCCCGAACCATGCACATCGAGCACGACTCCATCGTCACCCTGCAGTTGCCCTATCGCGAGGCGTTGCACCTGCGGCGCACGACCTTCCGCGGCGGCGACGGCCCGCGCGTTGCGGTGGTGGCCGGGATCCACGGCGACGAGCTCGAGGGACTGTACGTCTGCCACCGGCTCGCCGCCTGGCTCGAGCACCTCGCCGAGGTCCAGCCGCAGGCGCTGCGTGGACGCGTCGACCTGATTCCGGCCATGAACCCGCTCGGCATCGATACGCTCGAGCGTTTCGTGCCGGTGTTCGATGCCGACCTCAACCGCAACTTTCCGGGCGATGCGCAGGGCCTGCTCCCGCAGCGCCTGGCGGCGGCGGCGATGCAGGCGCTGAGCGGCGCCGCGTTGGTGATCGACGTCCATGCCAGCAACATCTTCCTGCGCGAGATTCCCCAGGTGCGCATCAACCAGGCATTTGCGGGGACGTTGGTTCCGCTGGCGCAGGGGATGAACCTCGACCTCATCTGGTTGCACGGCGCGGTCACCGTGCTGGAGGCCACCATCGCCCACAGCCTGAACAGTCAGGGGACGCCGTGCCTGGTCGTGGAGATGGGGGTCGGCATGCGGATCACGCCGAGCTTCACCGAGCAGCTCCTGCTCGGCATCGTCAACGTGTGGCGGCAGCTCGGCGTCCTCTCTGCGGATCTGACGCTCGCCCCGCCCACCCATGTGCCGCTCATCGCCGACGACGGGAATGTCCACTACCTCAACGCCGACCGCTCCGGGCTGTTTGTCCCGTCGATCGAGCACTGGATGGCCGTGCGCGCCGGCGAGCGCCTGGGCAGCATCGTCTCCCCGCACCACGGCGGCGTGCTGGCGGAGGTCAGCTCGCCGGTCGACGGCGTGCTGTTCACGTTGCGCGAGTATCCGGCCGTCTACGAAGGCTCGCTGTTGGCGCGCATCATGGCAACGGGGGCTGCATGAGGACGTCGGTCGTTTTCCGCTGTCCGCTGTCCGTTGAGGACAGGGAGCGCTGACCAAGAGGGAAGAACAAGAGGCACTGCACGCATGACCGAACCAACGCTCTTGCAGATGACCGCGCCGCTGCGCGAGGACTTCGCCATCCCGTACCACGAGTTCGGCCCGGCGGCGGAGCCCCTGCAGCTGGCGCTGGTCGCCGGCCTGCACGGCAACGAGCTGAACGGCATCTTCGTGCTCTCGCGGCTCGCCGAGTACCTGCGGCGCGTCGGCGACGGGCGCCAGCCCGGCCAGGAGCTCACCGGCCGGGTCATCGTCGTGCCGGCCGTCAACGTGCTCGGGGTCAACACGCGCAGCCGGCGCTGGCCGTTCGACAAGACCGACATCAACCGCATGTTCCCCGGCTACGACCGCGGCGAGACCACGCAGCGGATCGCCAACGCGGTCTTTCAGCTCACCCGCCGGGCGCATTACCGGATCGACATCCACAGCTCGAACGGCGACTTCGAGGAGGTCCCGCAGATCCGCCTGTACGAGCCGAGCGAAGACGAGCGCGCCAGCGCCATGCTGTTCGGCCTGCCGGCCGTCATCGAGCGGACGACCGACAACGTGTTCACCAGCACGCTGGGGCATGCCTGGCACGGCACCGGGGGCGAGAACTTCGTCATTCAGGCAGGGCGCGCCGGCGACCTGCAGCTGTCGCACTGCGAGCGGCTGTTTCGCGCCCTCATGGCCTTCCTGCACCACAGCGGCATCGTGACCGGTATGCAGTTGGCGGCGGAGGATCAGGACACGCACTACTTCCCGCTCGGTCAGACCTTCCCGCTGATCTCGGACTACGCCGGGCTGTTCGTCTCGCACGTGCAGGTCGGGGCGTGGCTGCAGACCGGCGACCTGATCGGGCACGTCTACGACGCGTTCATCGGCGAGCTGCGCGCGGAGCTGCGGGCGCCCGTCGGCGGTCTGCTGAGCGGCATCCGGCGCCAGCCGTTGCTCTACGAGGGCGACCTCATCGCGCGCCTGCAGACCCGGGCGCCGGTGGCCGGCTGGTCGGCGGCGGTGACCGGCCAGGAGCAGTGAGGTGGGGCAGGGCGCGGGCTGATCGATTGCCGGTCGCGCGCCCGGTTTGACGGCCGATGCGGCGCCGACCTAGATGGGGCGCGATGAGGGGCGGCGTGCGCACGTGACCGAGGCGTCGAACCAGCTGCGCGTGCTCGCCGACGTCGGCCGGTCGCTGGCGACCTTCACCGAGCTCGACGACATCGTGCACTATGCCACCCGCCGCACGCGCGAGCTGTTCGAGGCGGAGGGGTGCGCGGTGCTGCTGCTCGACGCCGAGCGGCGCGAGTTCTGCTTCCCGGTCGCCAGCCAGCGCGACTCCGGCGCGGTGAGCGCCGCCGAGCTGGCCGAGGTGCGGTTTCCCGCCGCCCAGGGTGTCGCGGGCTGGGTGCTCGCCCACGACGAGCCGGCGCTGGTGAAGGACACGGCGCGCGATCCGCGCTTCTCCGACACCGTCGACCGGCGCACGGCGATGCACACCCAGGCATTGCTGTGCGCGCCGCTGCGCACGCGCGGCGGCAACATCGGGGTGATCGAGGTGGTCAACCCCGGCGCGGGCCATCTCGAAGCGGACGACCTCGAGTTCCTCGACATCCTGGCCAGCGAGATCGGCGTGGCGTACGAGAAAGCCGATCTGTACCGGCAGGTGGCGCGCGAGGTGATCGACTTGCGGCGCTTCTGCCGCGGCGCCGGCGTCGCCCTGTGGGTCCTCGGTGCCGTGCTCGGTGCCGGGGCGCTGTTCTACCACCGTGCTCAAGTGCTGCCGTGGGCGGAGGTGCTGAGTGAGCGCGGCGTTCAGCTCGGCCTCCTCTGCCTCGTCATCGGCGGCGTGCTGTTCGCCGTCGGCCGCGGGTGGATCGTGTCGATCGGGCACCGGCCGGCCGCGCCGGCGTAGCCGGGTTGCGCGGCCGGGCGGCGCGCGCCGCATTCGTCGGACACCCCATTGCCGCACTGCGTCGTATGCGGTTAAGTGGCGCTCACGCCGCGGGCGGGCGGGCAGGGAGCCTCCAGCGATGAGCAAGCATCCGGTCGTACTGATTCCCGGCGACGGCATCGGCCCCGAGGTGACCGCGGCCACCAAGCGCGTGCTGGCGGCGGGCGGCGCGCCGATCGAGTGGGTCGAGTGCCTGGCGGGCCTGGCGGCGCTCGAGCGCGGCCGCGAGGTGCTGCCGCAGGACACGCTCGACGCCATCGAGCGCTATCGCGTCGCGCTCAAGGGCCCGTGCACGACCCCGGTCGGCGAGGGGTTCACCTCGGTCAACGTCCAGCTGCGCAAGCGGCTGACGCTCTACGCGGCGGTGCGGCCGGTGCGGAACCTGGCGGGCGTGCCGACGCGGTTCGACGGCGTCGACCTCATCATCATCCGCGAGAACACCGAGGGCCTCTACAGCGGGGTCGAGAACCAGGTGACCGACGACGTGGTGATGAGCATGAAGGTGGCCACGCAGACGGCGTGCACGCGCATCGCCCACTGGGCGTTCCGCTTCGCCACCCGGCGGCGGCGCAAGAAGATCACCATCTTCCACAAGGCCAACATCATGAAGATGACGGACGGCCTCTTCCTGCGCACCGCGCGCCACGTCCACCAGCACGAGTACCCGAACATCGACTACCAGGAGCTGATCATCGACGCCGGTTGTATGAAGCTGGTGCAGGACCCGACCCAGTTCGACGTCCTGCTGCTGGAGAACCTCTACGGCGATGTGGTGAGCGACCTCTGCGCCGGCCTGGTCGGCGGGCTCGGCGTGGTGCCCGGCGCGAACTACGGCGAGCGCGGCGCCGTATTCGAGGCCGTGCACGGGTCGGCCCCGGACATTGCCGGGAAGGGCGTCGCCAACCCGCTGGCACTGTTGATGTCCGCGGTCATGATGCTCAACCACCTCGCCGACCAGCGCGATGACGAGTCCTGTCGCACCGCCGCCGAACGGATCAAGGCCGCCTACAACCGCGCCCTCGACGAGGGCCAGAAGACGCGCGACCTCGGCGGCACGCTCGGCACGGATCAGTTTGCCGGCGCGGTCATCGAACGCTTGCGCTGATCGCCCCGGCGCTCACGGACAGGAGCCGCCCGACCAAGTCGCGCAGTTGATCGCCAGCGCGTCGGCCGTGTCGACCATGCGGCAGAAGCGGCACCTCACGCGCTGCGCCAGGCAATCGGTCAGGGCGCTGCCGAGCAAGCCCGGGCATACGCCACCGTGGAACTCGTCGTCCGACGTCTTGTGACAGAACTGCGTCCAGGTCGCCAGGAGCTGCGCCTGCGCGGTCGAGATCTTGGTCTTCGTGTCGGCCTGCACCGACTGCGGAATCGCTGCGTTGGTCACGCACTCCGCGATGTCGCTCGCCTGCGTCGCCCCGAGAGGAAAGGGGTCATGGCCGATGGCGAGCGCGGCGTTCTTGCACTTCACGAAGATGCCGCTCATAGCGCGGCCCAGCTTCTCGACCCGATCGACCACCTGGCGCTGACAGAGGCACTGGAGCGGGTGGACGTCGCACTTGAAGAGACCCGCGTCCAGCGGGCTGCCGAACACGTCGTGGATGAGATCGCGCTCGGCCTGGATGGCGGCGGTGTTCACGATCGCCGGGCTGGTGTAGGCGAAGTCGGGCTGCGGATTGATGCTGGCGCACTTGTTGGTGTTGTCCTTGTTCGTGATGGCGGCCTTCTTGGCGACCTTCCCGGCCGGATCGGAATTGATGCACGTTTCGGCGATGGTGCTCGAGCCGACCTTGACCGCATCCTTGATGCAGCCCGCGTCGAGCTTGCCCTGTACCGCTTCGACCGCGATGGTGTCCTTGTTGATCTTGTTGATGCACTTCTGCTGGAATTTGTCCTGCGGTATAGCCCACGCCGCCGCGGCCAACAGCAGCACCGTGACGCCAACAGCCAGCTTGCCCCTGACCTGCATCATGTGAACCCCCCCTGTTGTGTGTGCTTGCCGTGCTTTAGCACGGCGGCGGCGCTCAACGAAGGCTTTTCTCACTGGGGCGGAGTGGCGGGCGAGCGGGCGGGCCTGCTAGACCTGTCCGCGCGAGGGCGATCATGCACGAGCTCCTGCCGGGGGTGTTGACGTGGCAGTGGTTCTCGGAGCCACACGGGTACAGCTTCAACGGCTACCTGGTGCTGCTGCCGGAAGGGAATGTGTGCGTGGATCCCCCCGACGCGCCGCCGGAGGTGCTGGCCGAGCTGGCGCGTCGCGGGGTGGCGCGCATTCTGCTCACCAACCGCAACCACGTGCGCGACGCCAACCGGGTCCGCTCGCGCACCGGGGCGCGCACCGCGATTCACCCGGCGGATGCCGTGCACGCGCGCAACCAGGGCGCCGAGATCGACGACGAGCTGCAGATCGGCGCGGCGATCGGTCCGCTGACCGTCGTTGGCGTGCCCGGCAAGTCGCCGGGTGAAGTCGCATTCCACTGGCCGGCCCGCCGTCTCCTGATCGTCGGCGACGCCGTGGTCGGGAACCCCCCGGGCCAGTGCAGTCTCCTGCGCGAGAAGGTGATGGACGATCCCGCCCAACTGCGCGCCAGCGTGCGGCGGCTGCTGAGCTTCGAGTTCGACGGCTTGCTGGTCGGCGACGGCGAGTCGATCCTGCGCGGCGCCAAAGACCGGCTGCGCGCACTGATCGATACCTTCTGACGGGGTCGGTGTCCGTGTGGCGGCGGTGCGCGCCCTGGTCGAGCGCGACGTCGGGAAGCGGTTGAAGCGTATCGATCGATGACGGCCAAGTGTCGGAAACCGCATTGCAAGCCCGGTGGGGCTTCATGGTAGGCTCGATCGTATGGGGATGAAGCAGCTCGCGGTGCTGGGGTCGACCGGGTCGATCGGCGTGACCACGCTCGACCTGGTGGCGCGGTTTCCGGATCGCTTCCGCGCCGTCGCCTTGGCGGCGGGCCGCAACGTCGAGCGCCTCGCCGAGCAGGTGCGGCAGTTTCAGCCGCGTCTGGTGGCGACCGCGGACGCCGAGGGAGCGGCCGCCCTGCGCGCCGCCGTGCCGGACTTCCGCGGTGAGATCCTGACCGGTCTGCCGGGTGCCGAGCAGGTGGCGACCGCGGCGGAGGCCGATCTGGTGATCTCCGCGCTGGTCGGCGCGCTCGGACTGCGGCCGACGCTGCGTGCCATCGACGCCGGCAAGGACGTCGCGCTGGCGAACAAAGAAGTGCTGGTGGTTGCCGGCGAGCTGGTACGGGCGGCGGCGGCGCGCGCGGGCGTGAACGTGTTCCCGCTCGACAGCGAGCACAACGCCCTCTACCAGGCGATGCACGGCCACCGCCGCGGCGACGTGCGGCGCGTCATCCTCACCGCGTCCGGCGGGCCGTTCCTGCGCACGCCGCGCACCGCCCTGCGCGCGGTCACCCCGGAGCAGGCGCTCAAGCACCCGACCTGGAAGATGGGGAGCAAGATCACCATCGACTCCTCGACCCTCATGACCAAAGGGCTCGAGGTGATCGAGGCGCACTGGCTGTTCGGCCTGCCGCCCGAGCGGATCGACGTCGTGATCCACCCGCAGAGCATCGTGCACTCGCTGGTCGAATACATCGACGGCTCGGTGCTCGCCCAGCTCGGGATCCCCGATATGGCCATCCCGATCTCCTATATCCTGGGCCATCCGGAGCGCTTGCCGCTCACCCATCTGCCGGCGCTCGACCTGGTGCAGGCCGGGACGCTCGAGTTCCACGCTCCGGACCTCGAGCGCTTCCCCTGTTTGGGCCTCGCCTACCGCGCCTTGCGCGAGAAGGGGTCCGCCCCGGCTGTGCTCAACGCCGCCAACGAAGTGCTGGTCGAGGCGTTCCTCAACCGCCGCATCGGCTACCTCGACATTCCGCGCATCGCCGGTGAGGTGCTCGACCGGCATGCGCTGGTGGTCGGCGCGTCGCTCGAGGAGCTCCTGGCGGCGGACGCGTGGGCGCGGCGCACGGCCACCACGCTGGCGGCCGGCAACCCAGTGGCGGCAACGGCGTAGCGGCGGTCCGCGGGTGGATCGAAAGTGGGTTTACAGGGACGTGCCGGGCTGGTAGCGAAGAAGGTTGCGGGGAGGTTGGACGCTTGAATCAACACGATCTCAATTGGTTTCGGGACTTGCTGAACAGCCGGCGCCAGGAGCTCCTCGGCGAGGCGGGGCGGACGGTGAGCGGCATGGTGGACGGCAAGGAGAACTTTCCCGAGCCGGCTGACCGCGCCGCCCTGGAGTCGGATCGAAACGCGACCCTGCGCATTCGCGACCGCGAGCGCAAGTTGATCGGCAAAATCGAAGCGGCCTTGCAGCGCATCGAGGACGGCGTCTACGGCGTCTGCGAGACGTGCGGCGAAGCCATCGGCGTCGAGCGCCTGCGCGCCCGGCCGGTGACGACGCTCTGCATCCAGTGCAAGGCGGATCAGGAAGCGGAGGAGCGCCGGCAACGGCGCGCATAGCGCGCCGTTGCCGGCGCGTTATCCGTTATCCGTTGTCGGTTGGCGACTCGCGCTACCTCTTTCGGGCGCGCTGCCTGCCATGTGCCGCCCGCTGGAACGGAGCATGTAGCGCGTGCGGAGCGAGCAGAACGCCTCGCCGAACGGACAACGGATGACGCAGAACGGCGCGCCCGCAGGGCGCGCCTAACGCGGCAAGCCCAGCACCTGCATGGCGATGATGCCGCGCATGATCTCCGAGGTCCCGGAGGCGATGCTGGCGGCGGGTGACTGCAGGAATCCGTTCTGCACCCATTGCGGCATGGCGCCGCGCTCGCCCGGCTGGGGCGTGTCGTAGAGCAGGCCGGCTGGACCGAGGATGGACATGCCGATCTGCGGCATCGCCTGGGTGAGCGCGGTCCAGTGCAGCTTGATGATCGACGCCTCGGGGCCGGGCATGCCCATGCGCAGCAGCTTGTCGAGGGTGCGCTGGCAGGTGTGTCGAAAGGTCTCGACGCCGAGGTAGATGTCGGCGAGCGCCTGGCGGATCACCGGGCTGCGGTGCGCGCCGCGCTCGCGCGCCAGGCGGACCAGCGCATCGCGGGCCTTGGCGAGCAGGATCTGCATCTCCACCACGTACAGGATGCCACGCTCGTTCTGCAGCGCGGCGGTGACGATCGGCCATCCCTGATGGAGCTCGCCGAGCAGGTTGGCGCGCGGCACGCGCACGTCGTCGAAGAAGAGCTCGTTGAACTCCGCCTGACCGCCCATCTGGCGCAGCGGTCGCACGCGCACCCCGGGGCTCTTCATGTCGACCAGCAGACACGAGACGCCGTTGCGCCGGCTCGAGGCGGGGTCGGTGCGGCAGAACACCATGCACCAGTCGGCATGCTGCGCGTAGGTGGTCCACACCTTCTGGCCGTTGAGCACGAAGGTGTCGCCGTCGATCTCCGCCTTGGTGCGCAGCGCGGCGAGGTCCGAGCCGGCGCCGGGCTCGGAGAACCCGCAGCACCAGAGATCCTCGCCGGTCAGGATGCGCGGCGCGAAGCGGCGCTTCTGCTCCTCGGTGCCGAAGGCGAGGATGGGCGGCCCGACGATCCCGATGCCGAGGTTGTTGATAATCTCCGGCGCGTCGAAGTGGCTCATCTCCTCGACGTAGGCGATCTGCTCGGCGATCGAGGCGCCGCGGCCGCCGTACTCGGCGGGCCACGTGATCGCGACCCAGCGGCCGGCGGCCAACCTCGCCTGCCAGGCGCGCAGGCGCGGGATGCGTTCGCCCTCCGGCAGCGCGGCCAGGTGCTCGCGCTGGAAGTCGTCGGTGAGATGGGCCGCGAGCCAGGCACGCAGCTCGGCGCGGAACTCGGGAACGGTCTCGGTGCTCATGGGTCGCGTCCTTTAGTCGCCTCTGCGCCACACGTCAAAGTCGCGCTCTTGGGCCACCGCCCGTGCTTGCAGCTGCAAGCCGAATCGGTTAAGCGAGCACAGTCCGCCGACGGGGCCGTAGCTCAGTTGGGAGAGCGCTAGAATCGCACTCTAGAGGTCGTGGGTTCAACTCCCATCGGCTCCACTTGGATGCCTGCTGACAGGGGCGGCCCGCCGTCGGGCCGCCGGTCGCACGCCACGATGGCACGCCGCGGGCGCTCAGCGCGGGCGGCTGACGCGCTTCGCAGGTGCGGGCACCGCGCGCAGGGGGGGGGTGCGCAGGCGGTTGACGCGCTGTTCGATCAATTTGTCGACCTTGGCCAGCAACGCGCGGTCGGAGCTGAACTTTTCGATCATGTAGCTGAGGTCGCCGAGGTCGTGGATGAGGATCTGCACGGCACGCTCGCGCTCGTGCTCGCCCTTGAGGGCGCTGAGGAGATCGAGCACCAGGTCCTCGATCTCGGAGCTCTCGATCGCCAGCGCGGTCTCGAAGGCGCGGGTGAGCGAGATGCGGCCACGGGCTTCCACTTCGGCCTCGTCGAGCAGGTTGCGCAGGTGCTCGACGTGGGCGCGGGTCAACGCCGGCGCGGCCGGCAGCGTGCGCTGGGGCGAGCTCTCGAGCAGGCCGGCGACCATCGCCAGGGCGCCGTAATGGCGCGACTCGTGCTCGGCCATGTCGAACCAGAAGGCGCGCACCTCGTCCGGGGTGGGGAAGAGATTTTCGTACTGGCAGTACAGTTGCATGGTCCGGCGCTCGAGCTCCATCGCCACGGCGATGAGCCGGCGGAAGAGCTCGGGCGGGCGCGTCTTGACCGTCGTCGTCGACGGGCGCTTGCGGCCGGCCGGCATGCGTGGCTTCTAGCACGCGGCCCGCACGGCGTACCAGCCGCGAGGCCGGTCAGAGCCGCTGGCGTGTCCGGCGGCTGGCGGTGTGGCTGCTGGGTCGAGCCGCGAGCTCGACGAGCAGCGCGCTGACCAGCGGGTACCGCGTGCGCAGCGCGTCCGCGCCGCCGGCGATGGCGATGGGAACGCGCCAGACGCCGCCGACGACGGCGGCGGCGGGATGGTGATGGTGGGTGGCGCGGCGCCCGCCCCGGCGCGTGCTCGACGGAAGGCGGCGGGCCTGGTCTCCGCGCGGCGAGCGCCGCGGCTGCGGGTCCGGCATTCGCAGCGGCGTCCAGGTCGCCAGGAATTCGCTCGCCGAGGCACGAGCCGTCACCCACGAGCTCAGGCATCGGGCGACGAACGACGTCCATTCCGGCTTGGCGCTTCCGAATGGCCGTCGCGCTTCGGCGGTGGTCTCAAGCCGCGGCACGGATGCCGCCAACCGAGAGGCGCGTACGTTGATCTTCGCTCGGGCTCGAGCCGCAGGAGGCATACCCATCGGTTCCTCTCCGCACGCCACTGGCGCCACGCCGCGAAGCGGATGGCCACCAGTCCAGGGATCAGACCTCATCCCACGCCGTGCCTTCGAGGAAGCGGGCCGGCAGCGCGCGAACCGCATCGCGCATGCGCTGCACGGGATCCGAATGGCTCGCGGCTGCAAACGTCGTCGGCTTGGGAAGTGCCCGCTGCGCCATGCGCCCGCCACCCTCGCTGGCCTGTTCACTCCTCATGTCCATCCGCCTCAGCGCTTGCGGCGCCATCCGACGTTTCGTCACCACCTCATCCACCAGCCCACAGAGGAACTGCGGATCGAACTCTCCGCGACACGAACCTTCGATGCCGGCTACCTAGCAGGCCATCTGACCTGCCAGGTAACGAAAATGTAACACGGGCTGGAAAGGTTTTGGAAGTTGGGATTTTCCCTGAGTCGACCTGGGGTTTTCCCTTGTCGTCGGTCGCGTGTCCCCCGCGACGGACGACTAGAACGCCTGCGGCGGGGCAAAGTCCTTGCCCCGCGCCAACAACCACAGTCGGATCAAATCCGCCAGCGAATCGGCCTTGAGCTTCTCCATCACGTGCGAGCGGTGCACCTCGACGGTCTTGGTGCTGAGCTCGAGCTCTGCCGCGATGAGCTTGTTGCTCTTTCCAGTGACCACGCGGTTGAGCACGTCGCGCTCACGGGTGGTCAGCAGGCGCAGCCGCGCCTCGACCTCTTCGCGGGTCGCGCGCCGCCGCCGCGACGCTTCATCTTGCACGACCGCCGCGCGGATGCGGTCGAGCAGGGTCTGATCGCTGAACGGCTTCTCGATGAAGTCGAACGCGCCCGCCTTCATGGCGCGCACGGCGAGCGGCACTTCGGCGTAGCCGGTGATGATCAGGATGGGGATGCTGATCTTGCGCGCGGCCAGCTCGCTCTGCAGATCGAGCCCGCTCATGCCGGGCATCCGCACGTCGA
>Ga0335085_10014942_pt1 | contig 11297 bp, 13 predicted proteins | sample Lox_Sample_45_FD_206712 | JGI IMG/M metagenome (GOLD analysis project Ga0335085, IMG submission 206712) | Soil microbial communities from Loxahatchee National Wildlife Refuge, Florida, United States - Lox_Sample_4.5 | ecosystem: Environmental > Terrestrial > Soil > Wetlands | place: USA... | reverse complement strand
AAAATGAGAATCAGCCGGAAACGGGCCTAGAAACGATTCTGCGGTCAGACTTGAGGCGGAACATAGACTGCGGCGCCGGCGCTCTTCTTAAGCAGCGCTGCCCACCTAGAAATCAATGCCTGTACTTCTTCGTCTGGGATATTGAGCCCTTTGAGCTGCGCGGCCGCCTGGTCGATCGTGATGAGCTGGTCCTTGGTCTGCTGCGCGATGGCCGCGACCCGCTCGATTAGCACCTGCGCGTCCACAGGTTGCAAGAGCTGGCCGTAAACTAGGCGGAGCTTTCCGCTACGCGTGGCGTCCTGCACCGCGACGATCGACGTGACCAGCGTAGGATCGAGCCCGATCGCGGTAAGCGCTGCCGAAAGGCCCAGATTATCCAGCACGCCGCGCTGGTATTCCGCGACCGCGGCGCGCGTCATGTTCCGCTCTTCTGCGATGCGCGCGCGCCGGTCGGCCGCCGCGGCGCGTAGCGCCGCCTTTGCGGTTGCCCTGGTCGTGGCGAGCGTGACTTCGAGCTGCGCCATCCAGGGTTGCAGGCCGGCCACTTCGAGCTGCTGCAGCGCATCATCCGGCGTCATCACGCCGTCAACGACCAGCGGCACGATCTCCGATTGCGCCTTGGCCGCGATCTGCTCGCGCCGAAGAATCAGCACATGCTGCTTGACGTAGAGCTTGGCCTGGTCGCTGAAGTTGAAATCTGTCAGCGCCGCATCCAGCTCGTCATCGGAAATGACGCCTTTGCCGTAGCCGCTGACCAGCGCTGACAGGTAAGAATTACGGACGTTCGCGATGCTTTTGTATAGAATGGCGTCCGCCATCGTGTTGGCATGGCTGTCCGAGTAGGCGTTGTCTTGCAGGATATCGAGCAAGGTCGAGCGCTCGATCGGCTGGTCAACAAAGGCCGATGCCAGCACAAACGGCGTGACCGGCCGATAAGCGCCGGCATACATGGCAGGCCGCCAATCGGGATCAAGGCCGGCGTAGCCCTGGAGCTGGTCGGCCGCCGCCTGCGAAATCTTGCGGCGCGCGAATAGCGCGAGCCCTTGCGGCCCCGGAGGCACGCGCGTCGGCCACTTCGTGTTGGCGTCCTGGCGCGCGCGGTTTGCGATAACCGAATCGAGAAACGGGTCCATCCAGCGGTGGGAGATCTCTTCAAAGCCGGCCGCGGTTGCGAGCATTGCCGCGACTTCGCCCCAGCTCTTCTCCCACGGCCCGAGCAGAAGGCCGCCGGTCATCGCAGCGGCGTATGCCGCCATGCCGACAGATCCGGCGCGGCCCATGGCGTCTTGCACTACCCGGGTAAAGTTGTCGGTTGTGATTTTCTCGCCTGGCGCCGGCGCCGATTGAACGTACTTTAGGGCCCACACGGCCGGCGCGCCGATTCCAAGCGGCAGATCGGTGCTGAAGGTTGGGTCGGCGCTTTGCGCGACCTTGGTTATTTCGGTTGCCACGCTCTTTCCGATCTCGCTCGCCGCTTCGACAAACAGCATGACCGCTTCTCCGAGCCAGATCCCTATGAAACCGAGCACGGCAACCAGGATATCGCTGGCCGACTTTATCGGCAGCTTTTCAAGCGCCTCATGGTCTGCCAGGTGTTTGACGTTGCGCGCTATAACTTGCGCGATGCCTGGCGTCGTCGGCCCGGTGATCCATTCCCACCAGGTGATGGTCGTGCCGGCGTGAAATTTTACCGTTGCTGCGCCGCTGATGAGCTGCGCCAGCTCGGGTGTCAGCGCGCCCGTGCGCGCCGCCACGTCAATTATGCTCTGCGGCACGTCCTGCAAAGCGTTTGCTTCGTTGAGCGCGTCAATTATGGGTTTCAGATTGGCGTTGAGTTTCGGCCCGAGAGCATCCGCGATCGCCTGGAGCTTTTCCAGGATCGCCTGGCAGCACGCTTTGAAAGCCGGGGGATAGAGCGCGATCGATTCCGCGAGCTGTATCAGCGGCGCGACGATCGCGGTGAAGTCTATCTCGACCTTGTTGTTCGGCGGATGCACCAGCGCGACCGCGATAACCGTGAGCTGGTTCACGACGGACGCGATCGCGGTCACGATGTTGTTGCAACATGTCTGGTCGTCCGAGCCCGGTTCTGGCTTCTGTAGCGCCGCGAGAATTGCCGCGAGCGCCGCGTTGATGCTCATGCAGAGGTCCAGAACTTCATCGGTGTTGGGATTGGCGCTCTCGCATGGCCCGATCTCGAGTACGGGCGGCGCCGGCACAAATGGCGGCGGCGTCGGCGTGACAGGTGTGACAGGTGTGACAGGTGTGACAGGTGTAACAGGTGTCGGCGTACCTGGCGGCGTAACCGGCGGCGGCGTCGCGGGCGGCGGCGTTGGCTGCGTCTTTGTCTGCGCGAGTACCTGCGTCAGCGCGTCGATAGCCTTGACGTATTGCAAGACCGCTTGCTGACCCGAGCCGCTTGCGCCCCAACTCCGATCGATGAGCGATAGCAGCGTCCAATATCCGGGCTGCGTTGAGCCCGATCGCCCCATCGCGAACGCTTGGATCGACTCGATCGTGCCTAGCTTCCAGCTCGAAAACTCCGCCTGAATTGCCGGCCGCGAATCCGAGATCGGCGCGCCGTTTTTGAGCGCCATGGCGAGGTTGTTGCCGAGCGCCTGTAGCGGCCAATATGCGCTCATGTGATAGGCCCAGATTACGTTGTTGGTGTCCTGGTCCTTCGGCGTGCCGCTGAAGAGCCCGAGCAGAAGCTGAAGCGGGCTGATATGCAGCTCGGTCAGAATTACGTCAACGGCGTCAATGACCGCGGTCGTGAGATCGGTCGGTCGGCTCGGGGGAATTTCGCCGGCGCCTGCCATGTTTGAGCCTATGCCTGAAGCGCAACCCACCAAAACGACGCGATAATTGCCGCGGATGAAAACCCGTTGTACACGACGAAGCTATAGTTTACCGGGATGACCGCGATCGGCCACGGCGCGAGGATCGGCGGCGTCGGCTGATTGCCCTGCCAGGTGAGCGGCTGATTTACAAGCGTGAGGCCGGCCGGCGTCGCGCCCGTGAAAATCTGCCCTGGCGGTTGCGCCTGGTCGGCGGTTACAGGGTACGCGACGTCGTATTCCGTGCCGTAGGTTCCGGGCAGCACCGCGGCGAAGAGCTGCTCGTTATTGGAATCGTTTACCCAAAGCCCGTACAGGTGAAAGTGATAGCTTTGCGGATGGTTGTTATACAGAGAAACCGAGAGGCCCGCGCCGCCGCCGCCGCCGTTTACCTGGCCCGAGCTGTAGGCCAGCGCATCGGTGAACCAGTCCGGCGTGTTGCGCTGATAGCTGCCCTTGGGTCGGCGGTATGTTGCCATCGGCCGTCATTGCTGCGTAACTATGAAAAATTCTGGATCGCAGATTCGACAGGGTTTGCCAGACAAGTCTTCCGCGTGGCATGCCTGCCACACAAAACCAGCGCCGACATGCGCGGATGACGTAGTATCCGGGATGATGCCGGCTGACCATCCAGGTTGAAGAATACCGATCGGTATCGTCGCGCTTATGGTAGGTAATCCGGCCATCTCTCCCTGACCCATGAAGCTATACACGGTCGGCGGCGAGGCATCGTCGTTATAGTATAGGACGCCGGCCTGTTGCATGTCGCCGCTTACGAGCGGTTGCACCGTACCCTGTGGCGATCCGCGCTTGGCCTGCTCGAAGTATTGGAGGGCAAAGTTGGCAGTGTCAAAGTAGGAATATAGGTACCAGAGAACAAGCAAATCCGCGCCGCTGCCGTTATTGTATAGCGAAAAAACCGGCGTGTTACTAAAACTCGTGACGTAGTACGCGGCGCGCATGCAGCGCCGATAGTTTACCTTGAGCTGCATGATTGGCGCTGATGGTCTAGTCGCTGACCAGCGTAAAACTAAATACCGCGCGCGAGCCCGCCTTGAGTGTGCTCGCCTGGCCGGTGCCGTTGAACGTGATAACCGGCGTGTCTCCGGTTGGAAAGTAGAGAGACCCGGAGCCCGTGCCGACCAGACGCACGCTTATGCACAGGATCGCGCTGTTCACCAGGTTCGCCGGTGGAAGCGTGAAAGTGTCGAGCGTCGTCGGGGTTGCCGTTTTCAATTTCACGACCATTGCGGATGGCGCGGTGCCGCCAAGCACGATCGTCGCGCAAATGTCGACCAGGTAGGCCCAGGTGCCGGAGGCCGGCGCGATGAGCGCGGCGGCCGGCGTGAAGCCGGTTATATCCGAGCCCGCGGTTAGCGTAACGTCGGCTGCTCCGACTGTTCCAACGATCGTCGGTAAACCCTGTGGACGCTGACAACCCCAGGCCATCTATTTAGCCTCTTGCAAGCCGGTTTTAAGTTCGGCGAGCAATTCATCGAAGTGAAAGTGCGAACCCCACTGGCTGCGGATGAAATGCTCCAGCTCGTCGAGCACGACGGCCGGAGGCCGCGGCGGCATTGGAGAAGACGGCGACGGTGTTGTGGCAGGGGGGCTGACCGCAAGCGCCGCCGCCGTTTCCGCGTGACTTTGTTCGACTTCCGGGTTAAAGCCCGCAAACCGCGAATCCGTTACCGCCGTCTCTTTGGTTTCGTCGGCCATGCGTCAACCTAGAGCGGCGCGCCGCCGGTGTAAACCGTCGTCGTGTTGAGCTGAATCAGATCCAGCCAACATTCCTGCGCGCTATCGGCCGACGTGCAGAACATGTCGAGCTGCGGCGGCACGTTCTGGTAGAACGTCATCCAGGTTCCCCAAGGCGCGATGACCTGGCCGTCGTAGATGTAACCGCGCTGACCGGCGGGGTCCATCTGGTCGTAGGCTTTTACCGCGATGCCGCCTGGCCGCCAAAGCGGTTCCATGGCCGGCGCGAGACGGAAAGCCTGCCCGGTTGCGCTATAGGCGCGCGCGCCGATAACCGAATAGAGCCCGGCCGGGATCGCCTGGTCGAAAGTAAGTTGACAGGTAGTGAAAGCGCCTGCCGTTACGGTTGTCGAGCCGGTTGCGTGCACGGTGAAAAAACGGCCCATCGGCGGCGGCTGCATCGTGCCGTCGGTAAGCGTTACAAACACGTACTCGGTTTCGCTACCGCCCGAGTTTTGCGCGATGTAGATATCCAGCTCGTCGGTTGGATTCATGGGAAGCGGGTATTTGAATCCATCCCACACGCGCGGCGGAGACTCAAAGCCCGAGCCGCGGTTGACCGGCGCGAACGTCGGCCACGGGAAAGGCAGGAAAGCCGGGGTCTGCGCGCGGATGTTGGTTAGCGACGTGCCTACGCCGCCGACAAACCCGAGCCGGTAGAGCTGCTTTGGAACCTGGAGCCCGTTATTCAAGGTCGGCACGATCACGTCGGCCTTGAAATTCAGTTGCACGAACGTGGTCGCGCCTGAGCCCGAGGTCGAGCTGGTGAAGACTACAGTGTGGAATGCCATTGGAGTTTGCCCTTGGCCTAGCTGCGAGCCTTATATTGACCCTTCATCGCGCGCGCCGCCTGAACCATGGCGAGCATCCGTTGGTCGTTCTGGGCGGCGGTTCCGCGCGGTGGCAGGTTGGCCGCGGCGTTCTGCAGCGCCGGGATTAGACCGGAAGCTGCCTTCGCATAGTTCGGCGCGCCCTTGTTCGTGATGCCCTGGCTGTAGAGCGTCGGCCCTTGTGTCGAGACCAGCTTTGCGACCTGTGCCGTATCGACAGCTTGCAGACCGGAAACAAAGCCTTGCGTGCCTACTTCGTTGATCCGCGCGAGCCAGGTGTTGGCCGCCGCGGCCGCCGCCTGGAAAGGGTTGACCTTCGACTGAAGATAGTTGGTCGCCCACTTCGCGCCCTTGCCGCTCGCGCCGCTCGTGTAATTCGCGGCCGCGCTCTGCGGCGACGTCTTGGCGCCGATCTGAAAACTGGTTGGGATTCCTGCTGCCATTGTGCCGACTCCTGCTCGGTTGCTACAACCTGTAGTGTTTCTCTACTATGTGATTTATGGGAGCGCGTCAATACACCAACCGAGAATGGAAGCTGCTTTCCTGGTGGCTCGCCACGTTTCATCCGCGCGCCGAGATACTCATGAACGTGCGCGTCGGCAATCCGCCGCCGCTGACAGGTATCGCAAACCCTACGGCCGCCGAGCTGAATATGACGCGCGTGCGCAACCGATGGGTCGATGCGATCTATGTCGAAGACGGTATCGTGACCATCGTGGAAGCGAAGATGCAGCCTGACCCAGGCATCTTTTCGCAGCTCATTCACTACGCGCGAAAATTTCGCGTTGACCCAAGTTTTGCGGCGTGGCGGAGTCTACCGTTGCATCTTGTCGCGCTGGTTTACTCGGATGATCCGAGTGTGAGCCAGGAGGCGGCGTGGTACGGCGTGCAATGGGTCGTTTGGCAACCCGCGCTGGCGGGTTTTCTTCCGGCTCAAGTTTTAGGTACTCCGATCGCGAGCGAAGAATCGCTCTTGCCGCAGGATTGGCCGGCGCGTCTATCTCGGCTTCTGAATGGGAAGTCCTGGAGTCAGTCCTAGAAATGCTTTTTTCGCTACCCATGGAGGGGGAGGGTAAAATTTTTTCATTCGGTAAAAACCCCCCCGAAATATTTTAACTTTGTTGCGACGCACTTTTTATTTGCCACGGGTTCCGAGATGCCACTTGACGTGACTCGGACGTTATGGCAAATAGTTCGCATGACCTTTCCAGAGGCTTTGATGTGGCTCTGCCAGAATCCGACCGGCGTAATCGTCCGGGCCAATAAGCGGATGATTGGAGTTAGCGGCCGCGGCTCGCTTTACGAGTTCACCGGCCGCAAGCCCGACTATGCCAGGTTCTGGATTAGTGACGTCGTGGCCGCCGATTGGGAAACCCTATCGTCGGACGCCCTGGCGGCGCTTAACGCTCAAGCAGAGCAGGCCGGCTGACGCATGGCGATCTCAACCCTTTGGGCGCAGCTCGTTCGCACGCCTGGCGCCTGCCAGGTGCTCGGCCATCACGACATTGACGTGCCGCCGCTCGCCGGTGAAACACCTGTTACACCAGCGCGGCCGGGCAAGCGCTTGATGGTGCGTCCGATAAGCCCGACCAATGAGCCCTGGATAATCGACGTGACCAGCACGCAAGCGCTCGCGATGCTTGAAGGATTTTTAGGCACGGGCGTTCACTTTCAACAGCGGCTCGGTTGGCGATCGCGCGGGTTCGGGGTTCATCGGCGCGATACGCTGCACCTTAAGCCGCTGACCGATGAGGATATGTAGCGATGGCTGAAACCGAGCAGGCAAAGCGCGGCCGGCGCTTGCGCATCATCGGCGGCACGCTCGACCAGGTGGAAGAGCAGCTTGATGAGCTGCTGGAAGAATACAGCGCGGTCAACTTCAGCTTCGTGCCGGTTGCCGGCGAGCTCCGCGCTTGCGTGGTGTTGATTTCCAACAGGGTGTTGACAGCGCAGCGGCTCTCGCAAGGCGCAAACCGGGGGTTTTTAAGGTGAAAAGACTCGGCCACCTAATTTTCTTCATTCGCACTTGGCGGATTAGACGCGCCTATGCGCGCCGCATCGAGCAAATGCGGAAGCTCGGATAAGGGAAGTTATGGATAGCTGGCGCAAAATGGAGAGCGCACCGAAAGATGGCACGATGGTCGAGCTGAAGATCGTGCATCGGTTTCAGCGGTATTCGCCGGAAGATGACCGATGGACGGCGGTAGTAAAAGCGCGCTGGATTGACCACAACGGCGGCGGTTGGACCTGGCACGGAATGATGGGCACGCCGCACGGTTGGCTGCCGCTCTGATGGTCGCATAGTTGGGCAAATGGTAACTTGCGTGCATCGCTGGGCTTATAACCGTGAACGTCGCCTGTGGATCTGTGAGCACTGCGGTAGAGAAGCCCGCAATCCGTGGACCGGTAAATAATTGGGAGTTATGTCAATTGATTAGGTCACTTGAAGAGCACGAAGTGGCGCACATCACCGAAATGATGCGGCAGTTGCGCGAGCGGCTCGTGGCGCTGGTTGAAGGCAGCGCACGTCCAATGGCCGACGACGAGTGTCTCGTACATCGTGGCGAGTTCATCATTCAGCGTCGCTGTAGGGCGTGAGAGCTTTAGGATAATTGGAGGTTACGTCAACATGGGGATCTATATCATCGTCTGGCTTGCATGCCCTAACGCGGTATTCCGCCCGCGCTGACATCTGAAGAGTTGGGGGTTATGAAAACCAGGACGTGTGAGGATTGCGGCGAAGAGGTTAAAGGGCGACGGTTTCGTTGCCGTGACTGCTTCAAGCTGGTCTGCCCGTGGTGCTCCGGGCACGTGCATCGCTGCCGGGAATAGTTGGCGTGATGGAGAATCGAACAGAGAGTTATGTTGCATCACTACTTCTGCCCGTTTGACGGGAACATGAGCTACACGCGGGTCGGCCATCGTTTCCATGCCTGGTGGGCGCGCCATCGGGCACAGTGGTAGCGAGGCGTTATGGCAACTGGATGGTCGAAAACCGACAACCCGCTGAATCGCGGATCAACGGCATAGCGAACGTTATGGAAACCGGCGGCGATCGAACCTGGACGGCGCACATCGTGATTGCGAGCTCGCACGCCGGTCTCGCGCCATACTTTCGCCGGCTGGAGGAGGAGCTGCTACGCGTGCTCGCTCGGATTGACGATCCACGCGATGTGCGTGACTACTTGGCCGCGCTGCGCGCGACGAGTGCGGCTTGGCTCGCGATGCTGCAAGCGCGGCATGCGGGTAAGTAGTGAAGATGCGTTACGGCTTGCGCGCCGATTGGTCGATCTGGATTGCGCCGCGGCTGAGCTGCGCGCTTTGCCGACTGCGCTTACGCCGGCGCGTGTGGTGCGAGCGCCGGCCGGGGCGATGCGAATAGGTGACCTTATGAACCAGTGGGTATTACTCGGAGAAATTGCGGTTGGTTGGTTCCTTGGTAGCTGGATCGCGTGGCGCATTGTCAACGGCTATTGGAAGTTCTGGGAATAGGTGAGGTTATGGTGACTCGGCCACCCTGGGATGTGATTGTGCTTGCGGTCCTGGCCACGGCGTGTGTCGCGCTTGCTGCCTGGCGCACGCTCTTCGGTGATTTTTAGGCGGTGACCTGATGGAAACCCCACAACAAGCGCGCAAACGCCGCAAACGGATGCGCCAGGCCGCAAGCCGACGAAGCCGCGAATCCCTAAGGCGAGCCCGCCGGAAATCATGACCATGGCAGACCTACGCGCGACCATGGAGTTGCATTGGCGGCAGAAGTTGCACGCCCAGATAACGGCGCTTGAGGCGCGGCTGGAAGAGCTGGAGCACCCGCCGTATGCCATCCAGTGGCTGCGCCGGCTGAAGCTCAAGCGGAAAATCGAAAGGTTGTATGCCGAGCTGAATCAACCGATTCTGCTCGATACAAGTGGCGGGGCGGCTCGTAGCGGCCGGCGTTCCGGCGCGGGGGGAAAGCGACGGCGCGCCGGATAAGCGCCGTCAACCAAGACCAAACATAAACCGGCGGTGTCGTGGTGCGCCGCGATCGCACGCACCAGGTAGCCGCACGAAGGCGCGACGACGGCGCGTGTTCCTGGCGGCTCAAACGGACCCTTGAAGAAGGGCGAAGCCTGTCAACCATGCCAGTGTGTCAAACGGTCGGGGGCCCAGGGGAGAGGCCGGCGCTTGCCACAAACCCGAGCGAAGCGAGCACGCTTCAATCCCATCTGAAGTCTGGGAGAGATTTATCTCTCGTCTGGGAGCAGAGCCCGAGAGCACAAGCGGTTGTCACTCCAAAGGCGGAGAGCTGTTCGAGGCGGAGCGACTCTTCGATTCTGCGCGCCTAATTGAAAATGAGAATCAGCCGGAAACGGGCCTAGAAACGATTCTGCGGTCAGACTTGAGGCGGAACATAGACTGCGGCGCCGGCGCTCTTCTTAAGCAGCGCTGCCCACCTAGAAATCAATGCCTGTACTTGTTCGTCTGGGATATTGAGCCCTTTGAGCTGCGCGGCCGCCTGGTCGACCGTGATGAGCTGGTCCTTGGTCTGCTGCGCGATGGCCGCGACCCGCTCGATTAGCACTTGCGCATCAACAGGTTGCAAGAGCTGGCCGTATACCAGGCGGAGCTTGCCGCTTCGCGTGGCGTCCTGAACCGCGACGATCGACGTGACCAGGGTTGGATCGAGCCCGATCGCGGTCAGCGCCGCCGAAAGGCCCAGGTTGTCTAGGACGCCGCGCTGATACTCGGCGACCGCGGCGCGCGTCATATTCCGTTCTTCCGCGATGCGTGCCCGCCGGTCGGCCGCCGCGGCGCGTAGCGCCGCCTTGGCGGTTGCCCTGGTCGTGGCGAGCGTGACTTCGAGCTGCGCCATCCAGGGTTGCAGGCCGGCCACTTCGAGTTGCTGTAAAGCGTCGTCCGGCGTCATCACGCCGTCCACGACCAGAGGCACAATCTCCGATTGCGCCTTGGCCGCGATCTGCTCGCGCCGAAGGATAAGCACATGCTGCTTGACGTACAGCTTCGCCTGGTCGCTGAAGTTGAAATCGGTGAGCGCCGCGTCCAGCTCGTCATCCGAAATCACGCCTTTTCCGTAGCCGCTCACCAGCGCCGAAAGGTAAGAATTACGGACGTTCGCGATGCTTTTGTAAAGAATCGCATCCGCCATCGTGTTTGCGTGGCTATCCGAGTAGGCGTTGTCTTGCAGGATATCGAGCAAGGTTGATCGCTCTATCGGCTGGTCGACAAAGGCCGATGCGAGCACAAACGGCGTGACAGGCCGATAAGCGCCTGCATACATGGCCGGCCGCCAATCGGGATCGAGGCCGGCGAAGCCCTGGAGCTGGTCGGCCGCCGCCTGCGAAATCTTGCGGCGTGCGAAGAGCGCGAGCCCTTGCGGGCCCGGCGGCACGCGCGTCGGCCAATTAAAGTTGGCGTCCTGGCGCGCCCGGTTTCCGATAACCGAATCCAGAAACGGGTCCATCCAGCGGTGGGATATCTCTTCAAAGCCGGCCGCGGTCGCGAGCATGGCCGCGACTTCGCCCCAGCTCTTCTCCCAGGGTCCGAGCAGCAGGCCGCCGGTCATCGCGGCGGCGTAGGCCGCCATGCCGACCGATCCGGCGCGACCCATCGCGTCCTGCACGACGGTCTTATAGTTGGCGGTTGTGATTTTCTCGCCTGGCGCCGGCGCCGATTGAACGTATTTGAGCGCCCACACGGCCGGCGCGCCGATTCCGAGCGGTAGATCGGTGCTGAAGGTTGGGTCGGCGCTTTGCGCGACCTTGGTTATTTCGGTTGCCACGCTCTTGCCGATCTCGCTTGCCGCTGCCACAAACAGCATGACCGCTTCACCGAGCCAGATCCCGATGAAACCGAGTACGGCGACGAGGATATC
>Ga0335085_10014941_pt1 | contig 11298 bp, 9 predicted proteins | sample Lox_Sample_45_FD_206712 | JGI IMG/M metagenome (GOLD analysis project Ga0335085, IMG submission 206712) | Soil microbial communities from Loxahatchee National Wildlife Refuge, Florida, United States - Lox_Sample_4.5 | ecosystem: Environmental > Terrestrial > Soil > Wetlands | place: USA: Florida... | reverse complement strand
TTCCAAAACACACTCATTTCCTCTTCGCGCTGCAGATCGGCTTCGGTCATTTGCGTGGCTTCCGCGGGGAGTGCGCCGGATAAAGCGCGCGTAAAACTGTTCACCGACGATATCCCGGGGCCGCCGTGGCATTGATAACAGGATCGCAGAACGATGCCGCGAAAATCGCTCACAACATTTGTCTCCCCCCGCAGACGAGACTCAAATGGGTCAATCCCGAAGGAGAAAAAGTGATTGTTGCTGGTAAAATCCTTCCCATTCTGAGCCACAGAGACCAGACTTGCGTGGCTGTCGCGCGACATCCGGAATTCATTGAAATGCTGCGGCGGGTTTGCATCCAAATCATGAGGGAAGAAACGGTCGAAATGAAGATATGTCCTCAACTGGATGCTCTCCACAATGCGTGTCGGCTGGATGTTGCCGTTGGTGTCAATCACGCACATCCGTCGAGCCAGCGCCCATTGGGAGTTGGTGGGAAACTGCGGTAAATCCGGATTGAGAGTGATCTCATTGGGAAAGTTGGAATGGGTCGCCGGAACCCACAACGGCCTGAAAGTGCTCAGCCGGGCCAGATAATTGGTTCCCGCCTTGCGACCATCGGCGTCGTGAAACAAAACCATGAAGACCGACCGTCCGCCGAAGCCCCGGTCGTGCATCGGCACGAGGCTTTCCACGTTATTGGCCTGGACATTGATCCAATCGCCGTTGGTCTGGAACATTCCCCGGGGCAAATCCGGCAGATGCGATTCCGCATAATTATCCGGCAACGCGGCGATTTCATTGGTCGTCAATTCCAGTCGGCGAATGACGATTGCAAGCCGTTCGGCAAGTTCGAGCCGTTCCTTCGCAAATTTCGCGCGTGAAAACGAAAAGGCCGGCGTCACCCAATCAAAGAGCGCCCACAGGTCGCGTTGCAACAACGCCATCTTGAGCGGGTCTGGCACCAGCTTTTCGCCATGCGTGTTGATGAACTCATCGAGGACCGCCAGCGCCCGCTGATGCGACGTCCCGGCCAGCAAATTGGTCGTCTGTCCCCAGTAAAGAATGTCCATTTCGTCCAGGCCGTATTGTGTTCCGTCCGGGGCTGTCCGCAGGAACAATGTTTCGTTCAGCCGGTTCCAAAGATGATTCGGATTGGAATTGTAAGCGGTTCGTCCACCCAGCGCGCTTGCCATTCCGCAACCGGTTGAAAGCAAAAGCGCCACCAAAAGGATGCCGATTCCGTTTCTTGCCTGGTGATTTGGATTGCCGATGCCCGTCATTTCCGCCGATTCCATGCCTGGGGTCAAGACGGGATAAATAACTACAAAAACACCGGCCGCGAGGCTGCTGTGCGGTATCCCGCCCATCCAGCATCATAATGCTGGCAAACAAACTCATTCTGATATAGTTTTGGATGGGGAGGCCGGATGAAACGGGTTCCATTCATTTTATTGTTGATGGCGGCGGTCAAGCTGCACGCGCTGGACCGGTTTGCGGCGCTCTCGATGATTGAGAGTGACGATAATGACCACGCCCACGGCCCGGATGGCGAAATTTCGCGTTACCAATTTTCACCTGGTCTTATTGCTGAATTCCAGATTGACGCCACCCGATTGGATGACCCGACTTATGCGCGCCAGCAAGCGGTCAGGGTGATGGATTGTCGCTGTTCGGGTTTTGAACATCAATTTCACCGGGCGCCTACCGATGTTGAATTCTATCTCCTCTGGCACCGGCCCAATCATGTCGAACATCCGACCGGCCTCGAGCTTGAGCGGGCCCAGCGGTTCGCCAACCTGGTCAACCGCCCGGACCCCAAGAACGCCAGGCCATAGTTTTGATGAGGATTTCATAAGTTGGCACGAATTCCAAAGGGCCATCAGACCGGCCTCTTTGGAGAAAACTGGGACTCGAATGATCCCAGCTCCGTTCCGGAGCGAAATCAGTATTTGATGGGCGAGACTGATGACGAGCCGTATCCGGGTGAAGGCTGGAGCCGCGAGCCGGAGGCGGCGAGCAATTGCCTGCCGTTCCGCATTGACATCGGTGTCCCGCCGGAAAGACATTGCCGCCATGTGCGCGCTACCCGCTCACGCTTGAACAAGCCAGACTCGTCCTGGCCGGGCTGAGTCATATCTTCGCCTTCGCACCACGCTACAACATCGGCCCCGCCCAGCGCGCGCCCGTTCTCCTCAAGACCCCGAAAGGCGTTCAATGCGAGGAAATGAGCTGGGGCTTCAAATCCGAATTGCCAAAAACCCTGGACATCAACGCGCAGCCCGAGCGCATCCAACAGTCCAGCACATTCAATAAGCTACTGAACCAAGGCTGCCTCGTGCCCATGGATGGCCCAGTTGGAAGGGATTATCGTGGGAATGGGTAAATGTCCGTATTCCTCACCGGCCATGCGCCAACCGGTTATCACTCAATTTTCGGTGGGCTTCGGAGCATGGTTTGAACACCTGTGCCTCGGCAGAAATGATTGCGGAATTGGTCTTAAACCTCCATCATCGGCGGTGCTCTCGTCTCCATGGAGATTTCTATCCATGAAATAATTACCGACATTTCTTGTAACTTTGACTGCTTTTTGCCTAAGTAATGGATAAGCCCTGTGAACGATTATGGAAGCCATCCCGCCAATCCCTGAATCGCAAGCCGTGACATCGCAAACACCTGCAACGTCGCTCGCTGCGAAATTGTTCAACGTCATCGCCGCGCCATCCGAGGTCTTCACGGAAATCAGCGCGGTGCCCGCGCGGGCCGCCACCTGGCTCGTGCCGGTCTTGATCTACGCCATCGTCGGCGTGATTACCGTCTGCATCCTGTTTGCCCAGCCGGCGATCCGCCAGACCATCCACGATCAGCAGGTCAAAACACTCGACCAGCAGGTGCAACAGGGGAAAATGACGCAGGCCCAGGAGGACCAGGCGTTGCAGATGATGGACCGATTTACGGGTCCAACGATGCTGTCCATTTTTGGCAGTGTGGGTGTCGTGCTGAGCAGTTTCATTTCAGTTTTTTGGTGGGCCCTGGTGCTGTGGCTGTGCGGGCGCTGGTTCCTCAAGGCGCGGTTCGGTTATATGAAAGCCGTGGAAATCGCCAGCCTTGCGAGCGTGATTATCGTCCTGAGCATGGTCATCTCCACGCTTTTGGCGGTCATCCTCGGCCGGCTCTACGTCGGCCCCAGCCTGGCGCTGTGCGTGAGTGATTTTGACCCCAAAAATCGCCTTCACCTGCTTCTAGGCGCGGCCAATGTTATTTATTTCTGGCACACGGCGGTGCTGGGTATCGGTCTGGCCAAACTTTCGGGCGGGTCGACGGCCAAAACCTTGATGGTGGTCTTTACTTATTGGCTCGTGGCGCAACTGTTGTTGATCGCCGTGGGTCTGGGCTCGATGGCATTGTAAAAGCAGCAATAAATTGTAATATTCCGAAACTAATTCCCGTTCATTTTGTCTTAATTACCTGGTATTATGGCAAAACCTAAAAAACGCCGCAAAATCCTCATCCTTTCGATCATCGGGGTTGCGCTCGTCCTGCTCACGCTGGTGGCGGTTTTCAAGAAACGCGCGCCCGCCGTCACAGTACAAACGGAAAAGGTCGCGCGCCATAGCATGACCAACCTTGTTGTGGCCAACGGACAAATTCAGCCTGTCGTCCAGGTCACCATCAACCCCGAAGTCAGCGGCGAGATCATCGAGTTGCCGGTCAAAGAGGGCGAGCATGTCAACAAAGGTGATTTGCTGGTGAAAATCAATCCGGACACTTACATCGCTGCGGTCAACCAGGCAAAAGCCAGCTACGAATCCGCCCTGGCCGCCAAGGCCACCGGCGTGGCCAATCTGGAGAAGGCCCAGGCCGACTACGAACGCAATCTGCAATTATTCAACAGCAAACTGCTTTCGGCGTCGGACTTTATCGGGTTCAAGGCCGCGCGCGAAGTGGCCAAGGCGAATCTGGACAGCGCCGACGACCAGGTCAACGCCGCCAAGGCGGCGATGGACAACGCGGAGGATTTGTTGAACAAAACGACAATTCGATCGCCACTGACCGGCACCATCACCAGCTTAAATTCCGAACTGGGCGAGCGCGTGCTGGGCACAGGGTACACCGAGGGAACCCCCATCATGGCTATATCCGACTTGAACCAGATTGAAGCGCGGGTGGATGTCGGCGAAATGGACGTGGTGGGCATTGCTCCCGGACAGCGGGCCCAGTTGGAAGTAGACGCGTTCAAGGACCGCAAGTTCACCGGCATCGTGACGGCGGTCGCCAATTCCGCCCTGGGTTCCGGCGCCAGCAGCACGCCCGGCAGCAGCAGCCAGTCGCAGCAGGCCACGCAATTTGAGGTGCGCATTCGGGTAAACGAAAAGGGGCCGGCCTTCCGGCCCGGCATGTCCGTTACCGCGGAAATCGAAACCGAGTACCGCACCAACGCGCTGACGGTTCCCCTGGCCAGTGTTACCACTCGTCCGATGAAGTCCGAGATGAAGGCCGATCCTGTGAAAGGAGCCGGAACAAACTCCACGGCCTCCGCCAAGTCCGGTACGAATGCCGTCGCGACGGCTGCGAACGCCAAGGAAGCCGCCAGGGCGGCGGACGTGGTCTTTGTTGTGCAAGGCGACCACGTAAAGGCCGCGCCGGTGAAAATCGGTTTTTGCGATGATATTTATTGGGAAATCACCGACGGTCTGACCAACGGCGAGGAGATTGTTTCCGGGGGCTATCGCGCGGTCGGGCACGATTTGCAGGATGGTTCCAAAATCAAGCAAGGCGTGGTGGAAACGGAGGCGCCATCGCCATAAAATTGTGGTGGGGCAAGAGTCTCTCGAGCCCCGACCGGAAAAATAACAGGTTCGACGGAGCCTCGCCCCATCCCCGATGAATTAAATGAATTTAATCCGTCTCCAAAACATTTCGCGGCGCTATGAGATGGGCGCCGAAACCGTGAACGCGCTGCGTGACGTGTCGCTGGAAATCCAGCGCGGCGAATATGTCGCCATCATGGGGCCGTCCGGCTCCGGCAAATCCACGCTCATGAATCTGATCGGATGCCTCGACACGCCGTCCTCCGGCCACTACGAATTGAACGGGGTCAACGTCAGCGACATGGATGACAATCAGCTTGCCGAAATTCGCAATCGCGAAATCGGGTTCGTCTTTCAGACGTTCAATCTGCTGGCGCGCTCGAATGCGCTGCATAACGTGGAATTGCCGCTGATTTATGCCGGCATGCCCGCTGAAGGCCGCCGACAGGTTGCCCTGGAGGCCTTGGCCCAGGTCGGCTTGGCGGACCGCGTTCATCACCGGCCCAACGAGCTCTCCGGCGGCCAGCGCCAGCGCGTTGCCGTTGCCCGCGCCCTTGTCAATAAACCGTCCCTTCTCCTGGCGGACGAACCGACGGGAAATCTCGATTCCAAAACCGGCGCGGAAATCATGAGGTTGTTTGATGAACTGGCTCGGAAGGGGAACACCATCATCATTGTTACGCACGAAGAGGATATTGCCCGACAGGCGCGCCGCATCATCCGCATCCGCGACGGCCTGATTGCCAGCGACGAAACGACGACAAAATGATTTCAGACAGAATTAACAGAATTTTCAGAATGGATTTATGAAAGGCGGATACGAACTGGCTGGAAAAGTAATCGGCCTGGCAATGAAAATTCACTCCGACCTGGGTGCTGGCTTTTTGGCGTCCATTTACCACAATGCCCTGGCGCACGAACTCAGGAAGGTGGGGATGCGATTTGAATCGGAAAAACAGCTCGAAGTTTTTTATGACGGGATTCTGGTCGGGGAGTTTTCGGCTGATTTTCTGATTGAGAACGAGCTTATCGTTGAGTTGATATCGGTTCAGAATTTGTCGCCAGCGCATGAGGTTCAAACGGTAGACTATCTGGCAGCCACGGGAAAAGATGTCGGGTTGTTGATTAATTTCGGCGGTGAGCGACTGGAGTTCAAAAAGAAATTCAGACTGCCAAAACCGGCATCAGGCGAAATAGAACTTTATTCTGAACATTCTGTGCATTCTGTCAAAAAATGAAGTTTCTGTCCGAAATACGCGAGGGCCTGGGCATCTCTTGGGATGCTGTCCGCGCCAATAAAATGCGTTCAGCGCTGGCCACCATTGGCATTATCATCGGCATCGTGACCGTCACACTCATGGGTGCGGCCATCAATGGGCTTAACCAGGCGTTCGTGAACAGCCTTTCGGCCATGGGCGGAGATACTTTTTTCGTATCCCGGTCCAGTTGGTTCGACACCTACGACGAATATCTTAAAGAGCAGAAACGTCGGCCTATACGGCCGGAGGACGCCGCGGCTCTGACAAGGCAAGCGACATTGGTCTCAGCGATAGATCCCGAGGCGGAAGACTACGAGACGGTCAAATACAAGACCCGCAGTCTTGATGCTGTGGACATTGTGGGCACCACGTCGGATAATCTGATAACCACCGGCGCCAGCGTAGCACAGGGCCGGTTTCTGACGTCGGGGGACACCGAAGGCGGCCAGCCAGTTTGCGTTCTCGGCAGCGAGTTGGCGACGAACCTCTTCCGCGGCGAGTCACCGCTCGGCAAACATATTAAAATTGGAGACCATTCCTTTCTGGTGGTCGGCGTTTTACAGAAGCGAGGAAATCTGTTCGGGAGCATGGACCTGGACGACAGGGTCATCATTCCGTTCCGGGAATTTCTGGCGGAAATTTGGAGCCGGCCGAACATGATGATCGAAGTCAAAGCCAACGGGCTTGCTCAGTTGGCCGAAACCCAGGAAGAACTGCGCCAAGTCATGCGGCACATCCGGCATTTGCGACCGGAGGATCCCGACGATTTTGCCATCAACCAACAGGAGCAGTTTGTGAAATTATTTCACGAGCAGACGGCCGTCATCGCCGCAATCGGTTTGTTCATCACCAGCCTGGCGCTTTTCGTGGGCGGCATCGGCATTATGAACATCATGTTTGTGTCGGTGGCTGAGCGGACGCGAGAAATCGGCGTGCGCAAGGCCATCGGCGCCAAACGCCGCACCATCCTGCTGCAGTTTCTCGCGGAAGCCGCCAGCATCTGTCTGGGCGGCGGGTTGATCGGACTGGCCATCGCCTGGCTCACAACGCTGGCGGTCACGCATTTCCTGTTTACAGCCACCATGTCCTGGGAAATTGTCGTCATCGCAATCATCGTATCATTGTTGACGGGCGTGGTCTCTGGCTTTCTACCCGCCTGGCGCGCCGCCCGGATGGACCCGGTGGAGGCGCTGAGGAGTGAATGAAAACAAAACGACCAACCCTGTTGCTCGCCGAAATCCGGGAAAGTTTTGCGATGGCCATGAATGCGGTCACGGCGCACAAGCTGCGCTCGACGCTTACGCTGTTGGGAGTGTTGATTGGCGTGTTTTCCATTATTGTCGTCATGACAGCCATGCGTGTATTGGAGGGGAGCGTTGAAACCGGCCTAAGCCAGTTGGGCAGCCAGACGTTCGCCATCCAAAAATGGCCGGCAATCCAGTTCAATGGAGGCGACTGGAAAAAATACTATCGGCGCAAAAAGATTACCTACGAACTGGGACAAGAGATCGAGAAGAAAGCCACTCTAGCGGCCGCCGTCGGCATCCAGGGTGAATTTTGGAACGGACAAATTCAAACCCGGTACGCCAAAACCGCGCCCGACGTCGAACTCTACGGCGAGACGGCCGGCAGTTTCCTGGCGCGCAACTGGCAAATCGCAGAAGGGCGCATTTTTACTGCAAATGACGTGGACGACGCGCGTGAGGTCTGTGTCCTGGGCAGCGCTCTGGCTAAAACGATCTTTCCCTTTGGTTCCGCTGTTGGCGAAGAACTTAGAATCAACGGTATGCCCTATACCGTCGTCGGTGTTCTGGCTTCGCAGGGCGCTTCGCTGGGCGGCAATCAGGACAATTTCGCGGTGATTCCCATTACCACGGCTCTCAACCATTACGGCCTGCGCTGGAGCGGGCTGAGCATTCTGATCCAGGCACGCAGCCAGTCCGTTTACGCCGATTGCCAGGAACAAGTGCGCGACATCGTGCGAGCCGAACGCAAAGTCCGGCCTGAGGACCTGGATGATTTTGAATTGTTTTCCAACGATTCACTCATTGAGCAATTTGACTCGGTCACGCGGGCGGTGCGGATTGGCGTGCTCGTGATTAGTTCCATCGCCCTCATTGCCGCCGGCGTTGGTATCATGAACATCATGCTCGTCTCGGTCACGGAACGGACCCGCGAGATTGGCGTCCGCCGCGCCATCGGCGCCAAGCGGCGCAATATCATGCTGCAATTCATCATGGAAGCCATCGTGTTGTGCGAAGTCGGCGGCGTCATCGGCGTTGTGCTCGGCATCCTCGGTGGCAACGCGCTGGCCTGGTTCATGAAAGTCCCGCCGGCGATTCCAGTTGACTGGATTGTATTGGGTCTGTTCATCTGTTCCCTCGTCGGCATCATTTTCGGGACCTATCCCGCCTACAAGGCGGCGAACCTTGACCCGATTGAATCGTTGCGTTACGAATAAAGGAGCTGCGCCACACCGGCAGATTGGCAGCCTTTTTGCTTTGAACAGGGATTGTTGGCGCCCGGTCTAATGCCCAACGACAAGGAATTTTTCAGGAGAAGTCATAACATGCGATGGCTGTGGTTTTTAATTTGCGCCGTTTTCGGACTGGCCTTGCTGGCCGGCGGTCTGCTGGTGCCCCTGCACCTGCGGGCGGTCGATGCCGGCGTTCTCGAGCAGGCCGGTCGGAATGGGCCCGCCTTGCTTGAGCAGGGACGGACCCTGGCCCGCGAACAGAGATTGGGCGCGGCCCAAATGCTCGTCCAGGCGGCCCGTCTCGAGGCCTTTCCCGGGTGGGACCGGCTCGACCAGATGATCGCCACCCAGGTGCGACAAAATCCGTCGGCGCTGACCTGGGGCAATGACACGGCCGTAAAGAATCTTTTCCCCGACACCACCGCGGCGCCCGTGACTGATTTCATTGTCCGGCAGGCAAATCGTGACGCGACCCTCTCCGCCTTGAGCCGTTCATCGTTGTTCACCGTGCAAACGCTGTTACGCAGCCGTTCCTTGACCAAAACCGTTCTCCTGCCGCCCTCAAAGTCGGCTTCGGGCCAGGCTTTCGACACGGCCATTGGCATTTGTGGCCTGCTGTCGGAGAGCGGACATTTAACCGCCAGTCTCGACAGCCAGATTTCCACGCTGGCGGCGCAGGCCAATCATGGCGACGGTTCCCGACCGCTCGAAGAGGCGCTGATGGATTTCCTGTCGCTGGGCGAACGGTTCAACTGGGACCAGTTGGTGGCGTTTGTCGCGCAAATTCCGGATACGGGAACGCTCCACCAACTTGCCGGCCAGGCCCGCAATGCCGGGACGCAACTGCCAGTACTCTTTGCCGCCGTCGAATTATCCGGCAAACCCGATGCGGTGGCCAAATATCTTGCGAAGTTCAGTCAGACCGGCTTGAAGGACCTCGGCGCCGGCCTGGCTTATGGCGGCGGCGGCGTGGGCGAACTGGCCCAGCGCGGCCAGCGCTTTTACCGCCCGGATTGGGAACGGCGCGTCACTGCGTCTGAATCCATCGCCAATCTCTTTTACCGCGCGGCGGATTATGGCTTTCAAAAGCCGCAGTTGGCGATGGCGGCCAAATGGCTGGCCTATCTGCTCAGCGGATTTTTGCTGGCGGCGTCGATGCATTTTGCGCGTCCCAACGTTTCCGCGCTGGAACGTCCGTTGCAGGTGCGCGGATTCCATCTGTTCCGGGAGTTTTTATTTTCGCTGGGGTTCCTGTTCGTGGTGCTACTTCTGAGCGAGCCGTTTCTCGCCCAGGAGACCCAGAAAGGGGCATTCTCCTTTCGACTGGTGCCGCTCACGACGAGCGGCATGGTCCCCGCAGGGATCGCCGGCATACAACAAACCATCATGAACCCGATCATCCTGATAACTATGCTGTTGTTTTTCGTCTTGCAGGCGCTCCTTTATACCATGTGCCTCGTCAAGCTGGCGGAAATCCGCCGGCAACAGGTGCCGCCACGCATGAAACTGAAACTGCTCGAAAATGAAGACCACCTGTTCGATGCCGGCCTCTACCTCGGCTTCGTCGGCACCATCGTCTCGCTCATCATCGCCTCGATGGGACTGGTCAGATTCAGCCTGATGGCGGCGTATTCCTCCACTTCATTCGGCATCATCTTCGTCGTCATCTTTAAAATCTTCCACCTGCGCCCGACGCGACGGAAGTTATTGCTGCAAGCTGAAGCCGGCTCCGCCCCCGACGCGGGTTACGTTCCGCCGGCGACCGCGTCAACTCCCGCCTACGGATCATGAACCGCAGCATCCTCATTGTCATTTGCGACTTCCTGTTGTTGAGTCTGTTGACGTTTTCGACGGACATCAACCACATGGCCGACGATAACTCGTCGCCGCCGACGAAAGTCGTCATCTCGCCCGCGCCCGTTGCGAATCCCGGCAACGATCTGACTGCGGTGATGAAACAGGCGCTCGAAGAGGAGCGCCACAACCAGCAACAATTGCAGCAGCAACTGGCGGACGCCCGCAACGCGACGGGCCAGCGCGAACAGGAAAACCGGCAATTACAGCAACAGGTGGCCGCCGCCCGGTCAAACATCCAAAACTTAAACCAGCAATTGAAGAGCAGTTCCGAGCAGGCCCAGCAAAAGTTGGAGGCCACCCAGGCCGAGGCCCAACGGCAGGCCGAACAGGTGGCGGCGCTGCGGATGCAGTTGGATAAGCTTGCGCAGACGAGCCAGCTTGCCCAGTCCGAGAAACAGCAACTCTCCAACCAGCTCCAGTTGGCCGAGGTTCAGGCGCACGCCGCCGCCGAACGGGCAACGCTCATGCAGCAGGAAGTCCAGGTGCAGCAGACGGAAAACGCCCGGCTGGCCGACAGCTTCAAATCGTTGGCGACCAATTCCGTCCAGTTGGCACAGGAAATCCGGTCGAGCACCCCCCTCGCGCCAAACACAATTTTCAGCGATTTCGTGTCCAATCGGGTTGAGGCCGGCATATCCGCCTGGCGAACCAGCATGTTCAGCATGGACACCACCAGGGACAAACAAACCGCCACGGTGCTCGTCACCGACGGGACCAATTATTTCGCGCTATGCCATGTGCAGGACACGCCCGTGACGTTGTGGGACCCGGGCACCGACTGGGACAAACTGGCAGGCACCCTGAGTTGGGGCGGGCGACAGGTTTCGCTTCGGTCGATGTCTTTCGACGCCCAGGATCCGCGCGTGGTGATGATGCCGGTGTCGCGTGCGGACGCGCAGAAATTGGGTTGCAAAGT
>Ga0335085_10014940_pt1 | contig 11298 bp, 6 predicted proteins | sample Lox_Sample_45_FD_206712 | JGI IMG/M metagenome (GOLD analysis project Ga0335085, IMG submission 206712) | Soil microbial communities from Loxahatchee National Wildlife Refuge, Florida, United States - Lox_Sample_4.5 | ecosystem: Environmental > Terrestrial > Soil > Wetlands | place: USA: Florida... | reverse complement strand
CGGGTGGCCGGCCCGTCGAGGGCGCCGAGGTGCGGCTCGACCGCCGCGTGCCCGGCTGGCGCGGAGCCGGCGGGGGGCCCTGGGAACCGGCGGGCACGGGCGCCACCGACCGCGAGGGCATCCTGTCCCTGCCGGCCGCCCCGGGCGCCTACCTCGTGAGCGCGTCGGCGCGGGGGATGGCCATGGCCTGGGTGCGTGTCACCCGGCCGGCGGGCGAGGCCGTCACGCGCGCGGAGCTCGCGCTCGCCGCGGGGGCGTCGCTCTCGGGTCGCACCGTCGAGAGGCGCCGGGGGGACCCGGTCCCGCTCGCCACGGTGGTCCTCACGCCGGCGGAGGGCCCGGGCCGGCTCCGCCGCGTCACGCTTCCCGACGAGCTCCGGACCTTCACCACCTCGGACGAGCGCGGCGACTTCCGCGTCTCGAGCCTCACTCCAGGCCGCTACGACGTCGAGGCCCGGGCCGCCGGTCACGCCACGGCCTTCCGGAGGGACGTCACCGTCCCCTCGTCGGCCCCGCTCCGGCTGGAGCTGGCCGCGGCAGGAACCATCGAGGGCGTCGTCAGCCGGGGAGGCCGTCCCGTGTCGGGAGCCGAGGTCGTCGCACTCGGTACAGGCGAGCCGTCGAGCGCGCAGAGCGGGGACCGGGGAGCGTTCGCGCTCGAGGTGGAGCCGGGCGTCCACCGGCTCGTCGCCCGGGTTGGCGGCGAGAGCGGAGCCCCGGCGCACCCCGTCGAGGTGGCCGCGGGGGCGGTGGTCCGCGGAGTGGAGATCCGCCTCTCGACCGGGCCGGTGATCGCCGGCCAGATCCGATCCTCCGCCGGCCCCGTCGCCGGGGCCGCCGTGGTCGCCGCGGTGCAGGGCGATGCCGCAGGAGCGAGGAGCGCCCTCGCCGGCGACGACGGGAGCTACGAGATCGCCGGGCTCGTCCCGGGCGCGTACACCGTGTCGGCCACGGCGGAAGGCTTCGCGCCCGCCACCGTGGCCGGGATCCACCTGCGGGTGGGGGACCGCTTCCGCCTCGACCTCGGTCTCTCGAGGCCGACCGCGCTCGCGGGAACCGTGACCGACGGGAGCGGCGCGCCCGTGTCCGGCGCGCTCGTGACGAGCACGGGCCCGTGGCCGACGGGCGGTGGAATGGGGAGGGCCCGCGGCCCCGGCCGGGAAGGCCCCGCCTCGCTCGCCGCGGTGACCGACCTCTCGGGGCGCTTCCGCATCGAGGGCATGGAGCCGGGACGGCTCCGCCTCTCGGCGCGCAAGGACGCCGGATGGGCGAGCACCGTCGTGGAGGTGGGCGAGGGGGAGACCGGGCGCGCGGACCTGACCCTCGTCGAGGGCGGGATGGTGAGCGGCGTCGTCCGCGACTCCTCGGGGAGCCCCGTTCCGAGCGTGACGGTCGCCGCGCTCCTGGACGGACGGCCGGCGCGGCCCGGCGAGTCCGACGTCGCCACGACCGACGCGGCCGGAGGCTACCGCCTCGCGCTCGCGCCCGGCGCGTACGGGCTCGCGGCGCTGCGCCCCACCGGAACGTTCCGCCGGGGCCGGCCGCCGGTGCTCGCGAAGGTGACGGTGACGGTCGGTCAACCCGTCCAGGCCGACCTCGTGCTCCCCGACGAGCCGGCCGCCACCCTGTGGGGCCACGTGGTGGAGCCGGGAGGGGCGCCGTCTGCGGGGGCGTTCGTCTGGGCGGGAACGCTCGGCCCGGGGATGCAGGCGACCCAGGCCGACGCCGAGGGCGCCTTCGGGCTCTCGCCGGCGGCCGGGACGGAGGTGTCGATCGCGGCGAGGAACGGCGGCCGGGCGGTGAGCGCGAGCGCCACACCGCCCGCGAGCGACATGGTGCTGGTCCTCCAGCCGGGGGCGACCCTGCACGGCGACCTCGCAGGAGACCCGGCGCCGGAGAGCTTCACCGTGACCCTCGGCGGTCAGGGCATCGGGGCGGGTCCGGGCCCGGGGGCGCACCAGTTCGCGGGCGCCTCGTTCGACCTCGACGACGTCCTGCCGGGCGCCGTGTCCGTGCACGTGCGCACGGGCGACGGCCGCGTCGGCGACGCGGAGGTCTCGCTCGCGTCCGGCGGGTCCGCGAACGTCGCCGTGCCCCTCTCGCCGGCGGCCACGATCGCCGGCCGGCTCGTGGACGCCACCACCGGCCAGCCCGTGCCGCGCGCGCGGGTCCTCGTGGACGGCAACGCCTCCCGCCGCGGCGTGGGCGCCGACGGCCGCTTCACGCGGGTCGTCTCGGTCGGCGCACACGAGGTGACCGTCCTCGCCACCGGCTACGCGCGGTCATCGCTCAGCGTGAACGCCGGACCGCAGGGAGTCGATCTCGGGGACCTGAAGCTCCAGCCGGGGCCGCCCGCGGCCACGCCCTGAGACGTGGCCGTGCGGAACTGCTCCCCCTCTCCACCCGCGCGGAGCGCGGGGGGAGAGGGCCGGGGAGAGGGGGGTCACCCCCCCGACAGCGCCGCGGCCACCGCCCGGACGACCACCGGGTCCTCACCGGGCGGCACAGTCCGCGGGTCGAGAAGCACGCGGCCGTCCTCGATGCGGCCGATGACCGGCGGGTCCGCCCCCCGCAGCCGCGCGAGCAGCGCGTCGGGGTCACCGGCCTCGAGGGCGAGCGCGTGGGTTGGCAGCGTCACGCCCGGCAGCGAGCCACCGCCCACCGCCGACTCGGAGGCCACCACCTTCACTCCCGGCGGATCGCCCAGCGCCGCCACCCAGGCGCGCGCCCGCGCCAGGATGACCTCCGGCCGCGCCGAGATGGCCTGCCACACCGGGATCTTCTCGGCCGCCTCGCCGCGCTCGTGGTGGGCGAGGGTGGCGGCCAGGCCGGCGAGGGTGCTCTTGTCGCAGCGGAGCGCGCGCATGAGCGGATGGCGCCGGGCGCGCCGCACCGCCTCGCGGCGCCCGCACAGGATCCCGGCCTGGGGGCCGCCGAGGAGCTTGTCGCCCGAGAACGTCACGAGATCGGCGCCGGCCCGCACGCGCTCGGGGACGCTCGGCTCCGGGCCCAGGCCGAACGCCGCCGTGTCCAGGAGCGTGCCCGAGCCGACGTCGTCCACCACCCAGAGGTCCCGCTCGCGCGCCACCTCCACGAGGTCGGCCAGCGACGGCTCGTGCACGAAGCCCTCCTGGCGGAAGTTCGAACGGTGCACCGAGAGGAGCACGCGCGTGCGGGGTCCGACCGCGTCCTCGAAGTCACCGCGGTAGGTGCGGTTCGTGGTGCCCACCTCCACGAGCGTCGCCCCGGAGCGGCGGAGCACGTCCGGCACCCGGAAGCCGCCGCCGATCTCCACGAGCTGGCCGCGCGAGACGATCACCTCGGGCGGGCCGTCGAGCGGTGCGTCGCCCGAGGGTCGGGCCTCGCAGAGCGCGGAGAGGGCGAGCAGCACCGCGGCCGCGTTGTTGTTCACCACCGCGGCCGCCTCGGCGCCGGTCAGCCGGCACAGCGACGCCTCGCAGTGAACGTGGCGGTCGCCCCGCTCGCCGGTGGCGAGGTCGAGCTCGAGCGTCGTGTAGCCGGCTGCCTGGCGCATCGCCTCGACCGTCTCGTCGGAGAGCGGCGCCCGGCCGAGGTTGGTGTGGACGACAACGCCGGTCGCATTCACCACCCGTCGAAGAGTACCGCGGGCCTCGCGCTCCAGCCGGCCCAGCACGTCGCGCTCGATCACCTCCGGCTCGGGGCAGGGCGAGCCCGCCCGCACCGCCTCGCGCAGCCGGTCGAGCTCCTCGCGGACCGCCGCCATGACCGCCTCGTGGCCGATCCGGCGCACCAGCCCGGCGCGGTCGGCCGCCTCGAGGAGACGGTCGGCGCGGGGCAGCTTCCGGAGCTCGGCGCCGGCGGGGTCGGAGGGAGTCATGTCCGCATCATGCCGGGGGTTTTCGGTCCGAGAATGGCTTGTCGAAAGCCCTGCGACAAGCTAATCCTTCGCCACCCAATGCTCCCCTACCCCGTGTACTCCTTCGCGGCGGAGACCTCCCTGTGGGCGATCATCCTGTTCCCGCTCGCGGGCGCGGTGGTGAACGGCCTCTTCGGCCGCCGGATCGGGCGCGCGAACGTGACGCTCGTCGCGCTCGGCGCGATGGCGGGCTCCCTGGCGGTCGCGGCGATCACCTTCGCGTGGACGGTGCGCGGCAACGTGCTCCTCTACCGGGCCGATCCCTGGATCCAGGTCCCCGGCACGCTGGGCCGCCCCATCCTCGACGTCTCCTGGGGGCTCGTGGCCGACCGGCTGTCCGGGACGATGATCATGGTCGTCACCTTCGTCGGCTCGCTCATCCACGTCTACTCCGCGTCCTACATGTCCCACGAGGACGACGCGGGCTACGCGCGCTACTTCACCTACCTCAACCTGTTCGTCGCGGCGATGCTGGTGCTCGTCCTCGGCGACTCGCTCGTGCTCACGTTCGTCGGCTGGGAGGGCGTGGGGCTCTGCTCCTACCTCCTCATCGGCTTCTGGTTCACCGACCCGCAGAAGGCGTACGCGGGGCGCAAGGCCTTCGTGGTGAACCGCATCGGCGACTTCGGGTTCCTCATCGGCACGTTCGCCCTGATCTCGATCTTCGGCACGGCCCGCTACGCGGACATCGCGGGCTACGCCGGGGGAATGGACCCGAAGGCGATCGTCGCGACCGGCGTCTTCACCGGCTGGACCTACCAGCAGGCGATCACGTTGGCGCTCCTCGGCCTCTTCCTCGGTGCCTGCGGGAAGAGCGCCCAGCTGCCGCTCTACGTCTGGCTGCCCGACGCGATGGCGGGCCCGACTCCCGTCTCGGCCCTCATCCACGCCGCCACGATGGTGACCGCCGGCGTGTACCTCGTGGCCCGGAACGCCACGCTGTTCACGCTCTCACCGACGGCAATGGCGGTCGTGACCATCGTGGGGGCGGCTACGGCGCTCGTCGCCGCGCTCATCGCCTTCGTCCAGAACGACATCAAGAAGGTGCTGGCCTACTCCACGGTGAGCCAGCTCGGCTTCATGTTCATCGGCGTCGGCGTGGGCGCCTGGTGGGCCGGCATCCTCCACCTCGTCACGCACGCCTTCTTCAAGGGGTGCCTGTTCCTCGGCGCCGGCTCGGTCATGCATGGCATGGGCGACGAGACCGACATCCGCAAGATGGGTGGCCTCGCGAGGAAGATGCCCCACACCGCCTGGACGTTCGGCATCGCCACCCTCGCCATCACCGGGTTCGTGCCGCTCTCCGGCTTCTGGTCGAAGGACGCCATCCTCGGCGCTGCGCTCTTCACGCACAACCCGGCCTGGGAGGCGGTCGGCCCGGTCGCCTACGCGCTCGGCTCGCTCGCCGCGCTCGGCACCGCCTTCTACATGACCCGGCTGTACCTCCTCACCTTCGCTGGCGCGCCGCGCACGCCGGCCGCCGAGCATGCGCACGAGTCGTCGCCGGTGATGACGATCCCGCTCATGGTGCTCGCGGTCCTCTCGGCGGTGGCGCTCGTGCTCGCCCTGCCGGTGGACGTCGCCATCGTCCCCGACGAGCTCTTCCGCCGGTACCTCGAGCCCATCTTCGTGCGCGGCACAGCACGGCTGCGCGGCCTGGGCTTCCTGCACGAGGGCGAGCACCCGGCCTGGCCGTTCCTCGCGGCCTGGGCCATCGCCGCGGCGGGCACGGTCGTCGCCTGGGCGTTCTACGCCGGCCCGGCCCGCGGCGCTCCGGCGGCGCTCGCCACCCGCTTCGGCGCGCTCTACCGCTTCACGCTCGACAAGTTCCGCGTGGACGAGCTCTACGACGCGACGATCGTGAAGCCGTTCCGGGCGCTCGCCGCCGGGCTGTGGCGCTTCGTCGACGTCTTCATCATCGACGGCATCGTGAACGGCGTCGGCCGCACCGCGGCGGCGCTGGGCGCGACGTTCCGCACCTTCCAGAACGGCGACCTGCAGCGGTACGCCGCGGTCATGGCCCTCGCCGCCGCCGTCATCCTCGGCACGGTTGCCTGGACCGTCCTCGGCGCGGGAGGCCTCTAGGCCGTGAACCTCCTCACCGCGACCATCTTCGCGCCTGCGGCCGGCGCGCTCGCGCTGGTGCTCATCCCGCGGGACGAGGTCCGGCAGCACCGCGGATTCGCGCTGGCCGTCTCCATCGTCACCCTGGCGCTGTCGCTCGGCCTGTGGGGGCAGTTCGACCTCACGGCCGCCGCCGCCGAGTTCCAGTTCGAGCAGAGCTCCCGCTGGCTGCCGTCGCTCGGGATCGGCTACCACGTCGGCCTCGACGGCGTGGCGCTCCTCCTCGTGATGCTCACGACGGCGCTCACCCCCATCGTGATCCTGTCCGCGTGGAAGGCGGTCGAGGAACGGGTGAAGGAGTTCCTCATCGCGGTGCTCGTGCTCGAGACCGCGATGATCGGCACCTTCGCCGCGCTCGACCTCGTCCTCTTCTACGTGTTCTGGGAGGCGATGCTGGTGCCGATGTACCTTCTCATCGGCGTGTGGGGCTCGGACAACCGGCTGTACGCGACGGTGAAGTTCTTCGTCTACACCTTCGCCGCGAGCGTGCTCATGCTGCTCGCCATCCTCTACGTCTCCTTCCACGCCAACGGCAGCTTCGACTACGTCGAGGTGCGGCGCTCGCTGCAGGTGACGCCGGAGGCCGGCCGCTGGCTCTTCCTCGCCTTCGCGCTCGCCTTCGCGGTCAAGGTGCCGATGTTCCCGCTGCACACCTGGCTGCCCGACGCGCACACCGAAGCGCCCACCGCCGGGTCGGTGATCCTCGCCGGCGTCCTCCTCAAGATGGGGACGTTCGGCTTCTTCCGCTACGCGTTCCCGCTCTTCCCCGACGCCGCCCTCGAGTACCGGTACGCCATCGCGGTGCTGGCGGTGATCGGCATCCTCTACGGCGCGCTCATGTCGTTCGCGCAGACCGACATGAAACGCCTCGTCGCGTACTCCTCGGTCTCGCACCTCGGCTTCGTGATGCTCGGTCTCGCGGCGCTCTCGGCCGAGGCGCTCACCGGCTCCGTCTACCAGATGCTGAACCACGGCGTCTCCACCGGCGCGCTCTTCCTCCTCGTGGGCCTCCTGTACGAGCGGCGACACACCCGGCTCGTGGCCGAGTACGGTGGGCTCGCCCGGAGCGTGCCCTGGATCGCGACCGCCTTCGTCATCGTGACGCTCTCGTCGATCGGCCTCCCCGGCACGAACGGCTTCGTGGGCGAGTTCCTGATCCTCGCCGGCACCTGGCTCTCGCGGCTGCCCGGGTCGATGTGGTTCACGGTCCTCGCCGGGCTCGGTGTCGTGCTCGGCGCGGTCTACATGCTGCTCCTCGTCGAGCGCGTGTTCTTCGGGCCGCTCCGCAGCGAGGCCAACCAGGGTCTCTCCGATCTCTCGGTGCGCGAGGGCATCGTGCTCGCGCCGATGATCGCGCTCATCGTGGTGATGGGCATCGTGCCCCGCCCGTTCCTGGCGCCGGCGCAGCGCCCGGTGGAGCGCCTCGTGGCCCGCCTGCAGGAGGCCGAGGTGCGGCTCGGGCGCGGGCCGCAGGTGGGCACCGAGTTGCCCGCGGTGGCCTCGCGCGGACGTCCAGCCGGCCCGGGAGTGAACGCGGCACCGCCGCCCGGAGGCGTGCGCTGACATGAACGGCTTTCCCACCCGCGATTTCGTCGCGCTCCTTCCGGTCGCCGTCCTCACGCTGGGCGCCCTGGTGGTGCTGCTCACCGAGGTCTTCCTCGTCTCGGGCAAGCGCGCCTACCAGGCGGTGTTCACCGCCGTCACCGCCCTCGTCGCCGGCTCGATGCCGTTCCTGGTCCCCGCCTCCGGCAAGCTCTTCGGCGGCCAGGCCGTGGCCGACGAGTTCTCCGCCTTCGTCACCGTGATCGTGTGCGCGGGCCTGGCGCTCTCCGCACTCGTGGGCACCGGCTGGCTCGAGGCCCGCCAGGCCGAGCGAGGGGAGTTCTACGCGCTCGCGACGTTCGCGGCGGCGGGCATGTGCCTCCTCGGCATGGCCTCCGACCTCCTCGTGGCGTTCGTCTCCATCGAGGTGATGAGCCTCGCCACCTACTCCCTGTCGGCCTACCTGCGGCGCGGGAAGCGGCCGTCCGAGGCGGCGTTCAAGTACCTCGTTCTGGGCGCGTTCTCGTCGGCGCTCCTCCTCTACGGCTCGGCCCTGCTCTACGGCGCCACGGGCTCCACCCTCTTCGGCCAGGCGGTGCACCCCGGCCATGAGCCCATCTTCCTCGCCGGAGTGGGCCTCGTGACCGGTGGTCTCGCCTTCAAGGTCGCGGCCGTGCCGTTCCACGTCTGGACACCCGACGTCTACGAGGGCGCGCCCACGCCCGTCACCGCGTTCATGGCAGCCGGGGTGAAGACGGCCGCGTTCGCGGTGTTCGCGCGCCTCTTCGTGATGCTCGACGGCACCTGGGACCGCGCGCTCGCGACGCCGGTGCTGGGCGCCCTGGGCGCGCTCGCCATCCTCACGATGCTCTTCGGCAACCTGCTCGCGCTCCCCCAGCGGAGCGTGAAGCGGATGCTCGCCTACTCGTCCATCGCCCACGCGGGCTACCTGCTCGTCGGCGTGTCGGCGGCCACGGTGGCCGGGGCGCGCGACCGGGCGCTTGCGGGCATGCTCTTCTACCTCGCGTCCTACGCGGCCACCGCCATCGGCGCGTTCGCGGTGGTCGGCGTGCTGGAGCGCCGCTCGAGCGCGCACGAGGACTCGATGGACGCCTGGGACATCTCGCGCTTCGCGGGCCTCGCGCGGCGACGCCCGGCGCTGGCGTTCGCGATGGCGGTGTTCCTGCTCTCGCTCGCCGGCATCCCGCCCACCGCCGGGTTCGTGGGGAAGCTGTTCATCTTCCAGGCGGCCGTGGGCGGCCAGCTCTACACGCTGGCGCTCGTGGGCGTGCTCACGAGCGCGCTCGGCGCGTACTACTACCTGCGCGTCGTCGTCTACATGTACATGCGCCCGGCCGAGGGCGAGCACGACGTGCTCTCGGCGCCGGCCACCGCCGTGGCGCTCGCCGCCGCGGTCGCGGTGGTGGTGCTCCTCGGCCTCGCCGCCGAGCCGGTGGTGCGGATGGCCCAGGCCGGCGGGGCGCTGTTGCTGTAGCCGCTACGTCAGCGCCACCAGCGCCTCGGCGCCGAACGGCTTCGGCAGCGCGCGGGCGCCGGGGATGCGCATCGCGGCGCTCTGCACGAGGTCGGCGTGTGGGCCGGTCAGCACCGGGCACGCTCCGGCGCGCGTCGCGGCCTGCACCACCCGCTCGGACTGCCAGAGGTGCGCGTCCACCACGCAGAAGCCGTACGGCCGCGCGGCGAGGTGCAGCGCGGCCTCCTCGGCGCTCGAAGCCACCTGGGCGACGTGACCGTCGAGGCGCAGCGCGATGGCGAGGGCTTCCCTGAAGTTCCGGTCGGCGTCGACGATGAGGAACGAGGCCATGGTGGGCGCCGCCCGGGACGAGGAAGAAAGCGAGAAGTGCAAGGCGCAGCAGAAGTGGCGGGGGGGGACCGACTTCGGCGAGCTGCCCTGCACTTCCCGCGCGCGGGGTACAGCAACGCGGGTGCCACTCCGGTCGGGCAGGGCCCGGTATGGTAAGACCCAGCAGATCCGGTCGCTTGCGGCAGGCGCCGGAACCCGCGCGGGGCGACGGAATCCCGCGAGAGACCTGGGAAAATTTCCGATCTGAAACGCGGCGTTTCAAGAATGAAACGCCCGCCCGCAGCGCCTGGACCCGTCTACTCGGCCGCGCGCGCCTCGATCCCGAGCCGCTTCATCTTCCGCCAGAGCGTGGTGGACGAGACCGAGAGCTCCTTCGCCACGCGCCCCAGGTCGGCACCGCAGCGCGCCAGCGCCGCCTCGATGGCCCGGCGCTCGGCCTCGTCCACCGCCTCCTCGAGCGTCCGCACCCGGCCGTCCTCCGGCGCGGACGCGACCCGGACGCCCTCGAGTTGCACGTCCTCGGCGCGGATCTCCTTCGCCGGCGAGAGCGCCGCGGCCTGCTCGATGGCGTTCTCGAGCTCGCGCACGTTGCCGGGCCAGTCGTGGTCGAGGAGCCGGGCCAGGGCCTCGGGCGTGAGCACCTTCTCGTCCTTCGAGCGCCCGTTGTAGCGCTGCACGAAATGAGAGGCGAGGAGTGGCACGTCCTCGCGGCGCTCGCGGAGCGACGGGAGGCGCAGCGGCACCACGTTCAGCCGGTAGAAGAGGTCCTCGCGGAAGCGCTTCTCGGCGATGGCCTTCCGGAGGTCCTGGTTCGTGGCGGCGATGACGCGCACGTCCACCTGCACCGGCGTGGACTCGCCCACGCGGCGGATCTCGCCCTCCTGCAGCGCGCGCAAGAGCTTCGCCTGGAACCCGGGTGCGGTCTCGCCCACCTCGTCCACGAGGAGCGTTCCGCCGTCGGCCTCCTCGAAGAGGCCGCGCCGTGCGCGCGTCGCGCCGGTGAAGGCGCCGCGCGCGTGGCCGAACAACTCCGACTCGAGAAGCGTCTCGGTGATGGCCGCGCAGTTGACCGGCACGAACGGGCGGGCGCCGCGGCGGCTGGCGAGGTGGATGGCCCGGGCCACGAGCTCCTTGCCGGTGCCCGACTCGCCGGTGATGAGCACGGTGGCGTCGCTCATCGCCACGCGCTCCACGCGGGCGAGGAGCTCGCGCATGGCCGGCGAGCGTCCCACGATGTGCTCGAGCCCGTATCGCTTGCGAAACTCGCCGGCGAGAAGCCGGACCTCGCCGAGCAGGCGCCGCTTCTCGACCGCCTTCCCCACCCGGAGGAGGAGCTCGTCCTCCTTGAACGGCTTCGCGAGGAAGTCGTACGCGCCCAGGCGAATCGCCTCTACCGCCGACTCGATCGTGCCGTACGCCGTCATCACGATGACCTGCGTCTCGGGCGTCATCCGCTGCGCACCGCGCAGCACCTCCATCCCGTCGATGGCCGCCATCCGCAGGTCGGTGAGGACGACGTCGAACGTCTCCTGCTGCAGGCGCTGGAGGGCGGAGGCGCCGTCCTCGGCCTCCTCGACGGCGTGGCCGGCCGCGCGGAGGACGATGGCGGTCGTCGCCCGCATGTTCTTCTGGTCGTCCACCACGAGAACCTTGCCGCCCGTGCGCAGCTCCTTGGCGGCGGGCTCGGACGGCGGGGCGGGCGGCGTGGCGGCGGCGTCGCTCAACGGGCGCTCTCTCCTTGCGCGGCACCAGCGGCCTCGGCCGGGGCGGCCGGGGAGAGCGGGAAGCGCAGCGCGAAGATGGTCCCTCGCTCCGGCGCCGGGCGCAACGTCACCTCGCCGCCGTGGCCATCCACGATGCGGCGCACCACCGCCAGGCCCAGGCCGGTGCCGCTCGCCCGCGTGGTGAA
>Ga0335085_10014938_pt1 | contig 11300 bp, 8 predicted proteins | sample Lox_Sample_45_FD_206712 | JGI IMG/M metagenome (GOLD analysis project Ga0335085, IMG submission 206712) | Soil microbial communities from Loxahatchee National Wildlife Refuge, Florida, United States - Lox_Sample_4.5 | ecosystem: Environmental > Terrestrial > Soil > Wetlands | place: USA: Florida... | reverse complement strand
TCCCGCCGGAAGCTTCCGCGGGCAGGCCGATGCTGAGCTCGTACGTGCCGGCGGCGAGCTCGTAGACGCCGCCCCATTCGAAGGGATACTCGGGCTCGAGAAAGCGGGGATCGAGATCGGTGGCACGGGTGAGGTTGAAACCGCCGACATCGAGAACCCGGTCGATGGCGACATCGCAGTTGCGGGTGCGGTGGATCCGGGCCGCCGTGTTCATGCGGTGCAGGCGTGCCTCCAGGCGGTCGAGATCGGCGGCGGCGACCAGATCCGTCTTGTTGAGGAGAATGACGTCCGCGAAGGCGATTTGCTGCTGGGTTTCCCGGCCGTCGTCGAGGTGCTGCTGGAGGTGGCAGGCGTCGACGACCGTGACGATGCCGTCGAGGCGGTAGGCATCGCGGATCTCGGGGTCGTTGAAGAACGTCTGCGCCACCGGCCCCGGGTCCGCCAGGCCCGTGGTCTCGATCAGCACGCCATCGAGGCGGTCGCGGCGCTTGAGCAGCCGGCTGAGGATGCGGAGCAGGTCGCCGCGCACCGTGCAGCACAGGCAGCCGTTGTTCATCGAGAAGATTTCCTCGTCCGCCTGGATGACGAGCTGGTTGTCGACGCCCACCTCGCCGAACTCGTTCTCGATGACGGCGATCCGGCGGCCGTGCTGCTCGGTCAGAATGCGGTTCAGCAGCGTGGTCTTGCCGGCGCCGAGAAAGCCGGTGAGGACGGTGACGGGAATGCGGGAATCGGCGGGCATGTCGGAGGACAGAGGACAGAGCTCAGAGGACAGAGATCAGAGGAGGACGAAGAGGGCGGGAAGAGGGAAAGGGAGACAAGGGAAACCGGACTGTTCCCAAAAGCGAGCCCGGCACGGCGGTCGCACCCGCCCGGTCTGAGCCGGAACGATGCAGTTGAATTTGTAGGGCCGCGCCTTGGCGCGTGCCATTCATTCGAAAACGCCGGCGCGGACCAAGGTCCGGCCCTACCACCGGACGGTGCCGGACATCGCGAGTGAACCTGCGGCTGAACTGCATAGAATCGGCTGAGGGGATCGGCGCGGCCCTCAGCCGCCCGCGTTCTGCAGCTCGTAGCTGAGCACGCTGAGGGCGTAGAGGGCGGCCGTTTCGCAGCGGAGGACGAGGGGGCCGAGCGAGATGGGTTCGAAGCCGGCCGCCTGCGACCGGCTCAGCTCCGCCGGCGTGAAGTCGCCCTCGGGCCCGACCAGCCAGAGCACCGTGCGCGGCGGACGGCCGTGGGCGGAGCCGAACGCGGCGAGCACGCGGCGCAACGACTTTGCGCCGGGCTGGAGGCTGGCGATGAGCTTCAGATCGTAGCCGCGGCTGGCCTCCATGAACGCCGTCGCGGCCTGCAGGGGCAGGATCTCCGGCACGAAGGGATTGCCGCACTGCTTGGCCGCCTCGATGGCGGCCTGCTGCCACCGGTCGATCCGGCGCTCGGAGCGGTCGCCGGCGAGATGCACGATGGTGCGATCGCTCTCGAGCGGCGCGATGCGCGCGGCGCCCAGCTCGGTGGCCTTGCGCACAATGGCGTCCATGAACGGGCCCTTGGGCAGCGCTTGGCCCAGCGTGATTTCGTAGGGCAGCGGCTTCGCCTGCTGGCGGAAGCGCACCTTCAAGCGCGCGGCGCGCCGGCCGTCGCCGGAGAGCTCGCAGATCCATTCGTTGCCGCGGCCGTCAAAGGCCACGACCGCGTCGCCGGGTTTGGCGCGGTTCACCGCCACCAGGTGGTGGCTTTCGTCAGCGGACAGGAGGATCTCGGACGGTTCGCGTTCGGGCGGCTGGCAATAGGCACGGAAATCGGGCATGGAGAAGAAGAGAGATCGAGAGTGGAGGGCGAGCGTGGAAGCGGAAATGGGAGGCTGCAAGACCGGGCTGGACGCGCCGCCGGCGTCGATCCGCCGTTGAGTGCTTGTCCCGTAATACGTGAAATCGGAGGGAGGGGCGCCGGTGGGATTGTCACCTATGAGGGGACAAATCGCCGAGGTGTGGCGGCGAAGATCATAACATGATACGTCACAAACTCCGACGCGGGGCACCCGAGGAGAATGTCACGTATTACGTGACCTTGGCGAGGCCGCTGCTGGCGGGATCCGGCAGACCGTCGGTGGCGCGGGCCGGGGGGGAATTGCGGCAATCCAAGCCGCGCAAAAAAAGGGCGCTGCTCGCGCAGCGCCCTTGCCGACTTATCAAACTACAAACTAGATGGAAGCATTAAGAACCGTAGTTCCTAATCTCTCTTGCGCAGAGATAGACGCGGCGGTGCGGGGGCGCGTTCAAAATGTCTCAAGGAATTGGCAGCGGCGGGAGGGCGGGCCGGGCGGAGAGGCGCGGCGGGAAAAAAGCGTTTACTTCGACATCAGCCGGCCTACCGTTCGCCTCTCAAGCCGGCCCGGATGGCGGAATTGGCAGACGCACGGGACTCAAAATCCCGCGCCCTTTAAAGGCGTGTCGGTTCGACCCCGACTCCGGGCACCAGTCTTCGCTCCCGCGGCAGCGGGACGAAGACTGCCGCGCCGTAGCCCGCGATTCGCGGGCGAAGGCGGGCAACGACCCCGCCAGGAGCTTCGACTCGGCGCGGCCAGCCTTCGCCGCGCCTACGGCTGGCGGGCCAGCCCAAAGCCCGCCCTTTTCAACGGGAGCGACCAATGCTTCAGCCAGAATTCAAGGCGAAGGCTGCGCGCCGTCTTGTCGCGCCAGAGCGCAGCGACGGCGGAAGGCTTGGCGGAGGCGGGCATTACCCCCAGCATCGGCTCACCCCTAGGGATTACGTCTGCCGTATTGAGAGCGTACACAATCGCAACCAGCACCGGGTTGGCCAGACGGCAGACCTCACGATGCGGATCTGCGATCACAACTCCGGGAGATCCAGACACACGGCGCGGTACCGGCCGTGGCACATTGCCTGCCATCTCGGATTCGCCGAGAGCGAAAAAGCCATGGACTTCGGGCGGTATCCCAAGAGCGGCTCAGGAAAGACTTTTCTGAAACGCCATTTCCCTTGAGTGGACGGGCACTCCAGCCTTCGCCGGGCCTTCCGCCCTTGCCCGGCTCTCGGCGGGCGGAACGGGTGGCAGGCCGACCGCCGGCCGTTTCGCGGAGCGTGAGATCGCGAAGGCTCCGTCGATCCGGCGAGGTCGAATATATGCTGATTCGCCACGGGAAAATCCTCACGGATCCCGGGCTCCGTCTTTAAGCTCTGGGGCCGCCATTTTCGCGTTTGCCTGTGTCGGTGATTGTCCGCTGGAATCTATCTTCGCCGCCCCATGAACCCGCCGCTACCCTTGACCCGCCGTCAGTTTCTCCGCGCCGCCTCCGTGGCCACGCTCGCCGCCGCCTGCCCGTCCCTGTGGGCCCGGTCCGGCGATTCGCCCTATCGCCATCTGGTCCCGACCGACCGCCGCCTACGCCTCGCGCTCGTCGGCTGCGGCGGCAAGGGCATCTGGGACGCGCTCGGCTGCGCTGCGGCGGGTGGGGAGCTCGTCGCCCTGTGCGATCCCGATTTCGCGATCGCCGCGCAGGTCTTCCCCGAATTCCCTGACGCGGCGCGCTATCGCGACTACCGGCAGATGCTCGACGAGATGGGCGATCGCATCGACGCCGTCATCGTCAGCACGCCCGACCACGCACACTTCCCCGTCGCCCTGATGGCGATCGAGCGCGGCAAGCACGTCTATGTCCAGAAGCCGCTCACGCACACGATCGGCGAGGCCCGGGCCCTGAAAGCGGCGGCGAAGCGCGCCGGCGTCGTCACCCAGATGGGCAACCAGGGCCACGCCAACGAAGGGACGCGCCTGACCCGGGAATGGTTCGAGGCTGGCGCCCTCGGCACCGTGCGCGAGGTGCATACCTGGACGAACCGGCCGATCTGGCCCCAGGGCATGCCGTTGCCGGCGCCCGCCGAGGTCCCCGCCACGCTGGATTGGAATCTCTGGCTCGGCGTCGCCCCGGTGCGCGACTACAGCCCGGCAATCACGCCGTTCAACTGGCGCGGCTACTGGGACTACGGCTGCGGGGCGCTGGGCGACATGGGGTGCCATCTCATGGACGCGGCGTTCTGGAGCCTGGACTTGCGCGGGCCGGTGCGGGTGAGCGCGGTGAGCGAAGGCGCCACGGAGGTGACCGCGCCGAGGTGGTCGATCGTGACCTATGCCTTTCCCGCGCGCGGCGCGCGGGCCCCGGTGAAGTACGTGTGGTATGACGGCGGCAAGAAGCCCCCCGTGCCCGAGGAGCTCGGGCCCGGCGCCACGCTGCCGCAGGGCGGCACCATCTATCGCGGCGACAAGGGGGCGGCGCTGGCAACGGGCGACTACAGCGAAAATATCCGCTTGATTCCCGAGGCCAACATGAAGGCGTTCAAGCGCCCTCCCAAGACCTTCCCGCGGGTGCCCAAATCCGATCCTTACCTCGAGTGGATCACGGCGTGCCACGGCGGTCCCGCGCCCGGCTCCAACATCGTGGACCATTCGGCCGACCTGACCGAGTTTGTCTCCTTGGGCAACCTCGCGATCCGCCTGAATCGCCCCATCCAATGGGATCCCGTGGCGGGCGCCTGCGTGGGCCTACCGGAGGCGGACCGGCTCGTGAACAAGAACTACCGCGTCTTCTAGAGGGTCCAGGCCGTGCCGGTCACCCGCGGCCGCCCACCAACTCCTACTCCCATGAAATGGAATTCAGCTCCCATCCTCGGGACCGCGCTGTTCGCGGCCACGATGGTCTTCGGCGGTTGCCAGACGCTGGCGCCGCGAGCGGCCGCGCCCCAGCTCGGCCTGCAGGCCTGGACGTTTAGTCGCACCTGCAGCCTGACCGAGACCCTGGCCAAGGCCCAATCCCTCGGAATTCATTACCTCCAGGCCTACCCGGGGCAGCGGCTCGGCGCCGCTCCCACGCCGACCTTTGACCACAACATGGCGGAGGCAGACCGGGCAGCGGTCTTGGCCGAGGCGAAGGCCCGCGGCGTCGCGATCGTCAGCTATGGCGTCGTCAATCCCAAGGATGAGGCGGAATGGCGGCAGGTGTTTGCGTTTGCGAAGGCCATGGGCCTGCACGACCTGGCGGCCGAACCTCCGGCGGACCTGATGCCGCTCGTGGACCGCCTAGCCAAGGAAACGGGCGTCGCGGTCGGGATCCACAACCACCCTCCGCCGACGCATTATTTCGATCCGGCCACGGCCCTCGCGGCGGTGCAGCCCTACGGGCCGGAATTCGGTCTTTGCGCCGACACCGGTCACTGGGCTCGCGGCGGCTTCGATCCCGTCGCGACGCTGCGCCGGGCGGCGGGCCGGATCGTGAGTGTGCATTTCAAGGACCTGGTGGAGCGCGGCGTGACGAGCGCCCACGACGTGCCCTGGGGCACCGGGGCATCCGATGCCGCCGGCCAGCTCGCCGAATTGCGGCGCCAGGGTTTTGCCGGCACCGTCTATATCGAGTACGAGCATTTCGCGTCACCCACGTTTGAATCCGACCTCGCGCGCTGCGTGGGGTATTTCCAGCGGGCGCTCGCGGCCTCGATCGATGATCTGCGCGCCGGCCACGTCGCGCCTCCGGGTTTCACCCGGGCGCCGGATGAGCTTTGGGCCAATGGCCGGGGCAAGGACTCCCTGCGCTGGGCCCCCGCGCCCGCACTGCTGAAGCCGGACTTGAGCAACGCGGACTTCCCGCCGGGATCCTGGGCTTGGGAGGACGAGGTGCTGGTGGGCAAAGGCGGCGGCGACCTCTGGACCAAGGAGAGCTACGGCGATTTTGTGCTCAGTTTCGATGTCCGGGCGACCGGACCCGTCAGTTGCGCGCTGCTCCTGCGCACACGCGATCCCGCCCGCGGCCGGGAGACAGGGATCGAGATTCCCTTCGTTCCGGCTGAGGGCGTCACCCCCGCGGCGGAGGGCTCCGAGGAAGCCCTGGGGGCCAATCGCCAAGTCGCGGTCGAGCCCGGCAAATGGTATCACTGCGTCGTGACCGCGCGGGGGGACAAACTCTACGTCACGGTCAATCATGAGATGGCGGTTCACACGGATCTGATCACCGGCAACGTCTGGAAGAATGCCGCGCCGGACGATCCCCAGTCGAAGAAGGTCCGGCAGCCGGGTCGCATCGGCATCCAACCCCGGGGCCAGGCCGTCGCGCTCCGCAACCTCCGCATTGACTCCCTCTAGACGGACGACCACCCGCTTTTCCACGGCCCGCGGGCACCGACCGTCCGGATCGAAAGTGAGATTCCAACCGCGCCGCTTCGCCCCCGGGGCCCGGTCAGCTCCACTTCAACCTTCGGCTCCATGAGTGATTCCTCCAAAACCCCCGCCGCGCCCGGGGCGCGGCCGCCGTGGGAGTCCACCGCGGCGTTCCTGTTGTTGCGGCTGTTCCTGGGCCTGCGGGCCCTGCTCGCGGGCGCCGACAAATTCGAGTCGGGCGGGACCTATTCGCTGGCCAACTACGCGAAAAACATGGGACGAATGGCGGAGGGCATCACCGGCGCGTCGTTCCTACCGCTGTGGATGACCCGGCCCTTCGCCCATTCGCTCGGCTACATCCTGCTGGCGCTCGGGGCGGCGCTGTTGCTGGGGCTGAAGACCCGCCTGACGCTGGTGCTGATGGGGCTGGTCTACGTCGGCCTGGGCTTTGGCCTGATGGCGGTGCAGGAGGACCAGGGTGTGGCGTGGATCGGCATCTACGTGGTCCTGATCGCCGGGGCATTGATGCTGGTGCGCCATGACCGCTTCGCCCTGTGGGCCGACCGCCATGACTGACGGGACGGAGCCGGAAGCGCCGGCGCTTTCCCGGCGCGATTTTCTGTCAACCGGCGTCCGGTTGGGCGCGGCCTTGGTCGCGGCCCCGTATCTCGCGCGGGCTGCCACCGCGGGCGACACCCTCCAGGTGGCCCTGATCGGGTGCGGCGAGCAGGGGCGCGTGCTCCTGAACGCGGCGCTGAAGATCCCGGACATCCGGTTCCTCGCCGTGTGCGACATCTGGGAGTACAACCGCACGTACGGGGTGCGCCTGCTCCGGAAATTCGGACACGACCCGAAACCATTCGAGGATTACCGGGAAATGCTGGCCGCGGTGCCCGGCCTCGACGCGGTCATCGTGGCGACACCGGATTTCATGCACGCGGAGCACACCAACGCGTGCTTGCGGGCGCGGAAGCACGTCTACTGCGAGAAGCTCATGGCCCACACGGTCGAGGACGCCCGTTCGATGGTGCGGACCCGGGACGAGACGGGCAAACTGCTGCAAATCGGCCACCAGCGGCGCAGCAATCCCCGCTACCGGTCCGCCCGGGAGAAACTGCTCGGCGAAGCCCGCCTGTTGGGCCGGATCACGAACGTGAGCGGGCAATGGAACCGGGCGGTGAGCGAGGATCTCGGCTGGCCCGCGCGCTACGCGATGCCCGAGGCGACGCTCCACCAATACGGCTACGCGAACATGCACGAGTTCCGGAACTGGCGCTGGTTCAGGAAACATGGCGGCGGTCCCATCGCGGACCTGGGCGCGCACCAGATCGATGTCTACAACTGGTTCCTGAGCGCCAATCCCACCTCGGTGCTGGCGGGGGGCGGGGTGGACTACTACACGACGCACGAATGGTACGACAACGTCATGGTGATTTACGAGTTCCCGGGTGCCGCCGGCACCGTGCGGGCGTTCTACGAGGTGCTGACGACCACCAGCGCGGGCGGCGGATACCACGAGTACTTCATGGGCGACGAGGGCGCCCTGAAGATCTCAGAAAACCCGAAGTACACGAAGCTCTACCGGGAGGCGCGCGCGCCGGACTGGGAACGGTGGGTGCAGCAGGGCTTGATCCGCCACCCCGGCCAGGGGGAGGAGGGGGCCGGCGTCGCGGCGCGGCCGTGGGACAAGGAGATCCGGCCGAAATTCAGTCTGGCGCCGCCGCGGGCCTCGGTCGTCGACGTGCGCGAGACCGCGGCGCTGTCCGCGTGGGATTTGGTCGAGACGCTGGACAAGCCGATCCACCAGCCGCACCTGGAGAATTTTTTTGACGCGATTCGCGGCCGGGCGAAATTGAACTGCCCGGCCGAGGCGGGGTTCGCCTCCGCCGTCACCATCCTGCGCGTCAACGAGGCAGTGGCCGCGAAGAAGATGCTGACGTTTGCGCCGGGGGATTTTGCCGCCTGAGACTTTTCACCATGATGCGTTCAACAATCGTGCTGCTCGCAGGCGCGCTGGCGCTGGCGGCCCGCGCCGCCGACCAGGTGCCGCTCCATCTCGACCTGCCCAAGCCGCTGTTCGTGGGCACGCCGCGCCCGATCGAGCTGCCGAACCTCGAAAAACCCCGCGTGGGCCGGCGGCCGGATCTGATGGTGCCGGCCGGCACCATCCTGCTCTCAAAAGGCGCGCCGGTTACCGGCAGCGACAGCCAGCCGGTGATCGGCGAACTCAGCTTCGTGACCGACGGCGACAAGACCGGCGTCGACGGCACCTTCGTGCAATTCGGGCCCGGCCCCCAGTGGGTGCAGATCGACTTGGGAAAGCCGGCCGCCTTGCAGGCGATCGTGGTGTGGCATTTTCATGCGCAGGCCCGCGTGTACCACGGCGTGGTGGTGCAGGTCTCCAACGACGCCGCCTTCACCAGCGGCGTGCAGACGCTGTACAACAACGATCTGAAGAATGCCGTCGGCCGCGGCGCGGGCTCCGACCCCGCCTACGTCGAAACCTATGAGGGCCGCCTGATCCCGGCCAACGGGGTGCGCGCCCGCTACGTCCGGCTCTATTCGAACGGCAATACGACCGACGAACTGAACGACTACTGCGAAGTGGAGGTTTACGGTCTGCCGCTGCCGTGACGATGCCGGGCGCCAAGAGTCACCAGCCGAAACGATCCCGGCGCAACAAGCTCTTCCCATAAAACCCATGATCTCGACCCAATGTCGGTTCCTCTTGCTTGTGGCGGTTGGCCTGCTGACCGCCGGTGCATTGCCCGCCGCGCCCGGCGACGGATTCCCCGGAAGGTGGGCGCTGACCACACCCGGCGGGCACGCCGGCTGGCTGGAAATCCGGGCGGAAAACGGTTGGTACGATGGCTCCATCCTCTGGAATTGGGGCAGCGTGGGTCCGGTCGACGACGTCGTGATCGAGGGCGACACCCTGACCGTGACGCGAATTCGCGAGGTGCCGCGCAAGGACGCGGCCGGCCAGACGGTCTGCACCCAGCGGCTCACCGAGATCATCACCGCCCAGGCGGCCGGCGACGAGTTGCACCTGACGCGGACGGTGCCGCACGACGACGGGCGGGGCTTTGATCGCGAACAATTCACGGGTCGGCGCATCCCGCCGCTGCCACCCCGGCCCAACCCCGCGCAGGTGCGATTCGGGCCGCCGATCGTGTTGTTCGACGGACATGATTTCTCCGGCTGGCGGATCCTCGAACCGGAGAGCACGAACTGCTGGTCGGTCCGGGACGGGGTCCTGGTCAACCAGCCGCCCGACTGGCCGCATGTGGAGGGGCGGCCGCACGTGAATTCGGGGAATCTGCGCACCGAGCGCGAATTCGAGGACTTCAACCTGCAGCTCGAGGTGAAGGTGCCGGCCGACAGCAACAGCGGCATCTACCTGCGGGGCATCTACGAGGTGCAGGTGCTCGATTCGTACGGCAAGCCGGTCGATTCGCACAACATGGGGGCGATTTACAGCCGCATCACACCGACCGTCGCCGCCGAAAAGCCGGCGGGCCAGTGGCAGACGCTCGACATCACGCTCGTCGATCGCCACGTGACGGTTGTGCTCAACGGCACGCGGATCATCGACAACCAGCCGCTGCAGGGATGCACCGGTGGCGCGCTTTGGTCCGACGAATTCCGGCCCGGCCCGATCTATCTGCAAGGCGACCACGGGCCGGTGGAATACCGCCAGATCGTGCTCCGGCCAGTCCTGCATTAGGTCCCGGCACCAATTGCGCGCCGGCGCGGAGCCAGGGGTCCGGCGCCATCCGCCTTTTTCACGATGAACCGACCCGCGGAGATGGCTGGGCCTCGGGCGGAGTCGGTTGCGCCCCGTTGGCGGGTGGGAATGGTCCTGGTCGTTTTGATCGCCGCGGCGTTTTGGCTGCGGCTGGCCGACTTGGGGGCGCGGCCGATGCATGCGGACGAAGCGAACCAGGCGGTGAGGTTGGGGCAGTTGCTCGAAACCGGACACTACGCCTTTGCTGCGCGCGAGCACGGGCCGACCCTCTATTACTTCGCGCTCCTGCCTGCCTGGCTGCGCGGGCAAACGACGCTGGCCGCGTTGACCGAGACGACGGTGCGGTTCACGCCCGCGGTGTTCGGCGGGGCCGCCGTCCTGCTGCTCTTTCTTCTGGCGCGACCGCTGGGCCGCGGCGTCGCCCTCGGCGCGGCGGCGATGTTCACGCTCGCGCCGCCGGCGGTCTATTACAGCCGCTATTTCATCCAGGAGACCCTGCTCGTGACCTTCACGCTGGCGGCATGGGTGTGCGCGTACCGTTGGTGGAAATCGGGTGGCTGGCGGTGGGCCGCGGGCGCGGGGGCATGCGTGGGCCTCATGGCGGCGACCAAGGCCACGACCCCGGTGCTGGTGGCGGCGGCGCTGGGCGGAGCCCTGCTCAGCGGGCGATGGCGCCGGGTGGCGGAGCTCGGCCGCGACGCGAAGGCGCTGGCCGCGGGCGTGGGCGCGGCCTTGCTGGTCTGGATGGCCTTCTATTCCTCGTTCGGCGCATATCTGCCAGGGTGCCGGGACGCCCTCGTCACCTATGCGGCGATGCTGCACCGGGCCGTGGGCGGAGAGACGGGCCACGAAAAATCGTGGTGGTACTATGGCAGCTTGTTTGTTTTTCAGCGCCGCGGCGGCTTGGTGTGGGACCAGTCGTTTTTTTTGCTGCTCACCGCGGTCGGCGCCGCGGTGGCGTGGCGGCGGGGCGGTCTCGCTCGATTTGTGGCCGGGTATACCGGGATCGTGGCGGTCGTGTGGTCGCTGGCGCCCTACAAGACACCGTGGCTCGTCATCAACCTTGTGCCGGGCCTGTGCCTCCTCGCCGGCGTCGCGCTCGCGCGGTGGCGGGCGTCGGTGGCGGTGCCGCTCGCGCTCGCCGTGATGTCGTGGCAGGGGTGGCAGCTCCGGCAGGCGGTGTTCCTGCGTCCCGCGGATCCGCGCAATCCCTACGCCTACGTGCACACCGCGCCGGACATGCTGAAAGTGCCGGCGCTCGCCGCGGCCGCGCCGCCGGGTCCGATCAAGGTGATCAGCGAGGAGTACTGGCCGCTGCCCTGGTACCTGAGGGCGCGTGGCGAAGTGGGTTATTGGACGCAGCCGCCCGCGGACTGCGATGGC
>Ga0335085_10014937_pt1 | contig 11300 bp, 7 predicted proteins | sample Lox_Sample_45_FD_206712 | JGI IMG/M metagenome (GOLD analysis project Ga0335085, IMG submission 206712) | Soil microbial communities from Loxahatchee National Wildlife Refuge, Florida, United States - Lox_Sample_4.5 | ecosystem: Environmental > Terrestrial > Soil > Wetlands | place: USA: Florida... | reverse complement strand
GTCGCGTTCCTGCCCCCGAGCTCGACCCGGCCGCCCACCCGCACCGCGAGGGCGGAGCTCGTTCTGTTCCACGCGCCCATCACCGTCACCGTGCCTTCGGGGTCGAAGCGGGCGACAGCCATCAAATCGGCGGCCAGCAGTCGCCCGACCTCCTCCGCAACCGAGGCGAACACGTCCTCAGGCGCCGCGCCGCGAGCGACCAACGTCGCGACTCGCCGCAGAGCGGCCTGTTCCTCGATGATCGGGTCACTCGATCGGGAAACCATGCGGCAATCCTGCACAACCAGACGCTCGTGCGCCACGGCGATCGCATGACATCACCACGCCGGCATGGTCAACGCAATGGCTCGCGAGTTCGTCGAGGCGTACCAGCAGCAGGGTGCGAGATACCCTCGGCCGTCGCCGCCGTCGAATCGCAGGGCCGGTGCGCCGGACGCGGACGTTGCGGCGGTGGTCGACGACACCGGGATACTCCCTGGTCGACGAAGCCGTCACCGCCCGACGAACGTCATTACCGGCGCGTGACGATCGAACTTGCCGACCCGCGGCGAGATTCTCACCGAATAGGCGAGCAACCTCTTCACTGACCGCGCTGCGCCGAGGCGCCGTGCGCGACCAGAATCGCAACCCGGCGCAGCGCGGCCCGTTCGTCGGCGAGCCGCTGAACGGTCACCTGCGCATCCAGGCTCGACTCATCGCCGCTCAGCTCGGTGATCTGGTCCCCCTCGTTCGCTCCGACGTACACCATCCCGCTACTACTCCTTTGGTCGTACCGTCGGCGAACCGCCTAGCTGACTCGATTTGACTAGCATCTACAGCCACTCGAATCCCCCAGCTTCGTAGTCGCGATGTGCGAAAGCGCTAGGACGGCGCGGTGCGCTGATCGCTCGATTGCGCGCCCTCGCCCGGCCCTGCAAGGTGCATCTGTGCAATCCGCCGATTCGCCGTCCCCCGATGAGGGAGAGGGAGCTCGCGGTTGCCCGTCGCCGCGGCGGCTCATAGGTCGCGAGCACGAAGAGGCCGAGATCGCCGGACTCCCTGCCACGGTTCGTAACGGGCTCAGTGCTGCACTCGTCCTCCGGGGCGAAACCGGTGTGAGCAAGACGGCATTAGTCGAAGCCGCAGCTGGTGCAGCCGCCGACCTCGAGATTCTCCGACCGATCGGCACGTACGAGGTCGTCTACCTCGCCGAGCGCGAGCACGTGGTCGGGGGAGTCCCATCGGCCGGGTCTTGCCGACGCCAGTGGGCCCGAGCACGTGCGCGTGCATGAGCCCGTAGCAGAGTCGCGCAGTCCGGAGCTCGCTCGCATCACGCGATCACGTCTTCGTGGAAACGGCGGGACTACCTGCCGCGCGGTGGCCTCTGCTGGCGCACGCTCGACTCCGACTCGTGAATGCCCCTCCGCCTGCTTAACGCAAGCAAGGCGGGCATCTTGGTCACCCTGACGCCGGAAGGATCGAATGGGAAGGGTGAGTGATTCATCACGCGTTCACGCCATTGTCGGCTTGCAGCCTTTGAGAACGCTCATTGCGTTAGATCGTGCGGGGCGTCAGGCTAGAACACGTGACGGGTGCCGGGGCCATCGGACGCGAGCGACGGAAGACCGCCGAGGCCGCCCCACTAGGGCTCGCGGAGGAGCACGCCGCGCTCTTACGCATCGCGACGCTTGTCGCGGCCGCCCCGCCACCTGGAGAGGTGTTCGCCGCGGTCGCCGAAGAGGTGGGACGGTTACACGACGCTGACCTCTCGACCTTGAGCCGCTACGAGGAGGACGGCGCCCGAGTGGTGATGGCGACGTGGACCTCGGACGGCAGTCCGCTTTTGCCGCCCGGTACGCGCGGAACGATGGCCGGCCGCAATGTCGCGACCATGGTGTTCGAGACAGGACAGCCTGCGCGCACGAGCAATCATGGTCTCGACTTCGCCTCAGAGCCGAGCCCGCTCCTCGCAGCGGGGTTGCAATGCTCGGTTGCTGCGCCGATCTTCGTCGACGGGAGTCTTTGGGGCGCGATGTGCCTCGGATCGCTGCGCGAACAATTGCCAGAAGGTATCGAGACGCGCCTCGCCGACTTCACCGAGTTCGTCGCGACCGCGATCGCGAACACCCACGCCCGAGCGGAGCTGCACGCCTTCGCCGAAGAGCAAGCCGCCCTCCGTCGGGTCGCAACACGCGTGGCGACCGGAGCCCCTCCTGACGACGTCTTCGCAGTCCTGTGCGCCGAGGTGGGTCAGCTCCTCGACACCGACATCGCCACCCTCAACCGCTACAACGGCGACGGGAGCATGACGATTATCGGCACCTGGGGCCGCAGCGGCGTCGCCGTACCGATCGGGGCCCGATTCGAGCCCAATCCGGCGTCGGTGTCAGCAGTCGTTCGGGAAACGGGACGGGCGGCGCGCGTCGACCGGGATCAATGCGAGATTGAGCAAGCGCTCGGTATCCGTTCAGCCATCGGTTCGCCGATCATCGTTGACGGCCGCAAGTGGGGTGTGATCGCGGCAGCGGCAGTCGATCGGATGCACGCGTCCGACGCCGAATCGCTGCTCGCCGGGTTCGCCGGACTCGCGGCAAGCGTCATCGCGAACGCGGAGGCGCAAGCCGCGCTGAGCGCGTCGCGGGCTCGCATCGTCACGACCGCGGACGAGACGCGCCAGCGCATTGAGCGCGAACTCCACGACGGCGTGCAGCAGCAGCTGGCGGCCCTCTCATTCGATGTGAGCTCGGCGCGCTCGTTGGTGCCGTCGGGGACGACGGAGCTCGACGACGAGCTCGAGAGGATGGTCGCTGCGCTCGGCGAGGTGGGGGTCGAAGTGCGCCGGATCGCACAGGGCCTCCACCCCGCCGCGCTCAGCGAGGGTGGGCTCCGCACCGCGATCCGAGCAGTCGCGGAACGCTGTCCGGTCGCGACCACCCTCGAGGTGCGCGTCGATCGGCTTCCAGGGCCAGTCGAGGTCGCCATCTACTACGCGGTCGCGGAAGCGCTGACGAATGCTTCAAAACACTCTCGGGCCGCGTGCATCCACGTCACCATCGAGCGCGATGACGAGGACGGCGTCGTGCGCGCGCGCGTGTCCGATGACGGTCAGGGCGGGGCGTCCCTCGATGCAGGTACGGGGCTTGTCGGTGTGAAGGACCGCGTCGAAGCACTCGGCGGACGGATGCGTCTCAGCAGCGAACCGGCCAGAGGCACGACAATCGACGTCGATCTGCCCATCCGCATGGGCGATCCGGTCACCTTGGAGCTCAGCCGCCCGGCATCGCCGCCCCGCGATGCGCCAGCCCGCGTGCGGGACGTCACTGCAGCGCTGAGCACCCTACGACGCGACCTGAGGCGCGACGTCGTCACGGTTGTCGACGACGTCACTCGCCGGAGGAGGCAGCACCCCGGTCCAGTGTCACTGGACAAGCTCGCGGAGGAGCAGGCTGCGCTCCGTCGCGTCGCGACCCTCGTCGCGGGCGCGTCCGCACCGGAAGAAGTAATGGCGGCTGTGGCTGAGGAGGTCGGCCTGCTGCTCGACGCCGACCTCTCGACCGTGAACCGCTACGAGGAGAACGGTGACCGGGTCGTTCTCGCGTCGTGGACCTCGCTCGAGGAAAACGTCGTGCCGGTCGGCACCCGCGGGACGATGGATGGCCGCAATGTCGCGACGATGGTGTTCGAGACGCAACAGCCCGCGCGCAAGAGCTACCACGGACCCGATCTCGGCCCGACTGCGGCCGCCGTCCTCGCCGCGCGGATGCGCTGCTCGATCGCTGTGCCGGTCGTCGTTGAAAGGCGGCTCTGGGGCGCGATATGCCTCGGGTCGATGCACCACGAGTTCCCGCGAGATGCGGAGACGCGCCTTGCCGATTTCACTGAGTTGGTCGCGACCGCGATCGCAAACGCCGAGGCGAGGGCGGAGCTGCGCGCGTATGCGGACGAACAAGCGGCGTTGCGCCGCGTCGCGATGCACGTCGCCGACGGCGCGCGTGCGGACGAGGTGTTCGCGGTCGTGTGTGCCGAGATCGGTCAGCTTCTCGACGCGGATGTCACCACGCTGAACCGCTACGACGACGAGGGCCGATTTTTGGTGATCGTAGGGACGTGGGCTAGCAGGGCAGGCGTCGAAGTACCGAAGGACATGCAAATCGAGATGACACCGTCGTGCGTGTCGGCTGTCGTTTGGAACACCGGACGGTCGGCCCGTATCGACGGTTACGACGTCCGCACGACGACGGTTACGCCGGAACTGACCCGCGATGTGCGCTCGGCCATAGGCGCGCCGATCCTCGTCGACGGTCACAGATGGGGCGTCGTGGGCGTCTCGTCATCCCAGCGGCCGCTGCCGGCGGGTACTGAATCACGGCTCGTCGCCTTCGCCGACCTCGTTGCGACGGCGATCGCAAACGCCGAGTCGCAAGCCGCTCTCAGCGCGGCGCGCGCCCGAATCGTGAGCACCGCCGACGAGACTCGCCGGCGCATCGAGCGCAATCTTCACGACGGCGTCCAGCAACAGCTCGTGTCTCTCGCTCTGTACGCCCGCTACGCCCGCACACTCGTTCCCGCGGAAGCGAGGGACCTCGACGCACAACTCGAGAGAATTCGTGCGGCGCTCGACGACGTCCTCGCCGAAGTGCGGCGGATAGCGCAGGGCCTCTATCCCGCTGTGCTCAGCAAGGGCGGACTTCGCCCCGCGATTGGCGCCATCGTCGGGCGTACCCCCGTCCCCACGACACTGGATGTGCGAGTTGACCGGTTGCCGCAGCCGCTCGAGGTCGCCGCGTACGACGCCGTTTCAGAGGCATTGAAGAACGCCGCCAAGCATGCGGAGGCTTCGCACGTACACGTCACCATCGAACGCGACGACGAGCACCGCGTCGTGCGCGTTTACGTCTCGGACGACGGGCGGGGCGGGGCGTCCCTAGAAGCGGGCACTGGTCTCGTCGGCGTGAAGGACCGCGTCGAAGCACTTGGCGGACGCATGTGCCTCACCAGCGAGCCCGGCGCGGGGACAACCTACGACATCGCGCTGCCGTTCGCGTAGTTCCATTGCCGTCATCCCCCGTCGACGCGACCGAGGTAGTGCTGGTACAGGTCACCCGAAAGCATTTCCGAGGACGATCCTTCGAACACGACCGAACCGCGCTGGACCACGTACGCGCGAGAGGTCATTCCCAACGCTCGGCCTACAAACTGGTCGACGATGAGCACCGACGATCCGCATGCCGTCCGCTGCTCGAGAAACTCGAAGATCTCGTCGACAATGATCGGCGCCAAGCCGAGGGACGCCTCGTCAACAAGCATGAGTGACGGAGCACGCACGTAGGCGGCTGCCACGGCCAGCATCTGCTGCTCGCCGCCGCTGAGCGAACCCGCGCGCTGTTGGAGCCGTTGACCGAGGACCGGGAATGCAGCGACCGCGCGCTCGACTGCCTCTTGCTCTTGACCACGGCGCGACTGAAGGAAAAGGTTCTCCCGCACCGTGAGACCACGAAAGATTCCTCGCCCTTCCGGCACGTAACACATGCCGAGCTCGAATCGCTCGTGCGGCTTCATCGTCGTGACATCGTCGTCGCCGATACGGATGGTTCCACACCGGGCGCGCACGAAACCCGAGACGGCGTTGAGGAACGTCGTCTTTCCAGCCCCATTGGCGCCGAGCAATGCGACCGCCGAACCCGCGGGAACTGCTAATGAGATGTCACGCAAGACGATCGTGTCCCCGTAACCGGCCGACAAGCCCGCCACCTCCAGGGCCACCCCACTATGGGGAGGCGGTGAAGCCGCAGGGTCACTGACGTGCACGCGCGTCTCGGAAGCGTCGACTGGGTCATCGGAACCGAGATATGCAGCGCGTACCAGATCACTCGCGGCGACTTCTTCGGCCGTGCCGTCGCATATGACCTTGCCGAAGTTGAGGACGTATACATGATCGCACACGCGGGTCACGAGCTCGACGTCGTGTTCCACGAGAAGAATCCCAACGCCGCGTTCGGCTACGACATGCTGAAGCACGTCCCCGAACCGCGCAGTCTCATCGCGGTCGAGTCCGGACGACGGTTCATCAAGCAACAGCACACCAAACGGCCCCGCAAGGCAGCGCGCGAGCTCCACCAGACGGCGTTCAGGAGTCGAGAGCGCGCCGGCCTGAACTCCCGCGAGTGAAGCGATTCCGCAGATCTCGAGCGCCGACCATGCCGACGCCTCCGCGGTCGCACGCTCTCGGCGAGGCGCGGCAAAGTGCGCGAGTGGGCGCCGGCCGGTTTGGCTTGCCTCGCGACCGAGCCGCACGTTGTCAAGAACGGACAACGCCTCGGCAAGCTCCATGCGCTGGAACGTTCGCCCAATGCCGCGACGCGCGCGATCGGCCGGCGACGCGCGGTCGATCGGCGCGCCGTCGAGGTACACCGCGCCCGCGTAATTCTTGTTCAGCCCGCTGATGGCGTCGAACGCAGTCGTCTTGCCCGCGCCGTTCGGACCGATCAACCCGGTGATGCGCCCGCCTGGCGCGGAGAGCGTGATGCCGTCGACCGCGTGAAGGCCGCCGAAGCGCACCGCGAGGTCCTGCACGCTTAGGCCCGCGGCGTGCGGCGGCGACCGTTGCGTCTCGATTGCCTGTAAGCGAGCGGTCGCGTCGCGCCGGCCACCAAATCGATCTAGCACCGAACGGGACCACGAGGGCATCGCGGGTTGCCCACCCTTCATTGCTATGAGCACTGCACCGACACCGAACAGCGCGGTGAGCCAATCCGTCGTGTGCGAGCCAGAGAGATAGCCGGGGATAACGGCGCTGGCGGCCGGCACGAGCGCGTACCATGGTTCGCCGAACGGCGCGACCGCCAACATCGCAACGAGGACCAGCGAGAAGAACGGCTGATAGAAACTGTCGTCGGCGACGGCAAACCCGCGAGTAACGCCCAAAAGCGCTCCGGCGATCGCGGCTAGGTACGCCGCGATACAGAACACGATCAACTTCGTCACGTTCGTGGAAAGTCCCATCGCCATAACGGCACGCGGTGACCCCGACATCCCGCGGAGCATCCGCCCCAGCCTTGCGCGCTCGATCAACGCAACCATCACGCTGGCAATGACCACCGCTGCAAGCACGACGTAATAGAAGCGTTGTGTGGTGTCCGCGGCGCTGGGAAGTGGCATCACCCGGCCCTGCGCCAGGTTGGTGAACATCCAGCTCTCGTTGTAGATCAGTTTCTGGACGAGGAAGCCGAACGCGAGAGTCGCGAGCGCAAGGAACAAGCCCGACAATCGGATTGCCGGCACCGCGACGATCGCGCCGACGGGAACAGCGATCAATCCTGCGAGAAGAAGCGCGGGCACCCAAGCCACTCCGTGCTCCACCCGGAGTTGCGAGAACGCGACCGCACCGACCGCCGCGAACGCCGCGTGACACAGGGAAACCTGGCCCGAGGTCCGCACCAGCAAGCCGAGCGATAGCAACATAAGCGCTGTGCACAAACCCGTTGTAAAATACGGGAGGCGCGTTCCGACGATCTCCGGCATTAACAACAGCGGTATGAGGACGATAAACGCAGCCGCGAGACGAACGCGTGTCGGCGCGCGGTATGGCAACGCCGGCCGCGCTGATTCCGTCGACGGTGACACGAGCTTTCCTCGAGGCGTCAAGAGCAATACCGCGAACAAGACCACGAAGGGCAGGGCATCCGGGAGTCCCGAGAGCCACGTGACGTTCAACACGTACTTCTCGGAAAGTGCCGCCGCCACCCCGAGGAAGAGAGCACCGGCGAAGGTCAGCGGGAGACTGTCGAAGTAGCCGATGGCAGCCGCGCCGACCGCTTGCACGACGAGAAAAGTCAGCGCGACGCTGTCGACGCCGATGAACGAAGTGTAGAGGACGCCGGAGAGCGCCGCGAATGTCGAACCGATGATCCACGCGATACGGCGGATCCCGGCTGGGTTCGTCGCCTGCATCGAGACGAGCCTGGGATCGTCGACCACAGCCCGGAGCGCTATGCCGAGACGGGTGAAACGAAAGAGGACAGAGAGGGCGACGACTGCGACCAGCGAGACCGCGGCCACGATGACCTTGTCGTAGCTGATGACGACGCCGAAGAGCCGGAACGTGTCCTTGGCGTGCGGAATGAACGGTGCGACGCGCAACGTTTGCGACCCGTACTTAATCGTCGCGAGAGCCTCCACGAAAAGCACCACACCGATGGGCCCCGCGATCTTTAGCGCGGTTGGCTGTATCGACAGTCGCGCCGCGAATGGCTCCATCGCAGTTCCGATCACCGGACCGAGCACGCCCACCGCGATGACTACCGCCGGGAGCCAAGCCATCCCGTGGTCGACGTGCAGAAAGTAGAACATGTAGGCGGCCACGGTCGCGATCGCGCCTTGTGCGAAGTTGAAGATGCCCGACGTCTTGTACGTAAGCACCAGCCCCGTCGCGAAGAGACCGTAAATGGCGCCACTCGCCAGGCCGATCGCGACGAACGGCAGGTAATTATGCATGCGTCGTCGTCGTGGTATCTAGGCGTGTCAGCCCAGCGTGTCAGCTCGGCGCCTCACACGTCGGCTTCAACGTTCCCGCGAACTTGCTGTTCTCATACGTGTACAACCAGAAGCATGGTATCTGCGCAGGAGACCTTCCTGACGTGAACGTCAGGGGCATGGGCAGCAGACCGCCGAGCGTCTCGTCCTTGATCGTGCGGTACGCCGCGAGCACATCGGCGCGCGTCGGCGACGCGGAAAGCGGCGCCTTTCCCATCGTCTTCTTGAAGAGCTCCAGCGACGCATACGTCGCGGTGCCGGTCGGTGCACCATAGGTCTTCTCGCTCACGCCTCCCGCCGCCATCACCGCGCGAAACTGTTCGACGGGCGGATCGTCGGTCCACCATGGAAATCCGTTGATAGCCCCAGCCAATCTGATGTTCGGCGCGTCGTACAACGTGGAGACCACGCTGCCACCGGACGCGCCGACAAATCCATCGAAGCCTTGCTGGACGCAGTCGTTGTACACACGGATCACAACTGCAGCTGAAGCGGAGAGCTGGATGAAGTCGGTGTGGTTGTTCACGAACTGCAGGCACTCGGCCGTGAAGTCCGAGGCGTTCGCAGCGACCTTTACCGTGCCGCCGTAGATCATGCCGGCCTTCTCGACGGCGGCTTGCAGGATCGGCACCGCCGACGCGCACGTGTCGATCTCGGCGCAGATCGCGGAGCTGACCTTCGTGGCGCCGACGCTCTTCGCAGCCTGGGCCTGCATGGTGACCGCCGTCGGATACGTCGTCGTGATGCCGAAGACATTCGGCAACACTCCCCACAGATCCGGGTGGTACCCCAATCCGCCGACGACGGGCAGCCCGGCGTCGGAGAGTGTCTTCGCGTACGTCGACTCGCTTGACGCGTCCACGAGGAGCACCGCGACTATCGATTTGTCAGCGACCATCGCCGCCGCCGTTGCCTGGCCGTTCGTAGGGTCACCGGCGGTGTCCTTGATCTCGATATCGACGGGGTGACCGGCAACGCCCCCATGAGTATTCGTGTACTTCTCCCAGGCCTGCGCGACGGCGCTCGCGACATCGCCCTGACCCGGGCCGTTGGGTCCGCTCTTGTCGAGGATAAATCCGATCTTCAAGGGTGCCGCAGCCGGAGAAGGCGACGTCGTCGCGCTCGCGTTGCTGTTTTTGGAACTGCTGCTACACGCGCCGAACGTGACCACAAGGCCGAGAACCACTGCAGGAAGAAACGCGCGCCGCGCACCGAAACTGCTCCACTCACACTGCCGCATGATTCTCTCCATCTCTGCCGCCACCCGACCCCCGCTTATGCGCCGCATTGATACGCCGTCGCCGGCTTATTGACAAGCTCCGGCAATTCGGCCTGCGTACCAGGTCCCGCTCACACCCCGCCGTCGGGCTACGGCGGGAGACCGATCGCGGCGCGAATGGCGGAAGCCGACAGGTCGGACTTGGCCACGAACGGGAACGTCGCACCCTCGGGCAACATGGCGACCACGTCTGCCTCCGTCAACGTCGATATGAGAACGATCCGCGTCGAAGAGGCGTCGCTCGAATCGGCGATCCGGCGCGCCAAGTCGCCGCCGCTTTCTTCGCCAAGGTTGACGTCGACCAGGACGACGTCGGGTCGCGACGCGGCCACTTGCCGAATGCCCTCGGCGCCACTGGTGGCGACCGCCACGACCTCGATTCCCTGGCCTTCGAGAAGACGGCGAGCCGCTTCGAGGAAGTCCAAATTGTCGTCGACGATGACGCAGCTGAGCCGCACCTCAACAGAATCGCAGGCAGAGGTCGGTCTCCGCATTAAAGCTAGCTGGGGGATGGCTTCCGAGTTTTCACCTAGAGAACGCCCGGCGCGAGTTCCCCAACGCAGCCATCCTGGTCGTCTCGGCGTACGTTGAGGTCGAGGACGCAATCGAGCTGCTCTCGGGCGGCGAGCGGATTGGTTACCTTCTCAAGAGCCGAGTCACGGCCGTCGACCAATTCGTCGATGTCATCGAGCGAATCGTCCGAGGCGCGTCCGTCGTCGACCCGAGCCTCGTTCGGGAGCTGGTGAATGCTCGCCGCGGGAACGATCGGCTCACGGCGCGCGAGCATGAGGTCCTCGGACTCATGGCCGAGTGTTGTTCGAACGCCGCGATCGGTCGCCGTCTCTCGGTCACCGAAGGAACCATCGAGAAGCAAGTGAACAGCATCCTGACGAAGCTGCAGCTTCCGGAATCTCCCGACGACCATCGACGTGTCCTCGCGGTCATAGCATTCCTCGCGGCTCGCTAGCCGTCGCGCGATGCGACCAAATCCGCCTCTCATCGAGCAAAGGACGAGATGACGCGATACCTCATCGTCGACGACAACGAACACTACGCGGCGGCCGCGCGCGATTTGCTGGGGCGGGCCGGCGTCACGGTGGTCGGGATCGCGGCGACGAGCGCCGAGGCGCTCGAACTGGCGGCTGCACTGCGTCCTGATGCCATTCTCGTTGACGTCGATCTAGGCGAAGAGAGCGGTTTCGACCTCGTGATGCTGCTGACGGCTGAGACCACGGCACCGGTCGTGCTTATCTCGGCTCACTCCGAGCTGGAATTCGCAGATCTCATCGCGGCCAGTCCTGCCATCGGCTTCTTGTCGAAGTCCGAGCTCTCGGCCGTCGCAGTGGCCGAATTGATCGACACCGCGCGCGACCGTAACCACGGCTCGACCTGACTACCCGCGAACTGGGGGTCAACATGAACGCCCGTTTGACGCTAGCCGTGAGCGGAAAACTGGGGCGGCCATGGCAGACGCTCGGCGCCGAATGCGGCATCGTCTCGGGGGACGGAA
>Ga0335085_10014936_pt1 | contig 11301 bp, 12 predicted proteins | sample Lox_Sample_45_FD_206712 | JGI IMG/M metagenome (GOLD analysis project Ga0335085, IMG submission 206712) | Soil microbial communities from Loxahatchee National Wildlife Refuge, Florida, United States - Lox_Sample_4.5 | ecosystem: Environmental > Terrestrial > Soil > Wetlands | place: USA... | reverse complement strand
ATGCCGTCTCAGCGGCCCGGGACGCCGGGGAGTACGAGCGCGGGATCGCGCTGGCCACCTCGGGGCTGCGCGAGCTCGACCCCGCGGCCGAGCCGGCCCGGGTGGCGGAGCTGCTCGTCTGCCGCAGCCACTTCAAGGAGAAGCTGGGCCGCAAGGACTTCGCCATGGATCTGGAGGAGGCCCTGGGGTACGTTCCCGCCGACGTGTCGCCGACCACCCGGATCGACATCCTGCTCGCCCTCTCCCACTGCCCGCCCACCATGACCATCGAGCGCTCCTACACCGAGGAGGCGCTGGCCCTCGCGCGCCAAGCCGGCGACGAGGCCAAAGAGGCGAGTGCACTGCTGACGCTGGCCATGTTCAACGCCGACCCCGGCCAGCAGGCGGCCTCGGACAGCGGCCCGCTCGAGCTGATCACGCAGGCCCGCGACATGGCCGGGCACCGGGGCGCCGAGGACGTGCTGCTGGTCGCCGCGGTCAACGAGTCCCACCTGCTCGAGGGGGCCGGCGAGCATGAGCGCGCCGCGTCGGTGGCCCGCAGCGCCAGCGAGGGCGCGGACGCGCTGCTGCTGTCCCGCACCTCGGGCAGCGTGCTCGCGATCAACCGGGCCGAGCCGCTGTTCGCGCTCGGCCGCTGGGACGAGGCGCTGGCGGTCGCCGACGCGGCCATGGACCGCTTCCTCGCGCCGGGGCCGATGCACCGGGCGCTGCTGCGCGTCATTACCGGTTCCGTCCGGCTGGGCCGGGGTGACCTAACCGGGGCGAGGCGGAGCATGACGACGGCGCGGGACGCGTTGCGTTCGGTCCGCTACGAAGATCAGCACCAGCTTCCGCTGGCCCGGCTGGAGATCCTGTACGCGCTGGCGGCTGACGGGCCGGCCGTCGCACTCGCGGCCGCGTCGCAGGCCATGGACCGTTTCGAGCTGGGCGGCAGCAGCCCGCGGTACGCCTGGCCGGTGGTGGTCGCGGCCGCCTCCGCGGTGCTGGCGGGCGCGCGGCTGGCCGGGCTCGCCCGCGACGAGCAGCTGCACGCCGATTTCGCCGCGATGGCGGACCGGCTGCGCACGGTGGCGGAGAAGCTGGAGGCGTTCGGCCCGGCGCAGCGGGCTTATTCGCTGACGTTCGCGGCGGCCGACGCGGACGCCGCCCGGCTGATCGCCGCCTTCCCCGACGGCTCGGGTTCTGGCGCGGACGCCGGGCCGGCGGCGGCGCCCGCGGCGCCGCCGGCGCTCGCGGCCTGGGATGAGGCCGCCGCGGCGTGGGACGGGCTCGGGGAGCCCTACTCGCTCGGCGAGACGCTGCTGCACGCGGCCGAGGCCGCGCTGGCCCTCGGTGACCGGGACAGCGCGGCGTCGCGGCTGGAACGCGCGGCCCCGCTGGCCGCGGCGCTCGGCGCGCGGCCGCTCGGCGAGCAGATCGCCCTCCTGGCGCGGCGCGCCCGGATCCGGCTGGACCTTGATGACGGGGCCGGAGTCATGCCGAGCTCGGGTGATGGCGCCGGCGAACTCGGGCTCACCGACCGGGAACTCGAGGTGCTCCGGCTGGTCGCGGAGGGGCGGAGCAACCGGGAGATCGCGGGCGCGCTGTTCATCTCGCCCAAGACGGCCAGCGTGCACGTGTCCAACATCCTCGGCAAGCTGGGCGTGGCCAGCCGCGGCGAGGCCGCCGCCAGGGCGCACTCGCTCCGCCTGTTCGACCCCGCCAGCACCGCGTAGCCGGGCGCCGAGGAGCGCGGGTTAGCGGAGGCGGCGGACCGGCGGGGGGTTCCAGCGGCCATCGATGGCGTCCTCGGGCGGGTTGGCGCCGAGCCCGATCCGGGCCACGATGGCGCGCTTGAGGTAGAAGTTGCCGTACACGCCCACCGTATCGGTGTTCATCTGCCAGCGGCCGGTCAGCCGCGCATGTTGACGGCGTTGATCCGGACCGGGCGGATGGTCACCTTGACTCGCGACTGGCCGGGCAGGTCGTGAGAGCGCAGGTCGGCATGGTACTTGGCGCCGAGTTTGTCGGCGAAGGAGTAGTCGTCATCCGGCGTGATCTCGGCGTCGCCGCGGATCTCCAGGTAACGGTAGGGGACGGCCAGGTCGAGGAGGAACACGCTCGCGGCCGGGTTCGCCCTCAGGTTCTTCGTCTTCTGCCGGGAGGTGTTGAGCGAGGTTGCGACGGTGTCGCCCTCGGCCAGGAACCAGACCTCCGACAGCTGGGGACGGCCGTCCGGGCCGACCGTGCCCAGGGTAGCGAACTCGCCGTTGAGCAGGTCACGATGGGATGCGGGAATCTCGGGCATGACGCTCATCCTAGGCCCGGGGCGGCCAGCGCGTGCCCGGCAGCTGGGACAAGCGCGGGTCGCCGCTACAGGTCCGGGCGCGCCTCGTGGTCGATCTGCATGAGCTCGACCGGAGCCCCGCTGACCTCGACGAAGGCGACCAGGACGCCGCGGCTGGGACTGTTCGGCTCGATGATGACGTGCTGGCCCTGGAGGGCGGCCGTCAGGTCGTCGACCTCGAACGCCACGTGCGGCACCGTCTTGACCAGGGCGGGATAGGGCGCGTCGTCCCAGTAGCGCTGCCACTGGATGCCGAACGGGTTGCTCTGATGGTCGCTGACCGTCATCTTCAGGTGCGGCAGCGGGATCTCGCCGTCGAAGGAACCCGCGGTCGGGATCCCGATGTGGTTGAACTTCACCGGACCACCATCCCCCGGCCGCCCCGGCGGAAGGCGGAATATGCGCGTTTCCGCGGAAACGTCTCATGCTCCCTTGATAGAACGTGAATTCGATAATCTGATAGGCTGTGGGGATGGGCACATACATACCGCCGGGGTGGCCGGCCGGCGTGCACCCGCCTGGCAGCGAGGAGTTCGAGTCCACCGCAGTCGGCTGGCTGCTCGACGTGGTGCCGCCGGATTACCGTCTGCACGGGGTTCTGCGCCGGTACCCGATCGCCCTGGCCACCATGGCCAGGTATCACTCGAAGGCATGCGTCGAGGGCGCGCGGGAGGGATATCGCACGGCCAGGACCGAGCTCGCGAGCGTGCTGCCGCCGCACGCGATCGACACCGTCCTGGCCGCGTACCGCAAGGAGGGCGCCCGGCTCGCCGAGACCGCCCGCGCCGTGGACCTGGTGGAGCGCGCGCTGCGCGGCGAGGTCTTCACGCCCAAGATGAGCCCGCCGCCGAAGGACACGGGACCAGTGGGCGCCGAGCCGAAGGCGGCCCAGCACGAGACGGCCCAGCACGAGACGGCAGGGCGTAAGGCGGCAGGGCGTAAGGCGGCAGGGCGCAACTCGGCGGAGCAGAAGGCGGGCGGGGCGGAGCGGGGGCGCCCGGAGGTGCGCGGGAATTCGGCCGGCCGGGGGAGGAACGACCTGGCCAGAACGTGAGACGATGACACCAGGCCAGCCAGGGCGGGGCTGCTGGATTTGCGCAGCATCAAGCGCGACGCCGAGACCCGCGACGTGCCGATCATCTTCCTGACCGCGGCGATCGGCCAGCCCGAGCAGGCCTTCTTCAGCTACGCCGCGGGCGCGGTGGACTACCTGGTCAAGCCGTTCGACCCGGCGGTGCTCCAGGCCAAGGTAGCGGTCTTCGTCGATCTCTACCTGAAGGCCAGCCAGCTTCGCGAACAGGCCGAGCTGCTGGGCGGGCGAGGGCTGGCCGAGCAGCTGGACGGGCGGCTCAACGAGGTCGAGCAGGCACTGGCCGCGCTGTGCTCGCTGCCCGCGGTGGGGCGGGACGCCGAGGCCACGCACCTGGCCGCGCGGCTAGCCGGGCGGGTCGACCGGCTGCGCGACGCCCTCGACGCTCTCGGCGCCGGGCAGCCGGGCTAGGGGCGACCAGCCGTCACTTGGAACGTAGGACCGGACCACGCGGGCCGGGACACCCGCCGCCACGCAGCGGTCCGGTACGGTGCCGCGCACCACCGAGCCGGCCGCGATGACCACGTTGCGACCGATGCAGGCGCCGGGCAGCACCACCGCGCCGGCCCCGAGCCAGCTGCCCGAGCCGATGCGGACGGCGGCGTTGCTCGGCATCTGCCGGCCGATCGGGACGTCCGGGTCGGCGTAGCCGTGGTTCTGGTCGGTGATGTAGACGTACGGGCCGGTGAACACGTCGTCCTCGATGACCAGCGAGTAGTGCGCGACGATATGGCTGCCGCGGCCGATCACGCAGCGGTCCCCGATCCGCAGCACCGGCACGGGGCCGAGGTCCTGGCCGGGCACCATGCCGGCGGACAGGGTCACCTGCGCGCCGATCAGGGTGCCCTCGCCGATCGCGATCCAGCGCTCGCCGAAAACTGAGCCGGGCGGGAAGGCTGTCATCGAGCCGCGGCCGAACGCGGCGAACCGCCGCCCGGCCGGGGTGTCCGCGGTCACCACCCCCGCGCGCTGGGCCGTCTGGTAGGTCCAGTGCACGGCGCGCCAGCGCAGCTCGCGCAGCCAGGACCCGGGGCTCATCTGGAGGCCGGGGCGGGGGGGCGAGCCGAAGCCGAGGCAGCCAGCTGGCCGCAGGCGCCGTCGATCTCGCGGCCGCGGGTGTCCCGGACCGTGACCGGGACGCCGTGCGCCTCCAGGCGCCGGACGAACTCGCGCTGCGCAGCGGGCCGGGACGCGGTCCACTTCGAACCGGGCGTCGGGTTGAGCGGGATCAGGTTGACGTGGGCGAGCCGCCCGGCCAGCAGCGAGCCCAGCAGGTCAGCCCGCCAGGCCTGGTCGTTGATGTCCCTGATCAGCGCGTACTCGATCGAGACGCGGCGGCCGGTGGCGGCGGCGTAGTCCCAGGCGGCGGCCAGTACCTCGGGTACCTTCCACCGCCGGTTGACCGGCACCAGGGTGTCGCGCAACTCGTCGTCCGGGGCGTGCAGGGATACGGCCAGCGTGACCGAGAGGCGTTCGGCAGCGAGCCGGGCGATGGCCGGCACCAGGCCGACCGTGGAGACGGTGACCGAGCGCTGGGAGATGCCCATGCCCTCGGGCACGGGTTCGGTCAGCCTGCGCACCGCGCCCAGCACGCTCGCGTAGTTGGCCAGCGGCTCCCCCATGCCCATGAACACCACGTTGGACACGCGGCCCGGTCCCCCGGGGACCTCGCCGTCCGCGAGCAGCCGAGCGCCGGCGACCACCTGGGCGACGATCTCGGCCGTGGACAGGTTGCGGGTCAGGCCCGCCTGCCCGGTCGCGCAGAACGGGCAGGCCATCCCGCAGCCCGCCTGCGAGGACACGCACATCGTGACCCGGTCCGGATAGCGCATCAGGACCGACTCGACCAGCGCCCCGTCGAACGTGCGCCACAGCGTCTTGCGGGTCGTCCCGCCGTCGCAGGACAGCTCGCGCTCGGCGGTCAGCAGCCGGGGCAGCAGGGCCTGCGCCAGCGGGCCGCGGGCGGACCGCGGCAGGTCGCTCATCTCGTCGGCCTGGTCGGTGTACCGGCCGAAGAAGTGCCGGGACAGCTGGCTGGCCCGGAACGGCGGCTGGCCGAGCCCGGCGACCACGGCGCGGCGCTCGGCCAGCGGCAGGTCAGCCAGGTGGCGCGGCGGCCGTCCGCGGCCGCCGGCCGTGGGGCGGCCGGCTAGGACGAGCGGCACGGGCCCGCCGGACTCTTGCGGACCAGCGGGTTCCGGCGCCGGTGAGGGAACAGGCACCAGACCAGGATAGGGCGCAGGTATAACCGGCTCCGCCGAATGGTTTGTGTGACGTGACGGAGTCAGTACATTTCATGTCATGGGCACGCCGGTCACGTTGCTGGAGAGCTCCAGCCCCTACGGGAGCCGCCGGGTGACCGTCGAGTACGACGGGCTGACCACGGCCGCCTACCTGCACGACGACACCTCGGTGGTATCGGCGACGTGGATCGCCAACCACCGGCCCGCGCCCGATTCCATCGACCAGGCCGGGCTGGACGCGGGCCGCGCGCCGCTGATGCCGGCCGGCCTGATCAAGCATCCCGGCGGCCGCGGCTCGCTGCAGGGGTCCGCGCTGAACGCGCTGTGGTTCGAGGAGGGGGACGGGGTCGCGATCCTGGAGAACGGCCAGCCGGTCGCGGTCATCGCGGGCTGGTCCGACATGGACCGCGGCATGCCCGGTTACAGCCGCGACGTGGTCGGCCAGACGCCGTTCGGCTGGCCGCTCGACGAGGCCATGGAGGGGCTCGCCCCCCGGCTGGAGCGGTCTCGGGCGTACTGGCGCTGGCGGCAGTCGGCCAGCGGGTGGGATCAGTTCCAGCAGGCCCTGCTCGGGCACCTGCAGGCCAGGATCGGACCGGGCGGGCACTACTGGGACGCCTCGGCCGGCCAGCAGCCGCCGGCCGGCGTGACCGAACGGCCCCCGGAGCCGCACCGCCCGTACACCATCTTGTCCACGGTGGGCATGAGCTGCCAGCGGATGCCCGGCGTCGAGCAGGTGCTCGACGACCCGAGCGGGTACGCCAGGATCGAGCTCGCGATCGCCACCACGCTGCCCAGCGCTCAGGCGGCCCGGGTCTTCCTGTGGCTCGCGACGTATCCCTGGCACGCGGTGACCTGGTTCGGCCCGGGGCACAGCGTCCGCTGGTACGCCGAGCCCGCCACGTTCCCGCTGCGCGGTAACGGGGGCTACGGCGCGGTGCTGCTGCTCGACGCGCCCGGCTCGCTGCCCGGCCCGGAGCCGCCCGACCTGTCCGGCTTCACCTTCGGGGGGGACCCGGTTCGGTGGCTCTGGATCGTCCCGATCTCGGAACGGGACCGCCAGCTGGCCAAGGAACACGGCTCGGCCAGCCTGGTCGGCCGGCTCGCCGCTCAGCAGCGGAGCTGGATCGCGGGCTAGCCCGCGGGAATGAAGAGGTAGAGCAGCAGCCACACCACCGGGGCGGCGAGCAGGAGCGAGTCGAGGCGTTCCAGGATGCCGCCGTGGCCGGGCAGCAGGGTGCCCATGTCCTTGATGTCCAGGTCCCGCTTGATCATGGATTCCACCAGGTCCCCGAGGATCGCCGCGAGCACCACCGCGGCCCCGGTGAGCAGGCCCTGCCAGGCGTGGCCATGCAGCAGCAGCGTGACGCACAGCCATCCCGCGATGAGGCAGGCGGCGACCGAGCCCGCGAAGCCCTCCCAGGTCTTCTTCGGGCTGATGACCGGGGCCATCAGATGGCGGCCGCCGCGGCCGAGCGTGATCCCGGCGAAGTAGCCGCCGATGTCGCTGCAGATGGTCAGGATGATGAAGGTCAGCACCCGCCGCGGGCCATCGGCGGGAGACAGCATGGCGGACACGAACGTGGCCAGGAACGGCAGGTAGATCAGCGCGAAGACGCCCGCCGTCACGTCCTTGACGTAGCCGGAGGGGCCGCCGGGCAGCCGCCAGGCGAGGATGACGACCAGGGTCAGCGCGAGCGCGGCCAGCGCGGCCTGGGCCCCGAGCCAGTACATGCAGGTCACCATCGCCGCGCCGCCGGCGACGATCGGGATCACCGGGATGGCGATGGAGCGCTTGCCGAAGGCCCCGGCTAGTTCGGTCAGAGCCACGATGATGGCCGCTCCCATGTAGATCAGGAACGTCGCCTTGACGGTGAGCAGGGTGAGCAGCACCAGCCCGCCGAGCAGCACGCCCACGCCGATCGCGACCGGGAGGTTGCGTCCAGTTCGCGACGGCGGCTTCGCGGGCTCCGGGTCCGGCGGCCCGGGCTCCTGGCCGGGCGCGGGCGCGGGGATCCCGGACTCGTTCGGCACCTTGGGCGCCTGACTGGTCTCGGACGGTCCGCCTGGATCGGTGGCCACCTAGACCTCGAGGAGCTCGGCTTCCTTGTGCTTGAGCAGTTCGTCCACCTGTGCCTCATAGGTGTGGGTGAGGTCGTCGAGCTCGCGCTCGGCCCGGCGCACGTCGTCCTCGCCCGCGTCCCCGTTCTTGATCATCTTGTTCAGGGTGTCCTTGGCGTGCCGGCGGATGTTCCTGATCGAGACGCGGCCGTCCTCGGCCTTGTGCCGCGCGGTCTTGATGTATTCGCGGCGGCGCTCCTCGGTCAGCTCGGGCAGCACGATCCTGATGATCGTTCCGTCGTTGGCCGGGTTCACGCTCAGGTCGCTGTTCCTGATGGCCCGCTCGATGGCCGCCAGCGAGTTCTTGTCGAACGGCTGGATGATCACCATCCTCGGCTCGGGCACGTGGAACGAGGCCAGCTGATTCACCGGGGTCTGCGTGCCGTAGTACTCCACGGTGATCTTGTTGAACATCGCCGGGTGCGCGCGACCGGTGCGGATGACGCTGAACTCTTCCTTGGCGACCGAAACCGCCTTGTCCATCTTCTCCTCGGCTTCGAGGAGGGTGTCATCGATCATTGTTCGGCTCCGTTGTGCTCGCCATGCTCTAGCGAGCTTAGCTGTCCGCAGGCGTTCGTCCGCATGAACCTCGCGCTATTAGCTTGCGTTGCCGCTCGGGTTGCCGCCCGGTTCCTGGTCCGGCAGGCAGCAGATCAGCGTGCCGACCTCCTCGCCGCGGATGGCCCGGACGACGTTCCCCTCGCCCATCAGGGCGAACACCACGACCGGCAGGCCGTTGTCCATGCACAGGCTGACCGCCGTGGTGTCCATCACCTTCAGCCCGCGGCTGAGGTACTCACCGTAATCCAGCCGCTTGAAGCGGACCGCGTCCGGCGTGGTGTGCGGATCCGCGTCGTAGACTCCGTCGACCTTGGTGCCCTTGAGGACCGCGTCGGCGCCGATCTCGAGCGCCCGCTGCGCGGCGGCGGTGTCGGTGGAGAAGAACGGCGCGCCCAGGCCGGCCCCGAAGATCACCACCCGGCCCTTCTCCAGGTGCCGGACGGCCCTTCTCGGGATATAGGGCTCGGCCACCTGGCCCATCGTGATGGCGGTCTGCACCCGGGTCTCGACGCCGCGCTTTTCCAGCACGTCCTGCAGGGCCAGGCAGTTGATGACCGTGCTGAGCATGCCCATGTAGTCGGCGCGGGCCCGGTCGATACCCCGTTCGGCCAGGGCCGCGCCACGGAACATGTTGCCGCCGCCGACCACCGCGGCGACCTGCACGCCGTCCTTCACCGCGGCGATGATCTCCGCCGCCAGGTGGGCCACCACGTCCGGCGAGATACCCAGCGGCTCGGCGCCCGCGAACAGCCCGCCGGACAGCTTCAGCACCACCCGGCGCCAGCTCGGATGGAGCACCCCCACTGGTCCGGATTCCGGCATCAGGCCCTTTCTCGGTGGTGTACCTGGCTCTCGCCTTGTCTCAGGCCTGACCGACGGCCTGACCGACGGCCTGGTCTCAGGCCTGACCGACCTGGAACCTGGCGAAGCCGGTGACGGTGACGCCGCTGCGCGCCAGGACCTGCTTGATCGCGGTCTTCTGGTCCTTCACGAACGCCTGCTCGGTGAGCACCACATCCTTGAAGTAGGCGTTCAGCCTGCCCTCCACGATCTTGCCGATGGCCTGCTCCGGCTTGCCCTCTTCGCGGGTGATCTGTTCGGCGATCCGGCGCTCTTTCTCCACCACGTCGGCGGGCACGTCGTCACGGGTGACGTAGAGCGGGCGCATCGCGGCGACCTGCTGGGCCAGGTCCGTGCCGACCTCTGCGTTCTCCTGGTCCAGCTGGACGAGCACGCCCAGGGTCGGCGGCAGCGCCGCATCGCTGCGGTGCAGGTAGGACCTTACGTAGCCACCCTCGAGCCGGGCGAACCGGCCGAGCTCGAGCTTCTCCTTCAGGCTCGCGCTGGCCTCGTCGATGAGCTGCTCGACGGTGGTGCCCGGGCGGACCTCGGTGGTCAGCAGCGTCAGCCGGTCGGCGGCCCTGGCGCTGATGGCGGCGTCCGCGATCTGCTTGGCGGTCTGCTGGAACAGATCGGTCTTCGCGACGAAGTCGGTCTCGCAGTTCAGCTCGACGAGCACGCCGGCCTGGGTGCCGTCGAGCTCGGCCGCGACCAGGCCGTTGGCCGCGGTGCGGGTGGCGCGCTTGTTCACGTCCTTGGCACCCATGAGCCGGAGCAGCTCGACCGCGGCCTCGAGGTCGCCGCCGGCTTCGGTGAGCGCGTTCTTGCAGTCCATCATGCCGGCGCCGGTCTGCTCGCGGAGCCGCTTCACGTCAGCGGCGGTGAAATTCGCCATGTCCTCGTCTCTCGTTATCTTCCAAGTTCGACGTTCTGGTTCGCCTCTATTCGGCGGAGGTCTCGCCGGCCTCGGAGGTCGGCTCGGCGGCCTCAGCGACCTGGGCGGCCTCGGCGGTCGGCTGCGCGGGCGCGGCGGCCTCGGCCGTCGGCTGCGCGGGCTCGGCGGCCTCTGCGGTTTCCGCGATGTCCTCCAGGTCGTCGGCCTCATCGGCAGCGGCGGCTTCGTCGGTGGTGATCGCGGACTCGGCGTTGATCTCCGGGGTGGCCTCGGCCACGGCCGCAGCCACCGTCGGCGTGTCAGCCAAAGCGGTCTCCTCAGCCGGGGCGGTCGCCTCAGCCGGGGCGGTCGCCTCAGCCGGGACGGTCGCGTCAGCCGAGGCGGTCGCGTCAGCCGAGGCGGTCGCGTCAGCCGAGGCGGTCGCGTCAGCCGGGGCGGTCGCGTCAGCCGGGGCCGGTGCTGCCGCGGAGGCGGAGCCCTGGAGCAGCTCGCGCTCCCACTCGGCCAGCGGCTCCTCGGTGCCCAGCTGGTCACCGGCCGGCTTCTCGTCGCTCGAGGCGGCGCCCGCGCGGGCGATCAGGCCCTCGGCGACCGCGTCGGCCACCACCCTGGTCAGCAGCGCGACGCTGCGGATCGCGTCGTCATTGCCCGGGATCGGGTAGTTGACCTCATCCGGATCGCAGTTGGTGTCGAGGATCGCGACCACCGGGATGCCCAGCTTGCGAGCCTCGTTGACGGCGATGTGCTCCTTCTTGGTGTCCACTACCCAGATCGCGCTCGGCACCCGGGACATGTCCCTGATTCCGCCCAGCGTCCGGTCTAGCTTGTCGTGCTCGCGACGCAGCTGCAGAAGTTCCTTCTTGGTCATGCCGGAGGAGGCCACGTCGTTGAAGTCGATCTCCTCGAGCTCCTTGAGCCGCTGCAGCCGCTTGTACACGGTGGAGAAGTTGGTCAGCATCCCGCCCAGCCAGCGCTGGTTCACGAACGGCATCCCGACCCGGCGGGCCTGTTCGGCGATCGCTTCCTGCGCCTGCTTCTTGGTGCCGACGTAGAGGATGGTGCCGCCGTGCGCGACCGTCTCCTTGATGAATTCGTACGCGCGGTCGATGTAATCCAGCGACTGCTGCAAGTCGATGATGTAGATGCCGTTGCGCTCGGTGAAGATGTAGCGCTTCATCTTCGGGTTCCAGCGCCTGGTCTGGTGACCGAAGTGGACGCCGCTCTC
>Ga0335085_10014935_pt1 | contig 11302 bp, 12 predicted proteins | sample Lox_Sample_45_FD_206712 | JGI IMG/M metagenome (GOLD analysis project Ga0335085, IMG submission 206712) | Soil microbial communities from Loxahatchee National Wildlife Refuge, Florida, United States - Lox_Sample_4.5 | ecosystem: Environmental > Terrestrial > Soil > Wetlands | place: USA... | reverse complement strand
CCGAGGAAGCCTACTATCGAAGAGGGCCCGTTGGCACAAGCGGGCGTTCCCTGGTCGGCTGGGGAGGGGTGAGCCAGACGAAGGTGAATGAATTCGTGACGTGCGATGCCCTAGGCGTGTTGAAAACTCTGTCTTCCCGGCGATGATCAAAAGCGGGTTATTCCCAATTGGAAGGGTCTGCGGTGGATGGCTCAGTGCAACCGGCGACAGTCCGGGGCGCCTTGACCGCGCCAGTCGCCTACGATCATCATCGGTGGGCCCCAGCTTCTTGCTCGCGCCGCCCCGGGTGGTCGTAAGTGCTACTGCCAACCCAATGATCACGATCAGGTGCACCTATCACGGCAGAATGATAACGCTCGCTCCCGGGATGACTGGCTGCTCGAGTTGCGGCGCCCCTCTCACCATGCCGGCTTAGTCGGCGGAGCCGAGCCGTCCGGCCTGCAACGGCCATTGGCACACCGTGAAGAGGAGTCATACGTGGAAGGCGCGATGACCCCGCGAAACGGCCGGGGTTTTCTGAAGAGGATAGGATGCACGTCTAGCCGGCCGTGGTCAGAAACAGTCGGAGTTCAAAGGCCTGGGAAGTGCCGCTGCATGAACGCCCGCCAGCGCTTTCTGAGGTCCCGGATGGCTGCGACCCACAGCAGGAGTAGCACAACATAGGCCGCCAGGAACGCTTGCCAGGCGAGATCGGGAGCGTACGTGTCGAGGGCAAAGACGAAGGATGTGTAGAGCACCGCTTCCCACAGTGTAACCCTCAACCTTTCTCAGGGGCTCCGGTAGCCCATGCGTATTTACGACGTTACGGTGTTTCTCAGCTCTGGGAACCGCTGTGGGCCTACAGGCGCGGCTCTCTGAACGGTGTTGAAATATGCGCCCCCGCGGCGTCTAATGGGGGCAATGCCACCATACATCGTCTTCGGGGGCCCGCTCGCATCTGGGAAGACGACGTATGCCGGCCGCCTCTCGGAGCACCGGAAGACGCAGGCGCTCATGGAAGTGGTCGCGAACCATCCACTCCTGGACGACTTCTACAAGGACCCGGTGACCTATGCCCTGGAGACAGAGATGATATTCACAATAATGCACTATCACGATGTGGCCAGGGCAGCGAAGGAAGGGATGTTCAGGCAGGAGTTGATAAGCGACCTCTTCTTCGACGGCGTCGAAGCCTACACCAGCTACACGCTGTCACGGGAAGACAGGAAGGCGTTCCTCCCGCTCGTCAGGTCTCTCCAACAGAGGATCCCCACGCCGACGCAGGTCTTCTACCTGAACGCCAGCACGGAGTATCTCATGGACCGCGTGAGGGGGCGCGGTCGCGACTACGAACGATACATGACCTTCGAATACCTCGACGGCATCAACACGGCGTTCAAGAAATTCATCAAAGAGTATCGCCGCGCTCCCGTCACCGTCCTGGACGCCGAGGCGCTCTTCCGCAAGTCGCCGCAGGAGACCGTGGATTTGCTCGAGTCCAAACTCTTGCAAGTCCGCTAGACCACATTCCATACAGTTATCACCATTGAGAAACGTGATTTCGTCCTAAATACGAAGGCCCTTCTTGCCTGAAGGTGGCAACGCTCAGCCAAGTGAAAACATACGGTGGAGTAGGATCAATACTCGCTCTCCTCCTTCCTGTCCCAAGCATCGGATGGTTGCTCGCCATCGCGGGGTTCATCCTGACGCTCGTCGCTGTGAAATACATCTCTGATTTAGTCAACGACAGGTCGATCTGGAACGACATGCTCCTTTCTATCGTCGTGACCATCGTCGGCGTAATCGTAGGGTTCTTCGTTCTGGTCGCCAGCCTCCTTCGGTTCATGGGCCTCAACAACCTAAACTTCGCAGACTTCGGATCCAGCTTCAACCCGTCCACGATACCAACGGGGGATTGGGTGGGGCTGATTGCCTGGGCTCTCGCAGGAATCGCCGTCGTATGGATACTCCTCACGGTTTCGGGAGTCTTCCTCCACAGAGGCTACGGCAAGATCGCGAAGGCACTGAACGTGGGTCTGTTCGGAACAGCGGGCCTCCTCTATCTCATCGGAGCCGCGACGACCATATTGGTCATCGGGTTCCTGCTCATCCCGGTCGCAGAGATACTTCTGGCGATTGCATTCTTCTCCATCCAGGATAATGCTCCAGTCGCGGTTCAGCCCGGACCTACGACGCCCTAGGACCGAGACCACTCGAAGCGTCGGCAAGGGGCACACGCCGAGTGGAGGTTCTCCACCTTCGCTTCACCGAAGCACGTGCAAGCTTCTCGGCAGGCAAACTGTCCTCGCAATCTCACCAGTTCCCGTAGCCATAGGTCAATCCGGTGGCTTCATACTTGCATCTGGTAACTGGGCAGTGGTGCCTGGGTTCTGTCCCGCGTGCCCCTGCGGATGCTAGTCCGGCCGTCTAAGCTCAGAAAGGGCGGTGGAGTAGATCCTTCCCACCAGTGCTTCCCCCTCGCCTTGGACGACATACCTATCGGAGTATCTCCGAGCCACAGCCACGAGCGCCTTCGCCAGCTCCTCGCCCAGCACGTCGACATCCTGCCCGCCTGGCATCGCAATCCTATTCCCACTCCCGAGGGCGCTCAGGACTCCTCTGGCCCTCTCGATGTTGATCGGGTAGAAGTAGCGTGCAACCTCCCTCGGCAATCTTTCTACGTCGGGCAGGTACAGGAATGCTGTGGGAGCGTAGAACTTCTGCATGATGCCGTGTTCCTCCTCCTCTCTTCTCGCAATCGTGATGAATCCGGCCTTCTTCAGCAGTTGCAGGTGGTAGTTCATTGAAGCGTCGGTGAGCCCGAGGCTTTCGGCCAGTTCTGCTTCGGTGAGTGAGCGCTGGCGAAGCAGATTCAGAATCGCCCTTCGCATGGGATCAGAAATCAGCTTTGCCGCCTCTGGGTCTCGAATGACCTCCACGAGCTTCACTTTGGACCTGTCTTCCTTCACTCCTGGCTCATGTCGTATCATGCCTATTTCATCCATGATGCTCGATGCCACCAGGAGGACGACTCCACGACTCTGCCCACGAACCTGTCGGCAGAGGGTCAAGGGCCAGACTCGGCCCCCCAGCGTGCCGGAGCCGAGGGGTTGCAAAGCCCAGAGCCGCCACTCTCCTAAGACCGGCCATAGTCGTCCTCCAGTCTGACGATGTCAGCTTCATCGAATTCCCCCGTGGAGATTTCAAGCACTTTGGCGCCGCCATGGCTACGAGCCTATGAGGCGCCCCTCGTGGAATCCGAATGGTCTCGCCGGGCCCGAGTACCACCGTACCCCCTCCGAGGTTCACTTCTGCCTCGCCCTCCATCACGAACCAGTACTCGGAACGGAGTTCATGCTTCTGAAGGCTTAACCGAGAGTGCGGATCCACGGTTAGTATCTTCGCGGTCACTCTGGCTTCTCCTTCATTCTTGAAGATGAGCTCGGAGCGTCCCCACGGTCTCTCGTAGCTCTCCCATGGTCGTGCTGAGCCGCTGCTAGGCATTCCTGGAGGCGATGCGGTGACGCGTTATTTAAGCCTTAGATATGTCATATCGTTTTGACATGCAAAATAGATAAAAGGAATGACTCAATTCGTCTGGAGCGATAGATGAGCGAGAAAACACACGCGGCGCTGGCCTGGGAACGGGCGAGGGGGCGGGAGGTCCGGGGCGCGGAGTTGGCCGTTTGAATCTGTCTGAGCTGAGAAGGCCGATCTTCGTCGTGGCGGTCATAGTGGCGGCGGCCCTGATTCTGGCGGTCTTCACCCGCTATTTCGCTTCGTACGACTATCTGGTAACCTACGCCTACGCGGGCATCATCCTGCTGGGTGGCATCTTCCTCACCCGCGAACTGGCAACCCTGGTTGTCCGAGGCATCCACAGCCATTCCGAGAGGACGATGCTGGGAGTGAAGAACGCCGTCATGGTAGTGGGCTACATCCTGAGCATGATAGCCGCCCTCTCATATGCTTCGTTCTCGCCGACGGAATTCCTGGCAACGGCCGCATTCGGGGGCCTGGTGCTGGGGCTGGCGCTTCAGCCAACCCTCGGCAGTTTCTTCGCAGGAATCTTGATTCTGGTGTCGGGGACCATAAGGCCCGGGAATCAGGTCAGAATAATGACGTGGCACATACCCTTTCAGTGGGCTTCCAATCCCGGATACAAGTACTTCTCACCCGATCAGGTCTACGCGGGGTATCTGGCAGAGGTCATCGAGATTGGGCTCTTCTTCACCACGATACTCACCGAAGAGGGCCAGACGATTAAGATTCCCAACACGATAATAGCCACCGACGCCGCGGTGGTGACATACACCAACAGGGATTACATCTTCAACGTCAGGTACGAGTTCTCGAACAAGCTCGACCCGGCCGTCGTCCTGCCTCGGGTGAAGGAGGAGGTCGCCAGCTACCCCGTGATCAACTGTTTCGTCAACGAGCAGAGCGACAAAGACTACTACATCGTGAAGGTCGTGCTGAATGCGAAGGAAAAGGACCATGCTATCCTGAAATCAGAGATACTGACTCGCCTGATCAACCTCAACCGGAGCCTCTCGGCCCGCCAGGAGGTCACGCTCAAGTGAGGGTGGCAGGACTCTTCACAGACTACGATGGGACCCTGGCCCCAGCCGATGTCCGCAGGGAGGATTCGGCGGTGCCGGCTCAGCTCCTGGCGGCTCTCTCGCAGGTGTCTTCGCAGATTCCCGTCGCGGTCGTCACTTCGAAGGACCTAGGATTCGTCCGGCCGAGGACACCATTTGCCTGGGCGTGGGCTGGGGTCCTTGGGCTCGAAGTGAAGCTGAGGGACGGGTCAGGGCGTCTGACCCAGGTCTCAGACGAATTCGCCGAAACCCTGACCAGAGTCAGAGAGGCCCTGCCCCCAGACATCATAGTGGAAGAGAAGCGCGGGACTGATGGGAGGCTTCTCGGGGTCTCACTAGACTGGACCTCGGCCACCGGCTCCTCCCCTCCCGAACTGAAGGGCGCCGAGTCCGCCTTCGAAGCGGGGGGGTTTCAGGTCGACAAGTACGCGGGTGAGAGATACACGGACGTCTACGCCGCCCACATCGACAAGGGGATGGCGGTGAGGGAGCTCACCAACCTTCTGGGGGTGAAGGGCCCGGTCGCATATCTTGGAGACAGCGAGGCTGATAACGAGGCGTTCGAGGAATGCGAAATCCCTATCTGCGTAGAACACTCCCAGAGGGCCGACCGCCTCAAGTGCAATCTTGCGGTCCGGCCCGAGGAGCTGCCCCCGTTGTTGACCGCGTTGGTGGCAAGCGGTTTCGAATTCGAGGATGCACTGGCCAGAGTTGGCGGGGTGACTGGGAAGCCATGAACTTCGGGGTGATAATGTACCAGACCAGCACCAGCAAAGGCCAGGAGGTTGTGGCCCAGCGAATGACGAAGGAGCTTGCCGCCCAGGGGCATAGGGCAGTGCTAGTCACAAGCAGGTTCCACGACTTTAGGCCAGTCATCAGCGCCGAGGAGGTCAGAAGGAACGGCGGATATGTGAGATTCGAGGACGACACCCTCGGAATCGAGGTCTTCAGGGTGGAGAGCCGGAAGGTGGACTGGCCGCCCAGAAGGATCGAGTTCAGCAACTTCATCTCCGTCCTAGACCGGATTGTCGGAGAACTTGAACTGCAGGTCCTGATCACCCACTCCACCCTCTGGAACGGGCCCGATCTCACGGCCCAGTTCGTCTCCTGGAAGAGAAGGGTGTTCGGCGAAGGGGGAGGAAGGAGACTGATATTCTGTCATATGAGCCACTTTCAGCCACCGGCAAGCGAGAGGTATTCACTGCAAGAACGCGAGTGGCGGCGAGCGTGGAACGACTACGCCCTGAAGAGGATAATCGGAGAAGCAGACCTTTTGCTTGTCACGACCCCCGAGGCCGAAAGACACATGGTGGAGCTCGGAGCGAGGAGAGATCAGTGTCTTCTCTTCCCCGGCGGGATCGAGGTCCCCAGGCGTCTTAGCCCCGCGGAACTGTCCGAGTTCAGACAGAGGCACGGCTTCCTCCCCGCAGAGAAGCTCATCACCTTCCTGGGGACGATAGAGAAAAGGAAGAACGTCGGTGCCATAGTCAACGTGGCAAGGAGACTGAAGACGGAGCGGGGCATCAGGTTCGTGGTGGCGGGGAGAATGGAGGGGGAGTATGCAAGGAAGATAATGCACAACGCCGGCGACGTCCCGAACCTGTCGACCCTCGGCGAGATAGGCGATGAAGAGAAGGCAGCGCTGATCAGGGCCTCCTACCTGAACCTGACCATGAGCAAGCTGGAGGCGCTCGGACTCGCCCAGCTCGAATTCATGAGTGCTGGGGTCCCCGTGGTGACTTCCGGGGTGGGCGGCCAAGCGTGGATAGTGAGGAACAACCACACAGGGGTCGTGGTGAGGGGTCCCGGGGACGTGAAGGGGGCAGCGGACGCAATAATACGCCTATTCGAAGACCCGGAGTACAGGTCAGGACTCGGGGGCCACGCGAAGAAGTTCGCTTCGAGGTTCACGATGAAGGCGCTGGTGAGGAAGCTACTGCAGAGGATCCAGGAGAGGCTCGAAGGTGGCGAAGCCAGGACGGCCGTGAATCGCCATCAGTGGAAACTCCTGGATCCTTCTCAGACCTCCGACTGAGGCGGCCATTCTCGCCTGGGCTCATCGGAGGAACGCAAAGGGGTCCTTTCCTTGCAGGCGGGCATAAGCCGCCATGTAGGTGCCGGCGCTCCAGGACTGGCCATACTGGCCTCTCGCTTCCCCCTTCCTCGCGTCCAGCCACTCGTTGAAGCCAACATCCTCTCCCGCCCGGAGGACGCCGTTTGCTTTTGCGAGGTTGTCGAGTTGGGCCCCCGCAAGATCTGAACCCAGCGAGCTGAGGGCACATACGTAGAACCCTCCGACGAAGGGCCATACTCCTCCGTTGTGGTAGTCGAGGGGCGTGCTCCTGTGCTGGATGGGGAGCATGGCGTCGAAGTTGTCATCGTACCCGGCGTCCCCCTTTGCGTAAGGAGGGTCCAGAACCCTGATGGGGAAGGGCTTGGAGAGCCCTCTGCTCTCGACAACGCCCATGATAGAGCGGAAGGTGGTTTCACTGGCTATGTCCCAGAGCCCGCAGAGAAGGTTCGATAGCGTATCGAAGTGAGAGTCGATTCTGGCGAACGAAATGTACTGGAGGAAGAACCTCCTGGACATGTCCACCACCTTCTGTTCTTTGTGGTGGGTTGCCAGCCTCGGCCAGTACTTGGAAATCCTTCCTGTGCTGTCGTCCCCGGGAAGGAAGACGTCAGTGAATCGTTCCTTCAGGTCCTCGTATTTCAGAAGGTTGAGCGAGTCAGGCTGTCTGGAGGCGGAGGCAAGCAGCGACGTGATACATTTGGTGGCGGCAAGGAACAGCACGTTGTTGTAGAGAGTCTTGCCAGTCCGTTGGATCGCCGCGTCCATCCAGTCGGCACCCTGAGGGGAGTCTATGAGCCACGAGTTGTTCGCGTCCTGGAACCTGACGAACCTGTAGGCGTCCATGGCGGCGTCGAGGTCGGGCCCAAGGAGGGTCCTGTCGCCAGTGTTATGGAAAAGGCTGGCGAGACCGATGATGTACCAGCAAGACGAATCGGTTGAACCAGAGAAGCCGAATTCGGGGAGATCCGTGCTCAGGTCATAGAAGTTGGGAATCTGGCCGAGCGGCGCCCGGGTCTTGGCGAAGGTATCGAGGGTCGTCCGGGCGGACTCGAGAAGGGCGGGATCCTGCGCCATGTTGGCTCCCAGGAACGAGATGAAAGCATCGCGCGCCCATATCTGGTTGTAGTACGCGTGGGAAGCCTTCAGCCCGCGCTGGGTCGCGTTCCTGCGGAGGACCTCAATCGCCCTCTGATACGTGGCGTCACCGAGAGAACTCATCCGACTCGGAGGCGAAACGAGTTTTGCCTACCTTTAACCCTCGCGGAAAGAGACCTTCCGCCCGAGTCTCCAACCCAAAAGCCCTGGGTGGCCGCACCTACACCCGGGCTGGGCTGGGACGCAACCGAGAAAGTCGTCCCCCGGCGTTGTTGAATGGTTCGACCTAAAGGACCCAGACGGGAACGACACAAGGTGGTTCCAGGTGATAACCACTGAAGAGAGCGTGACGTGGAGCCGAAGTAGTTGACCGGGACCCTACCGAGGGCCAGAGCCATGGCCGCCAAGTCTCGACTAAAATATCCGAAGGCACGAAGCTAGGTTCATGGCGAACCCGGTCAGGACGAAGGAGGTCTCCGCTTCCAAGCAGATAGACAGGATGATGGCCGAGCCGGGTGATTGGAGGGGCACGACATTCAGCAGGCTCCGCAAACTCGTCAAAGAAGCGGACCCTGAAATCGTGGAAGAACTGAAATGGAAAAGGCCCGCAAATCCCATGGGGTCGCCTGTCTATTCTCACAACGGCATTATCTGCACGGGCGCAATCCTCAAGAACTCGGTAAGGCTGACCTTCTTCAAGGGCGCTTCCTTGAACGACCCGTCCGGACTCTTCAACTTCGGTCTTGATAGCAACACAAGGCGCGCCATCGATGTCTTCGAAGGGGAGAAGATTAACGGGCGCGCGCTGAAGAGCCTCATTCGCCAAGCCATGGAGCAGAATACCAAGCGATGAAGGTCGGCCTGTTCGTCTTCACTGCAGACGACCGCTACGACTACAGCGTGCGTCACTATGACGCGATGCGCGGAATCGTACAACAGGCGGAGTCGGACGGCTTTGACAGCATCTGGCTCGCCGACCACCTCTTGTATCGTAACCCCGGCGAGCCGACGAGGGGGGTCTGGGATTGCTGGACAATGCTGCCGGCCCTTGCGGAAGCGACACGGCGGGTGGAACTCGGGACCCTGGTGACGTGCAATTCCATACGAAATCCCGCAGTCCTCGCAAAGATGGCAACTGCCGCCGACGAGGTGAGTCATGGCCGGGTTGTCCTCGGCATAGGAGCAGGGTGGAACGAGCCCGAATACCAGGCGTTCGGGATGCCATTCGACCATCGCATCGGCCGCCTGGAAGAAGCGCTCCAGATTGTCGCGCCGCTGTTGCGAGAAGGCCACGTCGATTTCAGGGGGAAGTACTATCAGGCGCGGAACTGCGACAACGTCCCACGAGGCCCTCGGCCACGGGGACCCCCTTTGATGGTGGGGGGCGAAGGCCCGCGCGTGATAGGGTTGGCCGCGCGCCATGCTGACCTCTGGAACACCGGATATATGGGGGGCCCCGAAACGATGTCCGACAGGTTCCCCAAGATAGATGCCGCCTGCCGCGAAGCGGGACGTGACCGGGCCACGATTGGGGTCACCGCTCTGATCTGTCTGTGGTTCCCCGACCTAGTAGCCAATAGACCCAGGTTCGCCGACAGTCCGCTTACTGGGACTTCACGGGAGATCGCCACGGCGATGAGCGGCTACGAGAAGCTCGGAGTGGAACACATAATGATACAATGTGAGCCCTACACCGCCGAGTCGCGAAGGCGGCTGGCTGAAGCGCTGAAACTATACCGTGGCGAGTAGGCGGCTCTCTGCCCGCAAGGCGGCTAAACCTTAACATGAGTGGGACTCGGCCTCTTCCCTGAAGAGGGATGGACAGGACGGACATATCCCTGTGCTTGTTCCTCATGTCGAACTCCAGGGCCCCATATCACGAGCTGGCAGCCAAGCTGGGCCTTTCCATCAACGCGGTCCACAAGAGGATCGGCGCCCTGGTGAGCCAGGGGGTGATCAAAGTGTTCACCGCCCACCCGAGCCTAGCCTCCATCGGAGCTGTGTCCGTGTGGGTTTACGGGAGGTCGGAAGCAGCAAGGCCGAGCGACCTACACCTTCGCCTGAAGACTGACGACCGAACCTACTGGGTCGCCAACTCGGGGGGAGGGTACGTCTACGTCGGCGGGTACCTCAGGGGAATCCAGGAGCTGGACAGCTACGTGGCCTTCGTGAAGGAAAGGGGAGAGATGGGGGACCCCACAGTCGGCATCATACCTGCGGTTGGGGTCGGCCGCCAGGAGACGCTCCGCCCCATCGACTACCAAATCCTCGCATCGCTGAAGAAGGACTCCAGAAAGCCTGCGACTGACATCGCGGCCGAAGTAAACGCCTCGGTCAAGACGGTCCATCGCCGACTCGAATGGATGATGGAGAAAGGCCTAGTCGAGTTCTCAATTGACTGGTACCCCGATGCCTCCGACGACATCGTCTCACTCTGCCATATCGAAGTCGACAGGGGCTCCGACAGGATGAAGGTTCTTGACGCCCTAAGGAAGCAGTTCGCAGACAACATATTGGTGTGGATGCTTTTCAGCAACCTCCCCAATATACTCGTCCTCTTCCTATGGACCAACTCCATGCGCCAGATGGAAGGGATTAGGGGGCGCGTGGGCTCCTTTGAGGGAATCAAGTCGGCGATGATGAACGTCCTCCAGGTCGGATACATGTTCGACACCTGGAGGGACGACATGATCCTGAGGAACGCTCACCCCGGAAGGACCTGACCAGTCCTTCAACCTGCCGTGTGAAGAAAGGCCCACCCCAGTGCTGCCGCGGTCCGGAAAGTCTCCCTTGGCGTTGACGTGAACCTAACAACGGCGGAAGCGTGGCTGCTGGCATGCAACGGGAAGGGGACAACGCCGCCATCACCATCGAGGAGCTCACCAAAGACTACGGCGAGGTCAGGGCGGTCGACGGGCTCACACTTACCATTCCAGAGGCCGAAGTCTTCGGGCTCCTGGGTCCCAACGGCTCAGGCAAGACGACGACCATCAACTGTCTGACCGGGCTCCTGAAGCCGACATCGGGGACGGTCGAGGTCGAGGGGTACGACGTCCAGACTCACGGTCGAGAAGCCCGGGAGGTCATGGGGGTGTCTCCTCAGGAGACGGCGGTCTACTCATACCTCACCGGAAGGGAGAACGTGGAGCTGTTCGGACAGCTGTACGCCGTCCCCAAGGGGAAGCTCAGGGGGAGGGTCGACTACGTCATCGAGAAGGTCGGCCTCGTCGACGATGCGGGTAGGAGGGTCGGGAGGTACAGCGGGGGGATGAAACGGAGGGTTAGCATCGCCATGGCGCTGGTGACTGACCCGAAGGTGGTCCTGCTGGACGAGCCGACGGTCGGGATGGACCCGCAGTCGAGGAGGGCGATTTGGGACTTCGTAATGGAACTGAAGGACGCGGGGAAGACCATCCTGCTGACTACCCACTACATGGAAGAGGCCGAGGAGATTTGCGACAGGGTCGGGGTCATAGACCGCGGGAAACTCATCGAACTGGGGACGCCTTCCTCCCTGAAGGCGAAGTACGGGGCAGACGATCTCGAGGATGTC
>Ga0335085_10014932_pt1 | contig 11304 bp, 6 predicted proteins | sample Lox_Sample_45_FD_206712 | JGI IMG/M metagenome (GOLD analysis project Ga0335085, IMG submission 206712) | Soil microbial communities from Loxahatchee National Wildlife Refuge, Florida, United States - Lox_Sample_4.5 | ecosystem: Environmental > Terrestrial > Soil > Wetlands | place: USA: Florida... | reverse complement strand
CTACCGCGCGTACATCGAGGCTCTGCACGCGCGGCCCCTGGCCTAGGCGTCGAAGGGTGGGCCTGTCGTCGCGAGCCGCGACCCGCGCGCAACACGGGTCGCCGGGAGCCCCGACCTGCGGCGCAGGCGAGACCTCCGGTCGCGCCCTAATGGCTCGTTCCCTCGCTCCCTCGAGGGTGCTCGGGATGACGCGGACCGGCCTCGCCCTCGCCCTTCTCCAGGTCGCAGCGGCGTCGGGCCGTGCCGCCGACCTCACGCCGGACGGCCGTCCCGCTGCCCCGGTGACGGCCGAGCACCGCTACCGTCTCTCGGCGGCGATCCGCCCCCTCCTCTTCTGGATCGGGGCGGGCAACGTGGGCGGGGCGCGGATCGTGTGGCGCGGGGACGCGGAGGGGCGCAGGGGCTACGAGCTCTTGCTCGGCTCCGACCCTGGCCGCGCCCCCCGGCGGATCAACCGCTGGGGCTGGGCGCGCGAGGACGCCGACGCTTCCGGGGCGACGATGCTCGGGGTCATGAACCGCTCGGAGGACGACAACCTGGACCATGCGAAGGCCACCCTCGGGAGGGGCAAGGAAGGGTACTTCTTCAAGCTCATCCGCGCCCGGATCGAGGGCGGCGGGGCCAGGGCCGAGTCGACGAGCGTCTTCGCACCCCAGGACTACGACTTCCGCCAGCTCGGCGAGCTGCGGCGGTTCGTCGAAGGGGCGAAGCCGGTGCCGCGCGTGAGATGGGGCGCGCTGCCGCCGGCCACGAACCCCGGCCTGCTCTTCGCCCTCGCCGAGCTCGTCCGCGCGGGAGTGGCGGCCGCCCGCGCACCGGGGACCGCGGGCCCCCGCCCGTCCGCCGTCCAGTACACCTTCGACGCCGGCCTCTACGACCTCGTCATCTCGTCGTGGCAGCGGGTGGACCGGGCCCGCTACGGGACGCGGACGTACGAGAGGCTCGTCCGCCTCGAGTTCGAGAGCCGCAACCGCGAGAAGGGCACGACCGAGCACTTCGTCTTCGCCTGCGGCACCGACGGGGAGCTGGCCGAGGTGCCGGTGTTCGTGCGCTACCAGCCCAAGTGGTGGTTCAAGGTCGAGGGGGTCCTCGACGAAACCGAGACGTTGTAGCGAGGAGGCCCCGTGAGAATGAAGCGTGTCGTGCCTGCGGCCGCCCTCGGCCTGCTCTCGACTCTCGCCGCGGCCGGTGTCGAGGCCCAGGAGCCCCCGAAGGTGCAGATACCCCAGCCCGAAGTGCCGCAGATCATGACCCTGCAACTTCGGGGACATCAAGAAGCAGGTCGACGAGGCGTCCCCGAAGAAGAAGAGCTGACGGGGTCGCTCTGCGCGGTCGTGCGGATCCTGGGCAAGGCCCAGGGATAGTGCTCCTGCAGCCAGGCGATCAGCTCCTCCCGGATCTCGCAGCGGATGTTCCAGGCATCGTCGGAGTCGGCGGCGCTGGCCAGGATGCGCAGCCGCATCGTCCGCTCGCCCGCTTCCGTGACCTGGAGGTTCCAGAACTCCCCGTCCCAGAGCTTCGAGGAGGTCACGATCCGGCCCACCTCTTCGCGCACCCTGGCCACCGGCGTGGTGTAGTCGACCTCGACCGTCACCTGGGCGAGCAGGTCCGTGCCCGAGCGGGTCCAGTTCTGGAACGGCTTCTCGAGGATGTAGCTGAGCGGCACGATCAGGCGGCGCCGGTCCCAGACGCGGACCACCACGTAGGTGCTCGTGATCTCCTCGATCCGGCCCCACTCGCCCTCGACGATGACGACGTCGTCGAGGTGGATGGGCTCGGTCAGCGCGACCCGCAGGCCGGCGATGAGGCCTTCGGCGGCCGGCCGGGCGGCGATGCCCAGTACGAGAGCAGCGATGCCGGCCGAGGCGAGGATGCTCGTCCCGATGGCACGGCCCTCCGGGAAGGTGACCATCATGGCCGCGGCGGTGAAGAGGGCGATGAGCGTGGTCAGGACGCGATCGAGGATCGCCAACCGGGTGAGGATCCTCTTCCGGCGCCTCTCCTCCCCCACCCCGGTCAGCAGGTGCCCGCGCAGGAGCTCGCCCCCGGCGGAGACGAGGGAGGTCAGCAGCCAGCCGAAGCCGAGGATCAGGAGCAGCGTTCCGACGTGCCGCACGATGGGATCGAAGGCCGGCTCGAGGTCGAGCAGCGGCTGGACGAAGCGCGCGAAAACGACCGGCAGGAGCAGGAGGAGGGGACGGGTCGTGTACCTCGCCAGAGCCGCCGCCGTCCGGCTGTCCCGCCTCCTGGCGTACCGCAGCAGGGCGAGGCGATAGAGCGCCGCCGCCGCGATCCCCGTCACCAAGGCCGAAAGAGGGATCCAGACAGCAGGGTTGCCCAGGGTCGTCATGGCCGGTCGCCTCCCCGCAATGCCAGGCCGGTCCGCTACGCCCGGCCCGGCGCACTCTCCCGCCCCTCGGCCGCGCGCAGAGCGGCGAGCGCCTCGTCGAAGCGGTAGGCCTTGACGAGCTTTCGGATCGCCGCCGCCCGCTCGCCGAAGGCGGCGGCGAGGAGGGGCGCCGCCACGTCGAGGGCGGTGACGGCCTCCACGTCGTCCTGCTCGAGCAGCCGCTCGATCCGCCCGACCGCCGCCCGGAGCGCCTCGGGGTCGACCGGCCCGCTCGCCGCGGCCTCGGCCTCGGGAGGCAGCGCCGTCGAGAGGGCGGCCACCAGGGCGAGGAGGCGGCTCGCCGTGGGCTCGAGCAGGGCCAACACCTCGGCCGGCGGGGCGCCTTGGCGCAACGCGGCCTCGACCGCGGCCGCCTCCGCTTGCAGCGGGCGCGCGCCGATGCTCCCCGCGACGCCCTTGAGGGTGTGGGCGGACCGCTCGGCGTCGGCCCGGCGTCCCGCGGCGAGCGCCGCCTGGATCGCCTCCGGCGCGCCCGCCTGGCCGGAGGCGAAGGTGCGGAGGAGGGAGACGTACGCCTCGCGCTTTCCGAGGACGCGCCGCAGCCCGTCGGCCGCGTCGAGCCCGGGCACCGTCGAGAGGGGGTCGTCAGGCGCGAGACCGGAAGCGGCGGCAGCGGAGGACGCCGGGGTCGCAGACGCCGCGGGCGCCGGGACCGCAGGTGCCCGCTCCGGGAGCCACCGCAGGAGCGCCTCGAAGAGCGCGTCGGGATCGATCGGCTTCGTGACGTGGTCGTTCATGCCGGCGGCGAGCGAGCGCTCACGGTCGCCGGCCAGGGCGTTCGCGGTCATGGCGAGGATCGGCAGGTTCTCGAAGCCGGGCCGGGCGCGGATGCTGCGGGTGGCCTCGATGCCGTCCATCACCGGCATCTGCACGTCCATCAGCACCAGGTCGTAGGCCCCCCCCAGCGCTCGGCGCACGCCCTCCTCGCCGTTGACGGCGACGTCGACCGCGACGTCCGCCGAGCCCAGGAGCTCGATCGCGATCTGCTGATTGAGGTCGTTGTCCTCGACGAGCAGCACCCGCGCCCCTCGCAGGCGAGAGACGTCGGGGGGAGCGGACGCCTCCGGAGCGGCGGCCCCTTGGGGCGCCCGGACCTCCGGCGCGAGCGCGCGCATCGCGGTGTCGAAGAGCACGGACGGGCTCACCGGCTTGACGAGGACGGCGTCGAGCCCCGCCCCCTCCGCCTCGTGGAACACCTCCTCGCGGCCGTAGGCGGTGACGATCACGCTGCCGGGTCGGGCCCGCAGGGGCATCGCCGCGATGCGGCGGGCGGTCTCGATACCGTCGATCCCCGGCATCCGCCAGTCGAGGAACGCGATCGCGAAGGGGTCCCCCGCGGCGTCGGCACGCTCGACCGCGGCGAGGGCCTCCGGGCCCGAGGCCGCCTCGTCCACCCGGAAGGTCATGCTGCGCAGCATCTCGGCCAGGGTCTGCAGGGCGATCGGGTTGTCGTCCACGGCGAGAGCGCGCCGGCCGCGGAGGTCGGGGGACGGCTGGTGGCGCCGGGCCAGGCTCTCCCCCCGTCCGAGCCGCGCGGTGAAGAAGAACGTGCTCCCCTTCCCCGCCTCGCTCGTGACGCCGATCTCGCCCCCCATCAGCTCGACCAGCCGCTTGCTGATGGCGAGGCCGAGGCCGGTCCCGCCGTACTTGCGGGTCGTGGAGGTGTCGGCCTGGGAAAAGGACTTGAAGAGCTTGCCGATTTGCTCCGGGGTGAGGCCGATGCCGTCGTCCTGCACCTCGAAGCGGACGAGGAGGCTCGTCTCGCCAGCCTCGCCCTGGCGCACCCGGAGGACCACGGAGCCCTTTTCCGTGAACTTGACCGCGTTCGAGGCGAAGTTGACCAGCACCTGCCCGAGCCGCAGGGGGTCGCCTCGGAGGTCGTTCGGCACACGGGGGTCGGGGTCGACGATCAGCTCGAGGCCCTTCTGCGCCGCCTTCTCCGCGATGAAGTCGGTGACGCTGGCCAGCACCTTCTCGAGCTCGAAGTCCACCGATTCCACGCTCATCCGGCCCGACTCGATCTTCGAGAAGTCGAGGATGTCGTTGATGACGCCGAGCAGGTGCTGGCCCGCCCGCTGGATCTTCAGGACGTAGTCGCGCTGCTTCGCGTCGAGCGCGGTCTGGAGGGCCAGGTGAGCCATGCCGATGATCGCGTTCATCGGGGTGCGGATCTCGTGGCTCATGTTGGCGAGGAAGTCCGCCTTGGTCCGGGCCGCCTCCTCCGCCACCTCCTTGGCCGCGATCAGGTCCGTCTCGAGCCGCTTGAAGTCGGTGATGTCCTGGGTGACGCCGAACATGTCGGCCGGCTTGCCGCTCGCGTCCTTCGCCACGCGCCCGAGGGCGTGGATCCACACGATCCGGCCGTCCACCGGCCGCTTGTAGGCGTAGACGGAGTCGTAGACGGGAATCTCGCCCGCCGACGCGGCGGCGAAGTTCGCCATGGTGGCCTCGGCCGCGGTCGCGTCTCCTTCCGTCACGTGCGCGGCCCACTCGTCGATGCGGTAGCGGTGGCCCGGGCTCGGAAGGTCGCCGAAGATGCGGGCCGCCCTCTCGGAGGAGTTGTACCAGCCGGAGCCGTCCAGCGGCACGTGCCAGTAGCCGGCCCTGGTCAGCTCGAGCGCGCCGTCGGCGAGGAAGTTCTGGTGGCGGATCTCCGCCTGCATCCGGTTGCGCTCGGTGATGTCGCGGAAGCTGATGACCGCTCCCACGACCCGGCCGTCCTTCGAGATCGGGGTGGCGCTGTACTCGGCCGGGATCGGCCGGCGGTCGCTCGTCCAGAGCACCTCGTCGTCGACGAAGCACCCCCGCCCCTCGCGGTACGCCGCGCGCATCGGGCACTCCTCCTTCGGGTAGGGGCTGCCGTCCGCGCGCGAGTGGTGGAAGAGCGCGTGCGAGTTCTGGCCGATCACGGTCTCCGGCGCGAGCCCGAGGATGCCGCTGGCGGCCGGGTTCATGAAGGTGATTCCGCCCTCGGCGTCGAGGCCGAAGATGCCGTCGGTGACGGCGCCGAGGATCAGCCGTCCGCGCTCCTCGGAGACCGCGAGCTCCGCGGTGCGCTCCTCCACGAGCCGCTCGAGGTTGGCCGAGAGCTCCTCGAGCCGGCGCTCGCTCTCTATCTGGGTCGTGATGTCGGTGGAGGTGATGCCGAGGCCGGAGATCTCTTCCGCCTCGCCGCGGACGGGGAAGGCCACGGTCAGGAAGTGGCGCACCGCGCCGTCGACCGTCCAGTCCTCCCTGGCCTCCACCGGACGGCCGGTCTCGAGCACCTGTCTCTCGAGCGCCCTCCGCCGCGTCGCCGCATCGAACGGCAGGACGTCGTCGTCCTTCCGGCCGAGCACGCGGGACTCCGGAAGCCGCAGGACGCGCAGCCATGCCTCGTTCGCGACGAGGTAGACACCGTCGCGGCTCTTGAGCAGGACCGCGGCCGAGGTGTTGTCGAGGATCGAGCGCTGCCGGCGGGCGCTCTCCTCGGCCTGCCGCCGGCTCCGGGCGAACAGGACGGCGGTCAGCGCGAGCAGGCCCGCGGTCGTCGCGCCGAGGGCGACGATCGCGCGCCGGGCGTAGCGGAGCGCCACCCAGGCTTCGTCCGCGTCCTGCTTCACGACGACGCCGACGTCCAGCGCGGGGAGCCACTGGGCGGCCCCCACCACGGGGACCCCCCGGTAGTCGGGGTAGCCGTCCAGGTGCACGGTCGGGGCAGGGCTGTCGATGGCTGCCTGGGCCATGGGGGTGAGCGGGGCCGTGGCCGACACCGCGAGGCGGAGGCGGCCGTGGGACCAGCGCTCCTCGGGCACACGGATCCGGATGTTGAAGATGGACGACGCGCCGGGCTCGAGCAGGCCCAGCTCGACGAGCTCGGGCTCGAAGCGGCTCGCCGACAGGAGCCGTCCTTCGCGATCGATGGCCTGGGCCTCGCCCGTGGCCCCGACCTGCCCCTCGCTGAGGACGACGTTGAACGTGCGCAGCGGGTTGACGCGGAAGCAGAGCGCGGCGCCCGCGCTCCCGGGCGGGGCGACCCACGCGCACACGAACTGGGTCGGGGCCCCCACCCGGACGACGCCCCTGGCGTCGGGGAACGGGACGGCGGACGGCAACGGACGGGTGATGGCCGCGCGGTCGGTCCGCAGCCTCGCCGTGAATGCGCGCTCGGCGGCGAACGGTGCGGAGCGGCCGAGCAGATCCTCGCGGTCGGAGGCGATCACCCGCCACTCGGAGTCGGCGATGAGGTAGCCGGAGTAGCCGCGGATCCTCGTGGAGGGGCCGGCCCAGCCGGCCACGTCGGCCGGCCGCCGGTCGAGCAGCGCAGCGACCGCGTCCTGCACGCGCGGCTCCGAGGCCACCGCCCTTGCGCCCTGCACCTGGTCGGCGGCCCAGATGTCGAGGGTCTGGACCAACGCCCGCAGCGTCGAGCGCAGGCCGGCCTCGGTCTCCCGCCGCTCCTTGTGGTCCACCGCCCAGACCGCGGCCCACGTCGCCCCGACGATGGCGAGGATCCCGAGAGCGGCGCCCACGAGGGGGATCCGGGTCCGGGCACGGTTCAGCTGGACCATGGCGTGTGCTCCTCCGCCGCGCTCACGACCGCGGTGGCGGCAGTCCACTATACTCCGGGGGTGGCGACCGCCGATCCCGCAGCGAGCGTCCTGCTGGTGGACGACGAGCCGGCGAACCTCGACCTCCTGCGGCAGGCGCTCGACGGGAAGGGCTACCGCCTGCTCGTGGCCATGAGCGGCGAGGACGCAATCAAGGTCGCGCGCCGCGCGCGTCCCGCCCTCGTCCTCCTCGACGTGGTCATGCCCGGGATCGACGGCTACGAGACCTGCCACCGGCTGAAGGCCGACCCGGAGACGAGGGGCGCCGCCGTCATCTTCGTTTCGGCGCTCGGAGAGGCGCAGGAGAAGGTGCGCGGCCTCGAGGCGGGGGCGGTCGACTTCGTCACCAAGCCGTTCCAGCCGGAGGAAGTGGTGGCGCGCGTCCACACCCACCTGACCGTGCAGCGCCTCCAGGCCCAGCTCGAGAGCCGCAACGCCGACCTCGCTCGGGAGCTGCAGGTGGCCCAGGAGCTGCTGGCCGACGCGCGGCGGAGGGTCGAGGGCGCCCTCCTCGGGACGAGCCCGGCCGTCCGCGCGCTGCGCGAGTCGATCGCCCTGCGAGCGGCCTCCCTCGAGCCCCTGCTCCTGACGGGGCCGCCGGGGGCGGGCCAGGAGGCGGTCGCGCGGGCCGTCCACCACCAGTCGTCCCGGGGGAGCCAGGCGTTCATCCACGTCAACGGCGCGCTGCTCGCGCCGGGCCAGGCGCTGGGGCTCTTCGCCGGGCCGGGCGCGAGGGACGCCGCCGGCGGCACGCCTGCGGCGCTCTCCCCCCTGGAGCTGGCCGAGCGCGGGACGCTTTACGTCGAGGAGGTCCACCAGCTGCCGTCGGAGCTTCAGGTGCGTCTGGCCGAGCTGCTCGAGGCCGCGAGCCGCGCCCGCGCCGACGGAGGCGCGGCCGTCCCGGACGTGCGCGTGATCGCGAGCACCACGACCGCGACCTCCGTGGAGTCGGGCCTCCGTCCCCGCCTGCTCGCCTCGCTCGAGCCCGGCACGGTGCGGGTGCCGTCGCTCGCCGAGCGGGCCGACGACGTCCCGGACCTCGCACGGTTCTTCCTGGCCCAGCACGCGCGCCGCGCGGGGGCGGTGGTGGAGCGCCTCTCGGACGACTCGGAGCACAGGCTGCGCGCCTACCGGTGGCCGGGCAACCTGCGAGAGCTGGAGAGCGTCGTCGAGCGGGCGGTCCTCTCGGCGCGGGAGCCGGTGCTCGAGATCGACAAGGCGCTCCTCGACGAAGGCCTGCCCCTCGGCCACTACCGCCTGGTCGAGAAGCTGGGCGAGGGCGGCATGGGCGAGGTGTGGCGCGCGCGGCACCAGCTCCTGGCCCGGCCGTGCGCGGTCAAGCTCATCCGGCCGGACCGGCTCGGCGCCGGCCGCGAGGCGGCCCTCGAGCGCTTCCGGCGCGAAGCGCGCACGATCGCCCGGCTCAGCTCGCCGAATACGGTGCGACTCTACGACTTCGGGGTCAGCGAGTCGGGCAGCCCCTACTTCGTGATGGAGCTGCTGCGCGGCCTCGACCTCTTCGCTCTCGTGAAGGGCTTCGGGCCGCTTCCGCCCGAGCGCGTCGTCTCGGTGCTGCGTCAGGCGTGCCGCTCCCTCGCCGAGGCGCACGAAGCGGGTCTCCTCCACCGCGACGTCAAGCCCCACAACCTCTTCCTCTGCCGCCTCGGCCTCGACTGCGACGTCGTGAAGGTCCTCGACTTCGGCCTCGTCAAGTCGGTCGGAGGCGAGGAGGACGCGCAGATCACGAAGGAAGGCGCGCTCACCGGCAGCCCGGCGTACCTGCCGCCGGAGCGGGCGGCCGGGGGCGAGGGCGACGCGCGCTCGGACCTCTACTCGCTCGGCTGCTCGGCCTGGTGGATGCTGACCGGGCGCACGGTCTTCACCGGAGAGCCCATGGCGATGATCCTGGACCACGTGCGCACCGCCCCCGAGCGGCCGTCTTCGGTCTCGGGACGACCCGTGCCGGAGCGGCTGGAGGAGATCGTGATGAGCTGCCTCGAGAAGGCGCCCGGAAAGCGGCCGGCGACGGCCCTCGAGCTCGGGCGCCTCCTGGGCGACGTCCCCTTCGAGGACCCCTGGACTCCCGAGCGCGCCGAGAGCTGGTGGCGGGAGAAGCTGCCGGACCTGGCCGGGGCCGCGATCGGCGACGACGCGAGCGCGGAGCTCTCCCTCGAGCCCATCGACTGAGCGACGGAGGCGACCCGTGAAGGAGCTGTCCGACTGCCGGATCCTGATCGTCGACGACGCGCAGGCCAACGTCGACGTCCTCGTGAACGCCCTGCGCGACGAGTACAAGCTGTCCGTGGCCCTCGACGGGGAGGGCGCGCTGCGCAGCATCGAGAAGAGCCCTCCCGACCTGGTGCTGCTCGACATCGTGATGCCGGGGATCGACGGCTACGAGCTGTGCCGCCGCCTGCGCGCCGCGCCCGGGACCCGGGCCCTCCCGATCATGTTCCTGAGCTCCCTCGAGGACGTGAAGGACAAGACCCGGGGCTTCGAGGCCGGGGCGAACGACTACGTGACCAAGCCGTTCGAGGTCCTGGAGGTGAAGGCCCGGGTCCGCTCCCTGCTCGAGGCCAAGTCCTACGCCGACGCGGTACGGGAGGCGGCGGAGCGCGACCTCCGGATCGCGCGCGAGATCCAGATGGGGATCCTGCCCGCCGACGTCCCGGCGCGGGTCCGGGGGACCGGGCTCGACGTGCACGCGCTCCTCGAGCCCGCCCAGCAGGTGGGGGGCGACCTCTACGAGGTCCTGCGCCTCGACGACGGCCGGGTGATGGTGGCGGTGGGCGACGTCTCGGGAAAGGGCATCCCCGCCGCGCTCTTCATGGCGGTCACGATGACGCTCCTGCGGTCGATGGCCCGCCAGCACGCGGCCCCCGACGAGATCCTGCGCCGCGTCAACGACGAGCTCCTCGACCAGAACCCGCGCCAGATGTTCGTGACGCTGCAGTGCCTCGTCTTCGAGCCGGGGGGAAAGCGGGTGTCCTGCGCCAGCGCCGGGCACCACTCGGCCGTCCTCCTCTCGCCCGGGAAGCCGCCGCGACCGGTCATCCAGGCCTCGGGCCGCGTCGTCGGGGTCCTGCCCGGCAACCCGATCGAGGCCGAGTCCCTCGAGCTCCAGCCGGGCGAGACGCTCGTGCTGTTCACCGACGGGGTGAGCGAGGCCTTCGACCCCCGCCAGGAGCTCTTCGGCGAGGAGCGGCTCCTCGCCCACCTCGCGAAGGAGCCCGGAGGCGACGCGAAGGAGACGACCCTTGGTGTCGTCGCGGCGGTGCGCCGGCACGCGGCGGGTGCGAAGCAGTCCGACGACATCACCGTGGTGTCGGTCCGCTGCGCTCCCGGGGCGTAGCCGCTTCTCCTAGACGCGCTCGGAGCCGGGCGCGAGCACGGTCACGGGGCCGATCACGCCGACCACCAGGGCCACCGAGATGAAGAGCGCCCGCGAGAGCGCCTGCAGCCCGTGCGTGAGCTGCGCGGGGTCGGCCGCGTCCGCGGCGGCGAAGGCGAGGAGGGAGTGCAGGCCTTCGATGGCGAAGGAGCCGGGCACCATCGGCAGCGCGGCCATGACCGAGGCGACCCCGCCCGGCCAGCGGAACCGGTGGCCGACGAGGCTCACCAGCAGGGTGCTGCAGACGACCCCCACGAGCGAAGCGGTCACGAGATCGAGGCCCCTGAGCGTGGCGAGAGCGCGGACGAGCCGCCCCGTGAGCCCGCCCAGGGCGCAGAGGGCCACGAGCGGGCCGCTCCCGTTGTTGAGGCCGGCGAGCGCTCCGGCCCCCAGGGCCCCCGCGAGCGACACGAGCACGGTCTCCCACCCCCCGGGCAGGGCGAACGGGGGGCCGATCTGCAGGGGCACGAGGGCGAGCGTCGATCCGACCCCAAGCGACAGCGCAACGAGGACGGCCAGAGTGAAGCCTCCGCGGGCGATGCCGATCGACACGTGATTGCGGACGACGTCGATCCCGCCGTTGATCAGGGGCACGCCGGGCACGAGGAAGAGCACCGGCGCCACGAGCGCGACCGCGAGCGTGGTCGTGTGGGCCTGCCGCGCCAGCAGGCCGCCCGCGAGGCTGCCGGCGAGAGCGACCGCGGACATCGTCACGTGGGGGTTCAGGCGGCGGGCGGTGAGCCACCGGCGCACCGCGTAGACGAGGGCCGCGGCCACGAAGCTGGAGGCCCAGCTCACCGGGTCGCCCCCGTTGACGATGCAGAACGCCGCGCCGGCCCCGCCCGCGGCCAGGCTCCGCCACCCCGGGCCGGAGACGGGGGGAGCGTCGCGGATCGACAGAACGGTCTCCTCGA
>Ga0335085_10014931_pt1 | contig 11304 bp, 20 predicted proteins | sample Lox_Sample_45_FD_206712 | JGI IMG/M metagenome (GOLD analysis project Ga0335085, IMG submission 206712) | Soil microbial communities from Loxahatchee National Wildlife Refuge, Florida, United States - Lox_Sample_4.5 | ecosystem: Environmental > Terrestrial > Soil > Wetlands | place: USA... | reverse complement strand
GCGCGTGGTGCGGCGCGACCTGGCGCGGGTCAAGACGCTGCGCCGGGAGCGCGAGATGAAGGTGGGGAATGGAAAATAACGCGGCAGAGACGAATCGCGGGCGCCGCCAGACCAAGGTGGGCGTGGTTACCAGCGCCAAGATGGCCAAGACCATCGTGGTGGAGGTGACCCGCAAGGTGCAGCACCCGGCCTACGGCCGGGTGATCCGCAAGTCCAAGAAACTCTACGCGCACGACGAGCAGGGTGAAGCGCGGCCCGGCGATACCGTGCGCATCGCGGAGACCCGGCCGCTTTCGCGGTTGAAGCGCTGGCGGCTGGCCGAGGTGCTGGTGCGCGCCAAGGGCGGAATCGGGTAACGGAGACCTTCGATGATCCAGATGCGAACCTGGCTGACGGTGGCAGATAACTCCGGCGCGCGCCGGCTGATGTGCATCCTGCCGCTGGGCGGCGACGCCGGACTGAAGGCCGGACTGGGCGACGTGGTGACCGCGTCGGTCAAGGAAGCCTCGCCGGAAAGCCAGATCAAGGAAGGCAAGGTGGTGAAATGCGTGATCGTCCGCATGCGCAAAGAACAGCGGCGGCGCGATGGCACCTACATTCGCTTTGACGATAACGCCGCCGTGCTGATCAACGATGCCAACGAGCCGGTGGGCACGCGCGTTTTCGGGCCGGTGGCGCGCGAGTTGCGCGAGCGCAAGTTCACCAAAATCGTTTCCCTGGCCCCGGAGGTGTGGTGACCATGAGCGTTCGAAGCAGGGCCAACCAGCGGGCACCGCGCGTTCCGGTGCTGATCCGCAAGGGCGACATGGTGCGGGTGATCTCCGGGCGCGACCGCCTGGCATTTGCCAGCCGCACCGCGCGCGTGCTGGCCGTGGACCGCACCGCGGGCACCATCACCGTGGAGCACGCGCAGATCATAAAGAAGCACACGCGTCGCAACCCGCAGAAGAACGTGCAGGGCGGCGTGCTGGACAAGGAGGCGCCCATCCACGCTTCCAACGTGATGCTGGTCTGCCCGTCGTGCGATCACCCCACGCGCATCGGGCACACCGAACGGCAGGAAGGCGGACGCAAGGTGCGCACCCGGGTGTGCAAGCGCTGCAAGGCGCCGCTGGACCGCTGAGCGAGGCAAGGGAACGGACATGATGACGCGTCTCGAAGAACGGTATCGCAGCGAGGTGCTTCCGGCGCTGGTGAAGCGTTTCGGCTACACCAACGTCCTGGCGGCGCCCCGGCTGCGCAAAATCACGCTGAATATCGGCATGGGCGAAGCCAACCAGAACATCAAGCTGCTGGATACGGCGGCGGTGGAGCTGGGGCTGATCGCCGGACAGAAACCGGTGATCACCCGGGCCAAGAAGTCCATCGCCAATTTCAAGATTCGCAAGGGCATGCCCATTGGCTGCTGCGTCACGCTGCGCGGGGTGCGCATGTACGAGTTCCTGGACCGGCTGTGCTCCATCGTGCTGCCGCGCGTGCGCGACTTCAAGGGGCTGCCGGCCAGTTCCTTCGACGGCCGCGGCAATTACACGCTGGGGCTCAAGGATCAACTGGTGTTTCCGGAAATCGACTACACCCGGGTGGACAAGATCAAGGGCATGAACATCACCCTGACTACCTCGGCGCACACGGATGAAGAGGCCCGCGAGCTGCTGAAGCTGATGGGCCTGCCGTTCCGCACGAAAGCGGAGGAGCGTTAATGGCCACAACCGCGCGTATCGCGAAAACCAGGCGGAAGCTGAAGTTCAAGATCCGCCGGCGCAACCGCTGCCGGCTGTGCGGCCGGAGCCGCGGCTACCTGCGCAAGTTCCAGATGTGCCGCCTGTGCTTCCGCGAGCTGGCGCTCGGCGGGCAGATCCCCGGCGTGGTGAAGGCCAGCTGGTAGGAAAGGGAGAATCATGCAGACCGACCCCATCGCCGATATGCTCACGCGCATCCGCAACGCGGCGCGCGCCAAGCACCCGCGCGTGGATGTTCCGGCGTCCAAGCTGAAGATTGAGATCGCGCGCATCCTCAAGGAAGAAGGGTTCATCGCCACCTACAAAGTGGCGGACGAAAATAAGACGCGCAAGTCGCTGCGCATCTTCCTGAAGTACACCACGGACCGGCACAGCGTACTGAACGGGCTGAAGCGGGTTTCCCGGCCCGGCCGGCGCGTTTACCGCGGCAAGACCGGTGTGCAGCGGGTGCTGGGCGGGATGGGCGTAAGCATCCTGACCACTCCCAAGGGCGTGATGACCGGCAAGTCGGCGCGCAAGACGGGCGTGGGCGGGGAATTGCTGTGCGAAGTGTGGTAAGGCGGGAGGCGAAGCGTTCATGTCGCGCATAGGCCGCAAACCGGTGGCAGTGCCCCAGGGCGTGAAGATCCAGGTTTCCGGGGAAAAGGTGGAAGTGCAGGGCCCCAAGGGAACCCTGACCGTCCCGGTGCCCGAGGGCATCCGCATCGAGCAGAAAGACAAGGAACTGGTGGCCACGCGCGCCGGAGAAGATCAGCGCGCGCTGCACGGGCTGACCCGGGCGCTATTGGCCAATGCCGTCCACGGCGTCACCCAGGGGTTTACCCGGGAACTGGACATCGTGGGGGTGGGATACCGCGCCGAGGTAAAGGGCAAAAACGTGATGTTCAGCCTGGGCTACTCGCATCCCATCGAATTTCCGATGCCCCAGGGCATCCAGATCTCCGTGGCCCAGCAGACCCACGTGGTGGTGAGCGGAGCGGACAAGGGCCAGGTGGGACAAGTGGCCGCAAACATCCGCGCGCTGCGCCCGCCGGATCCGTACAAGCAGAAGGGCGTGCGCCTGACCGGGGAAGTCCTGAAGAAGAAGGCCGGCAAGGCCGGCGCCAAGGCCGGCGCGTAAGCCGGAGAGGAGAGCAGGCGTGGCACAACTTCCTGTCCGAAGGATCTCGCGCGATGCGCATCGCCGGAGGATTCACCGGCGCGTGCGCCAGAAGCTCGAGGGCACATCCGAGCGCCCGCGGCTGTGCGTATTTCGTTCGCTGTCCCATCTGTATGCGCAGGTCATTGACGATTCCACCGGGCAGACTCTGGTGGCGGCCAGTTCTCTGGACAAGGAAACGCGCCAGCACAGCAAGGGTGGCGGGAACGTGGCCTCCGCGAAGGTGGTGGGAAAAGCGGTGGCGGACCGCGCCCGGGCCAAGGGGATCGAGAAGGTGGTGTTCGACCGCGGGGGCTATCGCTACCACGGCCGGGTGAAGGCGCTGGCCGAGGCCGCGCGGGAAGCGGGGTTGAAATTCTAAGCGTATGCCGAAGAATACAGTCCGGGAAACCTTGGCGATCCGCCGGCCCATCGAGGCCAATGCCAGCGCTCTGAAGGACCACGTGGTGGCCATCAACCGGGTCACCAAAGTGGTCAAGGGAGGCAAGAATCTCAGCTTTTCCGCGCTGGTGGTGGTGGGCGACCAGCAGGGCCACGCCGGATTCGGCATGGGCAAGGCGCGCGAAGTGCCCATGGCCATCCGCAAGGCCATCGAGCAAGCCAAGAAGAACATGATTCGCGTGAATCTGAAGAGCGGCACCGTGCCGCACCTGGTGGTGGGCCGCTACGGGTCGGGAACCGTGCTGCTGAAGCCCGCCCCGGAAGGAACGGGAATCATCGCCGGCGGCCCGGTGCGCGCGGTGATGGAAGTGGCCGGGGTGCACAACGTGCTGACCAAGTCCATCGGCACGTCGAACCCGCACAACGTGGTGAAGGCCACCTTCGACGCGCTGATTCATCTGAAAGACGCCGCGAAGGTGGCGGAAACCCGCGGGAAGGAAGCCGCGGAACTGACCGCGTGAGCGGCAACTCCAAGCGGCCCCGGACGGAGAAACCAGCGATGAGCGCGGCGAAGAAGCAACGCACGATGAAACTGCAATGGGTGGTCAGCTTCAACGGCTGCCCGCGGGATATGCGCGCGGCCATTCGCGGGCTGGGATTCCGCCGCCTCCAGCAGACGGTGGAGCGGGAGGACACTCCCTCGATCCGCGGGATGGTGCACAAGGTGCGCCACCTGGTGAAAGTGGTTGAGGAGAACTGAGGCCGCCATGGAAGTGACCCTTTCGAATTTGCGTCCCCCGCGCGGCTCGCGCCACCGCAAGGTGCGCGTGGGGCGCGGCATGGGCTCCAAGCTGGGGAAAACCGCGGGGCGCGGCAACAAAGGCCAGAAATCCCGCTCCGGCTACAAGAGCCGGCGTGGATTTGAAGGCGGGCAGATGCCCTTGCACCGCCGCATCCCCAAGCGCGGATTTCACAATCCTTTCGGGCGCGAACTGGCCATCATCAACGTGGCGGCGCTCAACGCCTTCTCCAAGGGCGATGTGGTCACGCCGGAGCTGTTGCTGGAGCGCGGCATCCTGAGCGCGCGCCGCCACGGCGTGAAAGTGCTGGGCGACGGCGAGCTGAACGTCGCGCTGACCGTCCAGGCCCACGCCTTCAGCAAATCTGCGGAACAGAAGATCGCTGCGGCCGGAGGCAAGGCGGAAATCGTGGCATGAACCGGTTTTTCAATTCCGTAGCCAACATCTTCCGCGTGGAGGATCTGCGGAACCGCGTGCTGTTCACGCTGGCGATGCTGGCCGTGTACCGCCTGGGCGCATTTATTCCCACGCCGGGAATCAACACCGACCTGCTCCAGGAGCTGTTCAGCGAGGGCCAGGGATCGCTCCTGGGCGTGCTGGACCTCTTCAGCGGGGGCAATTTCCGCCGGCTGACGATTTTCGCCCTGGGCATCATGCCCTATATCACCGCGTCCATCATTCTGCAGTTGATGACCGTGGTGTTTCCTTACCTGGAGCGGTTGCAGAAGGAAGGGGAACTGGGCCGGCGAAAGATCACGCAGTACACGCGCTATCTGACCGTGGGCCTGGCGCTCTTCCAGTCCCTGATGATTTCCGAGACGCTGATGCACACCACGCTCCGGGAGCACTCGCTGGTGTACAACCCCGGGTGGGGTTTCACGCTGATGACCATGCTCACGCTCACCACGGGCACGGCCTTCATCATGTGGCTGGGCGAGCAGATCAGCGACCGCGGCATCGGCAACGGCATGTCGCTGATTATTTTTGCCGGCATCGTGGTGGGGCTGCCCCGGGCCATCACCGACCTGGCGGACAAAGTGAGCCGGCAGGAGTGGGGCAATTGGACGGCCATGTTCCTGATCATGCTGCTGGGCGTGATGGTGCTGATTGTGGCCTTCATCGTGTTTGCCGAAGGCGGCCAGCGGCGCATCCCCGTGCAGTACGCGAAAAAGGTGGTGGGCCGCCGGGTGATGGGCGGGCAGATGACCTATCTGCCCTTGCGCGTGAATTCCGGCGGGGTGATCCCGCCGATTTTTGCCAGCTCCGTGCTCACCATTCCGCAAACCCTGGCGCTGGTGTTTGAAAAGAAGTCGCGGGTAGTTTCCGATATCGCCGCCGGATTGCGCTGGGGCGAGCCGTGGTACACCGTGCTCTACGTCAGCATGATCATCGGCTTCGCCTTTTTCTACGTGGGCATCATGGTGAACCCCACGGAACTGGCGGACAATCTGCGCAAGCATGGCGGCTTCATTCCCGGGATTCGTCCCGGGCGCAACACCTCGGAATACGTCAGCCGTATCATTACGCGCCTGACCTTCGTGGGCGGGCTGTATCTGGCGCTGGTCTGCCTGATCCCGGAGTGGATGATCGCCGGGGCCCGGCTGAACCATTTGTGGGGACCCATCGGCGCCTGGTTTGACGCCAATGCGCCGCGCTGGGTCCTGGAAGGCCTGGGCGTGAATTTTTATTTCGGGGGCACTTCGCTGCTGATTGTGGTGGGCGTGGCCATGGATACCGTGCAGCAGATTGAAGCCCAATTGGTGATGCGCAACTACGAAGGGTTCGGGCCGAGAGGACGCACCCGGGGCCGGCGTGGCTGACGAGCATCCAGCGGCGCAGGGCCGCACGCTGGGACGCGCCCTGATTCTGCTGGGTGCGCCCGGCGCGGGAAAGGGAACGCAGGCGCGGGAAATCGCGCGCATCTACGGCGTGCCGCACCTTTCCACCGGCGACATGTTTCGGGAGCACGTGGCCCAGGGCACGGAGCTGGGCCGCCGGGCCAGGCCGATCATGGAGAGCGGCAAACTGGTGCCCGACGAGATTGTGCTGGGAATGGTGGAAGACCGCGTGGCCCGGCCCGATTGCTCCACCGGGTGCGTTTTCGACGGGTTTCCGCGCACCCTGGCGCAGGCCGAGAAACTGGAAGCCATTCTGGGCGCGCTGCCGGCCCTGGCCGGGCGCACCTTGGCGGTGAATCTGGCCGTGGAGGCGGAGGAAGTGGTGCGGCGAATCGCCAGCCGGCGCACCTGCCGCAACTGCGGGGCGATTTACAACACCGGCGGCAAGATGCCGCGGGTGGCCGGCAAATGCGATGTCTGCGGCAGCGAAGTAGTGGCGCGGCCGGATGATGCGGAAGACGTGGTGCGGCAGCGCCTGGTGGCGTACGAGCAGCAGACCAGGCCCCTGGTGGAATTTTACCGGCAGCGTGGCCGGCTGGTGGAGCTGGATGGGGCCAAGGACGTGCCCACGGTGCAACGGGAACTGCTGGCCGCGCTAGAAGGCGCGAAATAGGTCGCGGGGAAAGAAAGCGTGGGCATCATTTTGAAGTCGCAAGACGAACTGGAAAAGATGTACTGCGCCGGGCAGGTCGTTTGGGAAGTGCTCAACGAACTGCGCGGCATGGCCAAGCCGGGAGTGAGCACCATGGATCTGGAGCAGGCGGCCGAGAAGCGCAGCGCAGCCCGCGGCGCGCGTCCCGCGTTCAAGGGCTACCTGGGATATCCCTGCGTGCTTTGCGCATCGATCAATGAAGAAGTGGTGCACGGGATCCCTTCGGCGCGGCGCAAACTGGCCGAGGGAGACATCATCTCGCTGGATTTCGGGGTGGCCCTGGAGGGCTATTATGCTGACGCGGCCGTGACCGTGCCGGTGGGCCGAATCGCCCCGGAAACCCAGCGGCTGCTGGAGGTGACCCGGGAATCGCTGGACCGGGCCATCGAGCAGGTTCGGCCCGGAAAGCGCCTGAGCGACATTTCGCATGCGGTGGAGAGCTGGACGGTCCAGCACGGCTTCTCCGTGGTGCGCGATTTTGTGGGCCACGGCATCGGCACCAAGATGCATGAGGAGCCGCAATTGCCGAATTTTGGGGAGCCCGGCCGCGGCCCGCGGCTGGAAGCGGGCATGGTCCTGGCCATCGAGCCCATGGTCAACGCCGGCTCTCCGGAAGTGGAAGTGAAGGAAGACAAGTGGACCGCCGTCACCCGCGATGGCCGGCGCTCCGCGCACTTTGAACATACCGTGGCGGTCACCACCAACGGCCCGTGGATTCTGACGCGTCCCCGGGAAGTTTCCGGGCCGTCCTGGTAGCCAGGAACAGCAGGGGGGAGCGCAAACCGACCTTATGAAGCACACGGGAAAACGGGACGCCGACCGGAAGAAGGGCGGCGAAAGCAATTCGAAAGAGGACGCCATCGAGGTGATGGCCACGGTGGTCGAACCGTTGCCCAATGCCATGTTTCGCGTGGAGCTGGAAAACAAGCACCAGGTGCTGGCGCACATTTCCGGCAAGATGCGCAAGAATTTCATCCGCATCCTTGCCGGAGACCGGGTGGCCGTGGAGCTTTCGCCCTACGACCTGACCCGCGGGCGCATCACCTACCGGTACAAGTAGCGCGGGCGCGGGGGAGAGAAGCGGATGAAAGTGCGTTCGTCTGTGAAGAAAATTTGCGACAAGTGCAAGATTATCCAGCGGCGCGGAGTGGTGCGGGTGATCTGCACCAACCCGAAACACAAGCAGCGCCAGGGATAAGGGGAGAGAGCGATGGCACGCATAGCAGGCGTAGACCTTCCGCCGCAGAAGCGGTTGTGGATCGGCCTCACCGCCATCTACGGCATCGGCCAGGCGCGGGCCCGCGCCATCTGCGCGCAGTCGCGCGTGGATGAAACCAAGAAGGTCAAGGATCTCACCGAGGATGAAAGCAACCGCCTGCGCCAGACCATCGAGCAGCAGGGCGGCGTGGAAGGCGATCTCCGCAAGGAGATCCAGATGAACATCCGACGCCTGATCGACATTCAGTGCTACCGGGGAATGCGTCATCGCCGCAATCTTCCGGTGCGCGGCCAGCGGACCCACACCAACGCCCGGACCCGCAAGGGCCCGCGGCGCGGCGCGGTGGCGGCGAAGAAGAAAGCGACCTTGAAGAAGTAAACGGATCCAGCGTCCAGCAGAGAGAGGACCAGAAACGTGGCCAAAGAAAAACAGGCGGCGCCGGCGGCGGGAGCTCCGGCCGGAGCGGCGGCTCCGGCGGGAAAGCCGTCCAAGCGGAAGAAGGAATTCAAAAAGAAGCGCGAGCGGCGCGTGGTGCCCCACGGTGTGGTGCACATTCGCGCCTCCTTCAACAACACGCTGATCGCCATCACCGATCCGGAGGGTAAGGTGCTTTCCTGGTCTTCGGCCGGCTCGGTGGGCTTCAAGGGATCGCGCAAGGGCACCCCGTATGCCGCGCAGCAGGCCACGGTCAATGCCGCGGGCACGGCGCGGGACCAGTACGGCATGAAGACCGTGGAGGTGCGGGTGAAGGGACCGGGTTCCGGACGCGAATCGGCCATCCGCGCGCTTTCCACCGCGGGGCTGATGATTCGCGCGATCCGGGATGTGACTCCCATTCCCCACAACGGCTGCCGGCCACCCAAGCGGCGCAGAGTGTAGGGAAGCCGCGCAGACTCACCTGTCTGTGCGCGGTGTGTGAGGCGGTGCGGGAAGTGGCGGGCAGGACGGCGGTAAAGGCTTCGCGGGAACAGAGCCCCGGCGGGATTGCCGGTGCGGCCGCGGGCGAGGAGAAGAAGGAGTGGCACGACATCGCAATGCGGTTTGCCGGCTGTGCCGGCGGGAGGGCGTAAAGCTCTTCCTGAAAGGCCTGCGCTGTTTCACGGACAAGTGCGCCATTGAACGGCGCAATTTCGTTCCCGGGCAGCACGGGCAAAGCCGCCGGGCCAAGCTGGCCGGCTACGGCGTGCAGTTGCGCGAGAAGCAGAAGGCCAAGCGCACCTATGGCCTGCTGGAGCGCCAGTTCCGCAACTATTTCGAGAAGGCGGAGCGCACCAAGGGGCCGACCGGCGAAAACCTGATCCTGATGCTGGAGCGCCGGCTGGATAGCGTGGTGTACCGCATCGGCCTGGCCTCTTCGCGCGCGCAGGCACGGCAAATCGTCAACCACGGGCACGTGCTGGTGAACGGGCGGAAGCTCAACATCCCGTCCTACCAGGTGAACGTGGGGGACGAAGTGTCCATCAAGCCCAAGATGCTGCAGAACGCCATGGTGATGGAGGCGCGCAACGTGGCGCAGGGCATGAACATGGCTCCCTGGCTGGAGATCGACCGCGACGCCGGCAAGGCGCGCGTGGTGGCCATGCCCAAGCGCGAAAACGTGCAGACCCCGGTAATCAACGAACAGCTCATCGTCGAACTTTATTCGAAATAACGGAACATCTTTCGTTCGCCCCGCGAGGGGAGGAGGCAACCGGTATGTGGAAGGGATTTCAGAAGCCGAAGCGGCTGGCCGCGGAACTGGAAACACTGAAGGACACCTACGGGAAATTCAGCGCGCAGCCGTTTGAGCGCGGCTGGGGCACCACCGTGGGCAACGCCATCCGGCGGGCCCTGCTGAGTTCGATCGAAGGCGCGGCCATCACCGCGGTGAAGATCGAGGGTGTGCTGCACGAGTTTTCACCCATTCCCGGAGTGGTCGAGGATGCCACGGACATCATCCTGAACCTGAAGCAGGTGCCGCTGAAGCTCTCTACCGACCAGTCCAAGACGGTCACGTTGAACGTGGACCACGCCGGGGAAGTCACCTCCGCGATGATCGCGGAGGATTCCGACATCGCCGTGCTGGACAAGAGCGTGTACATCGCCACGGTCAGCGAAGGCGGGAAACTGCAAATCGAGATGCGCGTAAAGAACGGCCGCGGCTACGTGGGCGCGGACCGGAACTTCGACGAGGACTTGCCCATCGGCTATATCCCCGTGGATTCCGTGCATTCGCCCGTGCGCAAGGTGAATTACGAGGTGGATGCCGCGCGCCTGGGCCAGATGACCGACTATGAAAAGCTGACCCTGGAAGTCTGGACCAACGGCGCCATCACCCCGCAGGACTCCATCGGGCTGGCCTCCAAGCTCATCAAGGATCACATGAGCATCTTCATCAACTTCGAAGAGCAGCCCGAACTGCCCGAGGAAGCCGGAGAATCCTATGCGGATTCGCGTCTCGAGCATCTGGACCGCTCCGTCGAGGAACTGGAGCTTTCCGTGCGCTCCTACAATTGCCTGAAGAACGCGAATATCCAGACCATTCGCGAGCTGGTGATGAAGACCGAAAACGAAATGCTCAAGACCAAGAATTTCGGCCGGAAATCACTGAACGAGATCAAGGAAATCCTGACGCGCATGGGCCTGAGCCTGGGAATGAAGTTTGACGAGCACGGCCGCATCATCTGGCCGCCGCCGCCCAGCCAAACGGCCCCCGCGCCGGAGGAAACCGCCACCCTGTAACACCGGGTGTGCCAGCCGGAGCTGTCGAATCGCTTCGGCGAGGTGTTGCCGGGGCGCTGCCTGTCAGAGCCCCTGGCGCAGGAAGGGCTTTGCCCCTCGCCGGCTGCGGGGTTTACCCGGCGGCCAGCGACATTTGCAGGTTACAGAGTTCTCGGAGACAGCATGCGACATCGGATGGCAGGATCCAAACTCGGACGCAATCCCGCGCACCGGCGGGCCACGCTGCGGAATCTGGTGACCAACGTCATCCAGCACGAGAGCATTCACACCACCGTGGCCCGGGCGCGCGCCGCCCGGCCGCTGGTGGAGCACATGATCACGCTGGGCAAGCGCGATACGCTGCATGCGCGCCGCCAGGCGGCCTCGTTTCTGATGACCCCGGACGCCACCAAGAAACTCTTTGCGGATATCGCCCCGCGGTTTGCCGGCCGCAACGGCGGCTACACGCGCATGTTGCGCGCCGGCTGGCGCATCTCCGATGGCGCGCAACTGGCCATCCTGGAGCTTGTCGGCTTCAAGCTGAAAAAGAAAGAGCCAAAAAAGAAGGAAAAGGCAGCCGCCGAAGAGCCCAAGGCGGAGGAAGCGAAAACCGCGGAAGTGAAAGCATAACCGCTCGCTCGATTTCTCTCCGCATCCTACGCGGTCACTCCTGCCGGGCGCGGCTTTGCCGTGCCCCTATTGTTTTTCAGGCCAGGGATGTCCGATCCAGCCTTCGTAGATCTTCTTTTGCAGCTC
>Ga0335085_10014930_pt1 | contig 11305 bp, 10 predicted proteins | sample Lox_Sample_45_FD_206712 | JGI IMG/M metagenome (GOLD analysis project Ga0335085, IMG submission 206712) | Soil microbial communities from Loxahatchee National Wildlife Refuge, Florida, United States - Lox_Sample_4.5 | ecosystem: Environmental > Terrestrial > Soil > Wetlands | place: USA... | reverse complement strand
CCGCACAAGCGGACGCGGTTCCGCCGGTTCGGCCACCGTGGGCGTCAATTCCAACAGTTCGAAGACGCGCTGCGCCGCGCCAATCGCCTCCTGGTAGCTCCCGAACAGCGAAGCCAGCGAGCCCACCGCGGCGGCCACGGTGATCGCATACAGCAGGAACGCGACGAGTGCCCCGGGCGTGAGCGTGCCGGCCAACACGAGCTGCCCGCCCTTCCAGAGTACCGCGACGACTCCGCCAAAGGCGATGAATCCGACGATGCCGAAAAATCCGGCCCGAATCCACGCGCGTCGGATGGCCGCGGCGACGACGCCCGCGAGGTGCTCGCCGTATCGTCGCGCCTCGTCGGTCTCACGGTTGAAGCTCTGCACCGTCCGGATCTGCGAGAATGCCTCATCCGCATTTCCCATCGCCTCGGCGATCCGGTCCTGCACGCCGACGCTGGCCTTGCGCAGGCGACGCCCGAAGAAGAACGCGATCCCGACCACGATAGGCACGATCGCCAGCGTCGTCGTGGCCAACTGCGGGCGCGTGACGGTCAACAGCACAATTCCGCCGATCAGAAACAGCGACTGGCGCGAGAGCTCGGAGACCCAGGTGCTCAGCAGCGACTGCAACAGCGCGAGATCGGTGGAGAGGCGGCTGGTCAGCTCGCCGCTCCGACGTTCGGCGAAGAACCCCGGCGACAGCCGCACCAGGTGACTGAACAAATCTTCACGCAGCTTCGCGATCACCCGCTCCGTGGTCGACGTCAGGAGGTAGACCTGTACGAAGTTCATGAGCCCCTGGAGCGCGAACAGCGCGAGCAGCCCGATCGCGATCGAGTTGAGACGGCTGGAGCTGTGGGCCTGGAACGCCGAGTCGAGCAAGTGCCCGACGATCGCCGGGAAGGCTAGCCCCACGCCCGCGGCGACCAGGAGGCATACCGCCGCGACGGCCAGCCGGCCGCGGTACGGACGGAGCAGCGGAAGCAGCTTGGCCAGGGGACGCGGCGAGCGGAGACGCCTTCGCTCCGCCTTCGCGGGCTCGACCCCCGTCGTCACGTCGCGATCGCCCGATCGACGACCATCGCGGCGAAGATGAGGGCGAGATACAGCAGGGAGAAGCGATAGAGCTTCCACGCCGGCGCCGTCCACTCGGTGGCGCGCTGCACGCGCACGATGTCGATCAAGAATTTGGCGCCGAGGAGCACGGCCGCGGCGAGGTAGGTGGGGCCGAGCGCTCCGAACGCTACCGGGAGAAGTGTCACCGGCACGAGGATCAGCGCGTACCAGAACATCTGCCGCTTGGTTTCGGCGTCACCCCAGATCAGCGGCGCCATGGGAACGCCGGCCCGCCCATAGTCGCGCTGCTTCAACAGCGCCAGCGCCCAGAAATGCGGGGGCGTCCAGTAAAAGATGATGAGAAACAGATAGACGGCGAGCAGGTCGACCCGTCCGGTGACCGCGGCCCAGCCCACCAGGGGCGGGAACGCGCCCGCGGCACCGCCGATCACGATGTTCTGCGGCGTCGTGCGCTTGAGCCAGCGCGTATAGACGAAGACGTAGAAATAGAACCCGGCCAGCGCGAGCGCCGCGGTCAGGACATTCGCGAACGCCGCGAGAATCCAGGTGGCGGCCGTGGAAAGCAGGATGCCGAACGCGAGCACCGCGCGGGGATGCATGCGGCCGCTGGGGATGGGTCGCAGCCGCGTCCGCGCCATCCGATCGTCGATGTCGCTGTCGAGATACATGTTGACCGCGTTGGCACCGCCGGCCATGCAATAGCCGCCGAGGAACACCGCGAGGACCAGCGCCCACCCGGGCCGGCCCGCGACGTACATCGGGCCGATGGTCGTGACGAGCAACAGCGAAATGATGCGCGGTTTGGTCAGACTGAGCAGGTCGCGCGCGGTCGCCCGAACACCTCGCTCTGCGCGATCGAGGCTGAGGTCGCTCATCGAACTGACGCCCGTGATTGCGTTACGCGCGGGGCCGGGATCGCCAGCTCCGGCGCGGACGTCGCCGCGCGGTCACGGCGCGGCGTCGCGCGGCGCGCGAGATACGCGAATGCAAAACAGCCAAGCCAGATGGCGACGCCCGCGGCTTCGTGCAGCGATCGCAACGTCGCCGGGAGGTGGAGGCCGATCATCGCGCCGGCGATGAGCACTTGGAGGAGGGAGAGGCCGAACGCGATGCGGGCCGCGCGCACCACGATCGGTGCCTCGTCCGCCCGGCGGGCGGTCGTCACCAGCACCATGATCCCGAGGTAGAGAATGAGACCGAACGCGACCCCCCGGTGCGCCACCTGCACGACGGTCGCGCCCCACGCGACGGCCGGATTCGCTCCGCAGAGCGGGAACCGCAGGCATCCGATCGGTGCGCCCGGGTAATTCGCGGTGAGCCCGCCCATCGCGACCGCCAGGAACGCGAGCCCGGCGGCCGCGAACGCGGCGCGCGCGGTGGCCGTCGTGCCGTGCTGCGTGCGCGCCGTGCCGCCGCCGAGCGCTCCCGCGCGGATCGCCGTCGTCGCCACCAATCCGAGCAAGGTCATGGCCACGATCCAATGCGCGACGGTGGCGGACGGCGCGTTCCCAAGCTTGACCGTCACGCCGCCCAGGATGGCCGCCGCGAAGACGGCCGCGACGGCGCCGAATGCGGATCGCATCGGGCCACCCGGTCCCGCGACGCCCGGCTCGGCCCGTCGCCGCCACGCGACGAACGCCAACGAGCACACGGCGATGACGAGAATCGACGCCAGATACCGGTGCGAGACCTCGACGATCAGATCCGGGCGGTCGAGGGGCGGGAACCAATGCCCGTAGCACTTGGGCCAATTGTCGCCGCAGCCCATGCCGGACCCGGTGATGCGCACGATCGCGCCGAAGACGAGGTGCAGGCACGCGACGGTCAACGCCGCCCACGAGAGGCGTCGGATCGCCGTCATGGCATGCCGCCCGCGCCGGCCGAAACCGCCGGCACCGTCGCCGCGCGCGGTGCGTGCTGGATCGCCCGCCAGGTAACGACCAGCAGGACGGCCAATCCGATCGCGGGGACGATCGTCCACACCACTTCACTCGCGCGCCGGGGCCGGGGCAGACCGCGCTCGAGCGGCTCTGTCACGGGCGCCGCGACTGCCGAGCGAACGATCGCGATCTGCGCGACGCTACAACACGCCGCGGCAATCCAAAAGATCGCGTCGGCGACTCTGGCGTCCATCAGGAAGGCGTAATCCGAGCGTAAGGGAGACCGGAAAGCTCGTCGGCGGTCGCGAGGGGGTCAACAGGAGCGGGTCCCCCAGCACGCCTGCCGGCGGCTTGCCTCTGGTGTGTTGCTCGCGAATCGGCGACGCCGACCCGTAGATTAGTCTCGCGCCACGCCGGCGTCTCGAACGCGCGAGCACTCCGCTCCGCCGGGTCTAGCGCTTCCACCTTCCGGACTCACGGCCCACGCCATGGATGCACCAGAGCCGACGACCCTTCCCAGACAGCTTGGCCTCTGGAGCGCGGTCGCGGTCGTGGTCGGTTCCACGATCGGGTCCGGAATCTTCCGGACGCCCGCGGGCGTGACGAATCGCCTTCCAGGCCCGCTCGCGGTCATGTCGGTGTGGGTGGCCGGCGGCGTGCTGGCCCTTTGCGGCGCGTTGACGCTGGCCGAAGTGGGCGGGGCGTTTCCCAACACGGGGGGCATTTTCGATTTCATCAGACGCGCGTGGGGGCGGCTCCCCGCGTTTCTGTTCGGCTGGGCGGAGCTGTCGATCATTCGGGCGGCATCGCTGGGGGCGATTTCGACGACGTTCGCCGAATATTTCCTCCGCGTGCTGGGGTTCGACGTGTCGGTGGCGCCGTACAGCGCGTGGGTGCACTACGTCGCGGCGGCGGCGATCGTGCTGACGGCGACGTTCAACTACGTCGGGCTCAGGACGGGCGCACTGGTGCAGAACGTGACGACGGTCGCGAAATATTTCGGCTTGTTGTTCATCGTGGTGCTGGCCATCTCGATCGGTCTGCCGCGGACGCACGGGGCGAACTTCGCGCCCGCGGCGCCGCCGGGCAGTTTCGCGGTGGGCGCGTTTGGACTCGCGCTGGTCTCGGTGCTCTGGGCCTACGACGGCTGGGCCGATCTGACGTTCGTCTCCGGCGAGATTCGCGATCCGCGCCGCAACGTCCCGCGCGCGCTCCTCCTGGGGACCGGCGCGGTGATCGTGCTCTATCTCCTGGCCAACGTGGGGTATTTGTCGGTGTTGTCGATCGACGAGGTGCGGACCTCGAAGCTGGTCGCCGCCGACACCGCCGCCCGGTTGATGGGCGCCGCCGGCGTGACATTCGTGTCGCTGACCGTGATGCTGTCGACCTTCGGCACGCTCAACGGGTCGATCCTCACGTCACCCCGCGTGTTCTTCGCGATGGCCGATGAGGGAATGCTCTTCAAACGGTTTCGGCGGGTGCACCCGCGGTTTCAGACACCCTATCTCGCGATTTCGCTCACCGCCGCGCTGGGGGTCGTTTTCGTGCTGCTCCGGACGTTCGAGCAGCTGGCGGACACGTTCGTTACCGCGATCATCCCCTTCTACGCCCTCGGAGTGGCGTCAATTTTCGTGTTCCGGCGACGTGTCGACTTCGATCCGTCGTTCCGGACGCCGTTCTATCCCCTCACGCCGATCCTGTTCGTGCTCGCGATCTTCTACCTGCTGGGCAACGCGCTGATCGATCCCGGCAGCCGGTGGCCGACGCTCGCGATCTTCGGCGTGATTCTCACGGGGATTCCGGTGTATTACGCGACGGTGGGGCGGGCGAAGCCGGAAACGCCGGTCGCCCCATGACTCTTGGCTCATGACCCCAGTATCTTCCGTCTCATGACGTCCCCAACGTCGACGATCTATCTCAATGGCGCGTTTTTACCCAAAGGCGAGGCCACGGTCTCGATCGAGGACCGCGGCTTCATGTTTGGAGATGGCGTCTACGAGGTCTGGCGGGTGCTGCACGGGCGTCTCTTCGAACATGGCCGGCATGTCGCCCGGCTCCGCCGCGGGTTGAGCGAGCTTCGCATCGATCCGCCCGCCGAGGTCGACGCTGCGCGCCTCGCCGCGATCGCCGACCGGCTCATCGCCGACAACGGGATCGGCGACGGGCAGGCGCTGCTGTACCTGGAGATCACGCGCGGACCGGCGCCGCGCATCCATCAGTTTCCCCCCGGAGGCAGCCGCGCGACCATCGTGATGATGGTGACGCCCTTTGTGCCGCTCGACGCGCTGCAGACGTCAGGCGCGACCGCCGTGCGGGTTCCCGATATCCGGTGGCACCGCTGCGACGTCAAGACGGTGCAGCTGCTGCCCAACGTGCTGGCGCAGCAGCAGGCGGCGGAGCATGGCGCGTACGAGGCCATCTTTGTGCGCGACGGCGTAATCACCGAGGCGTCACGCTCCAATGTCATGGGTGTGATCGACGGGGAGCTCCGGACGCATCCGGCCGACGCGCACATTCTCCGCGGGGTCACGCGCGATGTGGTGCTCGAGCTGGCGCGAGACGCCGGTCTGCGGGTCGTCGAGCGCGCCCTTCCCGACGGCGCGCTCGTGCGTGTGGATGAGCTTTTTCTCACGGGCACCGGCAGCGACGTGACGCCCGTCATTCGCGTGGACGATCTGACGATCGGCACGGGCAGGCCCGGGCCGATCGCGCGGGATCTGCGGCAGCGCCTCCGCGCCCACCTGCGACTCGACGTTCCTGCCGTCGCCGGTCGCTGACCGGCGCTCAACGATCGCGCTCCCCGCCGGCGCCGCCTGATCCATGATGATCGATTTCTGGTGGTATGTCTGGCTCGCGATTCTCGCCATCTTCACCGAGGAGGCGGCGCCGCTCGCGGGCGGACTCCGCGAGCACAGCTATCCGTTCCGGTTGCTGGCCGTGGCGCTTTTCGTCGCCGGCGGGACGTGGAGCGCCGACCTGCTACTCTACTACCTCGGACGCTGGCGCGGCCACTGGGTGCGGAAGCGCTGGCCGCGGGTCCGAGAAGTCATGCTGCGGGCGCTCAAGATCGTGCGCCGCCATCCGTGGCGGGCGTCGCTCGCGGTGCGTTTTGCCTATGGACTCCGGTTCACACTGCCGATCGTCTGCGGCGCCGCCCGCGTGCCGTTCCTGCTCTACGCGACCGGCGTGGCCATCAGCGCGCTCAGCTGGTCGTTCCTGGTCACCGCGATCGGCTGGGGCTTCGGCAAGACCGCGCAGGCGCTGATCGGCCACGTCCGCCGCTACGAGTGGTATTTCTTCGCGGTGATTCTCCTCGGTGTCCTGATCGCGTTTGCGATCATCCAGCGACGTCATGTCGCCGACGAAGTCGTCGAGGTGCTGGCGACTGGCGATCCGGAGCCGACGCCAAAGATCGTGGCCCCCGATCACGCGGGGTTGTAACGCCGCCCGCCTCTACCGCCGAGCCCAAAGGGCCGATTATCGCCAGGATGATGGTGACTCAGCCGGCGAAGAGCCACCGCATCTGCTCGCTGAACCGCCGCTTCATCTTTGCCTCGAGCTGCGCCAGTCCCGTGTCGATCGTGGCGCTCAGTTCGGCGAACTTCGTGTTCATTTCCATGCGAACCTCGGCGATGCGCTGATCGATCTTGCCATTGGCAATCCGCTGATCGAGCTTCGCCGAATCGCGCGAAGTGCATTTCGTTCAGCTCTCGCAACTCCGAGCGGCACGTCTGGTCCACTTGATTGAACCACTCCGCGAGCTCGTTGGCGATCTGATCACCAAGACGCTCATAAAAGGCGCGACAATTTTGCCGTCACCGGCATTTCCACAGATTCCAATAGGGGGCCGCGGATACTGCAACGTACCCTCGGCGCCGCGACCAGCGAAAAGTCCGTGCGATGTACCGAACGAACGCCATTCGGCGAGCGCTACCCAGCCGGCGCCACCGCCTCGGCCGCCTGGCGGAGCCGCTCCCAGGCGAGCGCGACATGCCGCTCCTCTGTCCGGATGTTGCCGATGGCCAGCCGGATCGCGAAACGTCCGCGCAACTTCGTATGCGACAGGAACACGTCCCCCGTCGCGTTTACGCGATCCAGCAGCGCCGCATTGAGCGCGTCGCGGGTCGCCTCGTCGGTCCCCGGCGGCGCGTAGCGAAAGCACACGAGCGCGAAGGGCACGGGCGCCAGCAGCTCCCACCGGACGTCGGCCGCCACCGCTTCGGAGAACCGGAGGGCGAGCGCGCGGTGGTGGCGGAGCCGCGCGACAAGGCCCTCGACGCCGAACGCGCGGATCACCATCCAGAGCTTGAGCGACCGGAACCGTCGGCCGAGTTGCACGCCGTAGTCCATGAAGTTGACCACGCCGTCCTGCCCGCGCGTCGCCAGATACTCGGGCACGATCGAAAAGGCGCGTTTCAGCACCTCCGGCCTGCGGACGAAGAACGCGGAGCAGTCGAACGGGGTGAAGAGCCACTTGTGGGGGTTCACGACGAGCGAATCCGCCCGGTCGACGCCCGCGAAGATGGGTCGGAACTCGGGCACGATCGCGGCGATGCCCCCATAGGCCGCGTCCACGTGCAGCCACATCTGTTCGCGCTCGCAGAGCGCGGCGATCTCCGGCACGGGATCGATGCTCGACGTGTTGGTCGTGCCCACGGTCGCGACGACGGCGAGGGGCAGGAATCCGAGCCGGCGGTCCGCCGCCACCGCGTGCGCGAGTGCGTCCGCGCGCATGCGGAAGTGCTCATCGACCTCGACCTTCACGACGTTCTCGAGCCCCAAGCCCAGCGCGAGCGCGGCCTTGTCGATCGACGAATGGCGTTCCGACGAGGCGTACACCCGGAGCCTCGGCACATCGGACCGGCCGGCCATTCCGCGCTCGCGGATCTCGAGCTCGGGCTTGGCCTCGCGGGCCGCGGCCAGCGCCAGCATGGATGACATCGACGCGGTGTCCGTGATCAACCCGAACCAGCCCGGCCCGAGCCCGAGCATCTGGCGCAGCCAGTCCATGACGACCTCCTCGAGTTCCGTCGCGGCGGGGGACGTCCGCCAGAGCATGGCTTTGACGTCCAGCGCAGCGATGAGCATTTCAGCAAGGATGCCCGGCACGGATGACGACGTGGCGAAGTAGCCGAAGAACGCGGGATGGTTCCAGTGGGTGATGCCGGGAACGATCGTTTCCTCGAACTCGCGAAGGATGCGGTCGAGCGGCTCGCCGTTCTCCGGCGCGGTGGTGGGGAGCGCGTCGCGGACCTGACCCGGCACAACCTGCGACAGCACCGGGTAGCGCTCCGGGTGCGCCAGGTACGCAGCGATCCACTCGAGCACGACGCGTCCTTCCCGTTCGAACTCCGCGACCGGCAGATCGCCCGCATCGGCGCCGATCGGCGGCGGCACGTCGCTGCCCCGCGTCAGCGCCACCGGAAGATCTTGAGCGCGATGACGCCCGTCACGACGGTCCAGACCGCGAGGAGTGCCAGTTGCGGCGCGACGAGGTGCCATCCATCGCCGCGCAACATCGTGGCCCGGAGTGCGTTGATCGTGCCGGTCAGCGGCAGCGCCTGGATGATGGGCTGAAACGCGCGCGGAAAGTTCTCCGACGAGAAGAACACGCCCGACAACACCCACATCGGCATCATCGCGACGTTCATGAGCCCGGAGGCCCCCTCGATCGTCCGCGCCCGCGACGCGATGAGCAAACCCAGTCCTCCGAACGCAAACGCGCTCAGCAGCACCACGACGCCGAGCTGCAGAACGGACCCGCGCATGGGCACGCCGAAGACGAGCATGGCGAACCCGAGCACGACCAGCACCTCGAACACCAGCATCACCAGACGCGAAATGATGAAGGAGGCCAGGTACTGCGCACGCGACATGGGCGTCGCGATCAACCGCTTGAGCAGCTTCTTTCGGCGCGCGTCGACGATCGCGAAACCCATGCCCCAGATGCTGCTCCCCATGATGTTCATCCCCAACAACCCGGGAATGACGAAGTCGATGTACCGCGACCCCGGTTCGCGCACGAAGCGCTCGTGCGTCGCGACCGGATCCCGCCGGCCGCCCGCGCGCTGGATCGCGTCGTCCACGAGAAAGCGCGCCGTTCTGGCGTCGGGACGCGTGTCGTCGTACCGATACTCGACGCCGCCCGAATCGCTTTGGGCAACGACGAGCGCGATGCTGCCCGCGCGCAACAGCGCCTGGGCGCTGTCGAGCGACGGCAGGGCGTCCACCGCCAACCCGTGCGCGCTCCGAAGCGCGGCCGCGGTCGCCGGCGAGCCCACGACCCCCACATGCACGATGTCCGCCGGCTTGTTCCGGAACGCGATCCCCAGTCCGATCGCCAGCAGGATCGGGAACGCGAACACCCAGAACACTGCCTCCGGCTCGCGTACGAACTCCTTGAATCGAACGCTCGAGAGCTGGCCGAGCGAGGAGAAGCGCTCAGGCGTCACGTAACTGCCTCCCCGTCAGTGAGACGAACACATCTTCGAGCGTCGCCGAATGCGTCCGCAGTTGCGCCAACTCGAGCTTGCGCGCGTCGAGCTCGTCGAGCAGCGCCGGCACCGCCCGATGTAATTCCGCGACGCGCAACTCGTATCCGTCGTCGATCGCTCGCATCGATCGAACGCCCGGCAACGCGGCCAGATCCTGATCGCCAAGCGGCACGGCGCCGGGCGCCAGCGCGAATTCGACCACGTGTTCGGCACCGAGCGACGCGATCAGTTCACGCGGCGTATCCTCGGCGATAATACGTCCATGATCCATGATCGCCACGCGATCACAGAGGACCTCGGCCTCGTCCATGTAGTGCGTGGTGAGGAGAATCGTCCGGCCGTTCGCCTTGAACTCCTCGATCAGATCCCACAGCTGGCGGCGCGATTGGGGGTCGAGCCCGGTCGTCGGCTCGTCGAGAAACAAGAGGTCGGGGTCGCCGACGATCGCACACGCGAGCGCAAGCCGTTGTTTCTGCCCGCCCGAGAGCTTGCCCACGCGCGCGGCGCGCTTTTCTTCGAGCTGAACCAGGCGGATGACGTCGTCGACCGTTCGTCCGCGCGGGTAGAAACTGCGAAACAGGCGCACCGTCTCCTCGACTGTGAGCTTTTCGGAGAGCTGCGTTTCCTGCAGCTGGATGCCCAGGCGTTCGCGGAGTTCCTGTTCATTGCGGCGCCAATCGAGTCCGAGCACCGAGACGGCGCCGCTGTCCTGCGACAACAGGCCTTCGCAGATCTCGATCGTGGTGGTTTTGCCCGCGCCGTTGGGCCCCAAGAGGCCAAAGCATTCGCCGGTCTCGACTTCCAGCGCGATTCCGTCGACGGCCACGACATCCGAATAGCGCTTCCGGAGGTCATGAACGCGGAGCGCGGCGGTCGGCTGGGTCATGTGCCGAGCCCGTCGGCAGACGCGATCGACGCAGGACGCGCGGTGCGCGCCGCGGGGTGGATCGAGCTGGTCTTGAGATCACGCACGTGAAGTGGTACCGTCTCGGAGCGGGTATGGGCGGTGGGACTGCGATCGCACCCACCGGCGATGGACGCGGCACCGCCCGAAATCGACGCGACCGCGGGGTCCTCCGCAATGGGGATGAAACTTATCTCATCCCGCCGCCGTAGTTGAAGGCGTACACCTGGCTTCTCGCGATCACATCCTCCATGCTATTTCTCGCCGGCGCGGCGGTCGCGCTCCAGATCTCGATCAATATCAACGGCAGCTCGCGGGGCCGGACGGTCGTCCGCGACAGCACGACGGACACCGCGGCCTCGCCGCGGGCACCGCATCGGCTGCCGGTCACGGCGGAGCTGGTGCGGACGGCATTCGCGGATCAGAGCACGCGCGCGCTCTACAACACGGCCCGACACGCGCGGTTCGCCAACGATTCGTCGCTCCACAACTATGACGCCAAGATGGTGCAGCGTCTGTCGGTGGGGATGGGGCTTGGCAAGCTCGGGCGGGACCACCTCCTCTACCGCCAGGAAAGCGCGGCCGAGGTGAGGTGGCAGCGCGGCGTCGGCGCATGGATCGACGTGACCGGCGCCCGTGAAGCGATTCCGATGGCGCCGCCGGACGACGCGACGGCCGACCTCCGGAGCGACGCGACCGACAGCGAGATGTCGCCCATTCCGTATTTCCCCGGCATGGAGGCCCTGTGGCTGGGCGGGTCGATGGCGCGCGCCGAGGTCGACGACCGCGACGTCGTCAATCCGCTTGGGGACGGCGCGGAAGCGTACTACACCTTCGCGAGCGGCGACTCGCTGTCCGCCGCCCTCCCGGACGGAAAGGTCATTCGCATTCGCGAAATCCGATTTCGGCCCCGGAGTCCCAAGTGGAACCTCGCGGTCGGTTCGCTGTATTTCGACGCCGCGTCC
>Ga0335085_10014929_pt1 | contig 11306 bp, 11 predicted proteins | sample Lox_Sample_45_FD_206712 | JGI IMG/M metagenome (GOLD analysis project Ga0335085, IMG submission 206712) | Soil microbial communities from Loxahatchee National Wildlife Refuge, Florida, United States - Lox_Sample_4.5 | ecosystem: Environmental > Terrestrial > Soil > Wetlands | place: USA... | reverse complement strand
CTGGCTGAAGAAGTCGGAGCTCGCCGTCACCTTCCTCGACCGCTACGGCAACGAGATCGGCACGCGCGGCATCCGCCACAACGATTCGATCCCGCTCGACCAGTTCCCCGACCACCTGATCAAGGCCGCGCTCGCCACCGAGGACAAGCGCTTCTACGACCATTTCGGCATCGACCTGCCCGGCATCGCGCGCGCCTTCTCCGCCAACGCGCGCGCCGGCGGCGTGGTGCAGGGCGGCTCCTCCATCACCCAGCAGCTCGCCAAGAACCTGTTTTTGTCGAACGAGCGCACGCTCGACCGCAAGATCAAGGAGGCGTTCCTGGCGCTCTGGCTGGAGGCGCGGCTGACCAAGAACGAGATCCTGAAGCTGTACCTCGACCGCGCCTATATGGGCGGCGGCGCCTTCGGCGTCGATGCGGCGGCGAAGTACTATTTCAACAAGTCGGCGCGCGACGTCGACCTGCCGGAGGCGGCGATGCTGGCCGGCCTGTTCAAGGCGCCGACCAAGTATTCGCCCATGGTCAACCTGCCGGCGGCGCGCGCACGCGCCAATGTCGTGCTCGACCGGCTGGTGGAGTCCGGATTCATGACCGAGGGTCAGGTGTTCGGCGCCCGCCGCCACCCCGCCACCCCCGTCGACCGCCGCGACGACCGTGCGCCGAACTATTATCTCGACTGGGCCTTCGACCAGATGAAGAAGCTGGTCGATACCTTCCCGAAATCGATGAGCGAGCGCGTGTTCGTGGTGCGCACCGCGCTCGACCCCAATATGCAACGGGTCGCCGATCTGTCGATCGAAAACGGCCTGCGCCAATACGGCCAGGAATATCACGCCACGCAGGCTGCCGCCGTGCTGATGGATGTCGACGGCTCCGTGCGCGCCATGGTCGGCGGGCGCGACTATGGCGCCAGCCAGTTCAACCGCGCCACCGACTCGCTGCGCCAGCCGGGTTCCTCGTTCAAACCCTACGTTTACGCCACCGCCTTGGAGCACGGCCTTACGCCGAACTCGATCGTGGTGGATGCGCCGATCTGCATCGGCAACTGGTGCCCGCACAATTACGGCGGCGGCTACCGCGGCGCAATGCCGCTGATCACCGCGCTGACTCATTCCATCAACACGGTGGCGGTGCGCCTGTCGATCATGATCGGCAAGGGCAACGCCAAACTCGGTCGCGCGCAGATCATCAAGACCGCGCACGACATGGGCATTCACACGCCGCTGCCCGACACGCCCTCGCTGCCGATCGGCGCCGACGGCGTCGAATTGCTCGACCATGTCGGCGCCTACGCGACCTTCCCCAATCTCGGCATGAAGGTCGTGCCGCACGCCATCCTGGAAGTGCGCACGGGCGGCGGCAAGCTGATCTGGCGCTACGATCGCGACGGCCCGAAACCGGTGCGCGTGCTTCCGACGCGCGTCGCGATGGACATGATCAAGATGATGAACAGCGTCGTGGAAAACGGCACCGGCCGGCGCGCCCGCCTCGACGGCATAACGGTTGCCGGCAAGACTGGCACCACCAACGCGTTCCGCGACGGCTGGTTCATGGGCTACACCGGCAATTTCGTCTGCGGCATCTGGATGGGCAACGACGATTACACCTCGACCAACCGCATGACCGGCGGCTCGCTGCCTGCGATGGCCTGGCACAGCATCATGGCCTATGCTCAGCAGGGCGTTGAAGTGAAGCAGCTTCCCGGCATTCCGGTGCCTCACGAGCGCCAGCCCGAGGCCGAGCCGCTGCAGGCCAAGAAAGGCGAGCCGGCGCCTCCGCCGCGTCCGATCATGCTGACCAAACGTGGCTCCGACATCCTTGTCCGCCTCGAGCAGATGATGGACGATGCCAACCGCGCCTTGGGGCCGCTGCCGGCGACCGTGTCCACCGAACCGCAGAAACGGGCGAGCAGAAAGGGCGATGCGCTTGCGGCAGACTTGGAGGGACGCGCGTTCGAGCGGAACTGATGTCCACGCGCTTGCCGGCCTAGAACATCTTCATCCCTCATCGCCCCGGATCGATCGTGCGGCTTCTTCTCGGAACGTTGTTTGCTCTTGCTGTCGCCGCCGCCGTCGGCCTCGGCGGCACCTATCTTGCGCTCTCGCGCGGCGCTGCCTTCGGCGCCCTAAGGATCGGCGCTTGGACCGCCTGGCCCAAGACCGGAACGCAGGACGCCGACCCCTATGCGCAAGCCTCGATCGCGCGCAGCGGACGGCTGCCCGTTGCCCTCGGCGACGGCCTGACATTCCTTGCCAAGAACGACGACGACGGCCGGCGGCTCGATGGACGATGCGATGTGGCGGTCTCCGGGGCAACGCCGGCCGCGCGCTTCTGGACCTTGACAGTCTACAATCTCGACGGCGAGCTGGTCGCCAATTCGCTGCGTCGCTATGATTTCACCAGCCAGGAGATCGTGCGGCGCGGCGACGGCAGTTTCACGATCATGGTCGGCCCGCGCGCCAATCCGGGCAACTGGCTGCCAACCGGCGGCATCGACCGCTACATGCTGGTATTGCGCTTCTACGATACCGCGGTCGGCGTCGCCACCAAAGAAGGCCGCGAAATTCCCATGCCCTCGATCAAAACCAGGAGCTGTCCGTGATCCGCTGGCTGCTTTTGCTGCTGGGCGGGGTGCTGCTCGGCGGCATCGTCCATCTAGCGACCATCATCCTTCTTCCGCGCACCGCCACGCAGGACGCCTTTTCGCGCCTGACGCCGGTCGCGGCCCTCAATTCAGTCACCGCCCTGCCCGAGCCGACGCCGGAAAAGGCCGTCATGCCGATGATGGACCCCGCCTTCGCCACCGCCATCTGCCGCTACGATCTCTCGAACGGGCCGATGAAACTCACGGCTCCGGTCAGCCCCGCTTATACTTCGGTGTCGTTCTACACAGACCGCAACATCGCCTACTACGCCATCAACGACCGGTCGGCCGGCCGCCGCGCGATCGAGCTCGACCTCATGACCCCCGAGCAGCACGCCGAAATGCCGGAAGATGAAAACATCACCGCCGCCGATTTGTTGATTGTGGAGTCGCCGACGCGCACCGGCTTGATCGCCATCCGCGCGCTGGCGCCGGAGCCGGGTCTGATGGCGATGGCGCAGCAGGCGGTCGACGCCGCGCAGTGCCAACGGACGGAAGTGCCGAAGGCGTCCGATTAGCTCAGGTCCGTATTAAGACAGCTTCCAAGGCGGCATCGTTGCGAGATTGGACGTTAAATCGGCGGTCCTGACATAGCCGTCGGGCTTGCCGTCCTCGTCAATGTCCACGCTGCACCAGTCGCCGGACTGCGCAAGAATTCTGACGTTTGCATTTTTCGGGATGCGATTGCCGGAATTGCAGCGTTCGCGCTCCAGCGACCCACCTGCCCCGGCAATTTGCCGAACGACCGGCGTTGGGCGGACCGCGAAGCGACGCTGCTCGAAAATGGTCCGATTCCGGCTTTCGTCGATGGCTCCCGCTCCCCAGGCGCCGATGTTGGATACGTTCGGGTTCTGCAGGTTGGTATCGACGTCGAGGCCGATTGAGCATTTGTCGTGTGGCCCGAACCAGCGGCGGTCGACCTGGTTCTGGAAAAGATGCCATTGTCCGCTGTTATAAAAATCAACCGTCTGTTCGTGCGCCCGTGATGCGGATATCCAATTATACGACACAAGCTTCTCATTGTGGAGAATACGGTTGGCAAATCCGTTGCCGTAGATTCCGATCGCGTATCGGCTGCCGACCGTTTGATTGATCACGCGGAAGTATTCAATCACGGCGTCTAAGGGCTTGGAATTGGGGGTCAAGTTGAAGTCGATGCCGAAATAGATCGCCGACCCTTCCGGCTGGCCGACCAGCTTGGCCTGTTCCAAAGCGGCCTTTGCATCGGCGGCAACTTCGGCCTTCGCCGAACCAGTGTCTTCCAATCCGCTGAGAAACTTTGCGGGAAGATCATTTCGATATTGATAGAGGGAAACGATCGAAAGGCCGTTCCTGATAAGGATCGTCGGCTCGCGAACCCCGTCTATGATGTTACCGTCGGACGCCATGATTTTCTCGCGCATGCCCGGCTGGAGTTTTCGCGCGAAAAATCGCACGACCACTTTGACGTTCTGGGTAGCCAGCTTCGCAGCGACCTTCGCGGCGTTGTTGGGTGTGTCGATGATGGCAACGCTCCCCGGATCGTTGGGTTGCCCCAACGCCACGTTAACCGGCGCGAAAGCGCTGGTCAGCAGCCCTCCCGTAAACGTTCTTCTCGATACTTGTGTCATCGTCACCCTGACGAGATGTTGTCTCAAGTCAGCCTTTTTGCAGGCCCTTGATCTCGTTGAACTTGGTCAGCGCCCGTTCAAATGTATCATTGAACAGCCACATCGCGTCCAGAATTTCGCGTATGGTCGCCGATGTCTTTGCCCTATCGGTTTTGCCAAAAGCAAAGATGCTGTTATTGCGCAGATATCCCATAATTCTTGCACTGGAAATCTTGTAGTCGACCAAGTGGCCTGAATTGAGCGCGGATTTGGTCGGACTAGGAATGATCTGAATCAGCTCGAAAAATCTCATCTGATCGATCGGGTTCGGCAAGGCCTTCATAATTGCCGGTATGCGCGGAAAAAGGTCTGCGTGTGCGTTCATGAGGCCGTCTCTGACGGCGGTCCAGTGATTGTATCGATGATCTGACTTGCCGACCCGCGCCTCTTCCTTGTCATCACGCGCGTTCAGTTTTGGGTCGAGAACCGCGATTGATTTCTTGATGGCCGCCCATTTCTTTTGACCGGCTCTGTCTTCGTCGACTCCAGTCTGGAAGCTTCCTTTGTAAGCATCCGCACGTGCATTGCCGATATTCTGACGGCCGCTTGTCTCAGCAAAGAAGACGCCCAGGCTGATACGGCCTGCGACTTGCGCATGCGCCACATCGAGGCCCTTGATCCGCGCGATTGCGGTCCCGAGGTCGACGACGTCTTCAAATGGCGTATCGGATTTCTGCGCACCAGCGGGCGGCGCCTCCATGATCGCGAAAAGGCTTCTGTAGTCGTCGATTAGCGGTTCCTCGTCGGCATCGAAGTACGCGGGAGGAATTCCATATTTATTGGGCCTTCCGATCCTGGACGGCAGCACGTCGGTAAGGTCCTTGTACGTGCTCATCATGTTCACGCGCGCAAGATAGAGAGCTTGGCCCGGCCTGTCAGGCAGCTTTTGTTTCGAATCGATTTGTGCATGCCGCTCGCGCAAAATCGTTTTGAACTCTTGCACTGCTTTGTTGTAGGCGCTGAGAGCTTCGGATTGTGATTTCGTGAGCATTTCGGGCTGGGCCAGCGCGGATGGAATGAAACCGAGATTGCTGTAGACCGGCAACCCGGATGCATATGCGAGGCTGCAAAGCCCGGCTGCCACCAAAAGACGGCGATAATTCACAATGCCCACGAGCCCTCCTGTCAGGCAAATTCGAGACGAAAAGATTATTGCCTTTCGATCTCAGATCAAGGGACGGCGCGGGCCTCGTTCAAGCGCGTGCGTGTACGGCAAGTCAGTTCGTTGAAGCCAGACTGCGCTCGCGCCCCCAGCTCGGGACCGGGTTACGATAGCGCGCAATCTGATCCTGTAAATGATTGAGCGAGAGCTCCACCTGGGCCGCCTGCGGCGTCGGCGTCATGAGGACCAAGCGCTCGAGCGCGAAATGATAGCTCGCCACGCGCTGGTGCAGCCTGGTGCGCACCAGCGCTAAAATCGCTGCGTTCTCGTTGATCCGCTTTAACGCCTCGTTGTGTTCATCCGCCGACAGGCCGGAGATGTAGGCCAGGCTCTGGCGGCGCTTCTGATCGATGTCGAACACCCGCGTGGCAGTCTCGAAGAATGAGGGAAGCCGCGTGGTATCGTCGCGAACGTCGTCGAGCAGCCGGCTGTAGCGGGCCGACGGCGAGCTATAGCGGTCGCCGAACAGCCGCGTGGCATAATCGGTCTGGTCGAACCTCCCCGCTTGGCCGCGCCCGATGACGCCGTATTCGCCAGCGATTTGATACCATGTCTGCCGATCATAGGGCGGCTGGATCAGCGGGTAAGCGAGATCGCGCAGCTGGCGCTCGTCGTCGGTCAGCTCGTACCACGACCTGATTGTGCCCGTGGCGTCGTTGGCGACCCAGTCGTGGATGTCGTCGCGCACCAGAAAGGGCTTCACTTCCTTGAAATCGCCATTGGCGCATCCGGCCAGCAGCGACACAGCGGCAAACGCAAAAATGCCCCGGCGCAGAAGCGACAGCGGAGGCATCGATTGTTGCATCGGATCCGTCGGAGCCGGCCGGCTCAGCGCCCTACGCGACGACGACGACGGCGGCCGGCTTGATTGCCGCTGTTCGGCTCTAGACCGTTCGAGCCGTCCGGGCCGCGCTCGATGCGGATCACTGGCAGGATGATTACCGTGGCCGGCTCGGTATTGGCGTCGACGTATTTGCCGCGCCCGCCGGCCTCGTCCGGAAACTGAATCACTTCGCCCATTGCAGACCCCCTTCCGTCCCGGCGCACAGCCTGCCGGATCGGTGCCTTCGCCTAATTAAAGGGGGCGCAAGGTTAACGCTCCGCTAACGGGGGTCGGCTAATCTTAGCCATCACGTGCAGCGGTGAAGCGTCGTGGCCAAGTCCTCCGCGTATCCCACTCTCGAGGGCCTGTTCGACCTGGCATGCCGGGACGGCGTCGATATTCGCCCGACCCTGCTGCGGGTGCTGACCGACCTTTACATCCAGAAGCCGAGCCACAGCGCCGAGGAAGAAGTCCAATATGTCGAGCTGGCGGGGCGGCTGATCGAAAGCGTCGACGCGGCGACGCGCGCCGTGGTGATGTCGAGACTGGTGAATTACTCGGCGGCACCGGCGGCCATCCTGGGCAGGCTTGGGGCGCGTAACCCGCTGCCGGCCGGCGCCGCGGCACCTGTCCGCCAGCCCGCCCAGGGCGACCTCGCCGAGCTGTTCTTTTCCGCCAACGCGCCGGAGCGCCGCCTGATCCTGCTCAATCTCGATCTGGGCGCGGAGAGCGCAAGGCCGCGACTGCCCGTTGCAGCCGAGCTGATCCGCCGCCTGGAGAACGCCGCCCTGCAACGCAACACGGGCGAATTTGCCCGCACGCTCGCGCGCGCGCTCGGCATATCGCAGGCCCTCTCGGAGCGGATTACGCGCGACTATTCCGGCGAGCCGGTCGTGGTCGCCGCCAAGTCGCTCGGCATGACGGCCGCCGTGCTGCAGCGGATTTTGTTGGTGCTCAATCCGCTTATCGGGCAATCGGTCGCGCGCGTCTACGATCTTTCGGGTCTCTATGACGAGATCACTGCGGCGGCAGCCGAGCGTATGATCGCGATCTGGCGGCAAACGGGCGCCCCGGCGAAGCCTTCCTACGCGCCCCTGCACTACGACGACGAACGGCGCGGCGCCCGCGCGGCGGCGACGCCCGCCGAACATCGGGGCGCGCGTGGCCGCGATGTGCTGCCGCCTGCCAAATCGAACAATCGCTAGATCAAGGCCCGATCGAGGAAGTGTCGGCCGGCGCGGTCCTCCACCTCCAAGATCCAAACGTCCGGATCGAAGCGGATCTCGCGCGCCAATCGCGCCTCGATCTCGGCTTCCGGCACCGGGGCAGCGCCGCCGAGCACGGTGCTGAACATGCGATCGGCCGGCTGCGCCTCGTCGAAAGCGCTCTGCGGCGCCGGACCGTAGAGAATGGCAGTGCCGTCGAGACGGTTGACGATGATGAACACGGCGCCGGCCTCCTCGGCGCCGCGCCGGCGCACCGCCGCAAAGGCGCCCTCGCCTTGGGCGCGGCGCAGATAGGCCGCCGCCCAGATGCCGGACTTCAACCGCATTGTCCTAAGTAACACGGCGCCGTGACAGGCCGCTATCAGTCGAGCGGCCGTCCGCTCATGGCCGCCAGCGCGCGCACAAAGTCCTGCGAAATCTGCCCGTCCGCCGGCATGCCGCGGTCACGCTCGAATTTCTCGATCGCCGCCCGCGTTTCCGCGTCGACGACGCCGGTCGGCTTGATCTGGCCATAGCCGAAATCGGCGAGCGCTTGCTGGATCGCCAGCACGCGCTTGGACGGCGCGAGCAATGTGGCGATCGGGTCGTTGTGCGCGGGTGCAGGCGTTGCGAGCGGCGCTTGCGGGCCGGCCGCTTTGGCCGCCGTGATGGCGTGCAGCAGGTTCTCGTTGGGCGCCGGATCGATGCTAAGCCCAGCGGCCTGCGCGAATTGCCGCGCGGCCAAGTCGGTCTTGGCGCCCCAGATGCCGTCGACCGCGCCCTGATAGAAGCCGCGGGCGGCAAGCGCGCGTTGGATCTCGGCGACGATCTGGGTCTGGCCGTGGCCCGCCTCAGGCGCCGGCGCGGCGAGCGGATGCGGCCGCGGCAACGGCGTCGTGAACGGCCGGGTCGCGAAGATCGGCGCCGGATGCGGCCCGCTCTGCAGGAACAAGGCGTTGACGAAAATCGCGGCGGTGGCGGCAACCGCCATCAAGACGCCGACGAATTCGCGCGGATGGCGCGTGATCGCGGCGGCGAAGTTGCCGCGTTCGGCATCGGCTTGTCGGCGGCGGCTAGGCACTTTTCCTCACCCGCAGTTGTGCGACCGCGGCCAATTGCCCGGCCCGCTCGCTGACCAGCTTGATCGGATCGGCCGGCCGCCTGCCGTCGCCTGCGAGCGGCAAGCGCACCGTGATGCGGGTGCCCTCGCCCAGCCGGCTCTTGATGTCGATATCGCCGCCGTGCAGGCGCACCAGCCCTTTGACGATCGAGAGGCCGAGGCCGGTGCCGTCGTGCCGCCGGTCGTAAGAGGCGCGCGCCTGGAAGAATGCCTCGCCCAGCCGCGGCAGGTCGTCCGCGCCGATGCCGACGCCGGTGTCCTCGACGGTGACGGCGAGCATGCCGGCCTCGCGCCGCGCGCCGACCGAAACCCGGCCGCCGCGCGGCGTGAACTTGATCGCGTTCGACACCAGGTTGATCAAGATCTGGTTGAAGGCCCGGCGGTCGGCGGTGAGCTCCGGCAGGCCCTTGGCGATGGAGGTGGAGAGCGCAACGCCCGCCTCCTGCGCCTTGAGCGCCAGCAGATCGCAACAGCTCGCGATCGCGGAGGCGGGCGCAAACGGCTCGGGCGCGATTTCGAAATTGCCGGTCTCCATCTTCGACATGTCGAGAATGCCGTTCACCACCGACAACAGATGCCGGCCGGAATCGTTGATCAGCCTGGCGTATTCGAGCCGGCGGGCCGGCGCGAGCGCAAGGTGCTCGTTGGCAAGCATGTCGGAGAAGCCGATGATGGCGTTGAGCGGCGTGCGCAGCTCGTGGCTCATGGTGGCGAGGAAGCGGCTCTTGGCGGCATTGGCGCGCTGCGATTCGGAGCGCGCGATCTCGAGCGCGCGTTCCTGCGTCTTGCGCTCGCTCACGTCGCGCAGCACCGCCACCACCTCGCGCTCGCCCGATGGCGAAGGCTCCAGTGGCCGGCAGCGCATCTCGACCCAGGCGAATTGGCCGCCCGGCGCATCGCCGCCGCGGCGGATGCGGAATTCGAGCGCGCGGTCCTCACCCAAGGCCGCGGCGTCGGCGAGCGCAGTGAGATAGGCCGGCCGGTCCGCCACGTGCACGCGTTCGAACAGGCCGTGGCCAGAAAGCGCATGGGTTTCGACGCCGAACAGTTGTTCGGCGGCGGGCGAGACGAACAGCACGGCGCCGTTCTTGCCGTGCCGGGTGATAACGTCGGTCATGTGGCCGGCCAGCAGGCGGTAGCGCTCTTCCTCGGCAGAGCGCAGCCGGACGCTCGCGCGCGCGACCTGCTCGGCGCCGAGCGCGAGGCCGGTGGCGTAGAGTACGGCGCAAATAATGCCGAGCGCGGCGAGCGCGCCGTGCTTGGGTGCCGCCGGGGGCAGCAGGTGCCATGCCGTCGCCGCCGCGAGCAGCCCGGCCGCAGCGAGCGCGAAGCCGGACGCCAACGCCAGCACGCGGCGCGAGGCGGAGAGCGAGGCCTCCAGCGGCACCATCACCAGCCAGATCGCCGCGGAGGAAGCGATGCCGCCGGTCAGACCGGCCACCGCCGTCACCAGGCCGGTGAGCGCGAGCGACGACAACAGGTGCGCCCACTCGTAGCGCCCGGTGTGCGACAGAAAATAGGCGATCAGCATCGGCGTCAGCAGCCAACCGAACACGCCGATCTCGAGTGCGCCCGGGGCTCCGCGCAAGACGAGATAGACCGGAAAGCTCGCAAGCGCGACCAGGCTGCCGATCAGGCGCGGCGCGATGAAGGCGCGGTGGCGCGCCGCCGTGAGCGCGTCATGGCGCGCTTCCGGATGCACCAAAGCATCGACGTAGTTCCACACTGGCGTGAGGAAACGCACGGATCCCTGTCCCACGTCTTGACGAGACGCGCCCCTGATGCGGCCGGATGCTAGTGAGCGCGGCTTAAGCGAAAGCTAAGGCGCCGCCCGCGCCGCCCGCGAGCGGCGACGGAACATCGAGGCCGCCCCGCCGTTTCGCCGGGCATGGTGAAATTTTTCTTTCCGCTTGGAAGCACTATGGGCATTAGCGCCACCGGTCTTACCGTTGCGCTAACCATGTCACAGAAGCGGCAGCGCTACGCGCAGCGTGCGCGTCGAGAGCACGCATAAAATTTTAGGCAAATGCGAGCCTGTCAAATTTGACGAAAAATCGCGGCGCATTCGCATCGACTTTGGTCAAAAACGTCGCTTCATCACCAACGACAGCTTCAAGGCTCTCTGCTAAATTTGGTTCAAAGGCGGCGAAAGGCTGCCGGGGATGTGGGTCATGTTCTTTCTGTTGCGCATGGCGTTTTGGCTTGGGGTCGTCTGCGTGCTGCTGCCGAGCGGCGGCGCGAAGACGAATCCCGATGCGCAGATCGACGCCGGCCAGGCCGTCACGCTGGCGGGCGCCGCCGTTTCCGACATGAGCGGCTTCTGCGAGCGCCAGCCCGTGGCCTGCAAGGCGGGCGGCAAGGTCGCGGTCGCGCTCGGCCACAAAGCGGAGGCCGGCGCCCGCAAGATTTTCGAATTCGTCACTGCCAAGCTGAGCGAGAAGGCCGAGCCGGCGAAAAGCGCGGCGCCAGCCGGCAAGGTGGTCACGGTCTCGACCGTCGACCACGGCACGCTCAAGGCATCCGACCTGGCGCCGGCCTGGCACGGGCGGGTTCCGCTGCCGCCGCGCCGCGCCGTGCCGCCCCCGGGCGTCAGGGATCAGGCATCAGGGATCAGGAATCGGCAGGATTCCTGATCTTTGATTCTGATACTGATTCCCCCTCCCTCTGCTTCCTGACACCTGATTCCTGATTCCTGACACTGCTG
>Ga0335085_10014928_pt1 | contig 11306 bp, 4 predicted proteins | sample Lox_Sample_45_FD_206712 | JGI IMG/M metagenome (GOLD analysis project Ga0335085, IMG submission 206712) | Soil microbial communities from Loxahatchee National Wildlife Refuge, Florida, United States - Lox_Sample_4.5 | ecosystem: Environmental > Terrestrial > Soil > Wetlands | place: USA: Florida... | reverse complement strand
TACTCATGTCTTGAACGGCACCTGAAACGGTACGTAGCACGAAACACTTTTGATTACTTCATTCATAGAAATCTTGGCGCATTTCTCCGGCGCGAGTTGGATTTCTATATCAAGAATGAGGTGATGCATCTTGATGATATAGACACTAGCAGCGCCGCGCGCGTCGAACAGTATCTCTCAAAGATCAGAGTAATTCGTCGTATAGCCGGCAAGTTGATTGTCTTTCTGTCCCAGCTCGAAGACTTCCAAAAGACACTTTGGTTAAAGAAGAAATTTGTTGTCGAAACGAGCTATTGCCTGACGCTTGATCGCATTCCAGAGAAGCACTGGATAACCGTTGCCGAGAATGAAAAGCAAAGGACGGCATGGGTCCAGCTTTTTTCAATCAACAAACTTGACGGCTACACGCAACCATTAACGCTCGAATTCCTTAAGAGGAATAAGAACCTCGTTGTCGATACGAGCTATTTCGAGCCTGCCGTGATTGAGGAGATCATGTCGGCGTGCGAAGACTTAGATGGCACGTCCATGGGCGTGATGATTCACTCCGACAACTTCCACGCATTGACCCTCGCGGCAAAGCGATTCAATGCAATACTCAAGTCAATCTACATAGATCCTCCATACAACACGGAAAGCAGCTCAATCCCATACAAGAACGACTACAAGCATTCCTCATTTGCAACGCTAATGAGAGACCGCGTCGCCGCTTGCCATCGTCTGTTGTGCATGGATGGAGCACTGTTCGTGAGTATCGACAAAACGGAGCGAACCGTCTTAGAGCATGCGCTGGACGATGTGTTTGGCGCAGACAACCATATCGAGGAACTGATTTGGACGCAGGCGACTGCGAACAGCCAGCTACCCAACTATTCGACGAACCACGAATACGTCGAGGTATATGCCCGCGACCGCGCCTCCATCGAAGCAGATTCGGCCATGTTCAGGGAACCGAAGCCTGGATTTTCTGAGGTAATGGAAGCAGTCGCTCGATTGAATCCAGGCTTTCCCCCCATTGCAGAAATCGAGGCTGTCGTAAGAAAGGTGTACGAAGACCATAAAGCGAAGTACCGTGAGGAAGTAGAGGCAAACGGCCAGGAATGGGACGCAGAAGCGAAGAGGCAGGACCCCTGGCGGGGAATCTATCCGTATAACCGCGCCGAGTACCGCGACAAGAATGGCGCCTATGTTCCCGAGGGGCGAGCGAAGGAGCTCAATGCCACGATTTGGATTTGGAGTGAGATTCCCACAAGCGCTCCTGCTTCGAAGCAGTCGCCTACGACGAAGGATCCGGACCACCCGAACTATAGGTACTACAAACCCATTCATCCTGTAACGGGTAAACCCTGTCCACATCCACAAAGCGGATGGAAGTTCCCCGCTCGACCGGATGAAAGCAATGCGGATCGACGCTCCTTTCAATCGCTCGAACAAGACAATCGCATTGCATGGGGAGAGGATGAGACCAAGGTACCAAGAACCAAAGGGTTCCTGCACGAAGTTGAATCGAACATCGGTACGAGTGTGTTCTACGAGTACAACGTTGGCGAAGCGGAATTGAACAATCTCTTTGGTGAGTCCGGATTGTTTCTTTCTCCCAAGAGTTCGAGATTCGTAAAGAAGTTCATTTTTCAATCAACGAAATCAGATAGCTGGTTTGCAGACTTTTTTGGCGGTAGTGGGAGTTCGGCACATGGTTTGGTCCAGGCGAATCGCGAAGATGGCGGCAAACGACGATTCCTTACTGTGGAAATGGAGCATTACTTCGATTCGCTGTTGAAACCGCGAGTGTTAAAGGCCATTTACGCCAGCGAATGGAAGTCCGGTTTGCCTCGGTCGCTGGATGGTGTGAGTGGGTTGGTCAAGGTTGTCCGCCTTGAGTCTTACGAGGATGTGCTTAACAACCTAGAGCTTTGCCGGAACGACACCCAAGCTAGCTTGCTGGACACTCCTGAAGCCAAGGCAGCGGACGGCCTGAGGGAGCAGTACATGCTTCGGTACATGCTTGACGTGGAGACGCGCGGCAGCCAGTCGCTGCTGAATGTGCAGGCGTTTGCGGACCCGACCGCCTACAAACTGAAGGTGAAGCGGCCGGGGTCGGATGAGAGCCGGGAGGTGAATGTCGATCTGATCGAGACGTTCAACTGGTTGATCGGCCTCACGGTGAAGCACATCGCGGCGCCCAGAACATTTGCGGCGGCGTTTGAGCGGGATGGCGAGGGGCGGCTCAAGGTGAAGGATCGGATCAAGCAGGATGAGAAGGGGCCGTTCTGGTTCCGCACGGTGACGGGAACGACGCCGGAGGGGCGGAAAACGCTGGTGATTTGGAGGAAGCTCACCGGGAAGCCGGGGGAGGACAACCTGGTGCTGGATGAATGGTTCAAGCGCCAGGATTACTCGCCCAAGGACACTGAGTTCGATCTCATCTATGTGAATGGAGGCAACAATCTCGAGAATCTGAAGACGCTGGACGATACGTGGAAGGTGCGGCTGATTGAAGAGGATTTCCACCGCCTGATGTTCGAGACGGGCGCGGCCTGATGGCGAAGAAGAAAGGCGCGGGGAAGAAGGCTGCGCCGATCCCGTTCGCCTACAAGCTGGTGCTGAACCAGTGGCTGCTCTCGCTCTTCAATGTGAAGCGCTTCGAGGAGTTGGCGGAGCCGCTGCTCAATGAAGGTTTGGAGGGGCTGGACGAAAACAACATCCATCGCTTCCACCATGCGCTGACGGCGCAGCTCTTCAATCTGACGCAGTTGCCAACGGAACTGCTCCTCGAGTACGACCAGAACATCGTCAAGCACACGCAGCGTTTGAACGAGCGGCGGATCACGCGCGGGGAGGAGCCGATCGTCTGGAAGTACTTCCAGTACCTCGCGTTGCTTTTTACCGAGATTTATCTCGATCGCTATTTCCGCGATCCGAAGGCGATGCTCGCCGCGGTGAACGAGCAGGTCGCCAGGTACAACGAGGGCAAGGCGGAGGACGACCAGGTCACGCCGCTCGATGCGGAAAGCGAGGCGTGGCCGCAGCTCAATAAGCTCGCCTACTGGATGGCCACCGGCGCTGGCAAAACGCTGGTGATGCACGTCAACATCCTGCAACTCCAGCATTACCTGGAGAAGCACGGCCGGCGGTGGGAGCTGAATCGCATCATTCTCCTCACGCCGAACGAAGGGCTATCGCAGCAGCACCTGCGCGAATTCGAGGCCGCGGGCATCGAGGCGGAGATTTTCAACAAGGACGCGCGCGGGCTTTTCGCGGGACACGCGGTCGAGATCCTGGAAGTCACGCGCCTGCGCGAGGACATGGGCGAGAAGACGGTCGCGGTGGACGCGTTCGAGGGGAATAACCTCGTGCTCGTGGACGAAGGCCACCGCGGCGCCTCGGGCGGCGGCGAAGGCGCGTGGATGACGTACCGCGACAAGCTGTGCGAGGGCGGCTTCTCGTTCGAATACTCCGCCACGTTCGGGCAGGCGGTGAAGGCGAGCGAGAAGCTCGCGGACCGGTATGCGAAGAACATCCTGGTCGACTACTCCTACCGTTATTTCTACGGCGACGGGTTTGGCAAGGATTACCAGATCCTGAATCTCGATTCGGACACGCATCGCGATCACCTCGACCTCTATCTCACCGCGTGCCTGCTCTCGTTCTTCCAGCAGCAGCGGCTCCATCGGGAGCGCGAGAAGGAGTTCTTGCCGTTCCAGATCGAGAAGCCCTTGTGGATCTTCGTCGGTGGCAGCGTGACGGCGACGCTGGCGAAGCAGGATGCGTCCGACATCGTTGAGATCCTTCAGTTCCTCGCGCGCTACGTGCAGGAGCGTGCGGAAAGCGTGAAGCGCATCGAGCGAGTGCTCGGCGAAGGCCTGATGACCGCCACAGGGCAGAATCTGTTCGCCGGTCGCTTCGCGTATCTCAACACCTGCGGCCTCACGCCGGGGCAGGTCTTCGACGAGACGGTGAGAACGCTCTTCAACGCGCCGGGCGGCGGGCGACTGTACGTCGAGAACCTGAAGGGCACGACCGGCGAAATCGCGCTCCGCCTCGGCGCGGAAAACGAGCCTTTCGGCGTGATCAACGTCGGCGATGACGCGAAGCTCGTCAAGCTGTGCGGCGAGGCCGGTCTCGACATCGGGGAGCGGCAGTTCGGGTCGTCTCTTTTCCAGGCCATCAACCAGGCGCATTCGACGATCAACGTTCTCATCGGATCGAAAAAGTTCACCGAGGGCTGGTCGAGCTGGCGCGTTTCCACCATGGGCCTCATGAACGTCGGCAAGGGAGAGGGGGCGCAGATCATCCAGCTCTTCGGGCGCGGCGTGCGCCTCAAAGGGTACGACATGAGCCTCAAGCGCAGCGGCCGCGTGCAGCTTCCCGAGGGCGTGGAGCGGCCGAAGCACATCGGCGTGCTTGAGACGCTCGGCATTTTCGGCGTGCATGCCGATTACATGGCGCAGTTTCGCGATTTCCTGGAGGAGGAAGGCCTGCCGCCGAACGACGATCGGGTGGAGTTCCTCCTGCCCGCCATACGGGATCTCGGGAAGCAAAAGCTCAAGACCATCCGGCTGCAAAAAACGATTAGCGGCGTGCCAACGGATTTCGCCACCGCGTTTCGCAAGCTTGGGCCCATTCCCACGATCCTGCCGCCCGACCCCGGGAAGAACGAGAGCGATGCGTACCTGCAGAAAAACCAGGTGATCCTCAACTGGTACCCGAAGATCCAGGCCATGAGCGCTGGCGGCCCGGCGGCGATCGACGGACAGCAGAATTCAACGCTGCTTTCGCCGCGGCACATCGCGTTCCTCGACCTGGACCGGCTCTACTTCGAGCTGGAGCGCTTCAAGGCCGAGCGCGGCTGGTACAACCTGAACATCACGCGAGAGGGTATCGTCGCGCTCCTCGCCGACACGACCTGGTACCGGCTGCTGATTCCCGAACAGGAGCTCGCATTCGACTCGTTCGAGCGCGTGCGGCAATGGGAGGAGATCGCGCTCGCGCTCCTTAAGAAGTACACGGAGCGCTACTACACCTTCCGCAAGCGCGAATGGGAGCTGCCGCATCTCGAGTACCAGGACCTGGAGATCACGGACCCCAACATGCTCGGCGTCGGCGAAACGCCCGCCGAGCCGTATTACCGGATCCTCCTCGACAAGTCGCAGGAGGAGATCCGCCAGAAGCTTGAGGAGCTGAAAGCCGCCATCGAGGAGGGCAAGCTCAAGGACGTCAACTTCGGCGGTCTTAAGACGATCTGGTTCGCGCAGCACCTCTACCGGCCGCTTCTCTACCTCGACAGCAACGTGGTCGAGATCACGCCCGCGCCCCTGAACGTCGGCGAGCGTCGCTTCGTAGAGGACCTGAAAGCGTTCTACGAAAGCGAAAATGCGTTCTTCGCCGACAAGGAACTCTATCTACTGAGGAACCTAAGCCGGGGACGCGGCGTCGGCTTCTTCGAGGCCGGCAACTTCCACCCGGACTTCATCCTGTGGCTCATTGCCGACGGCCGGCAGCACGTCGTGTTCGTGGATCCGAAGGGCATTCGAAACCTCGGGCCGAGCGACCCGAAGATCGGTTTCTATCAGACGATCAAGGAGATCGAGAAACGGCTGAAGGACGCGACGGTGAGGCTCGAGTCGTTCATTGTCTCCAATACGCCGTCACACACGATGCAGATGCACTGGGGAATCGACAAGACAGAAATGGTAAAGCGGCACATTCTGTTTCAAGGCGAAGACAAGGAAACCTACGTTCGCAAGCTGCTGGAGACGGCAATCGCGGCATAGAGACCATCGCGTGGGGGAAAAATGAACCTTCCAGAACCGGTTCCCATGAACTACTCGACGCTCCTCTCGGATATCGAGAAGGGGCTCGTGAAGATTCCGCAATTTCAGCGCGAGTTCGTCTGGAGCCGGGACAAGGTCGCGGGTCTCCTGGACAGCATCGTCAAGGGCTACCCGATCGGGACGTTCATCCTGTGGAAGACCAAGGAGGAGCTCCGGTCGATCAGAAACTTGGGAAACGCCAAGCTGCAGGCGACGCCCAAAGGCGACTTCATCAACTACGTCCTCGACGGCCAGCAACGCCTCACCAGCCTGTTTGCCAGCTTGAAAGGGCTGAAGATAGAGCGCGACGGCCACGTCGAAGACTACGCCGAGATGTTCGTGGACCTCGCTGCGGGCGAGAACGAGCAGATCGTGATCGTCGACGCGGGCGAGCGCCCGAAGGGCACCTACATCAGACTCACCGACCTTATCGACGGCGGAGCCAAGCTCTACAGGAACTTCGAAGAAAAATACCACGGACGCCTGGACGAGCTGCGCGACAGGATCCGAGCGTACACCTTTTCGGCCGTGCTGGTGCGGGAAGCGCCGATTGAAATAGCGACCGAAATCTTCACCCGCCTCAACGTGGGCGGGAAGCCGCTTTCGGTGTTCGAGATCATGGTGGCGAAGACCTTCGACGCGGAGAAAGACTTCGACCTCGCGGAGCGGTACAAGAAACTCATCGACGAGCTGGCCGAGGTCGAGTACGAGACGATCTCCGCCGAGACGGTGCTTCAGACGGTGTCGTGCATCCTGGTCGGCGAGTGCCAGAAGAAGCACATCCTCGGCCTGAAGAAGGCGGATGTGGTTGCGAAATGGGACGACGTCGTAGAGGCCATCCGCAGCGCGGTCGATTACTTCCGCACCAGCCTGCACGTGCCGGTGTCGAAGCTACTCCCCTACAACGCGCTGCTGGCGCCGTTCGCCTATTTCTTCTTCCATTTTGACAAGAAGCCGGTTGGCAAGCGGCAGCATTACCTGCAGGACTTCTTCTGGCGCGTCGCCCTGGGGGCGAGGTATTCCTTCGCCCTGGAAAGCAAGCTCGCGCAGGACATCAAGCGCATGGATCGCATCGTTAAAGAGAAACTGCCGGACTACGACTACGCGATCGACGTCAGCCCTCAATTCATTCTGGAGAACGGTTACTTCACGACCTCGCGCAGTTACGTCAAGGCGATCCTTTGCCTGTATGCGAGCCGTCGGCCGAGATCCTTCAGCAACGATGCGGGCGTGACTCTCAACAACGACTGGCTCAAGCAGGGAAACAGCAAGAACTACCACCATTTCTTTCCCAAGGCGTACATGGAAAAGAACCACCCCGACACGTCATGGGATCTGGTGAACAATGTCGTCAACATCACAATCGTCGACGACTATCTCAACAAGCGGGAGATCCGGGCGCAACCGCCGTCCAAGTACATGAAGAAGTTCGCTGGAGCAAACGCGAAGCTCGAAGAAACGATGCGCACGCATCTCATCAAGCTGAAGAAGTACGGCATCTGGGAGAATGATTTTCAGCTCTTTATCAAGAAACGAGCCGGGTGGATAAGCAGGGAGCTCCAGAAGCGCATCATTTCGCGGCCGGAAGACGGAAAACAGTCGCTCAATTTCGAGGACCTGGACCCGGCGGAGGTGGAAACGGCAGTTTCCGCCTAGGGCCCCTCACCAAACAAACTGATTTCCAGATCTCCCGTGTGTTCTTCTCGACTGTCGCCCCGGCATTCGCGCGCGGCCTGCTTGGCTTCCACTTCCACGAAAGCGTGGTATGAGCCGCTGGTGGATCGGAAAACGAGGTAGTTGCGCCCGTCCTTGCCGACAAATGACTTCAGGTCCAGATTGAATCCTCGCCGCTTGGGTTTCGTCGCCGTCGGTTCCTCCCTGTACGTCCAAGAATACTAATGCCGTATGGCCAAGCTGATTCCCGCATTGTCAAGCGTCACTTCGAAGATGACTCCCGGCGAGCGACGTTTCGCGCATCGTCTGGAGTCTCATCTGGAAGAGGATTACCTCTGCTGGTACGACGTGCCGGTGGGGCCGCGGCACATGCATCCGGACTTCCTGGTGCTGCATCCCCGGCGCGGGCTCCTGGTGATCGAGGTGAAGGACTGGAAGCTCGACACCATCCGGTCGGCCGACAAGCTAAGCGTTGCGCTGCTTGTGGACGGGCGGGAGAAGCGCGAGGCGAATCCGCTCGAGCAGGCGCGGCAGTACGCGTTCGGGGTGTGCCGGCTCTTCGAGTCTGACCCTGCGCTGATAGGGGAACCGGGGTCGGCATACCAGGGCAGGCTCGTCTTTCCTTGGGGCTACGGCGTAGTGCTCGCCAATATCTCGCGCAAGGCGTTCGAGGACACGGATCTCGCCGATGTGCTTTCCGCCGAAAAGGTGATCTGCCAGGACGAGATGGTGGAGACGGTGGAGCCCGAGGCGTTCCAGAGGCGGCTGTGGGGGATGTTTGGCGTAACGTTCCGCTGTCTCCTTGCGTTGCCGCAGATCGACCGTGTTCGGTGGCATCTCTTCCCGGAAATCCGCGTGCAGCAGGGGACTTTCGACCTGCCGCCGCCTGAGGAGCGAGCTGCCGGCGTCGTACCGGACATCGTGCGGGTGATGGATCTTCAGCAGGAGCAGCTCGCGCGCAGCATGGGCGAGGGCCACCGCGTGATTCACGGTGTGGCCGGGTCGGGCAAAACGATGATTCTCGGATACCGCGCGCAGCATCTGGCGCAGGCGCTCGCCAAGCCGATTCTCGTGCTCTGCTACAACGCAGCCCTCGCAGCGCGGCTTCAGCACATGATGGAGGAGCGCGGCTTGGGGGAGAAGGTGAGCGCGCGGAGCTTCCATGGCTGGTGTCACGATCAGCTTCGCCTCTATCACGTGCCGAGGCCGCAGGCGGAGGGGCAGGGTTACTTCGAGCGCCTGGTCGAGGCGGTCATCCGTGGTGTCGACCGAGGCCAGATTCCCCGGGCCCAGTACGGGGCAGTGCTGATCGACGAAGGTCACGACTTCGAGGCCGAATGGCTGAAGCTCGTAGCGCAGATGGTCGATCCGGAAACCAACTCGCTCCTCGTGCTATACGACGACGCGCAGAGCATCAATCTCTCCAAGTCCCGCTTGCGCTTCAGCTTCGCGGAGGTGGGCATTCAGGCCCGCGGCCGCACGACGGTGCTCAAGTTGAATTACCGCAATACGGCAGAGGTGATGGCGCTCGCCTGCCGCTTCGCGCGTGAAGTGCTGTCGCCGAAAGACGCAGACGAGGACGGCATTCCGCTCCTGTCGCCGCAGAGTGCGGGACGGCACGGCGAGCTTCCAACGCTCAAGCGCCTTGCGAACGCGCAAGGCGAGCTCGATTTCATCGTCGAGCAGGCGCGGACGCTCCGTGAGCGCGGGGCCGCGTGGAAGGACATGGCCGTGCTCTTTCGCGTGAACCGCGACGGCGAGCGCATCGCCGCGCACCTCACCAAGGCGGGAATTCCGGTGAACCTGTTCGGCAAGAGCCCGGAACGCCGCAAGTTTCGTCCGGCCGAAGACAGCGTCAAGTTGATGACCTTCCATAGCAGCAAGGGACTCGAGTTTCCGGTCGTGTTCATCCCGTTTCTCGAAGCGCTGCCGTACATGAAGGACGACGTCGCGGGGGAGGCGAAGCTGCTCTATGTCGCCATGACGAGAGCGATGGAGCGGCTCTTTCTCACCCATCACGGGGATTCGCGGTTCGTATCCGAAGTCGGGGAGGCGCTTGCGCAGAGTGCTGTGGGTGGTGCGTGAGGTGGGGTGAACAAACCGGCGAGCAAAGCAGTGCAGTGCTTGACGGACTGTACGACCGGCAGGTCGACAAGCGCGCTATTCGCGGAGCTCGAGTCGCTCGTCGACGCGAAACCAGGTGAATGTCTAGCTCTGGATCAACCGTGGTATGTTCCTTGCATGACGTTTTCCTATCCCGTGAGGCCGACACATGTGGCTCTCGGGGGTTCAACCCCATGAACGTCCCTTCCTCCCCCACCCCAAACACGGTCTACGAGCTCAGCGACGCCGGCCGGCAACAGTTGAAGGGCGGGACGACGTCGCTGTTTGCCGACGCGCTGCGTTTCCTGATCCTCGCCGACGGGAAGCTGAGTCTCGGGCAGATCGCGAAGCAGCTCGCGGATGTGCCGGAGGCGATTCTCGGCAGGACGGTTGTCGATCTGCAGCAGAAGGGTTTCATCCAGCCGGTGGTGTCCGCCGCGCCCGAGGCCAGCGTCGATCTGAGCTCGCTCGATTTTTCTTCCTATGTCCCGCCCGATCCCGCGACCGCGAAGGCGCAGGGGGAGAAGGATCTGGCCGCGAGGCAGCAGGAGGCGCAGACCACGATGGCGCTCATGAAGGAGCAGGGTTACGCGGTGCGCATCGCACGCCAGGCGCGCTCGGCCGCGAAGCCCTCGTCCGGGGGCGCGTACTCGGTGCTGGTCGTCGAGGACGAGCCGGCGCTGTCGTCGACGGTGCGGAGGTTTCTCGAGCTGGAGCGCTTCGCCCCGCGCGTCGCGGCCAACCGCGACGAGGTGGTGGCGGAATTGCGCAAGCCCCCGCTTCCGGACCTGATCCTGCTCGACGGGATGCTCCCGGGCACGAGCGGCTTCGAGATTCTCCAGCGCCTGCGCGGCCACCCGGCGCTGAAAGCGATTCCCGTAATCATGGTCACGGCGATGTCGGCGCGGGAAGACGTGATGCGCGCGCTCGCCGCCGACGCGAACGGCTACATCACCAAGCCGTTCAAGCTCGACGTCCTGAAGAAGAGCATCAGGGCCGTGCTCGGCATCGGCTAGCGCAGCATCCCCAGCTTCTCGAAGCGCAGATGCAGCTCGCGGCAAGCCCAGGCGTCGGTGGCCGCATAGGCGATCTGCGCGGGCGACAGTTCCCGCGCTGCCCAGTTGGAGGTCTTGGTGCCTTTGGGGATGCGGAAGCCGAGGAGTATTCCGGCAAGGTTGCGGACGCCGGTCTGGCCGAGCCCTGCGCGGCGCGCGACGGTGCCGAGGTCGAGCATGTTGTTCTCCTCGAAGGGGAAGACTTGTTTGAGGGCGCGCAGGTCGTCTTTGAGGGAGATGCCGGCCTTGATGACGCGCGGATCGGCGAGGAGGCTGGCGAGGAGCGGGTGGGTTTCTGTGCGGCGCAGCTGGAAGAGGTAGACGGCGCGCGCGGTGGCGACCTGGACGAGGCACGGCAGGTGGTGCTCGCCTTTCCGGAAGGCGGGCCGGGTCTCGGTGTCGAGGCCGACGAGGGTCTCCGCTTGCAGGTCGGAGCGCGCTTCTTCGAGCTCCTGCGGCGTGGCGACGACGACGATCCTGCCTTCGTAGCGGCGGATGGGCAGGTTGACGAGGTCTTCGCGCGAGATGGTGCGGGGGAGGCTGGCGGAGGTGGGGGCGTCCATGCTGGTGCAGCTTAACGCATAAGGCGTAACGGTCCGCCCTATATACTGGTCTCCGCAGTCCCCGGCCAAAAAGGAATCCGCATGCCCCGCACCGTCCT
>Ga0335085_10014927_pt1 | contig 11307 bp, 9 predicted proteins | sample Lox_Sample_45_FD_206712 | JGI IMG/M metagenome (GOLD analysis project Ga0335085, IMG submission 206712) | Soil microbial communities from Loxahatchee National Wildlife Refuge, Florida, United States - Lox_Sample_4.5 | ecosystem: Environmental > Terrestrial > Soil > Wetlands | place: USA: Florida... | reverse complement strand
GCCCGGCCATGACGGAGTCGGACCCGTGCGACTGGAACCAGTTCGTCATACCGTGCCACATGTTCCAGGTCTCATGACTGAACGTCGAGATGTGGCTGACCATCTGGTTCTGGTGCACTTGGCTGCGACGCGCCAGGAACGTCGTCATGCTGGCAATACCGAAGCTGCCGCCGATATTGCGCATCAGGTTGTAGATGCTGGTCGCATTGCCCATCGTCTCTTTCGAGATGCCCGACATGCTGACGGTCATCAGCGGAATGAACAGGAACGCCATCGCCGAGCCCTGAATCACCTGCGGCCAGAAGATGTTCCAGTAGCCAGCGTTGAGGTTCAAGTGCGAGAGCTCGAACATCGTCCAGCTCCCGACGATGACGCCGACGAAGATCAACTTGCGTGAATCGTAGCGGTTGGTAAGCTGACCGACCAGTGGCATCGTGAGCAGCGAGCCTATGCCGCGCGGCGATAGCGCCAGTCCCGACTGCAGCGCGGGATAGCCAAGCAACGTCTGCAAGAAGATGGGCAGCAGCATCAGGCTTCCGTAGAGCACGAAGCCCAGCATGGTCATGATCAAGACGCCAGCGCTGAAGGTCCGGTCTTTGAGCACGCGCAGGTCTACGATGGGGTCCTTCGCGGTCAGCTCGCGGATGACCATGGCGACCAGTCCGAAGACGCAGAGGAATGCCATGACCCGAATCTGCGTACTGCCAAACCAGTCCTTCTGCTGGCCACGATCGAGCACAACCTGCAACATGCCGAATCCTAGCGCCAGAAAGCCAATGCCCCACAGATCGACGCTTCCCCGGCCCTGCTTGCGAAGGTAGTGCGGATCGTGCACGAAGGCGTTGATCATCAGCAGCGAGAACAGGCCGACGGGAAGATTCAGGTAGAAGATCCAGCGCCACGTGAAGTTGTCGGTGATGTAGCCGCCGAGCGTCGGTCCTAGGATAGGCGCAAGGATGATGCCCAAGCCAAAGGCCGCCATCGCAGTGCCGTGCTTTTTGGGTGGGAAGGTCTCCAGCAGCACAGCCTGCGACATCGGCTGCAGACCTCCGCCGGTGAGCCCTTGCAGCACCCGGAAGAGAATCAGGGCGCTCAACGAAGTTGCCATTCCGCACAGCAGCGAGGTCAGCGTAAAGCCACCGACGCAGATCATGAGCATGCGGCGCCGGCCGAAGCGATTGGCCAGCCAGCCGGCCATGGGGAGGATGATGGCGTTCGAAACCAGATACGACGTGACCACCCAAGTGCCTTCCTCGACAGTTGCGCCCAGGTTGCCGGCCATGTGGGGGACCGAGACGTTGACCACCGTGGTGTCGAGGATCTCCATGAACGTGGCCAGCATGACGGCTGCGGTGATGATCCACGGATTGACGGGCTTGGAGGGGGTTGCGGACATCTTCGCCGCGAGTATAGAGAGTTGCGGCTTTCAAGTCCGTGACGGAGCGCACAAATGTCTACTTTTGAGCGGAATGGCCGCTGCCAGCCAGCCTGTGACTCGAATCACAAGCCCAGGTGACCACGTTTGCTACAGTAATGTTTCTATGTCCGCTCCCGATTCGCTGTTCGTTCGCGCCTGCCGGCGCCAGACCGTCGAGGCCACTCCCGTGTGGTTTATGCGCCAGGCCGGCCGCTATATGAAGGAATACCGCGACGTGCGCAAGCACTACTCGCTGGTGGAAATCTGCAAGAAGCCCGAAGTCGCCGCCGACGTGACGATCACCGCGGCGGAATACCTGGGTGTCGACGCCGCCATCATTTTTGCCGACCTGCTGCTGCCACTCGAAGTGATGGGCCTCCCGTTTCGCTTTGCAGCGGGCGAAGGACCGGTCATCGAGAAACCGGTTCGCACTGCCCATGACGTCCATGCCCTGCGTAGCGACCGCGCTGCTGAGTTGGGTTACGTGGCCCAAGCGGTCTCGCTGGTGGCGAAGCACTTTGGAAGCAAGCTGCCGGTCATCGGCTTCTGTGGGGCGCCGTTCACTCTGGCCAGCTACATGGTTGAGGGTGGCGGGTCGCGACATTACATCGAAGTTAAGAAGTTGATGTACAACTCGCCCGAGGTGTGGGAGGAACTGGTCGATAAGCTCGTCGATGTGCTTGCCCAGTACACGGCTGCGCAGGTTCGCGCCGGCGCAGACGTTGTGCAGATTTTTGATAGCTGGGTTGGATGCCTGAGCGTGGAGGACTATCGCCGTTATGCGCTGCTGCCCGCGACGCAACTGATCAAGCGTCTGCAAAAAGAGACCGTTGTACCGATCATCTATTTCGGGACCGACAGCGCCACGCTCCTGCCTTCCATGGCAGAGACGGGCGCCGAGGTCATCGGCCTCGACTGGCGCATTCCACTGGATGAAGGATGGCGGACGGTTGGCTACCACCATGCCGTGCAGGGAAATCTAGATCCGGTAATGCTGTTTTCGTCATGGCGGGAGCTTAAGAGCCGCGCCGAGCATATTCTGCGTCTGGCGGATGGGCGACCGGGACACATCTTCAATCTTGGACACGGCATCTTGCCGCACACCCCCGTAGACAACGTAAAGAACCTCGCGCAATTCGTGCACGAGTTCTCTTCTTCTGCCGTATCTGGGTCTGCGCGATGAAGCAGGCAGTGTTACTGATCGCGCATGGCAGCCCTGAGCGCGTAGAAGATATTCCCGCGTTTTTGCAGAACATTTCGCGTGGCCGGCCGATGGCTGAAGAAGTCATCCGCGAGGTGCAGCATCGGTATTCCCTGATTGGCAGCTCCCCCCTGACGCGACTTACGCAGGCGCAGGCCGCCGGTGTTGCTCGCGAGCTGGCAATCCCCGTCTATGTCGGCATGAGGAACTGGCACCCATACATCGCCGATACCTTACAGCATATGGCATCTGACAATGTGGGGTATGCGGTTGCGATTTGTCTGGCCCCCCACAACTCGCGTACCAGCGTTGGGCTGTATAAGCAGGTCTTGTTTGGGCAGCAGGCTCCGTTCGGCATCGACTTTGTCGAAGAGTGGCACGATCATCCCAGTCTGATTGCCGCGTTCGCCGCAAAACTTCGACAGGGCTGGACGGCTGCCAATGCGAAGCAAGGGGCGAGCGTTCCCGTCCTGTTTACTGCGCACAGCGTCCCCAAGCGTACGATTACGGAAGGCGATCCCTACGAGACGCAAACCCGGGAGACAGCTTCTCTAGTTGCCGCTCAGGTGCCGGAGATCGGTGACTGGCATTTCGCTTTCCAGAGTCAGGGTATGTCTGGCGGTGAATGGCTTGGTCCTACAGTGGAGGAGACGATCCTCGCGTTGCGCAACGCAGGTCATAGCTCGGTATTCGTGCAGCCCATCGGTTTTGTCTGTGACCACGTGGAGATTCTTTACGATGTGGACATGATGTTTCGCGACTTCGCGGCCCAGCAGGGCATGAAGCTGTATCGCGCTGAATCACTGAACGATTCGCCTGCCTTCATATCCGCTGTTGCTGATTTGGCTCGCTCGCGACTCTCCACAACAACGCTCAATACTGCTGCATCCGTCGAACGAGATGCGGCGAACGATTGATGTATGAAGCGTATTGCCATCATAGGCGGCGGTGTGTCCGGACTGAGTGCCGCGCTTGAGCTTCAGAAGGCTCAGGTTGCAGGAGCACCGCTCGAGTATGCGCTCTTTGAAAGCAGCCCGCGCCTCGGCGGCTCACTGCTCACAGAGCGGGTAGAAGGTTGTGTGGTTGAAGGTGGGCCAGACTCTTTCCTCACCGAAAAGCCATGGGCAGCCATGCTCTGCAACGAACTAGGAATTGGCGACCAGATCATCGGGTCGAACGACGCTGAACGCAAGACCTACATTGTGGTACATGGCAAGCTCGTGCCTATGCCCGACGGGCTGATGTTCATGGTGCCCACCAAGCTGGTACCCACCGCTCTTTCATCCCTGTTTTCGTGGGGAACCAAGGTTCGCATGGCGCGCGAGTTGCTCCATCCGCCACGGCCCATGGAGGGAGACGAAACCGTGGGCGAACTGGTTGAGCGGCACTTTGGCCCAGAGGTTGTCGACAGGCTGGCCGATCCATTGCTCTCCGGCGTCTACGGCGGCGATGCCAACAAACTCAGCGCGCGCGCGGTTTTGCCTCGCTTCGTTGACATGGAAGAGAAATATGGCAGCCTTACACGCGCCATGCTCGCAGCTCACAAGAAAATGGCTGCTGCCGCGAAGACCCAACCAGCGCGTCCCCTCTTCAGCTCACTCAAGAACGGCATGCAGGAGTTGGTGGACGCCTTGACCGCGCGGCTGGATTCCAAGGCGGTGCGGCTCCGAACGTGTGTACGGGGAATTTACCCCGCGAATGGCGGTTGGCGCGTTGCAATCGAAATGGCGGAGTCTGAATACTACGACGCTGTGGTACTTGCCACGCCTGCCGATGTCGCCGGTGCCCTGTTGGAGCCCGTGGATGCGCCCCTGGCGGCCGATTTGATGGCCATTCCCTACAGTTCTTCGGTAACCCTGACGCTGGGGTACTACGCCGAGCAGCTCGCGCATCTACCGCCGGGATTCGGCTTCCTGGTGCCGCGCAGCGAGGGCACGCGGATGCTGGCCTGCACCTTTGTACATAACAAATTTCCTCATCGCGCCCCGGAAAAAAGGGGCCTGCTGCGCTGCTTCCTCGGTGGTGCCCGGGACGAGGCGGTATTGTCGTTGACTGACGACGAGCTGCTGGCGACGGTTCGCAACGAACTGGACAGAATCCTGCGTCTTCGCGAGCGGCCAATTTTCAGCCGCATTTATCGCTGGCGTGGCGCTATGGCGCAGTATGAATCCGGACACATCGCGCGAGTCGCTCGCATCGAGCAGCGGGTTGCTGATATTCCAGCCCTCGCCATTGCCGGCAACGCTTACCACGGCATCGGAGTCCCCGATTGCATTCGCAGCGGCCAGACTGCGGCAACGGCGATTCTAGGCGCGAGTGTAGCAGTATCCGCCCACAAGAGCTGACCGTTGAGGATCACGGGCCAGGCATCAGTGCGCTACGTCACTGAAATCCGTTCTGTAGCGCGGTACGTTCTAAGTAAGGATCTGGACAGCAACAGACCCATGGGAGGTTTACCATGTGGATTGCTGGACTTGTGCTTTACTGTGCCGGCTGTATAGCGTTTCTGTTGGGCGTCAGCATTTATAACGAATTGCAGCACCGTCACAGGCCGCATCACCATTGAAGATGGAAGGTATAACGCCTTCCTGCCAAGCCGTCCCGGCGTGCTGTTAGCATGTCTTTTCGCCCAGGCTGTATCCCGCTTTGGCGCGACCACTCTTACAGGAGCATGTTGCAATGCCCGACGTACGTCGCGGACTCATCATCGTGAACACTGGTCCCGGAAAGGGCAAGACCACGGCGGCCATGGGCACCGCCCTGCGCGCTGTTGGCAACGGCATGAAGGTCCTCATGCTGCAGTTCCTGAAGGGCTCATGGCACTATGGTGAACTCGACGCGGTAAAGGCGTTCGGCGACAACTTTGTCATGAAGCAGATGGGCCGCGGCTTTGTGAAAGTCGGCGGAGCCGAGACAGATCCCGAAGATGTACGCCTGGTTGAAGAAGCGTGGGCGGAAGCGGAACAAGCAATCCTGTCAGGCCAATGGGACCTCGTCATCCTCGACGAAATTAACTACGCGATCGGCTACAAAATGCTCGACCCCGAGAAGGTCGTAGCAACCTTAAAGAAGAAGCCGGAGATGGTGCACGTCATCCTGACCGGCCGCAACGCTCACCCCGGCATTGTTGAGATTGCCGATACGGTAACTGAGATGAAAGAGGTCAAGCACGCCTATACGAAAGGCATCGAGGCGCAGCGGGGAATCGAGTACTAGGTCCGTTACCAGCCGGGCTTACTCGCCAGAGTGCCGGTAATGGATTACGCGTGAGAAGGAACGTTGCGCGTAATCGATCGCGTACACGTCAAGGAAGTAGGGCCTTGTATCGTTCGCATAAAGCGAACGATGGTCTGCGTAGTTCACTTCCCACCCAACCGGGTTGCGCTCTGCAGTAACGTTGTCCGCTGAGTACGACCATGCCTCCTCGACCGACTCGACTTTAACGCGATACAAAGTTGCCTTGCCATGCAAGCCGCGTCCGCTCGCCCCTAGAACCTGCCCCCATGCCAAGACCCATATCTCGGGAGGACCGTAGAACTGTCCAACCATCTGAAAGTTTGGAATATAGCCGTCGAACTCGCCGCCCCCAATTGCGGTCCGGCGAAGCACTCCAGAGCTGTTGTCTCGCATGTAGCTCTCAATCACAGCCATCGAGCCTTGCGAACTCATGAAACCGAGATCCAGAACATAGGCAACCACGAACTGCGAAGTACCCCTGCTGCCGCCCCAGCTATTGTCGAAGACGTACGGGGGTTGATCGCAACCACATCCAAGCTGGGTATTGGGGAAAGGCGAGCAAAGGATGGCCTGCAGCTGCCGGCGAAGCTCTTCCTGCGAAATGGCTGGCATTGCCCGTAGTTGGTCGACGATGAAACCTGTGACCTGCTTTTGCATTTGCAACGCCTCGAGACGGCGCTTTTCAACGGTTGTTCCAGGGGGAGATTCGCTCAGCAGGATAGAGAGCCGTTTTACTTCATTGGCGAGCGACGTTGTATCCAGAAGCTTGGTGCCGTCGGAGGCCCGTGACGACCCAACAAGAAACATCAGGGCCAGCACCGACGGCAGCTTGAGCAAGCCTCTCATAACATCCTGGCCTTACTCCGGATCGTAATACTCTACCGGGACCGGATTCTCGAACAGCGAATAATCGCGTGTCACCACCGTAATGCCACTCTCCGTCACGTGGTACTTCTGGCGGTCGGCTTCGGTATCAAAACCGATGACGGTGCCCTCCGGCACTCGCACATCGCGATCAATGATGGCTCGCTGTATCTTGCAGTGGCGCCCGATGTCGACATGCGAAAACAGAATGCTGGAATCGACCTCGCTAAACGAATTAACCCGCACGTCTGGCGACATGACACTGCGGCACACGGATCCGCCAGAGATGATGCATCCCATAGAGACAATGGAATCGTGCGCCTCACCTTTGCGACCGGGATCATTGAAGACAAACTTGGCCGGCGGATACTGCCGCTGGTGTGTGCGAATGGGCCAGGCCTCATCGTACAAATTGAAAACCGGTGCAACCGAGATCAGGTCCAGGTTGGCTTCGTAGTAGGCTTCCAGCGTTCCCACATCGCGCCAGTACAACGCTTCTTTCTTGTTCTCGTCGATAAAGTTGTAGGAGTAAACCTTGTACTCATCCACCATGCGCGGCAGAATGTTGTGCCCGAAGTCGTGTTTTGAGGCGCTGTCCTCGGCATCCTTCAGCAGGACGGGGATCAAAACATCAGTGTTGAACAGATAAATCCCCATCGAGGCTGAAACCATCTGCGGGTTGTACGGGGAGCGCAGGTCGGTCTCTAGCGGCTTCTCCTGAAAGCCGACGACCCGGCCGGTGTTATCGATCTCCACTACGCCAAAATGTCGGGTTTCCGAAGGATCAATCAGGATCGTCGCGATGGTCACATCGGCGCCGGAATCGCGGTGCTGGCGGGCCATCAGTGAATAATTCATCTTGTAGATGTGATCGCCCGAAAGTATCAGCACGTATTTGGGCTGTTCGGAACCGATGGAATAGATGTTCTGGTAAACCGCGTCGGCCGTTCCCATGTACCAGTTTTCGCTGACACGCTTCATGGGCGGCAGAATCTCAATAAACTCGCCGATCTCGCGGGCGAAAATATTGCCCCAGCCTTCACGGATATGCCGGTTCAGCGACAGCGCTTTGTATTGCGTCAGGATGTAGACCTTGCGAAGGTCAGAGTTAACGCAATTGGAAAGCGTGATGTCGATGATGCGGTAGATGCCGCCGAAGGTGACGGCCGGCTTGGCGCGGTCGCGCGTGAGGGGATAAAGGCGCTCTCCTGCGCCACCGGCCAGCAGGACTCCCAGGGTTTCTCTCATCGGTCAATCCTAGGCGAAGACAAATTGTTGAATGCTGAAACGCGCGTAAGAACAGAGTTCGCTAAAGCAGGGAATCTTACCATGGGTGTCAGCGAACGCGAACGGACGAACTCATTCTCAATCGTCGGCGCTGATGCGCAAGGATTTCAGGAACTTTGCATCCTGGCCGGTGAGCTCGAATTCAGGGGGTGTAGTACGGCTGGCCAGCGCCGGCTCTTCATCCTGCTCGCGCTGATTGAAGCCGATGGTAGCTTCCAACACGAGAAAAACGTCATAGCCACCAGCCTTAATGCGCGAAATCACTTCCGCGATTTCTTCGGAGTCGGAGATGGACTGGTTGATGGCCTCACCCAGCTCTTTCATCATGTTCTTCAGCTTAGAATCCACTTTGCACCTTGAACCATTCTCAGCGCCAGAACGGAGACTACATCGAGCCCGCGCTTACTGACTTCGATGCCTTGCCGGGGACGAAAGTTTTGCCGCCGTTGCCCTGCGCAGGCCGAGCCGCTGCCCTGCATTGCTAGAATACGCTTAGCGCAAAACGCCGTGCAAAGCGAGAAAAATCCACCCACCGGTCGCGACTTTGGTACTCAAGGACGCGCCCTGCTGCGTATTGCAGGGCGCCGCTCGGGCCAGAACCGATGGGTCAAGGCTTTTTATCGTGCCGGTGACACTACCGTGCGGCATACCGGCAGAGTTGCCCGTGTGCTGTGGCTCGAAGTGACAGGATTTCTCTTCCTGGTGCTTGCGATCATTGGTGCGGGCGCGGCTTACCGCGAGTACCGTCACTACGTTCGCGGCGAAGCCGGATTCGGCAAAATCGCTGTCGCAGCGGTATTCACTCTGATGTTCCTGTATTTCGGAGCGAACTCGTTCTGGAAAGCACGGAGGGCTGGCAAGTAACACTCCCGCTTGTGACCTGCCTCACAACCCGCTTTTTGCAAAACGCGACATAATACTCTGTTACTCCGGGTGGAGCACGCCTTCAAGCGTGCAAGCTACCTGCTGTTCTTACGTTGTCATCCGAGCGGAGTTTACTCCGCGAGAGACCTGCATTTTGCGGACGTCAATGGCAGATCTCTCGTGGACTGAAGTCGTCCCGGGATGACAAGACAAAATGAAAGCTGTTCCAGAATGCACGCCTGAAGGCGTGCTCCACCCGATACGAAAGGCCTTCCCGTGCCTGAAACAAAATCCGCCACCGCCAGCAAGCCTGCCGAGCAGCAAGAAACGTCGTCCCACATTGTGGTCAATCCGCTCTACACGCCTATAGATCTTGAAGGAGCCGAATACGACCGCGACATCGGCTACCCCGGACAGTTTCCCTATACCCGGGGGGTGCAAGCGACGATGTATCGCGGGCGTCTGTGGACCATGAGGCAGTATGCCGGAATGGGCGACGCCGAAGAGTCGAACCGCCGCTACAAATATCTGCTGAGCAACGGCACCACCGGCCTGAGCGTAGCGTTCGATTTGCCGACACAGATTGGTCTCGATTCCGACAGTCCGCTGGCGTTGGGCGAGGTCGGCAAAGTTGGCGTGGCGATCGACTCGATCGAGGACATGATGCGGCTGTTCGACGGCATCAACCTCGAGAAAATCTCCACCTCGATGACGATCAATGCCACGGCGTCGATCCTGCTGGCGCTGTACATCGTCAGCGCGCAGCGCACCGGACGCGAGGTTCGCAAGCTTTCCGGAACCATACAGAACGATGTGCTGAAGGAATACATCGCACGCGGTACGTATATCTATCCCCCAGCGCAGGCGATGCGCATCATCACCGACATCTTCTCTTATGCCAACGAGCACGTGCCCGAGTGGAACACCATTTCCATCTCCGGCTATCACATGCGTGAGGCCGGTTGCACTGCCGTGCAGGAGGTTGCATTCACGCTGGCGAACGGCATGACCTACGTGCAGGCCGCGATCGATGCCGGACTCGACGTCGATAAATTCGCACCTCGTCTGTCTTTCTTCTTTAATGCACACAGCAATTTTCTCGAAGAGGTCGCGAAGTTCCGCGCTGCACGTCGCATGTGGGCGCGTATCATGCGCGATCACTTCAAGGCCAAAAGTCCGAAGTCCCAGATGCTGCGCTTCCATACTCAGACCGCGGGCTCGACCCTGACGGCGCAGCAACCGGAAAACAACATCGTGCGTACCGCACTGCAAGCCATGGCCGCGGTGCTGGGAGGAACGCAGTCTCTGCACACCAATTCGTTCGACGAGGCGCTGGCGCTGCCAACCGAGCAGTCGGCCCGCATCGCGCTGCGCACCCAGCAGATCATCGCCTACGAATCAGGGGCACCGCAGGCCATCGATCCACTCGCGGGTTCGTATTATGTCGAGTCGCTGACCAACGATATCGAGAAGCACGCACGCGGTTATCTCGACAAAATCGAAGCTATGGGCGGCATGCTGAAGGCCATCGAGCGCGGATTCGTGCAGCAGGAAATCCAGAACGCCGCTTACGAATACCAGCGCCAAGTCGATCACAAGAAGGCAATCGTTGTCGGCGTGAACTCCTTCCAGTTGGACGAAGAGAAAGAGATCCCTCTGCAACGAATTGACGAGTCGCTGGAGCGCAAGCAGGTAGAGCGACTCAACGCGCTGCGCGCCAAGCGCGACCAGGACAAGTGGGCTGCCGCCGTGAAGAAAGTCGAAGAGACCGCGCGGGCGACGGCGAACCTGATGCCAGTCATTGTCGAAGCCGTCGAAGCCAACGCTACCGTCGGCGAAATCTCCGACGCGATGCGCCACGTTTACGGCGAGTATCACGAAACGGTGGTGATTTAGGAAGGCCGCTTTTCGCCATTCGCCATTCGCTATTCCCCTTTCGCTCGCAGCAACAACTTTTTCATTCTGAGAATCGTTCCGCGCCTGCTTGCTCAAATATCAGCTTCTGTTTTGCGACATCCCACACTGACCACCTAGGTCGCTCGGCCTGCTACTAGTTTGCATCCGGTCCAGAGTTCTTCAGTTTCGAAATTTGTGGAACTTTCAGATCCACAATCCGGAACCCCTCACGCTGTCTCGTTCTGCAGAATGGATTATCCGGTTCTTTCAGCAGAAATTTCGATATGCGTCCTGTGTGTAGAGACCTTCTGGCCAGAAAGTCCTGTCTCCCATGAGCCCTCGCTGTCGATGCCAGGTTCTTTTCGTTGCAGCATGGATGTCCTTCCTTGCGGGGTGCGGATCGGCCGCCGATCCCCAACAACCCTCGTTCTCCGCTACTGTGCAAGCGACTCAGCACCCACTGGTCGCGCAGTACAACGTCGCTGTCTCAACCGCCGCGCAGGTCAGCGTTGAATTTGGCACCGATACGACCTATGGCCGC
>Ga0335085_10014926_pt1 | contig 11307 bp, 13 predicted proteins | sample Lox_Sample_45_FD_206712 | JGI IMG/M metagenome (GOLD analysis project Ga0335085, IMG submission 206712) | Soil microbial communities from Loxahatchee National Wildlife Refuge, Florida, United States - Lox_Sample_4.5 | ecosystem: Environmental > Terrestrial > Soil > Wetlands | place: USA... | reverse complement strand
CTGGCCGGTGGCGGCCAGCCAGCGGATACCGCTTGACCGGTGAGCCAGGCCGCGCCTAACGTAGCCCGCGTCTTCACAACAAAATTGTCGCCAAAATTAGCTGACTCTCTGTTACTGCCGTCGGAGGCTTGCGTGCCGGCATCCCACCCGTGCGGGCCGTCATGCTGACGGCCTCGGTGCCCACCGAGTGGGCCCGCCGCGCGGTCCGGGGTGCCTACGACCTGCATGTCCACGCCGAGCCGGACGTGATAAGGCGCCGCGTCACCGACTTGCAGCTGGCCCGGCGGTGCTGGGATGTGGGGCTGGCCGGCTTCGCGCTCAAGTCGCACTACGTGCCGACCGCTGAACGCGCCTCCGTGCTGAACGAGGCGCTCAACGGGGCGGTGCAGGTGCTCGGCACGCTGACCCTGAACGCCGCCGTGGGCGGGATGAACCCGCTGGCGGTCGAGATCGCCGCCCGTGAGGGCGCCCGGATCGTCTGGATGCCCACCCTGGACGCGGCCAACCACCGGGAGAAGGCCACCGACCTGCCCAAGGGTGCGACCACGCCGCTGTGGCTCGCGCTGCAGCAGGAACTGAGCGAACAGGGCATCACGGTCGCCCCGGTGCCGGTGGTGGACTCGGCCGGCCTGCCGCTGCCCGCGACGCGCGAAGTCCTCCGGCTGGCCGCCCGGCACCAGCTGGTGGTGGCGACCGGTCACCTGTCCGCCCGTGAGGCCCGGGTGGTGGCCGAGGCGGCGTTCGAGGCCGGGGTGCGGCACGTCATCATCACCCACCCGGAGTTCCCCCAGCAGGACATGTGCCTGGCCGACCAGATGGCACTGGCCCGGGAGGGCGCGTTCCTGGAACGCTGCTTTACCACCCCGTTCACCGGAAAATACGACTGGGCCAAGATGGTGGCCAACATCCGGGCCACCGGCCCGGGGCGGACCATCGTCACCACGGATCTCGGCCAGCCCGCCAACCCCCCGGTCGAGGACGGGCTGGCCCTGATGGCCGAAGCGTTGCAGAAGTCCGGATTCACCGACGAGGAGATCACCACCATGATCGTCGCCAACAGCAGGCTGCTGGCCGGCACCGTGCAGGACGGCACCGTGCAGGACGGCACCGTGCAGGACGGCACGCTGTGACGGCCACGGACACGCCCGGGACCGGGCGGCGGCTGCTCGTGGTCAGCGCGCACGCCGCCGACTTCGTCTGGCGGGCGGCCGGCTACATCGCGCTCACCACCGAGGCCGGCGCCGAGGCGCACGTGGTGTGCCTGTCGTTCGGCGAGCGGGGCGAGTCGCCCGGGGCCTGGAAGAAGCCGGACATGACCCTGGACAAGGTCAAGGAGATCCGGCGGGCCGAGGCCCAGGCGGCCGGGGACGCGCTCGGCGCGGTCATGCACTTCCTGGACAAGGGCGACTACCCGCTGCCGGACAACGAGGAGATGCTGCTGGAGCTGGCCGAGCTAATGCGGGAGACCGCCCCGGACGTGATCCTCACCCACGCCAAGGCCGACCCGTACAACTACGACCACCCGGTGGCGGCCGACCTGACCATCCGGGCCCGGGCCGTGGCCCAGGCGCTGGGCCGCCCGTCCGAGTACCCGCCGCTGGGCGCGCCGCCGGTGTTCCGTTTCGAGCCGCACCAGCCGGAGATGTGCGAGTTCAAGCCGGACGTGCTGGTGGACATCACGCCGGTGTTCAATCAGAAGACCGCGGCCATGGCCGCGATGGGGTCCCAGGAGCACCTGGTCCGCTACTACAGTGCGCTGGCCGAGCGGCGCGCGGTGCAGGCGGTCCGCAACGGCGGCCCGAAGTCGATCCGGTACGCCGAGGCCTATCAGAGGGTCTTCCCGCAGGTTGCCGCGGTGCTGGCATGAAGCCCGTGATCGTGGTGAACCCGCCGCGCGCCGACCTCGACGTGGTGCGCGAGCTGGGCGAGCTCGGGGTGGCCACGGTGCACGAGGCGGCGGGCAAATCCGGGCTGCTCGGCACCACGCTGCGGCCGGCCTGGGCCGGCGCCCGGGCCGCGGGCACCGCCGTCACCGTGCTGTGCGGGCCGGGGGACAATCTCATGGTGCACGCCGCCATCGAGCAGGCCCGCCAGGGTGATCTGCTCGTGGTCACCACGACCTCGCCGTCCAGCGACGGGTTCATCGGCGAGCTGATCGTCACGTCGCTGGAAGCCCGGGGGGTGACCGGCCTGGTCACCACCACCGGAGTGCGCGACGTCGAGGCCATCACCGACGCCGGATTCCCCCTGTGGTCCGAGCACGTCAGCGCGCAGGGCACGCTGAAGGCCACCCCGGGCTGCGTGAACGTGCCGATCGTGGTCGGCGGAGTGGCCGTGCACCCTGGTGACGCGGTGGTCGCCGACGACGACGGGGTGGTCTGCATCCCGCGGGCGCAGGTGGCTGACGTGGCCGCCGCGGGCCGCCAGCGGATAGAGCGCGAGACCGAGGCCCGGGCCGCATTCGCCCAGGGCGAGCTGGGCCTGGACCGGTACGGCCTGCGCGAGGTACTGGCCCGGCTTGGCGTCGAGTACGTCCAGCACGGGCCGGGGGAGGAGCCCACGTGACCGATGATGTGGCGGTCCTGGATGCGCTGCGGGACGCCATCCTGGACGGCGAGTTCGCGGCCGGGCAGCGGCTGGTCGAGGTCGACCTGTGCGAGCGGTTCGGCTGCAGCCGGTTCGCGGTGCGCGCCGCCATCCCGGTGCTGGCCAGCGAGGGGCTGGTGGAGCTGCAGCGGCACCGGGGCGCCCGGGTCCGGGTCATCCCGGTCGAGGAAGCGATCGAGATCACCGAGGTGCGGCGGCTGCTCGAAGGGCTCACCGCGGCTCGCGCCGCCGAGCGGGTCACCCCGCCGCAGGCGGCCGAACTGGCCGGGATCATCCAGGAGATGCGCGACGCGGTGGCCGCCGCCGAGCTGCTCAGGTACAGCGACGCCAACGCCCGGCTGCACGGCCTGATCCGGGAGATCGCCGCGCACGCCACCGCGACCGCCATCATCGAGCGGCTGCGCGCCCAGCTGGTCCGGCACCAGTTCGCGCTGTCCCTGGTGCCCGGCCGGCCCGCGGTGTCGCTCGGCCAGCACGAGCGCATCGCCGCCGCGATCATCGCGCGCGATGCGGCCGCGGCCGAGGTGGCCATGCGCGACCACATCAGCAGCGTCATCGACGCGCTCAGGAACCTGCCACCCGGTCAGGCCGGCCGGACGTGGGCCGGAACGGAAGGCGCCGGGCGTGCGGCCGGCGCCAGGAGGTGAGGATGTCATGACCGCCGCCCAGCCCGAGCGGTGCCGCGACATCGCGCACGTGTCCGCGGTCGAGTTGCGTTCCGCGGTGCCCGAGCAGACCGTCGACTTCTTCGTCCGGCTGCTGGGCATGTCCGAGGTCGCCCGCGAGGGGCCACGCACCTACGTGCACGCCTGGGACGACTACGAGCGGTTCACCGTGTGCGTGACCGCGAGCGAGACGTCCGGCATCGGCCGGACCTGGCTGCGGGCGGCCAGCCCGGCCGCGCTGCAGCGCCGGGTGCAGGCCATCGAGGCCAGCGGGCACGGCATCGGCTGGACCGACCCGCAGCAGGGCATCGGCCCGGCCTACCTGTTCACCGACCCGGACGGCCACGAGATGGCCCTGTACTGGGAGACCGAGTGGTACGTGGCCCCGGAGGGGCAGCGCCCGGCGCTGAAGAACCAGGCCGCCCCGTTCCCCGGGCGGGGCGCCAACGTGCGCCGGATCGACCACGTCAACTACCTGGCCGCCGACATCCCGGCCATCGCCCGGTTTCTCCCGGACGTGCTCGGCGCCCAGCTCACCGAGCAGATCGTGCTGGATGACGGCGTCCCCTCGGCGGTCTGGTACCACGTCGCCGACAAGAGCTACGACCTGGTGTACACCAGCGACTGGACCGGCTCGGCGGGCCGCCTGCACCACATCGCGTTCGCCACCGACCAGCGGGAGGACATCCTGCGCGCGGCCGATGTGATGCTGGAGGCCGGCATCCACATCGAGACCGGCCCGCACAAGCACGCCATCCAGCAGACGTTCTTCCTCTACGTCTGGGAACCGGGCGGCAACCGGATCGAGCTATGCAACGCCGGCGCCCGGCTGGTGCTGGCCCCGGACTGGCGGCCCATCTCGTGGAGCCGTGAAGAGCGGGCCAAGGGCCAGGCGTGGGGGCTGCAGACCATCGAGACGTTCCACACCCACGGCACGCCCCCGGTGGACGCGGCGTCCGGCCCCCCCGGATGACGGGCGCGACGCCGCCGGTCCCCGTGGCCGAGCTCCCCGTGGCCGAGTTCACCGTGGCCGTACTCGGCCTGGGCGAGGCGGGCGGGCGCATCGCCCGGGACCTGGCCGCCGCCGGGGCGCGGGTGCGCGGCTTCGACCCGGCCGTGCCCGCCCCGCCCGGCGTCCAGCCCGCGGCCGATGACGCCGGCGCCTGCCGGGGCGCCGGCCTGGTGCTCAGCCTGACCACCGCGGGCGAGGCCGAGGACGCGCTGCGCCAGGCCCTGGCGGGGCTGGACCGGAGCACGGTTTACGCCGATCTCAACACGTCGGCGGCCGGGCTGAAGGAGCGGCTGGCCGGGCTGGCCGCCGAGGCCGGAGTGCCGTTCGCCGACGTGGCCATCATGGCCCCGGTGCCGCCGCGCGGGCTGCGCACGCCCATGCTGGCCTCCGGCCCGGCCGCGGCCGACGTGGCCCGCCTGCTCGGCGGCGTCGGCGCGTCGGTTGACGTGCTGCCCGGCCCGCCCGGCGCGGCCGCCACCCGCAAGCTCCTGCGCAGCGTGTTCTACAAGGGCATGGCGGCCGCGCTGGTCGAGGCGCTGCGCGCCGCGGAAGCGGCCGGCCAGGCTGACTGGCTCCGCGAGCACCTGGCGGCCGAGCTGGCCGCGGCCGACGCGGACACCGCTAAACGGCTGGAGCAGGGCAGCTACCAGCATGCCCGCCGCCGCGCCCACGAGATGGCCGCGGCCAGCGAACTGCTGGAAGAGCTGGGCGTCCCGCCCCGGGTCGCCCGGGCCAGCCAGCACTGGCTGGAAGACCTGGCCGCCGAGTGACCATCCGGCCTGGCCGCGCGCGCAGGGTGTGACAGCAGGGTGTAACAATCGGCTCATGCCGGAACGACTCGAAGTACAGCGGGCGGTGGCCGCGCCAGCGGGTGACATCTTCGCCCTGCTCCGCGATCCGCAGCAGCATGTCGCCATCGACAGCTCCGGCATGCTGATGGCGGCCAGCGGGGACGTCGTCGGCCGGGTGGGGGACACGTTCGTCGTGCACATGGACCGGGAAGCGCTCAACGACTACCCGCTGGGCCTCTACGACGTCACCGTCGAAATCGTCACGTTCCAGCCTGACCGCGAAATTGCCTGGACCGTGCACGGCCAGCTGGACCTGGGCCACGTATACGGCTACCGGATGGAGCCCATCCCGGAAGGCACGCTGGTGACCTCCTACTACGACTGGTCGGCGGCCTCGCAGGACTGGAAGGACGCGGCCATCTTCCCGATCATCCCGGAGAGCGCGCTGCGGGCCACGCTGGGGATCCTGGCCCGCACCGTCGCCCCCGGCCAGCCCCGCCCCGCGCGCTAACCGCCCCAGCCCGGGGGTGGGTCCTGGCGGCCCGGCCGGACCTGCCAGTACTCCCACAGGTCGTGGCACCGGCCGTCGGGAGCGAACCGGAGCAGCAGGCAGCCGGGCAGGGTGATCTCGCCGTCGTCCGGGTCGTCCATCGTCGTCCACCACTCCACGGCCATCCGGCCGGGGGTAGAGACCGGCTGCCCCATCCGGACCGCGACCGCGCGCTGCCGGCCCGCGCCGCGCTGCCAGTAGGCCCGGATGGCGTCGCGGCCCAGATATGGCTGGCGGAACACGCTGGACCGGTACGACGCGTCCGGGGTGAACAAGTCCACGATCTCGTCGGCGTCGCCGGTTTCCCAGGCCCGCCGGTACCGTTCGATCCATTCCTCGCGGGTCATGCTGGCTCCAGGGTGCCGGTCATCCGAGGGACAGGGCCAGGCGGCGGCTGTACCAGCGCAGCAGACTGGCGGAGCCGTCCGCCCGTGGTACCACGGCGAACGCGATGACCAGGTCCCGGCCGGGCGAGACGTACAGCCCCTGGCCACCGTGACCGCCTTTGAACAGGTCGCCGTCGGCCATGGCGAAGTTCCACTGACGGCTGGCTGGCGGCAGCTCGGGGCCATAGGCGGCGGTCATGTAGTCCGGCAGGCCGCCCGGATCGCGCTGATGCAGTTCCGGGCGGGCGCCGGCCTGGATGCGCGCCAGGTGCGGGGCGGTGATGATGTCCGGCTCGGCCACCAGCCGGCGGCTGGGCGTGAACAGCAGGCCGAACCGGGCCAGATCCCGCAGCGTGATGGACAGGCCGCCGTGGCTGCCCGGCGCGCCCGCGGCGGACCCGGATAGCTGGGCGGGCGCTTCGAACCCGGCCTGGCTCCAGATCTCGCGGCGCAGCACCTCGGCGAACGGCAGCCCGGAGGCCCGCTCGATGAGCCAGGACAGCACGAACGTGTTGGCGCTGACGTATTCGTAGCGCTGCCCCGGCGGCCGGCCCGCGGGCAGCGATGCGACGAACTCATACGGGGACGGCGTGCGCCCGGCGGCTGGGCGCCAGCCCAGGGTGGCCTCGAACCGGTAGAACGGGTGACCAGGATCGGTGCAGGCGCCGGGGGTGCTGTCGTCGGGGCAGCCGATGCCCGACGCCTTGCCCAGCACGTCCTGAGCGGGCACCCCGGCCCAGCCGGTCCCCGCCAGCTCGGTGATGACCGTATCGACCGGCGCGCTGAGGTCTAGCACCCCGCGCTGCTCCAGGATGCCGGCCAGGGCCGAGGTGAACACCTTGGTCACCGACATCATGAAATGCCGCTGGCCGGGCCGCATCCGCGGGTAACGCTGGTAGGCGATCTGCCCGTGCAGCACCACGACGATCCCGCTGACCGGCCCGTGGGCCACGTACTCGTCCAGCGTCACGCCCGGTTCGACGGCGAACCGGCTGATCGCGGCCTGCTCGGCGGCGGCCAGCCGGGCCACGGGGCGGGCCAGCGGGATCTGCACCGACGGCAGCAGCTCACCCGCGTGCAGGTACGCCCACGCCGACGGCCCGCCGCCCAGATCCCAGTTGGCCAGCGTGACTCCCGGCGGGGGTGGCACCGCAGCCTGCTCAGCCCGGCGGGACCAGCGTGGCCAGCCCGTCCAGCAGCCAGTCCAGGATCTGCTCGAACGTCTGCGGCCCGGGTGCGTTCCGGTCCGGGTCGGCGGCCCAGCGGCTGAAGTGCGGGTAGGCGCCGCCCGCCGCGATCCGGGCCAGGTACGGCCCGGCCGCGCCGGCCAGGTCGGCGTCGGTGGCCAGGCCGGTCCGGCTGCGCATAGCCTGTTCCTCCAGCAGGGCCAGCCCGGAGCCCAGCACGTGGCCGAGCACCGTGTTGATGAACCCGATCCGGGTGGGCGCGTCCAGGCCGAGCGGGTCGAGCTCGGCCAGGGCGGCGTCGAACAGGCCGACGGCATGGGGTCCCAGCGGGGGCCGGCTGAACGCCAGCCGGGCGAACCACGGGTGGCGCTGCACAGCGGCCCAGCCGGTCTGGCCGATGCCGCGCAGCGCGGCCCGCCACCCGGCCCCCCTGGGCACCTGGATCTCGCCGTAGACCTGGTCGGCCATCAGGTCGCTGAGCCGGTCCTTGCTGCCCACATACCGATAGAGCGCCATCGGGCTGCGCACGCCGAGCCGGGCCGCCAGCGCGCGCATGGTGATCTCGCCAGCCTGCTCGAGGTCGGCCAGCTCGATGGCGGTGGCCACGATCCGTTCCCGGCTCAGCTGCTCGGTCGCCTTCGGCCGGGCGGGCTCGTCGAACCAGACCAGGCCGGCCGGGGCGGGACCCGGTTCTGGGGCAGTCATGGTGGACACACTCTAACAGGTCGTGTACAACGTACATCATGAGTGGACAACGTACATCAACTGACGGAGTGCTGATCGCCGGAGGCGGGCTGGTCGGCCTGACCGCCGCGCTGGTGCTGCGGCATCACGGCGTGCCGGTCACCCTGGTGGAGCGGCGGCCGGCCACCTCGCCGCAACCCAAGGCGCGCCGCCTGCACATGCGCAGCATGGAGATCTTCCGCGAGCTAGGCCTGGCCGCCGCGGTGCACGAGGCCGCCCGCGACCTGGCCGGGCACGATCGCATGGCGGCCGGGCGCACGCTGGCCGAGGCGGAGCAGCTCCCGCTCTGGCGGCCTGCCGGCCCGGCCGGCCCGGCCGCCGAGGTCAGCCCCGAGCGGCCCTGCCTGATCGCCCAGGACCTGCTCGAACCGGTGCTGCGCGCGGCGGCCGGACAGGCCGGTGCGCAGGTGCGGTTCGGCACCGAACTGACCAGCTTCACCCAGACCGCGGAGCACGTGTCGGCCCGGCTGCTGGACCGCTCCAGCGGCGCGGAGCAGCAGGTCCAGGCCCGGTACCTGGTGGCCGCCGACGGAGCGCACAGCCCGGTCCGTCAGGCACTGGGCATCACCCGGTCCGGGCCGGGCGCCCTGGGGCCGCCCACGGTGAGTGTCTACTTCCAGGCCGATCTGGGCGACGTGGTGCGCGGCCGGGAGTTCAACCTGTGCCAGATCGATCACCCGGTGGCGCCCGGTGCGCTCGCCTCGATCGACGGCCGGCGCCGCTGGGTGTTCGGCACCCCGGGCGGGCGGGTGGACCGGGACTGGCCGCGGCTGCTGCGCGCCGCGCTCGGGGTACCCGCCCCCGACCTGCGGGTGCTCAGCGTGCTGCCCTGGCAGCCGGAGATGCGGGTGGCCACCCGGTTCAGCCGCGGCCGGGTGCTGCTGGCCGGTGACGCCGCGCACGTCATGCCGCCGTACGCGGCCAGCGGCGCCAACACGGGTATCGCCGACGCGCACAATCTGGGCTGGAAGCTGGCCGCCGTGCTGCATAGCCAGGCCCAGCCTGCCCTGCTGGCCTCTTATGATGCCGAACGCCGCCCAGCCGCCTGGTTTGCTGCGGAACAGTCGAGCCGTCGCCGGCCGGACCTCCGGGCCGCGCCCGATCCCACGCTGGCCCATCCGTACGTCCTGGCCGCCGGGGGTTTCCAGTACCCCGGGGGCGCGATCGCCCCCAGCCCGCAGCAGCTGGCCGACCCGGAACCAGTCACCGAGTTCGCGCCGGCCGGCCGGGTCGGCACCCGCATCCCGCACCGCTGGCTGGACCCGGCCCGCACCCGGTCCACCCTCGACCTGGCCGGCCCCGGCTGGGCGCTCGTCTCCGGCCGCTCAGCCAGTGCCGCCCAGCACATCGACGTGGATTTCCTGGCGACTGACGAATCTCTGCTGCTCCGTCCCGATCACATCGTGGCCTGGCGCGGGACCAGCCTGGATACCGCGACACGAGTACAGGCCGCGCTGCTGGCCGGCGCTGCGGATACCCAGTCCGACAGGCGCTAGGGTAGATATAGGCATAAATCTACCAGAAGGAAAAACTCGTGGATCCATTTTCGTTCATTGCCGGAAGCTATAGTCTCGGCGGATGGTTAGCGGACAACCGCCCTGGCGCAAAAGATAAAGAGATTGTCTACTCGGTACATAATAAAAGTTCCTCGAAGCTCCGCTTCGCGCTCTGTAGCAGCTATTTCCCCAGTGACCTCAGTAAGTACTTCTCAACCGGGTGGTCCGAGGTTGATGGCGGCGATACGCATGGGAAGAGAATCCACATACCCCGGCGCGGGATGTACATAGGCATTTACGTACAATATGCCAAGGATGGCACGCGATACTTGCAAGATGGCGGGTTCAAGTTCTATGTGCTCGATAAGCCGCTGTTTCTCATCAAGCAGGCTCGCACGAGTCCCCTCCTCATCAATTGTTCCGGCCGCCCGAAGCTGGTCTCTGGATACGTAGACTCGGTCAAAGATAATTACACGTTCACCATTCCCTAAATACTGCGGGAATCCCCCGATGCCGCGATGAGGCGGGTGAGGGTGGTCGCCAGCCAGTGCTGGTACTGGTCGCCGGTCCAGCCGAGCGTGTCGCGTCCCAGCAGGTAGGTCTGGGCCTGGCTGAGAAGGCTGGCCGTGTCGGCCAGCCAGGGCACGTCGCTGTCTTCCGGGATCAGCCCATCGTCGTGCAGCCGGGTGCAGAACAGCCGGATCGCGTCCCGGGTGCCCTCCCGGCCGGCCTGGGCCGCGGCGGCGATGGCCGGTTCCACCGGCGCGGCTTGCTCCGCGATCGCGATGAGGTCACCGGCCCGGGCCATCAGCGCGGCCGACCCGCTGGCCGCCGCCGTGACCCGCTCGGCCAGCGTCGGCGCGGTGAGCGAGGTCTGGAACCAGTCCCGGCTGACCACGTCGATGGGCCTGGTGTCGCCGGCCACGGCCACGTCGACGACGCGCTTGAGCAGCGCGGCCTTGGTGCCGAAGCGCACGTAGACCGTGCGGTGCCCGACCCGGGCCGCGTCGGCCACCGCGGCCAGCGTGGTGGCCGCGTAGCCATCGCGCAGGAACAGGCCGCGGGCCGCGGCCAGGATGCGTTCCTCGGTATCGGCCACCCGCGTGCACACACCGACCCGGACGACCCGGAGGTCAAGCAGGTGCACGATCCGGTGGCCACCGCCGCCGCCCGGGAGCGTGCCTATCTCGCCGCCCGGTAGGCCTGAGCGGCCGCACTGTCGGCGCCGTGGGTTACGTTCCTGGCATGGCCCTCGCGCGATTCAAAGACCTGTGCCTGGACGCGGTCGACCCGGCCCGGCTCGGGCAGTTCTACGCGGCCGTGCTCGGCCGCAGCTTTGAGCCCGACGAGGACGGGGAGGCGGTGCTGCGCGGGCCGGCGCCGCAGCACACCATCTGGATCAACAAGGTGCCCGAGGGCAAGACGGTCAAGCAGCGGGTGCACCTGGACGTCTTCGCACAGCAACTGGCCGGCCTGGAGGCGCTGGGCGCGTCTGTGCTGGTGCCGGATGACGGAACGCGTGGCTGGACGATCATGGCCGACCCGGAGGGCGGCGAGTTCGACGCGTTCCTGCGGGCCGAGCTGCCGGCCGAGCGGCTGCATGGTCTCGAGGTGGACTGCGCCGACGCGGAGACGCTGGCGGGCTGGTGGGGCCAGGTCTACGGGGTGGAGGTGACCAGGTACGACGGCTGGTTCGCGCTGGAGAGCGTGCCCGGCATGCCGATCGGCGCGATGGACTTCGCCGACGTGCCGGAGCCCAAGAAGGTGAAGAACCGGATCCACTGGGACGTCGCGGTGCCCGACGTGGCGCCGCTGGTCACGGCGGGCGCCACCGTGCTGCGCGAGCCGGACGACGAGGTCCGCTGGCAC
>Ga0335085_10014925_pt1 | contig 11308 bp, 5 predicted proteins | sample Lox_Sample_45_FD_206712 | JGI IMG/M metagenome (GOLD analysis project Ga0335085, IMG submission 206712) | Soil microbial communities from Loxahatchee National Wildlife Refuge, Florida, United States - Lox_Sample_4.5 | ecosystem: Environmental > Terrestrial > Soil > Wetlands | place: USA: Florida... | reverse complement strand
GAACGCGCGCCAGTCGCTTTTCCATTGCGGCGCGAAGCCAACCTCAACGAAAGTTCTAGAAGGGACATATCGTGAGACTCAGCCTCCGGTTGATCCTTTTCCTCGTGGTTGGCATCACCCTCGTAACGTTTTTCATTTCACGCAACGAAGTGCGCGCTGAGAAGCGAGGTCTTCGCCAAGACCTCGAGCGCCGAGCTGAAATCTTCGCCGAAAGCCTTCAAGAGATTATCGAGCCCGCGATCGAACACGATTCGCGCGGACAGTTGCGCCGGATCGTGGAGCGATTCGAAAACAGGCAGCAGCTTGCCGGTGTGATCGTGTACGGCGCTGACGGCCGAATACTCGCGGAAAGTTCCAGCTTGCAGGCGCAGTTCACTCCACCCGCGGTGCCGACGGATAAGCTGGCGAACGGGCAGCCGGTGAGCGAGTTCCTGAAAGCCGGCGACAAACCCATCCACGCGTATTATCTGCCGCTCAATGGTTCATCAGGGATGACCGGCATTCTCGCGATTTTTCACGACGCGAGTTTTATCGAGGCGCAAAGCGAGCGGATCTGGCGGGAGACCGTGTGGCACGTGATCGCGCAGGTGCTGCTGGTCGTGCTGGTAACCGTGGTGATCATCCGCTGGACGATCGTGTTGCCGATCTCGCGCACGGCGCAGTGGATGAAAGATCTGCGCGGCGGACGCGTGAAGGCGCGTCCGGAATTGCCGAAGGAAGATTTTCTGGGGCCGTTTTCACAAGAAGTGATGAATTTCGCGCACAGCCTGAACGAAGCGCGCGCGGCGGCGGAAGAAGAGGCACGGCTGCGTGAGACCGGCGAATCGCTTTGGACTCCGGAGCGGCTGCGCGCCAGCATTCAGAACAAGCTGCGCGGATCGCTCTTCGTAGTATCCAATCGCGAGCCGTACGCTCACGTACATCACGGAAAAGCCATTGAGGCTTCGCAGCCAGCGAGCGGCCTGGTTACGGCGCTTGAGCCGGTGTTACGCGCGTGCGACGGCACCTGGATCGCGCACGGTTCGGGAGACGCGGACCGGGAGACGGTGGACAAGCACGACCGCTTGCGTGTGCCGCCCGACCGGCCGGAATACACGCTTCGCCGCGTCTGGTTGACGAAGGAAGAAGAGAACGGCTACTACTACGGATTCGCCAATGAGGGACTCTGGCCACTCTGCCATATCGCCCACACGCGACCGACCTTCCGGACCTCCGATTGGCATGTGTATGAGGCCGTGAATCGAAAATTTGCCGACACCGTGCTCGAGGAACTGGAAGGCGCCGAACACGCGTTGCTGCTGGTGCAGGATTATCATTTCGCGCTGCTGCCGCGAATGGTGAAGGAAGCGCGGCCCGACGTTCGCGTCGCCATTTTCTGGCACATTCCGTGGCCAAACCCGGAGGCCTTTGGCATCTGCCCCTGGCAGCGAGAGCTGCTCGACGGACTGCTTGGCGCGGACCTGGTTGGCTTTCACACCCAGGCGCATTGCAATAACTTCCTCGAGACCGTCGATGCGGCGCTCGAATCGCGAATCGAATGGGAACGTTTTGCCGTGAAGCGCCGCGAGCACGTAACGATGGTGCGGCCATTCCCAATCAGCGTCGATTTCCGGGAAGGGCGCCCTGAAATCGGCGCCGTGTCGCCATCCGCTTACGACTTGCGCGCATCCCTGCTGAAGAAGCTCGGGATCGAGGCCAGTTTTCTCGGTGTGGGCGTCGATCGCGTCGACTATACGAAGGGAATTATCGAGCGTTTTCGCGGCGTGGAGCGGTTCCTGGAACGTTTCCCGTCTTATCGGGGTAAATTCACCTTTGTGCAGATCGGCGCCCCGAGCCGCACGAATATTCCGCGCTATCACGATTTTCTCGCCGAGGTGGAAGCCGAAGCGGCGCGCATCAATGGGAAGTACATGGACAGCAATTGGAAACCCATCGCTTTGCTGACGCGCCACCACAGCCACGAGGAGATCCTGCCGTATTACCGCGCGGCGGATTTCTGCATGGTGACGTCGCTGCACGACGGAATGAACTTGGTGGCAAAGGAATTCGTCGCTTCGCGCGAAGACGGCGAAGGAGCGCTGATCCTCAGCCAGTTCACCGGAGCCACGCGCGAACTCCGCGACGCGCTTATCGTCAATCCCTACGACACCGACCAGCTGGCCGATGCCATTCGCGTGGCTCTTGAAATGGATGCGGACGAGCGCGCCGCGCGCATGCGCCGTATGCGCCACAACGTGCGGGAAAACAACGTCTATCGCTGGGCCGGCAACCTGATCTCCGAACTCTCGGACCTGCGCATTGATGAGGCCGAACCGACCGTGATGGAACGAGCGCAAAAATATGCATGACACCCGAACAAGCGCCGTGACGATCGGCGCGACGGCAGTCTCGCTGACAAATGAAAGTGACACGCCCAAGGTCGAAGCGCGCAAGTCCCGCCCCCGACTCGAGGTTACGGTTCGGAAGGTCGACGAGACGCGAGACATCGCGCGGTCCGCCTTTCGGAACTGGACGGGTATCCGCGATCATCTGCGGCGAGCAAGGCGTTGGGCGTTTTTTCTGGATTTCGACGGTACGCTTGTCGATCTGCGCCCTCGTCCGGGCGACGTACGCATGCCGCGCGCGGCGAAACTCATCCTTCGACGCCTGGCAGCGCACGCGAATACGCAGGTAGTGATCGTTAGTGGGCGCATGCGGCGGAACGTGCGGGAGCTCGTGGCCGTAAGTGATCTCCAGTACTTCGGAGTTCACGGAGGCGATCGCGAAGGGCATGCGACCAAGCTGGGCGCGAAGACGAAGCAGGCGCTTGTGGCTGTGAAACGAGCGGCACGCCGCGAGCTGAAATCGCTTCCCGGCGTCTGGATTCAGGACAAGAGGCTGAGTATCGCCATCCACTACCGCGACGCCGCCAGCCGGGAGGCCCGGAAGGCGGGTGCGACCCTTGCGGATCTCTTGGATCCCTGGAAAAGCTCGCTGCATTTGCTGAACGGAAGCCGCGTGTGGGAAATCTTGCCTAAGGAAATTCCCGGCAAATTCACGGCGGTCGATGAAGTGTTAGGCGCGAATCGCTCGGGAACTGCCGTGGTATATGTGGGAAATGACGGCACCGATGAGGTTGCGTTCGCGGCGCTGCCGGACGCGATCACCGTGCGAGTGGGCCACGAGCCGGAAACACGTGCGCGATATTTCGTGCGGACTCCTGCGGAACTTCTTCGGCTTCTGGCGCGGATGGAACGCGAATTACCCTGACCACGACCTGAGGCAGACCGCGAAAGATTTCTTCGCGGAAATGATTGTCCGTCGCGTTTCCGCGCCACGACACTCAACCTTTGTGGTCCGAGGCGCGTCGATCGCCCGCCAGGCTGTGATACAATTTCTTCGCTGTAATTTCAGGTAGTCCGCATCATCCGAGTGCGCCCGTAGCTCAGCTGGATAGAGCGTCTGGCTACGAACCAGAAGGTCGGGAGTTCGACTCTCTCCGGGCGCGCCACTCTCCTCCGCACACGGATTTTACGGATATTTCGCCGATGGGCAGGCCTTGAAAGCGCGCTCGCCGTGGCGCGAAATCCAAACCGGCCCGCGGCTGGCAGGTCTCTCTTTCGGCTGCACATATGGCCGCGTCTCCGTCGATGCCAGCGCATCAGTTATAGCCCTCGTGAATTCGGTCGACCACATTAATTACATCTTACGAATTCCCATCGATTCTGGCCCGTAGTAGATACCACTCGCAGCATTGGGTGTCGTTGGGGGTTGGTTCTACTTCGAGGGGAGTGTCCACCTGAATGGGAAAGATCCGCATTGGCGGCTGGCTATTGGTGTGTTTACTCGTGTTCAGCGCCCGCTTCGCGTCGGCGCAGATCAGCACCGGAACGATATCGGGAACGGTGAAGGACAGCTCGGGGGCGGTGTTGCCGGGGACGAAAATAGTTGTGCAGAACGAAGGCACCGGGATTTCCCGCACCGTCGAGGCGGATGAGAACGGGCACTACACCGTTCCGTCCCTGAACCCGGGCAGCTACCGCGTGACCGGCACGCGAGATGGATTTCAGACCGAAGTTCGCGCCGGACTGGTGTTGTCTGTCGCGCAAGAACAGGTCGTGGATCTGTCCATGACGGTTGGCTCGGTCGCGCAAAGCGTCGTGGTCACGGGCGCTGCGCCTTTGATCGAATCGACAACCGCCAGCGTCGGTTCGCTGGTCGACGACAAGACCATTCGCGAGCTTCCCTTAAATGGACGAAGCTGGGATCAGCTCGCATTGATCCAGCCCGGAGTCATTCAGACCAATCCCGGCGCGACGGGCGGCTCGCCTTACGCATTCGGCACCGGCAAGCGGTTCACCGTCGGCGGGCAGCGTGATGTTGCCAACAGCTTCTTGCTCGATGGAACCAACGTGAACGACCAGGCGAACGGGACGCCCGGCGGCGCTGCGGGAACGAACCTCGGTGTGGACACCATCCTGGAGTTCAGAATCTTCACCAATTCGTTCAAAGCGGAGCTCGGTCACGCGTCCGGGTCCGTCACCACGGCTGTCACGCGATCGGGAACCAACGGGTTCCACGGAACTGCGTTTGAGTACATTCGAAATTCCGTGCTCGACGCCAAGAACTTTTTCGATGTGGGTGATTCGCCTCCGCCTTTCCGCAGGAACCAGTTCGGTGGCGTGCTGGGAGGGCCGATCCAGAAGGACAAGACATTCTTTTTCGTCGGCTACGAGGGTTTGCGTCAAGCGCTGGCAACCACGTTGACGGCGATCGTCCCGGACAATAACGCCCGCAATGGAATGCTGCCGTGCACCGCGGTCACACCGGTGCCGGCCGGATGCGTCACGGGAAACATATTCAACGTGAACGTCGGTGTGAATCCGGTCGTGGCGCCTTACCTCGCGCTGTATCCGCCCGTGAACGGAAGAGTTTTTGGCGACGGCACAGCGCAATCGATTTCGTTTCCGGTTGTGCCTACAAACGAGGACAACGTGATGGTTCGCGTGGACCATCAGCTTAACGATAAAAACAACCTGTTCGGCCGGTACGAGCTCGATACCGATAGCGTGAATGCGCAGCAGAATATCCCGATCGTGTCCTTGGACGAGCGCACCCGCCGGCAATACACCACGGCGCAGTGGAACAGCGTCATCAGCCCCAAGGCCTTCAACAACGTGCGTTTCGCTTTCAACCGCACACACAGCGACTACGACCCCGAAATCGCCTCTTCCGTCGATCCCGACTTGTCGTTTGTTCCGGGACAGGAACTGGGCGCCATCAATATCGGAGCGCTCAATTCCAGCTCGCTGGCCCTGACGCAGCTCGGCTCGCAGGCCGGAAACGGTCCCCGGTTTTGGATTTTCAACGTCTTCGAGGGTGCCGACGACTTTAGCTATACGACCGGCAAGCACTCGCTCAAGTTCGGGACCGATATACAGCGAATCCAGGACAACACCGCCAGCGGCCAAACGGTTCGGGGCCAGTATGGCTTCACTTCGCTCTACACGTTCCTGCAGGGCACGGCTAGCGCTCTTTCGGCCACCGGTCCGGTAGGCGTGCTCCCGCAGTGGGGATTGCGCCAAACCGTGGTGGGAATTTACGCGCAGGACGACTACAACCTGAATTCCCGAATTACTTTGAACATTGGCTTGCGCTGGGAAACAGCCACCGACCCGCACGACGAGAAGGGAAGCAATTCGATTCTGCCCACATTGTCGTCCACGTCGATGCAGGTCTCAGACCGTTTCTTCAGCATCGGGAAGGAGAATTTCGAGCCTCGCGTTGGTCTCGCCTGGAAGGTCGATGCGAATGGCAAGACCGTCGTGCGCGCAGCGGGCGGAATTTACCACGATCAAATTCTCCCGTGGGCTTACCAGCTCAATATCATCAATCCACCTTTCTTTTCGAAGTACACGGCCACGAATCCGCCGTTTCCCAACGGTTCCAGCGTGTTGAAGCCGGGCACGACGGTCGCGGTCACCGTCTTCCCCGGCATCGTCAAGACTCCTACGGATTATCAATACAATCTGACGATCGAGCGGGAGATCGTGAAGAACACGGTCTTCCAAATTGGCTACGTCGGTAACCAGGGGCGCCATCAGGAGACAGAAAGAGAAGCGGACACGCGAACCCCGGTATTTATTGACGGGAATCCCGCGTTTCCTACATACAGCACGTCCTCGCCGCGGCTGAATCCTGCCTTCGCGTCGATTCAGCAGCTGCAAATGAACGGGAATTCCTCGTACAACTCGCTGACGACCTCCGTGCGTTGGCGAGCCGCCAGCGGATTCGAGGGGCAGGTCTCCTACACCTACGCGAAAGCGGAAGACGACGGCTCGGGTGTAAGCGCGTCCGACAGCGTGCGGTCTCCGCAGGACATCATGAATCCGTTCGATCTGCGCCAAAACTGGGGCTTGGCGGATTTCAACGTAATGCATGCGGCGGTCGGAAACTTCACATATCCATTTCCGTTCCACGCCAGCGGCAAGGCGCTCGGAGAAGTCGTGAACGGCTGGGTGCTGAACGGAATCGTCACGCTCCAATCCGGCATGCCGTTTACGGGCCTGATGGTAGGCTCCGTTTCCAATGACGGCGCCCTCAACCTGGCCGAACGGCCGGACCTGGTTCCCGGAGCAACCGACAATCCAATCCACGGGGTGCTCGGTGCGTGCGAAGGGGCCTTGGCTGGGACCCGTGTCGGGACGGCAGCGCATTGGTACAACCCTTGCGCGTTCCAGAAACCAACGACGGGAACGTATGGCGACCTGGGCCGAAACACGATCATCGGGCCGGGCGAGCAAGACGTGGATCTCGCGCTCGCGAAGACGTTCGAGCTTACGGAAAGCGTTCGCGCGATCTTCCGGGTTGAAATGTTCAACGTGCTGAACCACGCGAATTTTGGACTGCCGACTACCGGCGCCATTCTGGCCAACGGCAACCCCAACGGTGCGGCAGGCTCGATCACCGCAACGCTGACCCCCTCGCGGCAGATGCAGTTTGGGCTCCGCATCGAGTTCTAGAAGTAGCGGTGTGACAAGTGGCTGAAGTTGGTTCCAGCGCGCCCGGGCGCTAGAGGTCCGGGCGCGCTGTCGCCGTTTGCAAACAGCGTTTCGTGAAAGGAAATCTGGATGAGACTGATTCGGCGGGTGCTTCTGCTGAGCGCCTTCGCAACAATCGCAAGTGCTGCAGCAGGGCAGGCTCTTCCCAATCCGTTCATCGAGATCGGCAGCAACTGGGCCCGGCTTCCGGAAGGCACCACCTGGGGAGTTTTGTACACGCCTCAAGTGGATAGTCACGGCAATGTCTGGGTGCTGGATCGCTGCGGACAAGGAAGCTGCGTCGATACAAACGATCCGGCCATTCTGGAATTCGATTCATCCGGCAGATTCATCAAGGGAATTGGGCAAGGTTTGTTCGCATTTCCTCACAATCTTTTTATCGATAAAGACGACAACCTCTGGGTCGCGGACGCCGGCGCTTCGAAAGGAAAAGGCAATCAGGTCACAAAGCTCAGCCCCGACGGGAAAGTGCTGATGACTTTGGGCACCAAGGGAGTGATGGGCGGTAGCGTGGAGAACTTTGTCGGGGCAGCGGCCGTACTGGTTGCGCCCAATGGCGACATCTTTGTGGCAGACGGACACTCCGCTGTAGCGACTGGCGGCGGGAACAGCCGAGGCTTCGTCGCCGCGAACGACAACAGTTCTCACATGCGGATCGTGAAGTTTTCGAAGGACGGCAAGTTCGTCAAGTCGTGGGGCAAGTTCGGCACCGGGCCCGGAGAATTCAATACCCCGCACGGTCTGGCCCTGGATTCGCAGGGGCGATTGTTCGTGGCCGACCGTGGCAACAATCGAATTCAGATTTTCGACCAGGACGGCAAATTCCTGGAGGAATGGAAGCAGTTCGGGAAGGCCTGTAGCGTTCACATCGACAAGAACGACACAATCTATGTGATCGACAGCGATTCGATCGAGAATCTATGGAGTTGGAAATATTCCTCGATCGGCAATCCCTGCTCAACGTGCCTTGTCCAGGTTCCGAGAATCACCGACGTGGGACAGGAAAGCTCGACTTTTACCCAAGGCATTCGGATCGGTAATGCGAAGGACGGAGTTGTTACGGGATACATCCCTCCACATATGGGCCCGGAGGGTCCCACCACGATACCGGAATTTCTGACGACGGACGCCAAGGGCGATTTGTATGTCGCGGAAGGCCGCAACCGTGAGCTTCGGAAATATGCCAGAAAGCCCGAACTCCCCGATGGCCCGGGGAAGGAGCTGGTTCAAAAAGCCTGTGAGATGTGCCACGACTCCCGCGAACTTTACCGCGTGAACTTCGACCGCCAGGATTGGGACGCGGCCGTGCGCACGATGGTCGGAGGCGGAGCGCCTCTGAAAAAGGACGAGATTCAGGTCGTCGTCGATTATCTGACGAATAATTTCAAGGGCGTCGCTACACCCGGAGTGGCAGTCCCCGGCAACGTGCAGACGACCATAACGGAGTGGGATATTCCCACGCCCGACTCGATGCCTTACGGCGTCTACCACAGCAAGCGAAACGGCTACACCTGGTACGCCGGGGCGTTTTCAAACGTCATCGGGCGGTTCGATCCTAAAACGCAAGAATTCCAGAACTACAATCTGCGACCCGGGACGAATCCTTTCGCTCTCTTCGAATTTCACGAAGGAAATTACAACGGCGTTTTTTTCTTCGCTCCACAGACGGGCAGTATTCTGGGAGAGTTCCATCCGGTTGACGGTCCTTATCCCACCTGGTCGGCCGGAGACGTGATCGAGCATCCGATCCCCGGTCCAAAGTTTCAACTTCACGACACGGCCGTTGGCGAGAATGCGGTCATCTGGTTCACCGGGACAGAAGCGAAGCCGCCGCTCTATCCGGAAGGCAGCAAAATCGGACGGTTCGACGTTTCCAGCCAGGAAGTGAGACTTGCCGACACCCCGACGCCCAACGCCGGTCCCTACGACTTGGCTTTGAATTCCCGAAGCGTTCCATACTTCACCGAGCGCAATAACCCGAGTCTTGGGAGCGTCAATTCCGTCACGATGCAGGTGACTGAATATCTGCTGCCGAATCCGGAAAGCAGTCCAAGGGGTATCACAATCACACCGGACGATCTCGTCTGGTACACGGATTACTCGCGCGGTTACCTCGGGCGGTTTAATCCCAAGACCGGCAAATTTGACGAATGGCCTTCGCCCAGCGGGCTTCGCAGTCGCCCTTACGGAATCACCAACGTCGGGGGAATTATCTGGTACGCCGAGGCGGGGTCGACGCCGAACATGTTGGTTCGCTTTGATCCGAAGACCGAAAAGTTCCAAAGCTGGCCAGTAAAAGCGGGCGGGGGAATTCGGCGCATCTTCGCCGATTCCGACGGCAGTTTATGGTTCACGCGTCCACTGACTGACGGGCTCGCCCGCGTCACGATCAAAGAACCATAAATTTCCGGATGGGTGCGGAGAATCGAGCTGGTGAAACGAAACTTTCGGTGAAGTTTTCGGGTACCTCATTCGCGGCTATGCGCGACATGTTGTCGCGCAAAGAGAAATGTGCAGGCAGCGATGAATATTACTCTGATGCAGTTAAAGGCGTTTCTGACGGTCGCCAGGTTTGGAAGCTTCACGAGCGCAGCCCAGGTTCTCCACATCTCCCAGCCTGCGCTCACCGTGCAGGTGCAGCAGCTCGAGCGATCGCTGAATCTTAAATTGTTCGATCGCGATACGCGCCATGTCGTCCTCACCCCCTCAGGCCGTCACTTCGCCCCGATGTTCCAGCGGCTGTTGCTCGAACTAGAAACCACGGTCGACAACGCACAGAACTTTTCGGAACTGAAGCAGGGAATCGTGCGGCTCGGCTGCATCCCCTCCGTAGCTACGACTTACTTACCCGAAGCGATTTCTCAGTTCAGGGAACGATATCCCGAAGTTTCCTTCGACTTGCGGGACGCGAACGGTCAGGGAATCGTCGAAATGGTCCGGTCGGACAAAGTCGAGTTCGGGATCACGAATGCCAACCCGAAATGGGCCGATCTCGATTCGATCGATCTATACGAAGAAGAAATCCACGTCGTCTTTCCAAAATCGCACGTGATCTCGACTTTCAAGACGATTACGCTCGACGACATCGCCGAATATCCGCTCGTATTTCTGGACACCGGCTTTAACTCGCGCACGGTGCTGGACGCTGCGTTCGCCGCGGCCGGACGTTTGGTGAAACCGGTCTGTGAAGTCAGCTTTACTTCCACGGCAATCGGCATGGTCCGCGCCGGACTGGGGCTCGCCATGCTGGGCTCGCTGGTCGTGAGTGCCAGCAATCTGCGGTCATTTCCCGATCTTCAGTCGCGCCGCATCGACGACCCCAACCTGGTGCTGGGAATCCGCTTGGTGCGCAAGACCGGGCGCAGCCTCTCTCCGTCCGCCCAGGCATTCGTCGACATGTTGGTCAAGATGAACAAGAAGAACCGCTGGGCCCTCGCAGGCGGCAAGCTGGTCTACGATACGGGCGGGCGCATCTCTGATTGACTTGCGGTTCTCGGCATGCTGTATGTGTTGGCAAATAAGCGGCTTACGACCTCGTCGAATTATAGGGCGCGCCAATCCGATCCGCTGCATTAATCACATCTTACGAATTCTCGCCGTCGGTAACCTGGAGTAAATACCCAATAGCATACGGCTTGGGCAGGGCATTGCCGGGGGATCATCATGTCAGGATTCAGTTCGAGCGTCGGCCCGTGCGAGTCGTCTTTGTTCGAAGGCGCCAGAAAATCCCGTCACGCTGGTTCAAGTCGCGTGCGCGACAGTGTGCTCGTTGTGGAGGACGAAGCCGCGCTGCGAACGACGCTGAGCGATCGCCTGCGCTACGAAGGCTACGAGGTGGAGTGCGCGGCCAATGGCGATGAGGCATTTGAGAAGGCCACGAAACTTACCTTCGACCTGATCGTTTTGGACGTCGTGCTGCCGCGACGCGATGGTTTCACGGTCTGTCGCGAGATTCGAAAAGCAGGCCTGATCACTCCTGTCCTGATGCTCACGGCGCGAGGACAAACTGCCGACAAAGTGAACGGCCTGAAGATCGGCGCGGACGACTACGTGACGAAGCCATTTGCGATCGAGGAGCTGATGGCTCGCATTGCGGCGCTCCTCAGGCGCGCGCCTGGAGCACCCGCCTCGGATGCGAGGTCCCGGCAGTTCGGTTCGATTCAGATCGACCTTCGCGGAACCCAGGCCACACGCGACGGAGTGCCGCTGAATCTTTCCGCCCGCGAGTTTCAATTGCTTCGCTACTTCGCCCAACACGCAGGCCGCAC
>Ga0335085_10014924_pt1 | contig 11308 bp, 7 predicted proteins | sample Lox_Sample_45_FD_206712 | JGI IMG/M metagenome (GOLD analysis project Ga0335085, IMG submission 206712) | Soil microbial communities from Loxahatchee National Wildlife Refuge, Florida, United States - Lox_Sample_4.5 | ecosystem: Environmental > Terrestrial > Soil > Wetlands | place: USA: Florida... | reverse complement strand
CGGTGGGTGCGTCGCGGGAGCCGGGTTTGTCAGGCCGGAGAGCCGCCGCTGCGCTTCCCCGCCGACGCCCAGCCAGTAGCGGAGATCCTCGGGAAAGGCCCGGAAGTGGGCGGCAGCGGCGACGGCAAGCGCGAGGAGGGCCAGTCTCTCGAAGCGGGGCCAGAACCGCCCCCGGCGGCGCGGCGGTGCCGGGGCGTCCTCGAGGAGGTCGAGGTCCGGCATGTCGCGGCCGTCCGCGGCCGAAACCATCGTGCGCTCACCCCGGGGTGGCGGCGTCCACCCCGCGCGGTGGCGGGGAGGGCGCTCGCCGATGACGTCCTCGATGTCCTCGGCGAGCATCCGTCCGGTCGGATAGCGGTCCTCCGGCGCCTTGGCCATCGCGCGGGCCAGGATGTCGTCGATCGCCCGCGGCAGGTCGGGCACGATCGCCGAAGGTGGTGGCGCGCTGCGGTGGGCGACCCGGGCCAGGATCGCGGGGACGCTCGGGGCGGCGAAGGGCGCCCGGCCGGTCAGGAGCGTGTAGGCGATCGTGCCCAGCGAGAAGAGGTCCGAGCGGGCGTCCGCCGGCCGACCGAGGGCCTGCTCCGGGGCCATGTAGAGCGGCGTCCCGAAGAGCTCGCCGGGGTTCGTGAGGTGGCCGGCGTCGACCCGCGCGATGCCGAAGTCCATGATCTTCGGCTCCCCGGACGGGAGGACCATGATGTTGGCCGGCTTCACGTCGCGGTGGACGACCCCTTGGGCGTGCGCGTGGTGCAGGGCTTCGGCCACGCGGCCGACGACCCGCAGAGACTCCCGCCAGTCGAGCCTGCGCCCCGACGCGATGCGATCGGCCAGGGTCTCGCCGTCGAGGTGCTCGAGGGCCATGAAGAGAAGACGGCTCTTCGAGTCGCGGCCGACGTCGTGCACCACGACGATCCCGGGGTGGGAGAGGCGGGCCGCGGCGCGGGCCTCGGTCAGGAAGCGCTTCTCGTACCTCTTGCGCTCGCTCCGGGAAAGAGAGAGCGCGCCGACCGTCTTGAGGGCGATCGTCCGGCCGAGGGCGGGATCCCAGGCCTCGTAGACCACCCCCATCGTCCCCCGGCCGAGCTCTCGCCGGATCTCGTACCGTCCGATCGCGCGCGGAACCCCGTCTCTCACCACGGCGCCGAGCATTCTACCCACGTCGGGCGTGGTCGCGGCGTGACCGGAGCCGCACCGCCGCTCTCGCCCGGAAACCCACCTCCGGTCGTGTTCCGTGGGCTGGGGTAGAATCCGCCCGGCGCGGCCTCGCTGCGCCTCTTTCCGATTCGTCCCACCCGAGGAGGCTCTCGATGCACGTGGTCCGGTTCGTGGGCGCGTTCGCCCTCTCGCTCGCTTTCATTCCCGGGGCCGGGGCCCAGGGCCTGGTCAACCCGGCGACGGAGAAGAAGATCGACGCCCTCATCGGCCAGATGACGCTCGAGGAGAAGGTCGGTCAGCTCAACCAGTACTCGAGCGCGTTCGACGCGACGGGGCCGGTGCCGAGCGCGGGCTATCAGAAGGTGATGTACGACCAGATCCGCCAGGGGCTCGTCGGCTCGGTCCTGAACGTCACCGGAGCCGAGGCCACCCGGAAGATGCAGCAGCTCGCGGTGGAGAACAGCCGGCTCAAGATCCCGATGATCTTCGGCCTCGACGTCATCCACGGCTACCGCACGGAGTTCCCGGTGCCCCTCGGCGAGGCGGCGAGCTGGGACCTGCCGGCGATCGAGGGGTCGGCCCGCGTCGCCGCCACCGAGGCCGCGGCCGCGGGCGTGCACTGGACCTTCGCCCCGATGGTGGACGTCGCGCGCGACGCCCGGTGGGGCCGGATCATGGAGGGTGCGGGCGAGGATCCCTACCTCGGCTCGCAGGTGGCGGCGGCGCGCGTCCGGGGGTTCCAGGGCCAGGACCTCGCGGCCCTGGACACGATCGCCGCGTGCGCGAAGCACTACGCGGCCTACGGCTTCGCCGAGGCCGGGCGGGACTACAACACCGTCGACATCTCCGAGCAGACCCTGCGCAACGTGGTGCTCCCGCCCTTCAAGGCGGCGGCCGGCGCCGGGGTCGCCACCTTCATGAACTCGTTCAACGAGATCGCCGGCATCCCGTCCACGGGGAACGCGCACCTCCAGAGGGACATCCTGAAGGGGGAGTGGGGCTTCCAGGGCTTCGTGGTGTCGGACTGGGGCTCGATCGGGGAGATGATCGCCCACGGGTTCGCCGACGGCCTCGAGCAGGCGGCGCAGAAGGCCATCGTGGCCGGCAGCGACATGGACATGGAGGCGCGGGCCTATGTCGGCCACCTGGCCGGGCTCGTCCGCTCGGGCAAGGTGAGCGAGAAACTCGTGGACGACGCGGTGCGCCGGGTGCTCCGGGTCAAGGGCGCGCTCGGCCTTCTCGACGACCCCTATCGATACTCGGACGCCGCCCGCGAGAAGCAGGTGCTGGCCGATCCGGAGCACGCCGCCGCGGCGCGCGACGTGGCCCGGAAGTCGATCGTGCTGCTCAAGAACGAGGGCGGGCTGCTGCCCCTCGACAAGGGCGTGAAGACGATCGCGGTGATCGGCCCGCTGGCCGCGGACAAGGACTCTCCGCTCGGCAACTGGCGCGCCCGGGCGGAGGCCAACTCGGCGGTGTCGCTCCTCGAAGGGATCCGGGCCGCCGTCTCCCCGGGGACCCGCGTCGTCCACGCCGAAGGGGTCAAGCTCTCGACCGGCATGCGCAACTTCGGGGCGCGCCTGACCTTCAACACCACCGACCGGTCGGGCATCCCGGCCGCGGTCGAGGCGGCGCGGTCGGCCGACGTGGTGGTCGCCGCGCTGGGGGAGGACGCGTTCCAGTCCGGGGAGGGCCGCAGCCAGGTGGACATCGGCCTGAAGGGCCTTCAGGAGGAGCTTCTGAAGGCGGTGATCGGGGCCAACAAGCGGGTCGTCGTGGTCCTCATGAGCGGGCGGCCGCTCGTCCTCGGCTGGACGGCCGAGAACGCGCCGGCGATCGTGGAGGCGTGGTTCGGCGGTTCACAGGCCGGCCAGGCGATCGCCGACGTCCTCTTCGGCGACTACAACCCTTCGGGCAGGCTGCCCGTCGGCTTCCCCCGGCACGTGGGCCAGCTGCCGATGACGTACGCGCACAAGAGCACCGGCCGCCCGGGGCCGGAACCGGGCGTCACGTGGTCGTCCTACACCGACATGCCGAACGACCCGCTCTACCCGTTCGGCTACGGGCTCAGCTACACGACCTTCGCGTACTCCGAGCCGAAGGTGAGCGCGCCGGAGATTCCTCGCGACGGGTCGCTGCGGGTCTCGACGACCGTCACCAACACCGGGACGCGCGCCGGCACCGAGGTCGCGCAGCTCTACGTGCGCGATCTGGTGGGCAGTGTCACCCGGCCGGTGAAGGAGCTGAAGGGCTTCCAGAAGGTGGCCCTCGCGGCCGGCGAGTCCCGCGAAGTGACGTTCACCCTGACCGCGAAGGATCTCGCGTTCTATACCGCGGGCGGCACCTGGGAGGCGGAGCCGGGGGCGTTCAAGGTGTTCGTCGGCGGGAGCTCCCGGGACGTCAAGGAGGCGGGTTTCACGCTGAAGTAGGCCGGTCGGCGGCGGACCCACCGACTCTAGGCACGTGGGCCGCCGTCGGAGCGCGGACCTCCTGATCCGGGGGCCCTTGGTCAGACCAGGGCCGCGGCAGGTCGTTGATAGTGCAGATCTTCCGTCCCCTCCCGGCGGAATGCGCAACGCTTGCGCTCTCAAGCCCGTGTCATCGGCCCTATGCCACTGATGGATGGCACGGGGAGATTGGCGAGGTGTTTGCACGCTTTGGACCCCGGAAAGGGGATCCACGCATGTCCACGACGGTGGAAAAGCCCAAGCCCTTCCTCCTGCCTGAGTACTGCAAGGGCTGTGGGCGCTGCATCGAGGCCTGCGCCCGGAACTGCATCGAGATGGGGACCGAGATCAACCCCCAGACCGGGCTCGTCCCGGTCGTCCTGCACCTCGAGAACTGCTCGGCCTGCGGCCTCTGCTTGACCGCCTGCCCGGAGCCGTACGGCCTCCTGCCCGCTCCGAGCACGGAGTTCGAGATCCAGGATCCCGCCGCCCTCTTCGGGAAGAAAGCGCTCCCGCTCGAAGGGCCGGTGGACGTCCCCGACGAACGCCTGCCCCTGCCCGAGACGCGGCCTCTCGTCACCAAGGGCACCTACGCCTCCTCGATCGGCGCCCTCCTGGCCGGCTGCCGGCATTTCTTCGGCTACCCGATCACCCCCTCCACCGAGGGCGCGGAGCTCATGGCGAAGCTCCTCCCCCAGCTCGACGGCTCGTTCGTGCAGGCGGTGAGCGAGGTGGCCACGGTCAACATGATGTACGGCTGCGGCGGAGCGGGGCTGCGGGCGATGACCTTCACCTCCTCGCCCGGCTTCAGCCTGATGCTCGAGGGCATCTCGTACATGATCGGCTCCGAGGTCCCGGGGGTCTTCGTCAACGTCATGCGCGGCGGCCCCGGCCTCGGCAACATCGCGCCCGAGCAGTCCGACATCAAGCTGGGTTGCCGGGGCCTCGGCCACGGCAACACCCACGCGCTCGTCCTCGCGCCGTCGACGCCGCAGGAGATGCTCGACCTGACGATGCTGGCCTTCGACCTGTCGTTCCGGTACCGGAACCCGGTCGTCCTCCTCTGCGACGGCTACCTCGGCCAGATGACCGGCCGGGTCGATCTGCCCCGGGAGATGGTGAAGCCCGGCATGCCGGCGTGGGCGGTGCCCGGCGACCGGGCGCACCGGCAGAACCTCATCTGCTCGATCTACCTCGCCGAGGCCGACCTCGAGGCCCACAACGACCACCTCAACCGCAAGTACGCCCTGATGGCGGCGACGGAGCAGCGGGCCGACCTCTTCCGCTGCGAGGACGCCGAGGTCCTGGTCGTGGCCTGCAACACCCCGGCCCGGATGGCGAAGGGCGCGGTGGAGACGCTTCGCCGCCGGGGGGTCAAGGCCGGCCTCTTCCGGCCCCTCACCCTGTGGCCGTTCCCGATCGACGCCCTGGCGCCCCTCCTCGGCCGCGCCCGGCGCATCGTGATGGTCGAGGCCTCCCATGGCCAGCTCGAAGACGAGCTGCGCCTCGCGGTGAGTCGGAGTGGCCTCTCCCTCCCGCGCATCGAGAGCGTGCAGCACTACGGCGGAGTGCTCCCGCAGCAGAGCGAGATCGTGGAGCGCGTCCTTGCCGGGGCCCGACCGCGGGCGCGGGAGGAGGTGGTGGCATGAGCGTCTTCTACTCGAGCTTCGAGCGCCACGACCACGGCGGGGGCCTGAAGGGGCACAGCACCACCTACTGCCCGGGCTGCGGCCACGGCCTCGCCCACAAGTACGTGGCCGGGGCCATCGAGGAGCTGGGCATCCAGGACCGCACGGTGGCGGTCTCGCCGGTGGGCTGCAGCGTCTTCATGTACTACTACCTCGACGTCGGCAACACCCAGGCCGCCCACGGCCGGGCGCCCGCGGTGGCCCTCGGCCACAAGCTCGCCAACCCCGAGTCGATCGTCATCAGCTACCAGGGCGACGGGGACCTGGCGTCGATCGGCCTCGCCGAGATCGTGAGCGTCGCTCAGCTCGGGCTCCCGATCAGCGTCATCTTCATCAACAACGCGATCTACGGGATGACCGGCGGCCAGATGGCCCCCACCACGCTCATGGGCCAGAAGACGGCCACCAGCCCCTACGGGCGCACCCGCTTCACCGGCCAGCCGCTGAAGGTGGCGGAGATGATGGCCGGGCTCGACGGGCCGGTGTACGTCGAGCGCGTGGCCCTCTTCGACGCCAAGAACCGGGTGAAGGCCGAGAAGGCCATCAAGAAGGCGATCCGCCTTCAGGTCGAGGGCAAGGGCTTCTCGTTCGTCGAGGTCCTGGCGGAGTGCCCGACCCACCTCAAGATGACCCCGGCCGAGTCCGAGAAGTGGGTGAAGAACGAGATGCTGCCGATCTTCCCCCTGGGGGTGAAGAAGGACGTCGCCCGGGAGGACGAGTGGCCGCTGCCCCCGCCCCCGAACTTCATGCCCGGCAAGATGCTGGACGTGATCGGGGGAACGAAGGAGAGGACGCCGCGCTTCTGCGACGGCTTCCCCCGCACGAGCTGGGGAAGGGACATCGGCATCAAGCTGGCCGGGGCGGGGGGCGACGGGGCGCAGACGGCGGCCCTCCTCCTCGCCCGCGCCGCGATCAACGAGGGGTTCGACTCGACCCACATCCCGAGCTACGGCCCGGAGTCGCGCGGGGGGACCTCCTACGCCGACGTGCGCATCGCGGAGGAGGAGGTGCTCTCGCCCGCCGCGCCCGACCCGCACGTGCTGGTGGCCTTCAACGCGCCGAGCGCCGCGAAGTTCGCCCCCCACGTGATGGAGGGCGGAATGGTGGTCTACGACAGCTCGGTCGTCCACTCCCTGCCGGGGCTACGGCCGGGAGTGAAGGCCTTCGGCGTGCCCTTTGCCCAGATCGCGGCCGACCTCGGCAAGATCATCGTGAAGAACATCGTGGCCCTGGGTGCTCTCCAGGAGGCGACGGGCCTCTTCCCGAAGGACACCTTCCTCACCGCCATCCGCCAGGCCCTCGCCGAGAAGTGCGCCCTCATCCCGCTCAACGAGGAAGCGTTCGCCTGGGGCGTCCGGAGGGCGGCCGAGGCCGGGAAGGGGGACGCGTGAGCCGGGAAGCGCTCGGCCCGCTGAGCCCCGACGAGACGAAGCTCCTCCTCGCCCTGCGGGCGATCCCGCCGAGCCGCCTGAGGGACCTCATGACCTCCCTCGTGAGCGAGCTCGCCGACTTCGTGGCCGAACCGAGCTGCGCCGAGATGCAGGCGGACGGCGCGCCGTGCCCTTCCCCCGACGTGGCCTGCGACGAGTGTCGCAAGATCACGTCCATCCTCGAGGGGCTCCGCGGCCGCCTGCAGGCGGGCTGACGGCTCTCGCTCGATTGCCCGGGAGGCGCTCCCGGGCGGAGGCTCATCCATGGACATCGGAATCCCGAAGGAGACGAGGCTGCGCGAGCACCGCGTGGCCCTGGCTCCCTCCGGCGTGAGGACGCTCGTGCAGAAAGGGCACCGGGTCTGGGTGGAGTCGGACGCCGGCCTCGCCGCCGGTCACCCCAACCCCGACTACCAGGCGGCGGGGGCGCAGATCGCCTACAGCCGGCACGAGGTCTTCGCTCGGGCGGGGCTCGTGGCGACGGTCTACGCACCCGCTCCGGAGGAGTACACGCTCCTCCAGAAGGACCAGGTGGTCTTCGGCTTCTGGGCCCTTCCGGCCGTCCGGCCCGAGGACTTCCGGGCCCTCACGGAGCGCGAGGCGACCACGATCGGGATCGAGACGATCGAGGACGACGCCGGCCACGCCCCCGTCCGAACCTCCATGTCGGAGATCGCGGGAAGCCTGGCCGTGGTCGTGGGCAGCGGCCTCCTGCTGAACGAGTTCGGCGGCAAGGGCATCCTCCTCGGCGGCGTACCCGGCGTGCCCCCGGCGAGCTTCGTGGTCCTCGGCGCCGGTGTCCTGGGCCGCGCGGCCGCGCGGGCCGCGCTCGGCCTGGGCGCGCAGGTGACCCTCCTCGACGTGAGCGTCGCCCGTCTGCGGGAGGCGGCCTCCCACCTCCCGTCGACGGTGACCACGATGCTCGCCACGCCGCCGAACGTCGAGAAGGCGCTCTCCTTCGCCGACCTCGTCCTGGGCGCGGTGGCGGTCCGGGAGCAGCGAGCGCCGGTCCTGGTCACCCGTGAGATGCTCCGCCTCATGAAGCCGCGCACGGTGGTCGTGGACCTCTCGATCGACATGGGGGGCTGCTTCGAAACCTCCCGGCCCACGACCTTCACCAGCCCCACCTACGAGGTCGACGGGATCATCCACATGTGCATCCCGAACCTTCCGTCCGGGGCGGCCCGAACGGCCACCCAGGCCCTCACCAACGCGATCCTGCCCTACCTCCAGGCGGTGGCCGACCAGGGCCTCGACGCCGCCCTGCGCGCCCATCCCGACCTCGCCCGCGGGACCTACGTGTACCGGGGCCGCTGCGCGAGCGAGACCCTCGCCCGCAGCTTCGGGGTCGAGTGGTGGCGCCTGCCGGGGGCCGAGGAGTAGCGGCGATGAGCTGGATCGAGGCCTACCGCCGCAAGGTCACCTGCGCCGGCGAGGCGGTGAAGGTGGTCCGCCCGGGCGACCACGTCTGGCTGCACGCGGGCTGCAACAACCCCGAGGAGCTGCTCAAGGCGCTGGTGGGCCGCGTGGACGAGCTCCACGACGTGGAGGTGACCCACCTCCTGACCTTCGGGGCCGCGGACCACGTGGACCCGCGGTACTCCGGTTCCTTCCGCCACCGCGCCCTGTTCATCGGCCCGAACGTGCGGCAGGCTGTCAACGAAGGGCGGGCGGACTGGGTCCCCGTCTTCTTGTCCGAGATCCCCGGGCTCATCCGCTCGCGGACGATCCCGGTGGACGTGGCCTTCATCCAGATCTCGCCCCCGGACGAGCACGGCTTCTGCTCCTACGGCGTGGGCGTCGAGTGCACGAAGGCGGCGTCGGAGTCGGCGCGGGCGGTCGTGGCCCTCGTCAACCGCCAGATGCCCCGCTCGCTCGGGGACTGCTTCATCCACGTGTCCCGCCTGACCCAGGTGGTGGAGATCGACCGGCCGGTGATCGAGCTGCCCATGGTGACCGAGGTGGGGGAGGTGGCGCGGGCGATTGGGAGAAGCGTTGCCGACCTCATCGAGAGCGGCTCCACGCTCCAGATGGGGATCGGCGAGATCCCCGACGCGGTGCTCCTCTTCCTGAAGGAGAAGAGGGATCTCGGGATCCACACCGAGATGTTCTCGGACGGCGTGGTGGAGCTCTTCGAGAGCGGCGTCGTCACCGGGGAGGCGAAGACCCTCCACAAGGGGAAGATCATCTCCTCGTTCGTCCTGGGCTCGAAGAAGACGTTCGACTTCCTCGACAACAACCCGTTCGTCGAGTTCCATCCTACCGACTACGTGAACGACCCCTTCGTGATCGCCCAGAACGACCGGATGGTGGCGATCAACTCGGCGATCGCGGTGGACGTGACCGGCCAGGTCTGCTCGGACTCGATGGGGCGCTCGATCTACTCGGGCTTCGGCGGCCAGGTCGACTTCATCCGCGGCGCCCGGCGATCGCGGGGCGGCAAGCCGATCATCGCCCTCCCCTCGACGGCCAAGGACGGCACGGTCTCGCGCATCGTGGACGTGCTGGCCGAGGGCTCGGGGGTCGTGACCAGCCGGGCCGACGTGCAGTACGTGGTCACCGAGTACGGGGTCGCGAACCTCTTCGGGAAGTCGCTGCGGGAGCGCGCCCTCGCCCTCATCGGCTGCGCCCACCCCGACTTCCGGGAGGAGCTGCGCTCGGCGGCGAGGAGGAGGAACCTGCTCTAAGACGAGTCACGCACCATGAGCCAAGGGGCTGGATGGCCTGCCGTCGGGTGGCAGACCGGCGCGAGAGTGAAGGGTGTCGAGAGGACTCCGTGCCGGGTTGCGCAGATCCTTCACGACATGCGTGTAGACCATCGTCGTCTCGACGTTCGCGTGTCCGAGATACTCCTGGATCTGGCGAATGTCCACCCCGTTGAGCAGCAGATGAGTGGCGAACGAGTGGCGAAGCACGTGGACCGACACGGGCTTGTGAATCCCGGCCTCGCCGGCCGCCGCCTTGATTGCCTTCTGAATCACGGATTCGTGGACGTGATGACGGCGCACGACGCCGACGCTCGGGTCGGTCGACAGTGTGCGGCTGGGGAACACCCAGAACCAGCCCAGCTCCCGACCTGCGTTCGGAGACTTGCGCTCCACCGCATCGGGCAGCCACACGCCGGCTAGTCCCGCAAGCTGGTCGGCCCGGTGAAGCGCCTCCGCTTTGCGGAGCTGAGCCCTGAGCTCGTCTCGGCCCGTCTCCGCCAGGAGCGTCGAGCGGTCCTTGTCGCCTTTGCCGCTCCGCACGAGGACGAGACCCTGCTCGAAGTCGAGGTCCTTGACGCGGAGTTCGCAGCACTCCGAGACACGCAGCCCGCCGCCGTAGATCAAGGCGGCCATCAGCCAAGTCGTGCCACGCATGGCTTTCAGCAACGCGGCTGTCTCCGGCACGCTCAGCACGACCGGCAGATGGCTGCCGCGTTTGGCCCTCGCCACACTGGCGAGGCCTTCCACGGCGATACCGAGTACCTCGCGGCAGAGGAACAGGATCGCGCAGAAAGCCTGGTTCTGTGTGCTTGCCGAGACCTTCCGCCGCACCGCCAGGTGCGTGAGGTAGTCCCGCACGGCGCTGGACTCGACGCGGGGATGACGTACGCCCTGTCGCTCGGAGAGGTAGGCCAGGAATCGCCTCACCCAGTCGGCGTAGCTGCATTCAGTCCGATACGAGTAGTGCCGGGTGCGGAGCCGCCGTCGCAGCTCTTCGAGCACCGCCAGCGGATTGGCGGGCTCGTGTTCATCCAAGGTCGTGCCGGCCGGCCGGCAGCCCCAGTCGGTGCGCCCGAGGAAGTTCAGGAAGTAGATGCGTACTGCCTGTTCGGCCTGGCGGACCTGCCAGTCCTGGCATCGACCGCTGCCCTCGAGCTCCTCACAGAAGCGGCGCGCCTGGTCCGCCAGGGGCTCGTTCGAGGCCGGGCGGGTGAGAAACCGCCGGACCCAGCGGACGCAGTGAGGGGCCGCAGCTTCCTTGACCACCCGAGCCTTGAGGAGGAACTCGCCGAACTGCTGAAGCGAAGTCTCCAGTTCCCGCATGACTCCTCCACCGATGCCGACCGAGGCGAGCGCGCCAGGGTGACCTGACCTCGCCGCGCTGCTCATCCGCCCAACACCAACCTGGTCGCGCCCGTCGCCCTCGCTCAAGGGACGTGATCAACGCCGAGTTCCGTCGCGCCCATGAACTATCGCCTTCCGCCTAACCACGGCTTCACCCGATTAGGCGGCCGGCCGCGATCCCAGATTCCCGACCACCAGAGGCTCCCACAACCATCTGCCAGAACAGGTCTTGATCGCCGAAAGAGAGCGGGAGGAGAATGTCCGCAGTTGACGCCGGGTGCCGGGGCCGCAATTGGATGGGGGTGGACTACGGTGCGGAATCCCGCCGTCGACCTAGACGATGTTCGGCGGACCTTGGGCAGAGAAGGCGGGTCCCGATGAAGAACGATCAGCCGGCGACACCTGAGACCAGAGGCGTTACGGTGACTCTACTGGGAACGCTTGACCTTGGCGCTGAACTCGAGGGTATGGCCGGCCGCCAAATGCGAATGCGAATGGTGACCATCCAACCCGGCGGTGTCTTCGGTCCGGTT
>Ga0335085_10014923_pt1 | contig 11308 bp, 7 predicted proteins | sample Lox_Sample_45_FD_206712 | JGI IMG/M metagenome (GOLD analysis project Ga0335085, IMG submission 206712) | Soil microbial communities from Loxahatchee National Wildlife Refuge, Florida, United States - Lox_Sample_4.5 | ecosystem: Environmental > Terrestrial > Soil > Wetlands | place: USA: Florida... | reverse complement strand
TTGCTTGCGCACTAACCTGGGCAAACTCAGGTCACAGCGGCGCAGCCCGCCCAGCACCATCGCCGCCACCATCGCCCGGTCCCGGTGCGTGCGCAAAGCCGCGGTCAGCGCATCCACCTCAGCCGGCGACAAGATCCGCGGCAACTGGCGGGTGACCCGCACCAGCGGGACACCCCGCCCCGGGCGGGAGCGCTCCCGCCCGGGTCGGCAGCCCTCGCGGCACCGGGTTAGCCGGCACATCCCCGCGGGCCTGCAAGAACGCGAAAAAACCCGGGCACGATCGACAGGCGCCGTTCCCCGGCCCGGCGCAGTGTCGCAGGCAGCAGGGCCGGCCTCAAGGTCATTCGTCCAGCCGGGCGCTGCACCTTGACCCCGGCCCTGCTTCCAGCGTGCCTGGAAACCAGCCGGGAACCCGGAGAAAAAGGGCAAAACCAGCCCTTGACCGGCCCCACTCCTTCAGGGATGACCTGCATTTCTTGATAGCGGGGCGGGATGAACCCGCGACCTCTGGGTCATGAGCCAAGACGTCACAGTTCAACACAATCCGGAACCCCCCCGTGAGGCTCTTCATCACCATCCGCTATTGCCAAATATCCGGCCGCGAGCCGGTCAGCCGCCGGCAATCGCCGCCCGTTCTCCCACGAATTCTCATCACGGAAAGTGACGAGTTCGATATTGGCAATCTCCTAGACCAGCGCAGAACGCCGATTGTTTGTGGGTTTGCCACCTTGGCCGTGTGCGGGGTGTTGGCCCAGATCGGGACTGTACTTTCAACGGTGTAACTCCTGACAAACAAGGAGACACCAGTGACAGACGTGACGACCAGCCAGGACCAGGGGCAGCCGGAGCTGTCGGCGGCCGATGAGCAGGTACTGCGGGAGCTGACCGAGCGGGCCCGAACCGGCGGGCTGAAGCTGACCGGTGAGGGCGGGCTGCTGGGAAAGCTGACCAAGATGGTGGTCGAGGGCGCCCTGGAAGGCGAGCTCGACGATCACCTCGGCTATGAGAAGAACGACCCGGCGGGTCGCGACGGCGGGAACTCCCGCAACGGCTACCGGGGCAAGACGGTGCTCACCGAGGCCGGGCCGGTGGAGCTTTCGGTGCCGCGGGACCGCGATGCCAGTTTCGAGCCGAAAATCGTCGCCAAAAGGCAGCGGCGGCTCACGGGCGTGGGCGAGATGGTGATTTCCCTGTCGGCGAAAGGGCTGACGCACGGGGAGATCAGCGCGCACCTGGCCGAGGTCTATGGCGCGGAAGTCTCGAAGCAGACCATCAGCACGATCACCGATGCGGTCATGGAAGGAATGGCGGACTGGCAGAACCGGCCGCTGGATGCGGTCTACGCGGTGATCTTCATCGACGCCATTAATGTGAAGATCCGCGAGGGCCAGGTCGCCAACCGGCCCATCTACCTCGCCCTGGGCGTCACCGTGGACGGCGAGCGTGACGTGCTGGGCCTGTGGGCCGGGGAGCACGGCGACGGGGAGGGCGCGAAGTTCTGGCTGCGGGTCCTCTCGGAGATCAAGAACCGCGGCGTCAAGGATGTGTGCATGCTGGTCTGCGACGGGCTCAAAGGCCTGCCCGACGCGGTGGCCGCGGTCTGGGCGAAGACGATCGTGCAAACCTGTATCGTGCATCTTTTGCGGAACTCGTTCAAATACGCCTCGAAGAGGGACTGGGCGCAGATCGCCAAAGACCTCAAGCCCATCTACACCGCGGCGTCCGAGGCCGAAGCTCTTGACCGGTTCGCCGAGTTCTCCGGCAAGTGGGAGAAACGCTACCCGGCGATCATAAGGCTGTGGGAGAACGCGTGGGCCGAATTCGTGCCCTTCCTCCAGTTCGACCGGGAGATAAGAACAGTCATCTGCACAACAAATGCGATCGAGTCGATCAACGCCCGGCTCCGCAGAGCGGTGAACGCCCGCGGCCACTTCCCGACCGAGCAGGCTGCGATGAAGTGCCTGTACCTGGCGATCATGAGCCTGGACCCCACCGGGAAGGGCCACAAGCGCTGGACCAACCGGTGGAAGGCCGCCCTCAACGCCTTCGACATCACCTTCGACGGCCGCCTCAGCGCGGGCAGGAAGTAACAACCAAGATCAAGTTACACCGTTAAGTTGACAGACCCCCCAGATCCGCCAGTTCGGGGCGGGTTTAGGCATGCCGGTGGGTGGGCCGCCTGGGCAGGTTCCCGGCCGGGCAGCGACCGCTGGATCTTCCTGGTCGAGGCTCGATGATCATTGACGCCGGTGGCGCGATGTCAGGTGCTATTCGGGCACGCCTTTCGAGCTCGGTGACGCTCGTCAACCTCGTTGGCTGGGTTGTCTACGTGGCTGGGCAGCCGAGGGCTTGTGTCCGGTGCAGCGAGCAGAGATGACGGCTTTAGAGAATTCGGGAGATGCTGCCGCTGCTCACCGGCGAGAAGCTGAGGGGCCGGTCACTGTAGTTCGTGGCGGCACGCTCGGGATCGGCACGGCGATTGATCACGGCGGGTTGGCCAACTGTGCCGCCCGAGGTGGCGCATATGTCGCACCTTTGTGCGCGGCCGCGTTCTGCTGCATCATGGGTCGGGTGGGGGCGGTCAACGGCGGGCAACAGATGTGACGGCGGCTTCGGACGGCGGGGGCGGGCAGCTGCTGGTTCGGGACGTGCTGTTGCGCGATGGGTCGACGCTGCGGCTGCAGGCCCCGGTGCCGTCGGATTTCGGGGACATTAAGGGGTTCTACGACGGCCTGTCGCTGGAGAGCCGCTATTTCCGCTTCCATAGCTATGGGCGCACTGACAGCGCCGCGCGGGCAGCTGTTGAGGCTAGTGGCGTTGATCGCCTGGCGCTGATCGGTCGGCACGATGGCCGCGTGGTGGCTGTCGCGAGCTTTGACGGGTTGCGCGAGCCTGGCGCTGCCGAGGTCTCGTTTGCGGTGGCCGATGATCTTCAGCGCCACGGGATCGGGACCCGGATGCTGGAGCAGCTCGCGGCGATCGGGGCGGAGCGCGGGATCCACCGGTTCGACGCGGAGGTCATGCCGGACAACTGGCCGATGCTGGGGGTGTTCGAGCATGCCGGCTTTGCGGTGCGGCGCCGGAGTTCGTTTGGTGAGATGACTGTTTCGCTGGATATCACGCCGACGGAGGCGGTGCGGGAGCGGATCGATGAGCGCGATCATTTCGCCGCGGTCGCGTCCTTGCGGCCGATCCTGGCGCCCGCGTCGGTTGCAGTGGCCGGCGCAGCGGCGGTGCCGGGCAATGTTGGCCGCGCGGTGCTGGCGAATATCATCGGCGGCGGCTATCAGGGTGTGGTGACGCCGGTGAACCGGGCGGGGGGTGTGGTGTGCTCGATGCGGGCCGCTCGCAGCCTTGGTGGGCTGGACGTTGCTCCGGAGCTGGTGATCGTCGCCGCCGCGGGCGATGAACTGCTTGAGTTCGCCGCCGATGCGGCGGCGATCGGGGCAAAGGCGCTGCTGGTTGTCCCCGCCGGTGCCGAGGAGGACGGTGCGGCGCCGGCCGGGCGGGACGAACGGCTGCTGGAGATCGTCCGGGGCGCGGGCTTGCGGATGGTCGGGCCGAACTCGTGGGGGGTGCTGAACACCGCCCCGGAGGTCAGCTTGAATACCACGTTCACCGGCGCGATCGTTCGCGCGGGAGGGCTGGCGATCGGCTCGCAATCGGGCGGGCTCGGGTTGCTCGGACATGCGGTGGCCCGGCAGCTGGGGGTTTCGATGTTCGTCTCGGTCGGCGACCGCGCCGACGTCTCGACCAACGACCTGCTGGAGTGGTGCGAGCAGGACGAGCGGACGGCCGCAGTGATGCTATATGTGGAGACGTTCGGCAACCCCGAGCACTTCACCCGGATCGCGCGGCGCGTATCGCGCACGAAGCCGATCCTGGCTCTCAAGGGGCGCCGCGGCGGGCTGGCGCGCAGCGAACCATGTTCGGACACAGCCGCGGCGCTGCGCGGCGACACGGTCGCCGATGCGCTGTTGCATCAGGCCGGGGTGCTGCGGTTCCGCGGCGGCGAGGAGCTGTTCGATGCCGCCGTGTTCTTCGAGAGCCAGCCGCTGCCGAGCGGCCGGGAGATCGGCATCGTGAGCAACTCACCGCGCCTGGCGACGCTTGGCGCCAACGCCTGCGCTGCGTGGGGGCTGCAGACCGGGCAGCCCGGCCAGGCGCGCAACCCGCTGGTGCTGGGGATCGGCGCCGGGCCGGGCGAATACGCCACCAGCATCCGCCAGCTGCTTGACGATACCGGCATCGACGCGCTGACGGTCCACTACTCCGAGAGTCTGGGTGGCGACCCGGAGGCCGTGCTGGAGGCGATCTCTGCCGTCTCGGCGGGGCAGCCCAAGCCGGTTGTGGCATCTGTCGTGCGCTCAGATGGCCGGCTGCCCGCGCAGACGGGCCGGGGCGTGCCGAACTTCTTGTTCCCCGAGTCGTGCGCGGCCGTGCTGGCTCACGCGGCCGAGCGCCGTGAGTGGCTGTCACGGCCGCTTGGTGAGCCTCCGCACTACCCCGGCCTGGACGGGGCGGCGGCACGCACGCTCATCGCTGCGCTGCTGGAGGGCGAGCCCGCAGGCGGCTGGCTTTCGCTGGATGAGGCAGAAGAGCTGCTGGCCACCCACGGGATCCCGGTTGCCGCGTCGCATCGCTGCCGCGAACTCGAGCGCGCGGTCGCCGTCGCTGATGACAGCGGCGGCCCAGTGGCACTGAAAGCCGATCTTGCTGCTCCCGCGCACGCGAGCGACATCGGCGCCGTGCTGCTCGGGCTGGAGGGCGGGCCGGCGGTGCGATCCGGCTGGCGCGAGCTCCAACGGCGGGTGCTGGCTTCTGGCCGGAAATGGAGTGGAGCGATCGTCCAGCCCTTCGTGCCACCCGGCTCCGACATGCTGGTGGGCACAGTCAACGACCCCGATCTGGGCTCGGTGATCGCGGTGGGCCTGGGCGGACTCCAAGCCCGCCTTACCGAAACGGCTGCGTTTCGCCTGCCACCCGCGACCGACACAGAAGCCGACGAGCTGATCGACTCCGCCAAGGGCGTCGCCGCTGAACTGAACGGGTTGCGCGGCAGCGATCCGCTCGATCGGGAGTCGCTGCGCGAGCTCATCCTGCGCTTCACCCTCCTGCTCGCAGAGGTCCCCGAGGTCGTCGAGGCCGATCTCAACCCCGTCCGGTGCATGACAAGCGGCTGCCTCGTGCTGGACATGCGACTGCGAATCGAACACCGGCGCCCCACCGACCGCGTCAAGACCTGGTGACCGGCGGCTGCCGGCAGCAGAGCTCAGCTAATCGCACCCACGAGCCGCCGGCCTCGGCACCCTGCCCCGTTCCCGAAATCTGCGGCTGCAGTGCAAACCCTGATCGTCGCAGGTGCCGCGCCCGTTCGCGTTCGGCACGCTGAGCCCGGACGCTAATGACGGCATGCGAGATACCGCGGCTCGCAGGTCGCTTAGCGTTACTGCGAGATGGCGGATGCGCGCAGGTCCTGGAGCAGGTCGGCCTGTCCGGACAGTACCCCGGTCAGGATCTGGCGTGCTACCGCGAGTAGTTGGGCTACGTGCGGGCTGGTCAGGGAGTAGTAGACGGTGGAGCCTTGCTTGCGGGAGGTGACCAGGTTCGCCCGGCGAAGCACCGCTAGCTGCTGCGATAGGTGCGCCGGCTCGATGCCGACCTGCGGGAGCATCTCGGCCACTGCGTGCTCACGGTCGCTGAGCAGCTCAAGGACCCGTATCCGGGCCGGATGGCCCAATGTCTTGAAGAACTCTGCCTTCAGCTGGTACAGCGGCGCGCTCACCCCGGCGGCCTCCTTAGCCCGACCTGCGCGCCGCAGCGGGCGCGCCGGGATCACCCGACCGCCACCTTGTGTACCCATCGTGCCCAGCAGCCCCGGGCGATCGTCGCTGATCTCAGCAGTTGCCAATTGTATCAATTGCTTTGCCGGAGAGAGGCGAACGTCTGGGCCAGACGGCGTGCCACGAGCAGCACGGGCATGGCCCTTCCGGCATCGCCAGGTAACCCCGCCGTAAGCATCCGGCCCGGCCTATCGTGGCAGCATCGCCGCGGCGCGCGCGGCCGTGGCCGTCCAGCCGGCGCCGGGCGCGGATCCACGCGGCAAGAGCGTTGCTTCCGTTGGGCGCCTGCTTCGTCATGCCGGGCCCGCGACTGGCTACTCGCCGCCGTACTTCTTGATCTCCTCGAACTCGGCCTCGGTGAGCTCGCGTGGCACGTCATCGCGGGCCACCTTGGCGCTCTGCACGTGGTGGCGGATGTCCTCGACGACCTCGGGGTTGGCCAGGGTGGTGACGTCGCCGACGTCGGCGAAGTTGGAGACCGATGCGATCACCCGGCGCATGATCTTGCCGGACCTGGTCTTGGGCATGTCGGGGACGATCCACACGTTCTTGGGCCGGGCGATCTTGCCTATCTCGGTTTCGATCGCCTTGCTGACCTTGTCCTCCATCTGCTTGCTGGGCTCGAATCCGGGTTTGAGCGAGACGTACATCTCGACGATGCGGCCGCGGATGTCATCGATCACGGGGACCGCGGCGGCCTCGGCGACCTCGGGGACGGTGAGCGCGGCGGACTCGATCTCCTTGGTCCCGAGCCGGTGCCCGGCGACGTTGATCACGTCGTCGACCCGGCCCAGGATCCGGAAGTAGCCGTCGGCCGCCTGGACGGCGCCGTCGCCGGCGAAGTACGGCCAGTCGTGCCAGTCCGTGCTGCCGGGGTTCTTGTTGTATTTGCGGTAGTAGGTGTCGACGAACCGGTCCGGCTGGCCCCAGATGGTCTGGAAGATGCCCGGCCAGGGGTTGCGGATGCAGATGTTGCCGGCCGTGCCGCTCCCTTTCGGCACCTCGTTGCCGTCCTCGTCGTAGATCACCGGGTAGACGCCCAGCACGCCCGGGCCGCAGCTGCCCGGTTTCATTGGCTGCAGCGCAGGCAGCGTGCTGCACAAGAAGCCGCCGTTCTCGGTCTGCCACCAGGTATCGACGATGGCCGCCTCGCCCTTGCCGACCTCGGAGTGATACCACCGCCACACCTCGGGCTCGATCGGCTCGCCGACGGTGGTCATGTGCTTGAAGTGGTAGTCGTACTTCTTCGGTTCCTCCGGGCCGACCTTGCGAAGCATCCGGATCGCGGTGGGCGAGGTATGGAAGATCTTCACGCCGAGCTGCTCGGCGATCCGCCACGGTCGCCCGCCGTCGGGATAATTCGGCACCCCCTCGTAGATCACCGTCGTGGTGCCGACTGAGAGCGGGCCGTAGACGATGTAGGAGTGGCCGGTGATCCAGCCGATGTCGGCCATGCACCAGTACACGTCGCCTGGATGGATGTCCTGGTAATACTTTGACGTGCCGGTGACGTAGGCGAGGTAGCCGCCGGTGGAGTGCTGGCAGCCCTTGGGGCGGCCGGTGGTGCCGGAGGTGTACATCAAGAACAGCGGCGCCTCGGCTGACATGGACACCGGATCGACAGCCTGGCCCTCGTACTTGCCGATGATCTCGTCCACGAAGTAGTCACGGCCGTCGGCCATCGGGGCGGCCGAGGCGTACTGGCCCGGGTGGCGCCGCCACACCAGCACCTTGCCGACCTCCTGGCCTTCCTCGGCGGCGGCGGCGACCGCCTCGTCGGCCTTGACCTTGTGATCGGTGAGCTGCCCGGCCCGGTAGTAGCCGTCCATCGTGATCAGGAAGCGGCTGCTGGAGTCGGCGATCCGGTGCCCGCAGGCGGTGCCGCTGAACCCGCCGAACACCTGCGAGTGGATGACCCCGAGCCGGGCGCAGGCCAGCATGGTAACCGCCAGTTCGGGCACCATCGGCATGTGCAGTGTCACCCGGTCACCGGCCGTCACGCCGAGAAAGTCGCGCAGCAGCGCGGCGAACTCGTTCACCTGCCGGAGCAACTCTGCGTAGCTGATGTGGACGTGCTGGTCGGACTCGGGCTCAGGCACGAAGATGATCGCGGTCTTACCGGGGCTGGCTGCGGCGTGCCGGTCCACGCAGTTGTAAGAGGCGTTCAGCCGGCCGCCCACGAACCATTTCCAGAACGGGGCGTCGCTCGTGTCCAGCGTGGTATGCCACGGCCGGTCCCACTCCAGCAAATCCGCGTACTCCTTGAAGCAGTCGGGGAACTTGTCCTCGGTGAACCGCTCAAAGATGGCGCGGTCATTCGCGTTGGCCTGCGCGACGAACGCCGCCGGCGGCGGGTAATTCTCCTCCTCCCGCCAGTGCACAGCGATCTGAGCCTCGGAGACCTGTGCCGCTGGATCCTGCGGCTGCTGGCCTTCTGCCATCACCTTGTCCTCTCGCTGGACGATGATTTGCCGGAGAGCGGCGGGCTTCCGCTACGCCTCCTTGAGCAGGCCCGCGCAGATGCCGAACTCGTGCAGCTCAGCACACACCGCCGCCTGCCGGGTGAACGCCGCCATGTCGCCACCGTTCAACGAGTCCCAGCACAAGCCCTCCGTCAGTGCCAGTGCGCGCACGGTCACCCCGCGCAGCGCCTGGACCGGCTCGGTCTCAGCCGCGTGCCGCAAAGACCACGCAGCACACCTGGCCGCCTCGGTATTAGTGACAGCCTGGACGTGAGAAAGCAGCACCGACAGCTCACCGGCCAGGTACTGCTGCGTCATCCCCATCGCCACCCCGCTGCCCCGTGCCACCAGGCCCGGTCACCTGCAGCCGGTACATGTCACGGCCGCAACCGCCCCGCAGCCGCCCACCCCGACCCGCATACGCCAGAGCATCCCCGGGAAGCCGCACTCGTGGCCGGCGCCAACTCCAGCGCCCCAGCCCGGTCGGGCACCCCAACGTCGTGAACGCGGGTCAGATGACGTGATACCACTCACCGGCAGCCTCCCCGCCCGCACATGCGCCGGTGTCCTTTCAGGTGTACCCATCGCCTGGGCTTACCTCAGTGCTTCCGTCAAGCCCGGATCCGTCATGCATATATAGTTAGCTAAGCAATTGCTAATGCTAGCAATCACTTGCGCGGCCGGCTAGATGTAACGGGCAAGCCGACCGTGCACCCTCGGCTCAGCCCGGCGCAAAGCTAGGCGCCTTGCTCGCTGCGACCAGCCGCATGGACCAGCCTGCCCTGGCGCGAAACACGATCCGTCCCCCGGACACGGCTTCCACCCTGACGCCGGACAGGTCTCCGGCGAGGCAACCCTCGCAGCGGACCAACAAGCGGGGACACGTTCACCCGAGAGGCAACGCCGGACATCCGCCCATCAAGCACACGCAGGTACTGCTGTGGCTGCAGGCGCGCAGACCGCCCAGGTCTGCGCCCACCACAGGCTACGGCGTCGCACTCCAGTCGCCGCGCCGATCAGGCGGCACTGCGCACGGACGTGGGCGGCGACTCGGCCACGCTCTGCGCTCAGTGTCAGTCACGGGCCGCCCCAGAGGCAGCTGGCGGCCGCGCGTCACGGACGTGGGGTGCTTAGCCGAGCTGGGCGAGGATTCCGGCTGTTTCCTGATTGGTGAAGGCCCGCATGGTCGTGGAGCGCACATTGCCGAGCTCGCCGAGCGTGAGCACGGCGGCCGCCGCCGTTTCATCATCGGGGAACTCGGTCACCATCACGATGTCGTACTCGCCGAGCGTGTACAGGTGCTCCCGGATCTTGCCGCGGCGGTTCTGGATCGTTGCGCCGAAGGCCTGCGCACGCTCGAGGGTGTCGCGGCTGTTCCTGGCGCCCTGGTCGGTCCAGTTCATCAAAATCACATAGGTTGGCATGGCTGACTCTCCGCGTCCTCGGGCCGTTCCCGCCCTCATCCCGTTAGCTGGGTCCCCAGCGTAAGACCCAGGCGCCAGGCCCCGCGCCGGCGTAGGGCCCTTCCCGGCCTCCTGGCTGCGCTGGGGGCATCTGCACCAAGATCGACTGGAGGGCAGATAGGCGGCTGCGCGGACTTGCTGCACGGCGGTTCCACCGTATTCGGTGACCGCTGCAACACGGCCACATTCGCGGGTTCTGGGTGTTGTGTGCCCGCCGATGTCCCCGGAACCAGGGTTAGATTCGCCCGGCGGCCGTTCAGGCTGATTACGTTAGCGGGACTCGCTGGAGCCTCAGGTCGTGGGCGCCGTCGGCGCGTGCCATCTCGTAGTAGATCCACCATTGGCGGTCAACGACGACGGCGTCGAGGTAGCGGATCGCGCCGCTGCCATGGGGGCTGACGATCCAGGGGCGTTGCTGGGTTAGCCGCCGCCAGTGCCACATATCGCCCGAGACGGCAACGCCGCAGCGCTCCTCGTAGTTCTCCCGGGCACTGGCCGAGCCGTCGTAGAAGCCAACATAACCGGCGCCGATCGGCACTACACAGGTCAGCCGGGCCTGGTAGGCGTCCCAGCCCTCACCGACGTCCAGGACCGGGCCGTGCCATTGGAAGCCGCCGCCATCCAGGCTGGTGGCCAGCCCGGTCGGATGTGTGGTCATACCAATGTTGTAGATATCGCCAGTGCAGTGCGCGCGCTGGCGCTCTTCGGCCGTGAAGGGGCGCGCGGCCGCGAAGCTGGCGAACAGGTAGGTGACAGGGCCGATGCGCAGCGCGTAGGGGTCCTTGACTCCTTCGGTGCCGGTACCGGCGGCGGTGAGCGCCGGGCGCGCCGACTGCGGGGCGAATCTGGCCGGGTCGGCAGCCTCCAGCACATCGATCCGCCACCGGTTGTCAGCGGGGTCGACGTAGCAGATGTACAGGCGGTAGCTTCCGCCGGGCGCCGGCATCAGCGAGAACCGTTCCATCGACGCCGTCTTCAGCTCGTCCTTGCCGATCTCCCAGATATCGTCGAAGCGCACCCCATCGCTGCTAACGGCAAGCGCGCAGCGCCACCCGCGATCTAGCGCGGTGCCGCGCGGCCGCCGCTGGCGGTAGCTGAGCAGGAAACGCTGCCTGTCCGGCTCGTAGCAGATCCCTGGGCACCCGGCCCAGTAACCGGGCTCCGCGCTCTCTGGCTGCCGCACAACCAGGCCACGGCCGGGATCCAGCGACGGCAACGGCGCCATGACACGATGCACATATTCTCCTGCAACCACGCATACCCGCTTTCGACATGATGCCCGCCACAGCGCTTTGGGCCTCTAGCGAGCGGCCTTCTTCCAGCTGGGTGACAGATCGCCGCCGGGACGTTGCTCCGCGGCTGGCGGCGTGTTGTGGGCTGTTATCGGGTGTCTGGGGCGCGTTCGCTGTGCCGCTGGAACTCTGTCCGCATGCCGGCTGCGCGCTGGTCATCTCGTAGCCCAGGTGGCGCAGCAGCCGCTGCAGGCCGCCGGGGGAGAGCAGGATCAGCAGCATCAGGACGTCGGCCTGCTTGGAGATCT
>Ga0335085_10014922_pt1 | contig 11309 bp, 9 predicted proteins | sample Lox_Sample_45_FD_206712 | JGI IMG/M metagenome (GOLD analysis project Ga0335085, IMG submission 206712) | Soil microbial communities from Loxahatchee National Wildlife Refuge, Florida, United States - Lox_Sample_4.5 | ecosystem: Environmental > Terrestrial > Soil > Wetlands | place: USA: Florida... | reverse complement strand
TGCAGCGCGTCGGCGCGCTGGGCGGATTTCGGGCGACCTATCTGACGCTGCAGGCCATGGGCTTGATGACCGTCGCGGCCGAAGCGGCGCCGCCGCCGCTCGGGCAACGGCCCCGCCACGGCGCGCGCGTCGTCATTCTCGGCGCCGGCGTCGCGGGGCTCTCGGCCGCTTATGAGCTGCGCAAAGCGGGATACGATTGCACCATCCTCGAAGCGCGCGACCGTGTCGGCGGGCGCAATTGGACGATCCGCCGCGGCGCCGTTATCGACATGACCGACGGCACCGTGCAGCACTGCACGTTCGATAAGGGCCAATACTGGAATGCCGGCCCGGCGCGCATCCCGAGCCATCACCAGGCCGTGCTCGGCTATTGCCGCGAATTGGGCGTCGCCCTCGAGGTCGAGATCAACGCCAGCCGCACCGAGATGCTGCTCAATCCCAACGCCAATGGCGGCCGGCCGATCGAGATGCGCCGCGCGGTCAACGACACCCGCGGCGCGATATCGGAGCTCTTGGCCAAGGCGGTCAACCGCGGCGCGCTTGATCAAGAGCTCACGCCCTGGGATCGCGAGCGGATGCTGGCCTTCCTGCGCCAATATGGCGATCTCGATCCGACCCTCGCCTACAAGGGCTCGTCGCGCGCCGGCTATGCGGCGCTGCCCGGCGCCGCCGATCAAAGCGGCACGATCCAGCCGTCCCTCTCGCTCGATCTGCTGCTCGATGAAGACATGTGGGGCGGCATGCTCTTCGAAGAGGCGTTCGATTTCCAGGCGACGATGTTCCAGCCGGTCGGCGGCATGGACCACATTCCGACGGCCTTCGCGCACGCCTTGGGCGACCTCGTCCGGTTGCGCAGCGAGGTGACGGCGATTCGCCGCACCGGCGACGGGGTCCGCGTCGTCTATTGGAACCGCGGCAGGCATCGCCGCGAGACCATCACGGCCGATTATTGTTTGATCACCATTCCGCTCAAGGTGCTGAAAGCGATCGATGCCGATTTCGCGCCGGCCTATGCCGCGGCGATCGGCTCGGTCGACTATGGCGAAGCCGTGAAGATCGCGTGGGAGGCGCCGCGTTTCTGGGAAAGCCAGAATCACATCTACGGCGGCCTGTCCTGGGTCAAAGGGCCGACCGAGCTGGTGTGGTATCCGAGCGACCGGTTTTTCTCGGAGAAGGGCATCCTGCTCGGCGCCTATAGCGCGCGCGAGGGCGGCGAAAAACTGGCTGCGATGCCACTCGCCGAGCAATTCGCGCTGTCGCGCCGCATGGTCGAGGCGCTGCATCCGGGACACGGCAAGGATTTGGCCAAGCCGATGGGCATCGCCTGGTCGAAAGTGCCCTACAGCTACGGCATCGCCGCGCGCTGGCCGAGCGACGGCGACGCCGGCTATGCCCTGCTCAACCGGCCGGACGGTCCCTTCTATTTCGCCGGCGAGCATCTCAGCCATGTCGGCGCGTGGCAGGAAGGCGCTATTCTTTCGGCGCGGCGGGCCATCGGCTTGATCGACCAGCATCGCCGCGACAAGGCGGCCTAGAACGGGGGAGTCCATGGCTCTGGCGAAAGCGAAGAAAAAATCGGCGGCGCAAGAGCCGCGGACCTTCTCGTTGCATTGGGGCAACGGCATCATCGAAGAGGAAGCGCAGATCGGCGCGACCTATCACAATCCGACGATCCAGCTGTTGACCTTCACCGACGGCCCGGCGAAAGGCACGCATGAGATCCGCTTCTGCCACTACAACCATCGCGGCATGTTCCAGCGCTCGCCGCTGATCATCGACGAGAAAGACCTCCCCGCCTTGCGCAAGGCGCTCGATGCGACGCCGAAGCTCAAACGCCTGCTGAAAAAGCTGGTCGGCTAGACCGGCTTGAGCGGCCGGTGCGGCGCCGCCGGCAGCTCGATGCCGATCGCGTCGCCGGCACGCACGACGCCGCCTTCGATCACGATCGCCATCACGCCGGCCTTGCGGACGAGAGTGCCGTCGGCATCGCGATCGAGCGTCGCCGCCATGAGACCGGGCCTGAGCTTGTCGAGCTGATGGCAGGGATTGCGCAGCCCGGTCACTTCGATGATCGCGGCATCGCCCAGACGCAGGCGCGTGCCGATCGGCAGGCCGAGGAGATCGATGCCGCGCGTCGTGACGTTCTCGCCCATCTCGCCGGCGGCCAATTCGAAGCCGGCGGCGCGCAATTCCTCGTGCAGCTCGGCATGGATGAGATGGACCTGGCGCAAATTCGGCTGCGCCGGATCCTTCCGCATCGGATAGAGGTGCTGCACGGTCGTGCCGAGATGCGCATCGCCGTCGACGCCCAGACCGGCAAGCAGCGTGATCGTATCGCGCGCGGGCTTGCTCATCGAATGCGTCGAGCTGCAGCTCACCGCAACCACCCTCGCCGTCACAATTCGCGCTCCCCGCTTATCCGAGCCTCACTATAGACCGAGATAGGCTTCCTTGATGCGGGACTGCGACAGCAGCTCTTCCGGCAGGCCGGTGGCGACGATGCGGCCTTCTTCGAGCACATAGGCGCGGTCGGCGATCTCCATCGCCTGGGCGACGTTCTGCTCGACCAGGAGGATCGCGACGCCTTCCGACTGGATGCGCTCGATCGCGCCGAACATCTCGCCGACGATGGCCGGGGCAAGGCCGAGCGAGGGTTCGTCCAGCAGCAGAAGGCGCGGCTCGGCCATCATCGCCCGGCCGATCGCGACCATCTGCTGCTGCCCCCCTGAGAGCGTGCCCGAAAGCTGCTGCCGCCGCTCCTGCAGCACGGGAAAAAGCTCGTACACCCGCTCGAGGCTGTGCGCACGGACCTTGCGCGCCTCGGGCCGGTAGCAGCCGATTTCGAGATTCTCCTCGACCGTCATGCCGGCGAAAAGCCGCCGCCCTTCCGGCACCAGCGCAACGCCCTGGCGGCAGACGAGATGCGGCGCGAGCCTGCCGAGATCGACGCCGCCGAGGCGCAGCGTGCCGCGCTCCGGTTTCAGCAGGCCGGCGATGGTGTTGATGAGCGTCGACTTCCCGGCGCCGTTCGGGCCGATCACCGAGACGATCTCGCGCTCGCCGACGTTCAACGCGATGTCCCAGATGGCGGGCGCGCCGCCATAGCCGACAACGAGGTTTTCGATCTCAAGAAGCATGGGCTTTGCCCAGATAGACGCTGACGACCTCGCTGTCGCTCATCACCGCTTTCGGATCGCCGAGCGCGATCAGCGCGCCGCCGTTCAACACGGCGATGCGATCCGAGACCTGATTGACCGCACGCATGAGATGCTCGACGAAGATGATCGTCGTGCCGCGATCGCGGATGTCGTGGATGAGGGTCAGCGCCTCGTCGACCTCGGTGTTGTTGAGGCCGGAGAGCACCTCGTCGAGCAGCAGCACGCGCGGCCGCGCCGCAAGGCCGCGCGCGAGCTCCAGGAATTTGCGCTCGTGCAGGTTGAGCGCCGGCGGATAATCGAACGCCTTGCGCGCGAGGCCGGTATAGCCGAGCCAATGCGCCGCCATGCGCCGCGCCTCGTCCTCGCCATGGCCGTCGCCGAAGCTCGCGGCGAGCGCGACGTTGTCGAGCACAGTCAAGCGGTTGAACGGCCGCGGGATCTGATAGGAGCGCGCGATACCGAGCCGCGCGACCTGATGCGCCGGGAGATGGCCGATCGCGGTGCCCGCAAAATTGATGCTGCCGCGATCGAGGCGGAAATGGCCGGTGATCACGTTGATCAGCGTCGACTTGCCCGAACCGTTCGGGCCGACGAGACCGAGGATCTCGCCCTGCCGGACATCGAGCGTCACGCCTTTCAGCGCCTGCACGCCGCCGAAAGTCTTCACCACGTCCTTGCATTCGAGCACGGTCGCGTGGCGCGCCGCCAGGGCCGCTTCTTCCGCGCGCGGCGCCGGGATGAGCGGCTCGGGCAGCGCCGGGATCGGCACGAGGCTGCGCGGCGCCACGCGCCGCCAGACCCGCATGATGCTCGGCATCACGCCGTCGGGCAGCAGCAGGACGACAAGGATGAGACCCAGCGCGACGCCGCCGCGTGCGAGCGCCGCTTCGGGCCCGGCCGGGAAGCCATACAGCGCGATCGTGACGATGATCGCGCCGAGCGCCGGGCCGAGCCAGTGGCGCGAGCCGCCGAAAATGCTCATCACGACGGGGTACATGATCGTCGTGATCTCGAACGTCTCACCGACCGTGACATAGCTGACATTGATCGAATAGACGCTGCCGACGGCGCCGGCGATGCCCGAGGCCAGCGCGATGGCACCGAGCTTGTAGCGGAAGGTCGGCACGCCTTTGACCTCGGCGACATCCTCGTCGTCATGGATGGCGAAGAGGCCGAGCCCCATGCGCGAGCGATAGACGCCGTAGGTGATCACCATCGTCATGAGGCACAGCGCCAGGCCGAGGGTGTAGATCGTGCCCGGCTGCGAGCCGAACAGCTCCGGCATCGAGACGCTGATGAGATAGACGCCCGAGCCGCCGTCGATCGGCGTGTTCGAGATGATCGCGGCGACGACGAAGGTGACCGAGATGGTGATGAGCGCGAAGAGCTCGCCGCGCAGCCGCTGCAGCCGGAAGACGAGCCAGCCGATGCCGGTGCCGAGCGCCGCCGCCAGCAATCCCGCGGCGGGGATGGTCCAGAGGAACGGCCAGTCGAATTTCGTCGCCAGGGTCGCGGCGGCATAGACGCCGGTGCCGAAGAAGGCGGCGTGACCGAAGCTCCAATAGCCGGCGAAGCCGCTGAGGATCGTCCAGCTCGTCGCCATCGAGATCCAAAAGAAGATCAGATAGAGGAAGGCGATGTAATAAGGCGCGATGCTGGTCGCCGGCACGATGAGCAGCAACGCTGCCACGACGACGAGGCCGGCGATGACGCGGATGCGGTCGCGGGTCAGATCCATCGCGGCCTGAACAGCAGGAAGGCGATCAACACGGAGAACGAGACGAGCGGCGCCCAGGACGGGTTGATCACCGCCATGGTCAGCGCCTCGCACACGCCGATGAACACGCCGCCGATCAGGGCGCCGATCGGATTGCCGAGCCGGCCGATGATCACCACCGCGAAGACGACGCCGACCCAGGCCCAGATCTGCGACGGCGCGAGGGTCGCGATCAGCGCGATGAAAACGCCGGCGACGCCGGCATAGGCGGCACAGAGCCCCGAGAGCAGGAACGACAACGCGCGATGGTTGATGCCGTAAGCCGTCGCGATCGGCGCGTCCTCGGCGCAGGCGCGCAGCGCGCGGCCGACATAGGTGTAGCGCAGCCAGGCCCAGGTCGCGACGGCGAGCGCGCCCGCGACGAGGAAAGCGATAAGGCTGAGCTTCGGCACATAGAGCGTGCCGACGACCCAGGATTGCGTGCCCCAGGCCGTCTCATAGCGGCGGAAATCGGCGGTCCAGAGAAATTGCAGCGTCGATTCGACGATCACCGCGAAGGCAAAGGTGATGAGCATCGACTGCATCTCGGTGACGCCGAAGCGCATGAATACCCAATGCAGCGCGATGCCATAGATGAAGAACGCGGCGATGATCAGCAGGCCGGCCCACCACGGCGCGATGTCGAGCGCGGTTCCCATCCACCAGGTAAGATAGGCGCCGAGCAGCGCGATGGCGAAATGGCCGAGATTGACGAGGCGCAGCAAGCCCCAGCTCAGCGACAGGCCGAGGGCCAGCAAGCCGTAGAGGCCGCCGGCGAGAATACCGGTGATCAGCGATTGCTCGATGAGCGAGGCATGGAACAAGGGCTTACTCCGCGCTCTCGGCTCGATCTCAAGGCGCGATCAGCTGCGCGCCGGGCGTGCGCATGTCGAGCGGCCAGATCGCGACCCACTTGCCGTTCTGCACCTGCTTCAGCTGCTGCGTATCGGTCGCGGCGGTGTGCGAGCGGCCGCTGAAATCGCGCTTGCCCTCGATCGTCTCGACCGAATTCTTGTCGAGCCATTCGGCGATCGTCTTGTCGTCGAGGCTGTTCGTCGCCTTGACCGCGGCGGCGAGGATTTGCCAGCCGGCATATTCGTTGCCGGCCTGGCTGTCGACATGCGGATAGGGCAAGCCCGCCTTCTGCGCCCGCGCATCGAATTCCTTGGCGAAGGCGCCGCCTTCCTCGGTCGAGGTGTAGGGCGCGACGTCCTCGAAGCCCGAATAGGAGACGGCGCGGTCGGCGAGCGCATCGCCGGCCATCAGCCCCGACGGATAGAGATAGAAATGGCGCTGCGGCGAATAGTCGATGCGCTTTTCCGCCTCGAGGAGCTGATCGCCTTCGACGCCGAGACAGGCGACGAACACGAAATCGGGATTGGCGTCCTTCACCCGCGCCGCGACGCCGCTGAAATCGCGGTTGCCGACATCGTATTCGAGATAGCCGAGCACCTCGACGCCGCGCGCCTTGGCGATGCGCTCCATGCCATGCGCCATGTCCTCGGCCGACGGGAATTTGCTCGAGACGATGAGCACGTTCTTGGGCGGATGGCCGGTGCTGGCATAGGCATCGAGCACCTTCACCGGCAGCGTCGCGGTCGAATCGGGCCCGCCGATCGTCGCCGAGAAATGCCATTCATAGGTCGCGAGCTGCGGCTGGCCGAGCGTGTTCTCGATGAAGACCTTGTGATAGCGCTGCGCGACGCTCATCGCCGCAAGGATCGCCGCGGTGCCGTAGGGGCCCTGGATGAGATCGACATGATCGGCGGTGATCAGCCGCTCGTACAGCGTGCGCGACACATCGGGCTTCGACTGGTCGTCGAGCACGACATATTCGACCGGCCGCCCGAGCAGCCCGCCGCTGCGGTTGAGCCGCTCGATGAAGATCTGGCTGGCGATCTGGTGCGCGAGCCCGGTCTGGGCGAAGGGCCCGGTCAGCGACAGCGTCTGGCCGATGCGGATTGGCGGGCCGCTCGGCGCCTGACCGCTCTGAGATTGCGCGAGCGCGGGTGCCACGCCGAGGGCGAGCGCCAGGGACAGAGGCAGAGTGCAGCGCAACAGCCGCTTGCCGAAAACCATGTGTTATCCTTCCCTGCTGTGTTCCGCGACCGGCGGCGTTACCGGCTCGGCTTAGGGCGCCAGCAATTTCGTGCCCGGCGTTGCCATATCCTGCGGGAAGACCGAGACCCAGCGGCCGTTCTGCACCTGGCGGATTTCCTGGTTGTCGGTGCTGCTGGTGTGGTTCAGGCCCTTGAAGTCGCGCTTGCCGGCGAGCGTATCGACGGTCGCCGTGTCGAGCCACGCGGCGAGCTTGGCGTCTTCGATGCTCTTGGTGGCGTTGATCGCGGCGACGAGGATCTGCCAGCCGCTATATTCGTTGCCGGCCTGGCTGTCGACATGCTGATACGGCAGCTTCGCCTCCGCCGCCTTGGCATCGAAAGCCTTGGCGAACTCCGCCGCCTCGGGCGACGAGGTGAAGGGTGCGACATCCTCGAAATTGGTGAGCGAGGTGGCGCGCTCGGCCGACGGCGGACCCGCCAGCACCGGGGCCGGGTAGAGATAGAAATGCCGCTTCGGGGTGTAGCCGACCTTCGACAAGGCCTCGAGCAGCTGATTGCCTTCGATGCCGAGGCAGCCGACGAACATGTAATCGGGATCGGCTTCCTTGATGCGCGCGGCGATCGGCCCGTAATCAAGATTGCCGGTCTCGTATTCGAGGAACGCCACCTCTTTGAGGCCGCGCTTCTGCGCGACGGCGCTCATGCCCTTCGCCATGTCCTCGGCCGAGGGGAATTTGCTGGTGACGACCGCCGACGTCTTCGGCGCATTGCCGGTCGAGGCATAACAATCGAGAATCTTGTTGGGCAGGGACTCGCTCGGATCCGGACCCGAGACCAGCGCGGAGAAGTGCCACTTGTACTTGGCGAGGGCGGGCACGCCCATCGTGTTTTGGATGAACACCTTGTTGTAGCGCGCCGCAACGCCCATCGCGGCGAGGATCGAGGCCGTGCCATAGGGCGCGAGGATGAGATCGACCTTGTCGGCGGTCAGCAGCTTCTCGTAAAGCGTGCGCGACACGTCGGGCTTCGACTGGTCGTCGTAGAGGACGTATTGCACCGGCCGCCCGAGCAACCCGCCATGCTTGTTGAGGCGATCGACATAGTATTCGCTGACGATCTTGTGGATGAGGCCGGTCTGAGCGAAGGGACCGGTCAGCGCCAAGGCCTGGCCGATCCTGATGGGCGCACCCGCAGGCGCTTGCGCCATCACCGGCCGCGCGGCGGCGATAGCCGCCAGACCACCGATGCCGGCGACGACCTGACGGCGCGAAATGATAGGCGTCTTCCTGCTCATCGCATCTCCTCCCCGATTGATGCCGGCGCCATTGTTTTTGTCGCGCCGGCAGTCTTAGGCAATCATCTTAGCCAGAAGCCAGGCCCGCAAAGCAAGGAACTTCGCGCCGCCCGGATTGACACCGGTCCGGCGAGGCCGCGGCGCATCAGGGGACGCGTGCCTCGCCGGTTCCGGGAACCTACTTCTTCTTGGCGACGACCTTGGTGACGAGGCTGCCGATCGCCGGCGATTTCATCTCGACGGTGTCGCCGGGCTTGAGAAACCGCTCCGGCGCCGAGGTCTTGTCGGGCAAGAGCGCGCTCGAATCCGCCGCCGTTCCGGCCGCCGTGCCGCCGCTGATGATGTCGCCGGGGAAGAGCGTGAAATCCCGCGACAGATATTCGAGATACTCGCCGAAGCTGAACACCATGTCCTTGGTGCTGTAATGCTGGCGGCGCTCGCCATTGACCAGGGTCTCGATCCAGGTGTCGGTCGGATCGGTCTCGCCGACCGCGATGCACGGACCGAGCGAGGTCGAGGTGTCAAAATTCTTCGGCTGAGCGAAATTGAGCGAGCCGCCCGACTGCTCGCGCGGGGCGCGGATGCTCCAATCGGCCAGCATGGTGACGCCCCACACGTAATCCTTGAGCTGCGAGGGCTTCAGATCGACGCCGCGCTTGCCGAGCACGATCGCGATCTCGCCCTCGTAATCGAGGCGGTTGCAGCGATCGGGATAGACGAGCTCGCCGCCCGGACCGACGAATTCCCGCTGCAGCTTCCAGAAGCCCCAAAAGCCGCCTTTGCGGATTTCGGCGGCCGGATCGCCCTCATAGGGCTTGCCGCGCATCTTCACCGCCATCGCCGCGGCGTGATCGGCGAAATTGCCGCCGGCGCAGGCGGTGCGGGCGTTGTCGGGACGCGGCGCATGCAGCTTCATCATCGGATCGGAGAGCGGGCGCACGATGCGCTCGCCGTTGGGGCCGAGCTGGTTCTGCGCCTGACCGAAGAGATGATCGAGCGCCTTCTGCGTCGTATCGAGCGCGCGCTGGCCGCCTTCGATGAGCCGCGCCAGGTTCGAGGGAGCAATGCCCTCGGCCATCTCGAGCGCGTTCGCCTCGTTCTGCTTCTCGCGCAGATATTTGGCGACGGCATAGGAGAGATCGACGACGTTGTTCTGATGCAAAACCGCGGTGCGTTTTGCCGGACCGTAGACGGCGATTTTCATGAAAGCCTTCCTCCTCGGAGCGCGGCCGGAATGGCCGCGCCTTCGCGTTCTGATTGCGCGAAGTGTCCCGCCCCTGCCCCGGCGAGTCAAGAAAGGGAAGCGATTGTTGGCTTTAGAGAACCAGCCGGCCGCCGACGATGGCGAGAACCGCCGCCAGGGTGAAACGCAGCGCCGCATCCGGCACGCGCACCGCGGCATAGCTGCCGACGACGATGCCCGGGATCGAGCCGACCAGCAGCGAACCGAGGATCTGGGTGTCGATCGAGCCGATCATCCAGTGGCCGAGCCCCGCCGCCAGGGTCAGCGGCACGGCGTGGGCGATGTCGGAGCCGACGATGCGCGCCGTCGGCAGGCGCGGATAGAGGAGGATCAGCGCCGTCACGCCGATCGCCCCGGCGCCGACCGACGAGATCGAGACCAGGACGCCGAGGATGCCGCCGGTGACGATCGTGAGGATCGCGGTGCGGCGCGGGCTGAGTTCGCCGATCCGCTTGCTGTAATAGTTGACCAGCCGCGTACGGAAGACGAGCGCGACGGCGGTCGCGAGGAGCGCAAGACTGAGGATGAAGGTGATGAAATGCTCGGCCGGGCCGCCCGTCAAGTCGACACGCGAGAGAATGAACAGCGTCACCACGGTCATCGGCACGCTGCCCATGGCGAGCCGTCCGACCACACGCCAATCGATGCTGCCGGTGAAGCCGTGCACGATGGTGCCGCACGTCTTGGTCGCCGCGGCGTAGAGCAGATCGGTGCCGACCGCGGTCGCGGGATGGATACCGAAGAGCAAAATCAGCAGCGGCGTCATCAGCGAGCCGCCGCCGACGCCCGTCATGCCGACGAGCAAACCGACACCGAAGCCCGACATTGCATAGAGCCAATCGATCGCGTGCAGGAGATTCATGGCTTACTCCCTCATCGCTTTCGAAAACGCCATGTTGCGACGATCATTCTGCACCCTCGGGTTGTTGACTCACAAGCCTGCATCGAACCCTGCCGCGTCGGGCGCGACGCGCTCGTCTTCCGGCCGCCCGATCATGCCGGCGGCGACGGTTGCGTTCGTATCCGCATCGATGAGGATGAAGGCGCCGGTCGCGCGATTGTCATCGTAGGCGTCGAAGGCGAGCGGCTGCGCCAGCGCGATCTGCACCCGGGCGATGTCGTTGCATTTGAGCGTCTCGGGCGCCGGCTCGGTGGCGAGCGTCGCGACGTCGAGGCGATGAACGATCTCCGCGATCCGCGCCGCGACGCTGCGCGTGCCGCATTTGACGAGGTAGCGCGCCGCCGGCGTGAAGGTCTCGTCGGCGAACCAGCAGATCGTCGCGGTGAATTTCTTGTCGACGCGCGGCGGCTGCAAGGGCGCGGCGAACATGTCGCCGCGGCCGATATCGATATCGCCTTCGACCTCGATGGCGATCGACCTGCCGGCCTCGGCATACGCGAGCGGGCCTTCGAAATGCGAGACCGCGTGAACCCGCGTCACGCGGCCGGCGGGCAGGATCGCGATCTCGTCGCCGGGACGCACGCGGCCGGATTCGACGCGCCCGAGATATTGCCGGAACTGCTCGCCGTTCGGCGCCGGCACGCGGCGCACGAGCTGCACCGGGAAGCGGAACGGCGTGTGATGGGTGAGGATCGCCGGCGGCAGCGTCTCAAGGAGCGCGAGGAGCGGCTTGCCTTCGTACCACGGCATGCGCGCGCTGCCATGCACGACGTTGTCGCCGAACTTCGCCGAGATCGGCACGAGGTAGAAGCGCTTGGCGCCGATCGCGCGCGTGAACTCCTCGACCGATTGGGCGATCGCGTCGTAGGCTTGCCGATCGAAAGCGACGAGATCCAT
>Ga0335085_10014921_pt1 | contig 11309 bp, 8 predicted proteins | sample Lox_Sample_45_FD_206712 | JGI IMG/M metagenome (GOLD analysis project Ga0335085, IMG submission 206712) | Soil microbial communities from Loxahatchee National Wildlife Refuge, Florida, United States - Lox_Sample_4.5 | ecosystem: Environmental > Terrestrial > Soil > Wetlands | place: USA: Florida... | reverse complement strand
CAGGCCGCGTCGGGCCCCCGGAACATGTCGATCGACGCCGCGCTGCTCGCCGCGGCCGGGCGCGAGGGGCGCTGCACGCTGCGGCTCTACGCCTGGGACCCGCCCACGCTCTCCTTCGGACGCAACGAGCCGGCCCTCACGCGCTACGACCGCGCCGCGATCGCCGCCCGAGGCCTGGCGGTCGTCCGGCGCCCGACCGGCGGCCGGGCCGTCTGGCACCACCGCGAGGTCACCTACGCCGTCGCCGCCCCCGCCGCCGCATTCGGCTCGCTGCGCGCCAGCTACCGGGAGATCCACGCCATGCTCGCCCAGGCGCTCGCGGCGCTCGGCGCCGAGGTGCGGCTCGCGGCCGACCGGCCGGCGGACGGCGTCGGCGCCGGGGCGTGCTTCGCCAGCGCGGCCGGCGGCGAGGTGGTCGCGCCCGGAGGCGGCAAGCTGGTGGGCAGCGCCCAGGTGCGCGGGGACGGCGCGTTCCTCCAGCACGGCTCGCTGCTGCTCGTGGCCGAGCAGGACGTGGTGGCCGGGGTGACGATCGGCCGGGCCGGGCCTCCCGCCGCCACCGGCCTCGCCGACTTGCTCGGGCCGGAGCGGGCGAGCTGGGCCGCGGTGAGCGCGGCCGTCCACGCCGCGGCCATCCGGCGTTGGGGCGTGCCGGCGTGCGCCGGCAGCCTGCCAGCGAGCGTGCGACAGTCCGCCGAGCGGCTCGTGGCCGGCTACGCGGACCCCGCCTGGACCTGGCGCCGCTAGCTAACGCGAAGCAGGAGAACAGGATCTGCGGCACCGGTCCGCCGGCCTAACGCTCCGCGCGGGCCCGCTGCATAGTAAGAGCCCGGAAACCCCGCCGCCGATCCACGATCCGGCATCACGACGTCGCTCGGAGGTCTCCATGCGCATGCTGCCGTTGTTGCTCGCCGCCTTCGCCGTCCCCCTCGCCGCCCAGCAGCCCAAGCCGGCTCCCGCCCGGCATCCGGCGCCGCGCCCGGCGCATGCCGCTGCTGCCCTGCCGGCCCCGGTCCGCGGGCCGACGGTGGAAGGGATCACCGAATACGACCTGGCGAACGGGCTCCGGGTGCTGCTGTTCCCCGACTCGTCCAAGCCCACCATCACGGTGAACATCACCTACCTCGTGGGCTCGCGGAACGAGGGCTACGGCGAGACCGGGATGGCCCACCTGCTCGAGCACATGGAGTTCAAGGGCACGCCGCACCATCGCAACATCCCGCAGGAGCTGACCGAGCACGGGGCCCAGCCGAACGGCACCACCTGGTTCGACCGGACCAACTACTTCGAGACGTTCGCGGCCACCGATACCAATCTGGTGTGGGCGCTCGATCTCGAGGCCGACCGCATGGTCAACAGCTTCATCGCGAAGAGCGACCTCGAGTCCGAGATGACGGTGGTGCGCAACGAGTACGAGGCCGGCGAGAACGATCCGTTCGGCGTGCTGATGGACCGCACGCTCTCGACCGCGTTCCTGTGGCACAACTACGGCAAGTCCACCATCGGCGCGCGCAGCGACATCGAGCTGGTGCCGATCGAGCGGCTGCAGTCGTTCTACCACCGCTACTACGAGCCGGACAACGCGGTGCTGGTCGTCGCCGGCAAGTTCGACCCGGCCCGCACGCTGCAGCTCGTCAACGCCAAGTTCGGCAGCATTCCGCGGCCGGACCGCACCGGCGTCCTCAAGATCTACCCCACCTACACGGCCGAGCCCACGCAGGACGGCGAGCGCAGCGTGACGCTGCGGCGGGTGGGCGACGTCCAGGTGGTGGCCGCCGCCTACCACATCCCGGCCGGCTCGGACTCGGACTTCGCCGCCGTGGACGTGCTGAGCGAGGTGCTCGGCAGCGCGCCGTCCGGGCGGCTGTACAAGGCGCTGGTCGACACCAAGAAGGCCGCCGACGTCGGCGCGATGTCGTTCCAGCTCCGCGAGCCCGGCGTGCTGTTCCTGTATGCCCGGGTGCGGCAGGGGGACTCCCTCGACAGCGCGCGCGCGGCGCTCGAGCGCACGGTGGACTCGGTGCTGGTCACGGTGCCGAGCGCCGAGGAGGTCGAGCGCGGCAAGACGGCGCTGCTCAGGAACATCGAGCTGAACCTCAACAACTCCTCGCGCATCGGCCTGCAGCTGTCGGAGTGGGCCGCGATGGGCGACTGGCGGCTGCTGTTCCTGAACCGCGACCGGCTCCGGGCCGTGACGCCGGCGGCGGTGCAGCGCGCGGCCGCGCGGTACCTGGTGCCCTCGAACCGGACGCTGGGTGTGTTCATCCCGACGCCGTCGCCGGCGCGCGCCGAGATTCCGGCGGTGCCCGACGTCGCCGCGCTGGTGCGCGACTACCACGGCGACACCGCCCGCGCGGCGGGCGAGGCCTTCGACCCGTCGCCGGCGAACATCGAGAGCCGCGTGACCCGCACGGCCCTGCCCAACGGGCTCCGGCTCGCGCTGCTCCCCAAACGCACCCGCGGGCAGTCGGTGAACGTGAGCCTGCGGCTCCACTACGGCACGGCGGCCACCGTCGCCGGGAAGGCGTCGCTGGCGGATCTCACCGCCGACATGCTGCTGCGCGGCTCCCGGCGCCACACCCGCCAGCAGATCCGCGATTCCCTCGACAAGCTGCAGTCGCGGGTCAACGTGTTCGGCAGCAGCACCCAGACCATGGTGATGGTCGAGACCACCCGGCCGAACCTGGCGGGCGTGCTGGGACTGCTGGGCGAGGTGCTGCGCGAGCCCGCGTTCGACAGCACCGAGTTCCGCACCCTGGTGCAGGAGAACCTGGCGCAAATCGAGGAGCAGAAGAGCGAGCCGGCATCGCTGGGCTCGATCGCGCTGCGCCGCTACCTGAACCCCTTCCCCAAGGGTGACCCGCGCTACACCGAGACGCTCGACGAGCAGGCGGCGGAGTACGGCGCCGCCACCGTCCAGCAGGCGCGGCAGTTCTACAACGACTTCTACGGCGCCTCCGTCGCCGAGCTGGCCGTGGTGGGCGACTTCGACTCCGCCCAGGTCGCGCGGCTGGCGAACGAGCGGCTCGGCGACTGGCGGAGCGCGCAGGCCTACGCCCGCGTGCCGAACGTGTACCAGGACCGGCCCGACACGACCATCGTCATCGAGACGCCGGACAAGGCGAACGCGTTCTTCTTCGCCGGCCTGAACCTGAAGATCCGCGACGACGACCCCGACTACGCGGCGCTGGTGCTGGGCAACTACATGCTCGGGGGCGGGTTCCTGAACTCCCGGCTGGCGGTCCGGATCCGGCAGAAGGAAGGCTTGAGCTACGGGGTCGGGTCGGGGCTGGGCGCGAGCGCGCAGGACACCAGCGGCAACTTCATGGCGTACGCCATCTACGCACCCCAGAACGTGCGCCGCCTCGAGACCGCGTTCCGGGAGGTGATCGACAGCGTGGTGCGCGTCGGCTTCACCCCGACCGAGGTCGAGCAGGCGAAGGACGGGTGGCGGCAGTCGCGCGAGGTTGGCCGGGCGCAGGACCAGCAGCTCGTGGGCACGCTGGCGAGCTACATGTACGTCGGCCGCACCCTGGCGTACGACGCCGACCTCGAGCGCCGCGTGGCGGCGTTGACGCCGGACGCGATCAACGCGGCGATGCGGAAGTACCTCGTCCCCGGCAAGATCGTGATCGTGAAGGCCGGCGACTTCGCCCACCACCCGGCGCAGTAGGCCGGCGCATCACCTGGAGACCCGGGGGGGCGCCACGGCGCCCCCTCGTCGCGTCCGGCGGTGACGCTCCCGGTCGGGATTCCACGTCACCCGCGTGACGCCAGGCTGACGCCTCCCGCCCAAACTTGACCGCGAAGCTCCCGTCCGCGCGGCGCATTGGCCGCGGCGGGATCGATCCGTCCTGGAGGCACGTATGCGCGCACTGCGAACATCACTCCTGCTCGCGGCCTTCGCGGCCGCGATGCCGGCCGGCCGGCTGCTGGGGCAGGCGACCGATTCCGTGCGGTTCCACCGCGGGCAATGGGGGACCGACTTCACCATCGGCAACGGGTTTTTCGGCGCGGGACTGATCCGGTTCCGCGGCCCGGCGCGCGCGCTGGTCCTCGGCCTGGGCGGCCAGTTCGCGACCGGCAGCAGCACCGGCACGCTCGGCGCGCCGGCGTTGCACGAAGTCGTGGTGAACCTCAGCCTCGGGGCCCGGCGCTACCATGCCTTCGCCCCTCGCCTCCTGGTCTACCGGACCCTCGGGCTCGCGGGCAGCTACCAGCGCAACTCCGAGAGCAGCGCAGCACCGACGACCACCGTCACCTGGACCGCGGGCGTGTTCGCGGCCGGCGGGGCCGGGTGGATGGTCACGCCGCACCTCGCGCTCGGAGCCGAGTGGAGGCTGACCGCGAGCTTCGGCCGGCAGACCATCTCCGGTGCGGGGCTCACCAATCCGGGCGGCTTCGACACCTGGTCGGTGACGCTGGGGACGCCGGTCCTGGTCGGGCAGCTGTACTTCTAGCCGCCGGCGCTGGACGCCGCCGCTCGGCGGCGGCTAGATTCGCCGCGTGAGGCTTTCTCCCGCCGTCCTCGCGGCCGTCGCGATCGTCGCCTCGTGCGAGCGGCCCGCGGCATCGGCCGCCGGCGGCACGATGGTGATCGCCACCACCGGCGACGCCGACGTGCTGCTGCCGCCCGTGACCTCGCTCGAAACGGGCATCAACGTCTCCGACCTGCTGTTCTGCCGCCTCGCCGAGCTGAGGCTCGGGCTCAACACGGTGGACGACTCGGGTTTCCGGCCGGTGCTGGCCCGCAGCTGGGACCACCCCGACTCGCTCACCATCGTCTTCCACCTCGATCCGCGGGCGCGCTGGCAGGACGGCGCTCCGGTGACCGCGGCCGACGTGGCGTTCACCTTCCGGACCTACCGCGACTCGGCGGTCAACTCCCCGCTCGCGCCGTTCCTCGCGCCCATCGAGTCGGTCACGGCGGGCGACAGTCTCACCGTGGCGTTCCGGTTCCGGCGCTGGTACCCGGAGCAGCTGTACGACGCGACCTACCACATGCGCATCCTGCCGCGGCACCTGCTCGACACGATCCCGGCGGCGCGACTCGCCTCCTCCGCGTTCGCGCGGGCGCCGGTCGGCGACGGGCCGTACCGGTTCGCGCGCTGGCGGGCGGGCGCCGAGCTCACGGTCACGGCCGACACGGCGTGGTTCCTCGGCCGGCCGGGCATCGGGCGGCTCATCTGGCGCGTCTCGCCCGAGCTGGCCAGCGCGGTCAGCCAGCTCCTGGCCGGCGAGGCCGACGCGATGGAGGTGATCCCGGCCCGCGGCCAGCTGGAGCGCGTGCAGCAGTCGCGCGACGTGCGGCTGGTGCCGTATCCCTCGCCGTTCTACGCGGGCGTGGTCTTCAACCTGCGGCGGCCGCCCTTCACCGACCGCGAGGTGCGCCGCGCGCTCACCATGGCGGTGGACCGCCGGGCCGTCGTCGGGTCGGTGTTCGGACCGTTCGCCGACGTGGCGGTCGGCGCCGTCAGCCCGATGCAGGCGGTGTGGAGCGACTCCATCCGCCAGCTCCCGTACGACACCGCGGCGGCGGCGCGGCTGCTGGACGCGCGCGGCTGGCGGCGCGGCGCCGACGGGCAGCGCACGCGTGGCGGCACCGCGCTGCGGTTCGACCTGCTGGTGCCGACCTCGAGCCAGTCCCGCCAGGCGGCGGCCGTGATCCTGCAGGATCAGCTGCGCCGTCTCGGCGTGGACGTGCGCATCCAGCCGGTGGAGTTCACCGTCATGGAGGGCCGTACCGCGGCCGGGGACTTCGACGCCGCCTTCGTGTCGCGGACCACCGACCCGAGTCCGGCCTCGCTGCTCCAGTGGTGGAGCCCGGGCGCCGCGGCCAACATCGGGGGCTACGCCGACCCCACGTTCCAGTCGCTCACCGCCGCCGCGCTGCGCGCCCGCACCCGGGCCGGCGCCGCGCCGCTGTGGCGGCGCGCGCTCGACCGCCTCAACGACGACGCGGCCGCGGTGTTCCTGTTCTCGCCGCGCAACCAGGCGGCGGTGAGCACGCGCATCGCCGGCGTCACGATCCGGCCCGACGCCTGGCTCGCCACGGTCACCGGGTGGCGCGTGGGCGAGCCGCGGCCCGCGAGCGACCGGGGCGCCGCCGGGCCCTAGCCCGTGCTCGGGTTCGTCGCCCGGCGCCTCGGCTTCGCGGTCGTCAGCGTCGCGGCCGTCGTCCTCATCACCTTCCTGCTGGTGCACGCCGAGCCCGGCGCGCCGATGCTCGGCTCACCCGAGCGCACGCGGGCCTCGCCGGAGACGGTCGCCCGCCAGCGGGCGCTGTTCGGGCTCGACCGCCCGCTCCCCGAGCAGCTGCTCCGTTACGCGGCCAACCTGGCACGCGGCGAGCTCGGGGAGTCGTTCGTGCTGCACCGCCCGGTGGCCGACGTCCTGGCCGAGGCGGTGCCCAACACGCTGCTCCTCGGCGGCACCGCGCTGGTCGTTTCCCTCCTCCTGGGCCTGGTGATCGGCGCCGCGCAGGCCGCGCGCCACCACTCGCGCACCGACACCGCGCTGGGCGTCCTGACCCTGGTGCTGTACTCCGTGCCGGTGTTCTGGCTGGGCCTCGTCCTGCTGCTGGTGTTCGGCGAGCGGCTGCACTGGCTGCCGGTGAGCGGCATGACCAGCGCCGCGATCCACGACACGCTCTCGCCGCTCGGCCGCGCCCTCGACGTCGCGCGCCACCTGGTCCTCCCGGCCGCCAGCCTCGCCCTGGTGCAGGCCGCCGCCTTCGCCCGCTTCCAGCGCAGTGCCCTGGTGGACTCGCTCGGCGCCGCGCACATCCGCAGCGCGCGGGCCAAGGGACTCCCCGAGCGGGTGGTCCTGTGGCGCCACGCGCTCCGCGGCGCGCTCGCCCCCACCATCACCCTCGCGGGGCTCTCGGTGCCGTACTTCCTCGCGGGATCGGTGCTGGTCGAGAGCATCTTCGGCTGGCCCGGCCTCGGCCGGGTCACCTACGACGCGATCTTCGCCCGCGACTACAACGTCATCACGGCCGCCGCGCTGGTCGCGGGCGTGCTGGTGGCGATCGGGAACCTGCTGGCGGACGTGGCGGTCGCGATCGCCGATCCGCGGGTGAGGCTGGACAGGTGAGCCCGTGGCGGGTCGCCGCGCGGCGCTTCGCGCGCAACCGGCCCGCGGTGCGCGGGGCGGCCGTCGTCGCCCTGATGGCGCTGGCGGCGCTGGCGGCGCCGCTGGTCACGGCCGATCCGCTCGCCCAGCCCGATCCCGTGCGGCTGCAGGACCGGCCGCCGTCGTCGACCCACCTCCTGGGCACCGACCCGTTCAGCCGCGACGTGCTGAGCCGCACGCTGCACGGCGCCCGCGTCTCGCTGGTCGTGGGCGTCGGCGCGGCCCTGCTCGCCGTCACGCTCGGCGCCGGGGTGGGCCTGGTGGCCGGCCTCGCGGGCCGGCGCACCGACCAGGTGCTGATGCGCGGCGTGGACGTGGCGATGGCCCTGCCCCGCATCCTGCTGCTGCTCGCGGTGCTCGCCGTGTGGGAGAACGCGCCGGCGGCCGCGGTGGTGGTCCTCATCGCCGCCACGGGGTGGTTCCAGACCAGCCGCATCGTGCGCGCCGCCGTGCTCGGCCTGCGGGAGGCCGACTTCGTCGTCGCCGCCCGCGCGCTCGGCGCCGCGGCGCCCGGGATCGTGCGCCGCCACCTCTTGCCCCACGTCGCCGCCCCGGTCATCGTGAGCGCGTCGCTCGACGTCGGCAACATCATCCTCCTCGAGGCCGGGTTGTCCTACCTGGGCCTCGGGGTGCGGCCACCCACGCCCACCTGGGGCAACATGATCATGGACGGCAAGGACGTCCTGCTCACCGCCCCGTGGGTGGCCCTCGCGCCGGGCCTCGCCCTGGTCGTCACGGTGGTCGCCTTCAACCTGGCGGCCGACGGCCTGCGCGACGCGCTCGATCCGCGGATGGCCGTGTGAGCGGGACCGCCGCCCGCGCGCCGCTGCTGGAGCTGCGCGACCTCGCCGTGCGCTTCACCGGGCCGGACGGCGTGGCGCGCGCCGTCGACGGCGTGGACCTCACGGTGGCCGAGGGCGAGACCGTCGGGCTGGTGGGCGAGTCGGGGTGCGGCAAGAGCGTCACCGCCCTGGCCGTGCTCCGCCTGGTCGACCCGCCGGGCCACATCGCCCACGGCAGCAGCGTGCGGCTCGAGGGCCGCGACCTGCTGGCGCTCGGCCCGAAGGAGATCCGCGCCGTGCGCGGCAACCACGTCGCCCTCGTCTTCCAGGACCCGTTGAGCGCGCTCAACCCCGTGCTGCGGGTCGGCGCGCAGATCGCCGAGGTGATCCGCGCCCACGAGGCGGTCCGCCGCAGCACGGCGCGGTGGCGCGCCGTCGAGATGCTCGCCGCCGTCGGCATCCCCGACGCGGAGCGCCGCGCCGCGGCCTACCCGCACCAGCTGTCCGGCGGCATGCGGCAGCGGGTGCTGCTCGCGATGGCGCTCGCCTGCCGGCCCAAGCTGCTGCTCGCCGACGAGCCCACCACCGCGCTCGACGTCACCATCCAGGCCGAGATCCTCGAGCTCCTCGACGCCCTGCAGCGGAAGCTGGGGATGGCGGTGCTGCTGATCACGCACAACCTGGGCATCGTCGCCGAGCGGACCCGGCGGGTGTACGTGATGTACGCCGGCCAGGTCGTCGAGCAGGCGCCGACGGAGCGGCTGTTCGCGCAGCCGGCGCACCCGTACACGGAGGGGCTGCTGGCGGCGATCCCACGCCTCGAGGAGCGCCGCGCGCGGCTGCGGGCGATCCCCGGCCAGGTGCCGCCCGCGACCGCGTGGCCGTCCGGGTGCCGCTTCCACCCGCGCTGCCCGCACGCGTGGGAGAAGTGCCGCGCGGACGAGCCGCCGCTGCTGGACGCGGGCGCGGGGCACAAGGCGAGGTGCTGGTTGATCGAGGAACCTGATAAGCGCAAGAAGTGAGGGGTGAGAGGTGAAAGGTGAGACGTTCACGTGAGAGGTGAGTGGTGCAGAGGCGTGAGAGGTTCGTGAGAAGTGAGAGGCTCAACGTCTCACGCTTCACGACCTCTCACGTCTCTTGTGAACGTCTCACTTCTCCGCTCTCACCTCTCACAGCGGAGGATCAGCCCCATGCAGCAGCCGAGTCGATGAGTTGAACGGTCCCGTTCGACCGCTGGTCGAGGTCACCGACCTCGTCACGCACTTCACCCGCCGCGTCGGCCTCCTCGGCGCCCGCCGCGAGACCGTCCAGGCCGTCAACGGCGTCACGCTCGACGTGGCCGCTCGGGAGACGCTCGGACTGGTGGGAGAGTCCGGGTGCGGCAAGACGACGCTCGGCCGAAGCATCCTGCGCCTCGTCGACCGCACGTCCGGCGAGGTGCGGTTCGACGGCCAGGACCTGTTCGCGCTCGACCCGGCCGCGCTGCGCCGGATGCGCCGCCGGATGCAGATCGTCTTCCAGGACCCCGACGGGTCGCTCGACCCGCGCCAGTCCATCGGCCGCGCCGTCCGCGAGGGGCTCGAGGTGCACCGGCTGGCGCGCGGCGCCGAGGCCGACCGCCGCGTCGGGGCGCTGCTCGAGGAGGTGGGCCTGCCGGCCGGCACGGCCGCGCGCTTCCCGCACGAGTTCTCGGGTGGCCAGCGCCAGCGCGCGGCCATCGCGCGGGCACTCGCCGTGGAGCCGGAGTTCCTCGTCTGCGACGAGCCGGTCTCCGCCCTCGACGTCAGCGTCCAGGCGCAGGTCCTCAACCTGCTGGCGGACCTGCAGGCGCGGCGGGGCCTGTCCTACCTCTTCATCTCGCACGACCTCGCCGTCGTCCGGCACATCGCGCCGCGCGTGGCGGTGATGTACCTCGGCCGGATCGTCGAGCAGGGACCCACGGACCGGATCTACCGCCGGCCCCTCCACCCGTACACCCAGGCGCTGCTCACCGCCGTCCCCGTGCCCGATCCGGGCAAGGGCCGCCAGCGCATCGTCCTCGCCGGCGACCCGCCCTCGCCCGTGCACCCCCCGTCCGGCTGCCCGTTCCACCCGCGCTGCCAGCACCCGGGCAAGGACGACACGTGCCGGACGCTGCGGCCCGAGCTGCGCGCGCTGGACGCCGGGCACGTGGTGGCGTGCCACCTCGCCGGACGCTGACGGGCCGACCGTGACCGCGGCGGTCCTCGCGCTGCTGGTCGTCGCCGTGGGACTGCTGCTCGTCCTGGTGACCCGCCGTCCCGCGCCGCCCGGCCCCGAGGCGGCCCTCCTCCAGCAGCAGCTCGTGGAGATGCGCAGCCGCCTCGACGCGCTGGTCACGTCGCAGGGCGCCGCCGTCGGCGACGTGCGCGAGCGGCTCGGCCGCCTCGCCGAGGCGACCGGGCGGCTCGAGGCCGTGGGCCAGACCGTGGCCAAGGTGCAGGAGCTGCTCCAGGTGCCGCGGCTCCGTGGCACCCTCGGCGAGGTGTGGCTCGAGGAGCTGCTGCGCCAGGTGCTGCCCGAGGGCCTGTGGACGACGCAGTACGCCTTCCGCTCCGGCGAGCGCGTGGACGCCGTCATCACCGTCGGCGACCGGCTGGTGCCGGTGGACGCCAAGTTCCCGCTCGAGGCGTGCCAGCGGATGCTCTCCGCCGACGGCGACGCCGCGGAGCGGGAGCGGCGGGCGTTCCGCCGCTCGCTGCGCGAGCGCATCGACGAGATCGCCGACAAGTACATCCGCCCGGACGAGGGGACCTTCGAGTTCGCGCTGATGTACATCCCGGCGGAGAACGTCTACTACGAGGCGGTGGTCCGCGGCGAGGACGCCGAGGGCGACGACAGCGTCGTCGGCTACGCGCTGCGCCGCAAGGTCATTCCCGTCTCGCCCAACACCTTCTACGCCTACCTCGCGGCGATCCTCCACGGGCTCAAGGGCCTCGAGGTGGAGAAGCAGGCGCGGGACATCCTGGAGTCGCTGGGCGGGCTGCAGCAGCAGTTCACGCGGTTCGACGCGGCCTACCGCCTGGTCGGCAAGCACCTCGACCACGCCGCCCGCCAGTACGAGGAGGCCACGCGGCAGGGGGCCCTGATTCAGGAGCGGCTGGCGAGGATCACGGGGGTGACCGCACCGGCATCGGTCGCGGGGCCCGAGCCGCCCCTGCTCCCGCCGGACTCGGAGAGCCCAACCGGCAGGTAGTGGTGGCGGGTCGTGGGAACTACGACCCACCACCTACGACCCACCAGCCGTTGCTACACGTACCTCGCGATCGCCATGCAGATCACGGCGATCCCCAGCAGCATCGCCGTGAGCCGGCCACCGAGGCGCAGCCGCTCCTGGATGGCCGCGATCTGGCCGAGCTGCTGCGTCGTCGGTCC
>Ga0335085_10014920_pt1 | contig 11310 bp, 9 predicted proteins | sample Lox_Sample_45_FD_206712 | JGI IMG/M metagenome (GOLD analysis project Ga0335085, IMG submission 206712) | Soil microbial communities from Loxahatchee National Wildlife Refuge, Florida, United States - Lox_Sample_4.5 | ecosystem: Environmental > Terrestrial > Soil > Wetlands | place: USA: Florida... | reverse complement strand
CGTACGGCCAGTACCTGCCCGTCAGTGTCGGCCTCGAGATGCCGGAGCCCCCACCAGCCCCAGGCACCGGCCTCTTGGGCGTTAGGAAGAGATATCTGGGCCGCGCCATGGCTCACCGTTACTCTTCCTTGTTGCCCCAGCGCGCTGGCAACGGAACAGCCGGATACGCCCAGGCGGGCGAAGCCGAGAGTCGGCAGCATGACGCCGCCGTTGCAGACGGGCACCGAGATACCGAAATCCAGGCCGGCCCGGATGGCCGCTGCCGCCGCTAGAGCGTGCATGTGCCCCACGTGTACCCAGAGAGGACTCACGCCACTGATGTGGTGCCGCAGCAACCGCACGGTATAGCCAGCCCAGCTCCCGGTGTGCGGATGAGCGAGAATTGATTCCAGGGCAGCTGGGTCTTTATCCCCGGCTCGGGCCATGAGTTCCCAAGCGTCCTCCAGGGAATCAAGCGGGCCTGGTACGTCCGGAGTCTTCCCCGCCTCGTCCACCAGAGCACGCAACAGCAGCAGCCGCCTGCTTCGCTCCGCCCGACGCAATCGCTCCGTAACGCGGGCATCACCCTCGCCTTTCGCCAGAGCGTCAAAATCAGCCCACGACAGCCGGTGAGAGGGCAGGCTCTCCCCCGGTGCATAGCGATCGGTCACCCGTCCTCCAGGATCAACGCCCGAAAGGCACGGCGGCGTATACGTGACCGCAGCTAATCCGTGCCGCTGACACTTGCTTGGGGCAGTCAAGGGATCATTGCGCGACTTCGTTCGCACACAAGGATCTGTGCCAGCTGTTCTACCACGTGCTGCATTGCCGTCTTCATGAGAAGATCGTTGCGGACCAGGAGCTGCCGGAGCGGCATCTGGGTAAGATCAATTAATTGTGACTCTATGACCCGCTTGTCCGCTGCCTGATCCGCCACCCGCATTTAATTCTCCTCTGGCAATAGGCCCATAGGCCCGTCGGCGTTCATACCCAATCATGTCTCACAACAGCTGAATAGGGAAGCCTGGTGGCTGCTCGCTGGGCCGCCCCGGCACGAGCCGTGGACCGGTTCCGCAACCGATCCCGTCCAGATCTCGCCTCTCCCGCTATGGTCCCTGACCGGCCTGCGGGACAAAGGAGCGCGGCGCACGGCGCGTTCCCGCAGCACCCAGCCCCACCAGCCAAGAGCGCTGCTCTTGTTTGCGCCGGGCGCTCTGCTATCGTCGGGACATGCCCGCACGCAGGACGGCCAGGGAACGGGTCCGCGCGGAGATCACCCGCGAGATCACCGACGCCGCCCGCGCCCGGCTGGCGGCCGAGGGGGCCGCCGCCCTCTCCCTGCGGGCCGTGGCGCGGGACATGGGCATGGTGTCGTCGGCGGTCTACCGGTACTTCGGCAGCCGCGACGAGCTGCTGACCGCGCTGATCATTGACGGGTACGACGCCATCGGCGAGGCGGTCGAGGACGCCGACGCACGGTGCCGCCGCGATGACTACCCGGGCCGCTGGCTGGCGGCCTGCCGGGCCGCGCGCAGCTGGGCGCTCACGCACGCGCACGAGTACGCGCTGATCTACGGCTCACCGGTGCCCGGCTACCAGGCCCCCGCGGACACCATCGCGCCCGCCGCGCGGTCCGCCGCCGTCTTCGGCCGGCTCATCAGCGACGCGTGGGCGGCCGGGCAGCTCGCCGCGCCGCCGGGCGGCCGCACGGGCCCGGGCACGCTGGCCGGGGACGCCAGGCGGCTCAGGGACAGCATCCTGCCGGGGGTTCCCAGCGACGTCGCCATCGGGGCCCTGACCGCGTGGGCCGGGGTCTTCGGGGTGATCAGCTTCGAGCTGTTCGGCCAGTTCACGAACGTGGTGACGGACACCTCCGCCTACTTCGACCGTGCCGTGGGCGACTTCGGCGGCCTCTTCGGCCTGCCGCACCCCGAGCTCGCGGGCGGGCCCCGGCGGGCCCCGGGCGGGCCGGAAACCGGGCGCCAGACGGCCATGCCGTCCGGCGCCCGGTGAGAGGAACTACCCCGGTAGCATTCCCCGTCAGGATCAGGCCTTCGGGCTGCGCCAGTTGACGGTGGGCAGGAGGGCTTCGGGGCGGACGCGGTGGGCGTACCGTTTGGTGATTTCGAAGAGGGAATCGATCAGGGTGTCGGACACCAGGTGCGGCTGCAGGCCGAGCTCGATCAGCTTGGTGTGGGTGACCTTGTAGTAGTGGTCGGCCAGCTCCACCCGGGGGTTGTCGATGTACTCGATCGTCACGTCTTCGGGGCTGGCGGTCGCGATGGTCTCGGCGATGTCCTTGACCGATTTCCACTCGGTAATCTGGTTGAACACCCGGAACTCGCCGCGGTTGGCGGGGTTCTCGCACGCGAGCTGGACGCAGCGGACGGTGTCGCGGATGTCGATCATGCCGCGGGTCTGCCCGCCGGTGCCGTAGACGGTCAGCGGGTGCCCGATGACCGCCTGGATCACGAACCGGTTCAGCACGGTGCCGAACACCGCGTCGTAGTCGAACCGGGTCGCCAGCCGCTCGTCACGGGCGGTCTCGGGGGTCTGCTGGCCATAGACCACGCCCTGGTTCAGGTCGGTGGCGCGCAGGTTCCAGATCCGGCACGCGAACTCGATGTTGTGGCTGTCGTGCACCTTTGACAGGTGATAGAACGACCCCGGCCGCTTGGGGAACATCACCCGGTCGGTGCGGCCCTTGTGCTCGACCTCCAGCCAGCCTTCCTCGATGTCGATGTTCGGGGTGCCGTACTCGCCCATCGTGCCCAGCTTGACCAGGTGGATCTCCGGGTTGATCTCCGCGATCGCGAACAGCAGGTTCAGGTTCCCGACCACGTTGTTCTGCTGGGTGTAGACCGCATGCGCCCGGTCGATCATGGAATACGGCGCCGCCCGCTGCTCGGCGAAGTGCACCACCGCGTCCGGGGCGAAGTCCTCGATGACGTGGTAGGTGAAGATCGCATCGGTCAGGTCCCCGATGTAACACCCGAGGCTCTTGCCGGTCAGCTCCTTCCACACCGCGATCCGCGTCTGCAGCGGCTCGATCGGCACCAGGGACTCGACCCCGAGCTCATTGTCATAATGCCGGCGCACGAAATTATCGGCCACCGCCACCTCATGACCCGCCTGCGACAGATGCAGCGCCGTCGGCCAGCCGAGGTACCCATCCCCGCCCAACACCAAAATCTTCATACTCGGTTTTCCCTGCCTTGGGATCGTAGTGTCGCTTTCGGTTGTGTCTGTCCTGGCCGGCCGTTTGGTACCGGCGACGCGCCTTCCCGCTTCACTCAGCGTTTTCCCAGTTCATCTGGAGCCCACATTGGCTGCGCTCGCTGTTGCGACACGGTAGCGTGCTGCAGTGCGGCCGGGAGACCGGTCGGCACAACACACGGCCCACCCGGGCGCTGTGGCCTGCGGCGTCGGCCATTTTTACCTGCTCTCCGGGACCTCGTCGGTAGCCCTTTATCGTCGGTCACGTAACCTAGGACATCAATGGCACTCGCATCCAGCCGGATCGGCACCGCGCTGATCCGCAAGGCACGCACCAACGTCGGTGTCCGTTTCACGCGGTTCACCCTGGTGGCCGTGGCCTCCGTGGTAGCCAGCCAGGTGGCGCTGAGCATCTTCATCGGCCCGGCGAACATGACGGCTGGAATTTCCGGCGGCCTGGCGGCGATCATCGGTGCGGCGGTGAGCTACGTACTGAGCCGCTGGGCGTGGGAACGCAAGGGCAAGCCGCAGCTGCTGAAGGAAACCCTGCCGTTCTGGCTGGTCTCCATCGGTGCGTGGATCATCCTCGGGCTGGCCGCAAAGCTGGGCGTCGCGCTGGCCGAGGCGGTCGAGGTGGACGGCATCCGGCGGGTGCTGCTGACCGACAGCACGTACTTCGCGGCCAACTGCCTCACCTTCCTGGGGCGCTTCGTGATCTTCCACTACGTCCTCTTCGCCGACCGGCGGTCCCCGCGCGAGTCCGGCCCGCCCATCAGCTCATCCAGTGAGGCGGCGGGGGCCCCGGCCGGCGACGACCCGTTCGTCATGGCCGCCGACTCCGCGATCCCGGTCTGCGCCGACCGGGGTGACGCTGATGCGAGCCCCGATCTGCGCTGACGCTCGCGCCACCAGGTCCCGAAGACCACCCGGCTGAAGCGCAGGCCGTAGAAGAGGTTGTTCACACCGGGGATATGCAGGTGGTAGAAGGGGTTCTGGCCCTTCTTGCTCTCACCGACGCGGCGCTTGTGGATGGTGGCGGGGATCTCGGTCACCTTGTAGCCGTGGGTGATGACGCCGATCAGCAGTTCTGAGGCCTGATACTGCGGCTGCGACAGCTGCACCGCCGCGGTGACCTCCGCCCGCATGGCCCGCAGCCCGAACGTGGTATCGGTGATCTTCTGGCCGGTCAGCAGGCTGATGGTGGCGGCGAAGAACCGGACTCCCGCCTGCCGGATCGGGTCCTTGGTCTCCTCGCTGCCCAGCCGGCGCGAGCCGGTCACGAAGTCGGCTTCCCCGGCCACGACCGGCCGGAGCAGCCCCTCGATCTCGGCCGGGCTGTACTGGCCGTCCGCGTCCGTGGTCACGATGTACTGCGCGCCGCCGTCCCGGGCGATCCGGTACCCGAGCCGCAGCGCGGCCCCCTGGCCCCGGTTGACCGGGACGTCCGCGACCAGCGCCCCGGCCGCCTCCGCCTCCTTGGCGGTGGCGTCGGCGCAGCCGTCGGCCACCACGATCGTCGCGACCTCCAGCCCGCACACCCGCGCGGGAAGGTTCCGGACGACCGGCCCGACCGCGCCCTCCTCGTTGTAGGCGGCGATCACCAGCGCGACCGGCGGCAGCTGCCGCACCCGGTCGCCGTACCGGCCGGCCATGACGCGGATCGCGGCATCATCGACGGCCACGTCGCCGGCGGACGCGGCGTACGGCGCCGATATGCCCGGGCTCATCGCGCGCCCTCCGCAGCCAGCGCCGCCGAGTCCCGGGCCGCAGGGTCCCCCGCCGGCCCCGGGCCCGCCGCGGCCAGCGCGCCCTCGGGCGCGAAATCGGGCCACACCGTCGCCATGCCCGTTTCGAGGTCGTAGGTCGGCGCGTAACCGAGCCCGCGCGCGGTGGAGATATCCAGCTTGACCGCGGGCATCTCGCCCTGGGCGATCGGGGCGTTCTCGGCCGGGATCGCCACGCCGGTGACCCGGCGCGCGGTCGCCACCATGTCGTTCACCGTGACGGACTGCCCGGAACCCAGGATGACCGGGCCGGTATGGCCGGAGCGCCACGCGGCGAAGATCCCGGCCAGGACGTCGTCGACCTGGATCACGTCGCGGATCATGGTGCCGTCCCCGCGGACCTTGACGCCGGTGCCGTCGCGCGCGGCGCGCATCAGCCGCGGGATGAAGCTGTCCTTGTGCTGCATCCCTGGCCCGTAGACGTTGGAGAACCGGAGCGAGACACCCCGGACCCCGTAGCAGGCCGCGTAGCAGTTGATCAGCATCTCGGAGGCGGCCTTGGTCGCGCCGTACGGGGTGAGCGGCCGCAGCGGGGCGCGCTCGGTGATGACCGCGCCGCCGACGTTGCCGACGACGGCGTTGGTGGATGCGAACAGGAACGTCCGCACGCCGCGCTGCCGGGCCAGCTCAAGCAGGCTCGCCGTCACCGCGACGTTGTTCCGGTAGGTGGTCGCGGGATCCTTGACCGACTCCAGGACCGAGGTCCGCGCCGCGAGGTGGATGATCGTGTCCGTCCCCGGCCGAACCGCGCGGCCCGCGACGTCCGGGTCGTACAGGTCACCGACGATGGCCTGCACCGGGCCGCCGGGCGAGCCGGGGAAGGGCTTGAGGTCGGCCACCGTCACCTCGGCGCCGCCGCCCACCAGCGCTGCCACCAGCCGCCGGCCGATGAACCCGGAGCCACCCGTCACCAGCACACGACCCGCCGTTACCGGTATCCGGGGGCGGAAATCATTCCCCATTCAAGCTCCATTCGCGTGTCGGTCAGTCCTCACTAAGCAAACTTGTAACGCGGGCACGTTACCGCCCCAAACTGAGGATTAGCTGGGGGGAAGCTGCGGGGCCGCGCGCCCGGGCAAACCGGTCAAACGGCGGCATTCTACGGCCAACCGCAGTGTTGGCGGGCCAATATGCCTGGTCAGTGTACCGGCGCGGCCGGCCCGGGTCCCGGCACCTCGGTAAATGTGTCATGCTGGGCCGAGGCGGTATGCAGAGGAACTCCGGTGCGAATCCGGGGCTGTCGCGCAACTGTAACCGGGGAGTAAACCCTCATGGAGGCCACCGCCGCCACCGCGGCGGGAAGGCGAGGGCGAGCACTGATCCGGGAGCCAGGAGACTCCGGCCGCCGGTATGACCGGCTACGGGCGCGAAGACCCGGGAAGGACACCCTCGCATGACAGCCAGCGGCGTAACGTCCGGCGACGAGCGGCACGCGGTGCGCGGCGGCACCCATGCGCCGCTGTATCCCTTCGCCGCGATCGTCGGCATGCCGGATCTGAAGCTCGCGCTGCTGCTCAACGCGGTCTCGGCCGCGATCGGCGGGGTGCTGGTGCGCGGCGAGAAGGGCACCGCGAAGTCGACCGTCGTCCGCGGCCTCGGCGAGCTGCTGCCCCCGGTGCGTGTCGTTCGGGGCTGCCGGTTCTCCTGTGATCCGGCCGGGCCCGACCCGGCCTGCCCGGACGGCCCGCACCCGCCCGGCACGCCGGAGCAGGCCCGGCCGGCCACGCTCGCGGAGCTGCCCGTGGGCGCCACCGAGGACCGCCTGGTCGGCTCGCTGGACATCGAGCGCGCGCTGTCCGAGGGCGTCACCGCCTACGAGCCGGGCGTGCTCGCCGCGGCGCACCGCGGCCTGCTGTACGTGGACGAGGTGAACCTGCTGCACGACCATCTCGTCGACCTGCTGCTCGACGCGGCGGCGCTCGGGGTCAGCTACGTCGAGCGCGAGGGGGTCTCGGTCCGGCACGCCGCGCGTTTCCTGCTCGTCGGCACGATGAACCCGGAGGAAGGCGAGCTGCGGCCGCAGCTGCTCGACCGGTTCGGGCTGACCGTGGAGGTGGCGGCCAGCCGCGATCCGGACGAGCGCGCCGAGGTCGTCCGCCGCCGGCTCGCCTTCGAGGCGGACCCGGCCGGTTTCGCGGCCCGCTTCGCCGCCGATTCCCGCCGGATCGCCGCCGCCGTGGCCGCCGCGCGCGCCCGGCTGCCGCACGTCGTGCTGCCTGACGCCGCGCTGCGGCAGATCTGCGCGGTGTGCGGCCGGTTCGGGGTCGACGGCATGCGCGCCGACCTGGTCACCGCGCGCGCGGCGATCGCGCTGGCGGCCTGGCACGGCCGCGGCGAGGTGACCGTGGACGACATCCGCCAGGCGGCCCGGCTGGCGCTGCCGCACCGCCGCCGGCGCGACCCGTTCGACGCCCCGGGCCTGGACGAGCAGGAGCTCGAGGACGCGCTCAGCCAGCCGCCGCCGGGCCCGCCGGCCCCCCCTGACCCGTCCGGCCCGGACTCGCCTGAGCCCCCCGACCAGCCGGACCCGCCGCAGCCCGGCGGGCCGCCGCCCTCCGGCCGCGCGCCCGGCCCGGCCGCGCACGCCGGGCAGGGCCCCGCCGGGCAGGGCCCCGCGGGCCCGGGTCCCGCGCCGGAACCCGCCGCGGCGGCGCGGGCCCCAGATCACGATGCCGAACGGGCCTCTGCCGGGAGCCCGCCGCCCGCAGGACCGGACCCCGTCCCGGCGCCGCCGCCGTTCCGGGCCCGGCTGCTGACCGTCCCCGGGATGGGCGCCGGGGCGCTGGGCCGCCGGTCGCCCGCCTACACCCCGCAGGGCCGGACCGTCGGCGCGCGGCCGCCCTCCGGCCGGCTCACCGCGGTGCACCTCCCGGCCACGCTCCGGGCGGCCGCCCCGTCCCAGCCGGAACGCAAGCGGCGGGCCGGCACCACGCAGCCCGGCTTCCTCCTGGCCCGCAGCGACCTGCGCGAGGCCGTCCATGTTGGCCGTGAGGGCAACCTGGTGCTGTTCACCGTGGACGCCAGCGGCTCGATGGCGGCGCGGCCGCGGATGCGCGCGGCCAAGGGCGCGGTGCTGTCGCTGCTGCTGGACGCGTACCAGCGGCGGGACAAGGTCGGGCTGGTCACCTTCCGCGGGGACGGCGCCGAGCTGGTGCTGCCGCCCACGTCGTCGGTGGAGGCGGGCGCCCGGCGGCTGGCCGCGCTGGCCACTGGCGGGCGCACCCCGCTGGCGGCGGGCCTGGCCCGGTCCGCTGAGGTGCTCGCGGCCGAGAAGATCCGCGACCCCGCCCGGCGCCCGCTGCTGGTGATCGTCACCGACGGCCGCGCCACCCACGGCGGCGACGCCGACCTGGCCCGGGCCACCGCCCTGCTGGCCGGGGTGGCGGCCGTGGTGGTGGACTGCGAGACCGGGCCGATCCGGCTGGGCCTGGCCGGGGCGCTCGCCGGTCGGCTGGGCGCCGCCCTGGTCAGCCTGGACGACCTGGCGGCGGCCGGGGCCGGGACGCTCGCCGGGATCGTGCGCGCCGTGCGCGGAATGGCTGCCTGATGCCCAAGGGGCAGCCGGCCAGCGTGCCGGACGACGGGCTCACGACACGCGCCCGGCGCGGTCGGCCGCTGGTCGTCGTGCACACCGGGACCGGCAAGGGCAAGTCCACCGCCGCGTTCGGCATGGCGCTGCGCGCCTGGAACCAGGGCTGGCCGGTGGGAGTCTTCCAGTTCGTCAAGTCGGCCAAATGGCGGGTGGGGGAGGAGCACGCGCTGCGGACGCTCGGCGCCAGCGGCGAGGGCGGCACGGTCAGCTGGCACAAGATGGGCGAGGGCTGGTCGTGGATTCAGCGGGAGGCGGGCGGCCACGCCGAGCAGGCGGCCGAGGGCTGGGCGCAGGTGGCCCGCGATCTCGCCGCGCAGACCTACCGTTTCTACGTCCTCGACGAGTTCACCTACCCGATCAAGTGGGGCTGGGTCGACGTGGCCGAGGTGATCTCCGTGCTGGAGGCCCGGCCGGGCAACCAGCACGTGGTGATCACCGGCCGCGACGCGCACCCGGACCTGGTCGCCCACGCCGACCTGGTCACGGACATGACGAAGATCACGCACCCGATGGACCGCGGCCAGAAGGGGCAGAAGGGCATCGAATGGTAGCCGTCCCCCGGCTCGTGATCGCGGCCCCGGCCTCGGGCAGCGGGAAGACCACGGTCGCGTGCGGGCTGATGGCCGCGCTGCGGGCGGCCGGGCTCACCGTCTCCGGCCACAAGACCGGCCCGGACTACATCGATCCCGGTTACCACGCGCTGGCCACCGGGCGCCCGGCCCGGAACCTGGACCCGTTCCTGTGCGGCGAGGACCGGATCGTCCCGCTGTTCACGCACGCCGCCCGGGACGCGGACGTCGCCGTCGTGGAGGGTGTGATGGGCCTGTTCGACGGCACCGACCCGGGTGCGGGCGAGGGTGCGGGGGATCCGGGCTTCGGCTGCACGGCGCACGTCGCCCGGCTGCTGGGCGCGCCCGTCGTGCTGGTCATCGACGCCGCCGCGATGGGGCGCTCGGTGGCCGCCGTGGCGGCCGGCTTCGCCCGGTTCGACCCGCGTACGGCGGTGGCCGGGGTGATCCTCAACCGGGTCGCCTCCGACCGGCACGAACGGCTGCTGCGCGACGCCCTGGCCGCGGCCGGGATCGCGGTCTACGGCGCGGTCCGCCGCTCGGCCCAGGTCGCCGCGCCGTCCCGGCACCTGGGCCTGGTCCCCGCCGCCGAACGTTCCGCTGCCGCGGCCGACACCATGGCCCGGCTCGCCGCCCTGGTCCGCGAGTCCTGTGACCTGCGCGGCCTGCTTGCACTGGCACGCGGCGCCGGCCCGCTGCCCGGCCCGCCCTGGGACCCCGCCGGCGCCCTCGCCGCTTCCGGGCCGTTGCCGGTGTCCGCCGGCTCCGGGCTGGTCCCGGTGTCCCGTTCCGGGGCGCCCCCGGTCCCCGCCGCTTCCGGGCCGGTCCCGGTGTCCGCCGGCTCCGTGGTCGCGATCGCCGGCGGCGCCGCCTTCACCTTCAGCTACACCGAGCACGCCGAACTGCTCGCCGCGGCCGGGCTGGAGGTGGCGGCGTTCGACCCGGTGCGCGACGAGCGCCTGCCCGCGGGCACGGCCGGGATCATCCTGGGCGGCGGCTTCCCGGAAGTCCACGCCGCGGACCTGTCCGCCAACGAGCCGCTGCGCCGGGAGGTGGCCGCGGCCGCCGCCCGGGGCATACCGATCGCCGCCGAGTGCGCGGGGCTGCTGTACCTGGCGCGGTCCCTGGACGGCCAGCCCATGTGCGGGGTCCTCCCGGCCGACGCTGCCATGACCGGCCGGCTGACGCTCGGCTACCGGCAGGCCCGTGCCGAGACCGATTCCGTGCTCGCCGCCGCCGCCGACGTGGTCCGCGCGCACGAGTTCCACCGCACGGCCGTCACGCCGGACCACGGCGACCCCGCCGCCTGGCGGCTCCCGCCGGCTCCCGCCAGCCCCGATGGCCCCGGCGGCCGCAGCGCCCACCGTGTTCGCCGCGAAGGCCACGTCCGCGGTGCCGTGCACGCGTCGTACCTGCACACCCACTGGGCCGGTCACCCGGGCGCCGCCGCCCGCTTCGCCGCCGCCTGCGGCGCGGCGCAGCCCGCCGCCGGGAGCACCGTATGAAGCGGCTCGTCGGGGTGGGGGTGGGGCCGGGTGATCCGGAGCTGATCACGGTCAAGGCGCTGCGGGTGCTACGCGAGGCCGATGCGGTCTTCGTCCCCGTCATGGCGGGCCCGGACGGGCCGGCCCCGGGCCCGGGCCGGGCCGAGGCGACGATCCGCGCCCACATCGGCCCGCAGGCCATCCGCCCGGTCGCCTTCGCGCTGAACGACACCGGCGGGGTCACGGCCCGCCGCGCGTCCGCCTGGCACGCGGCCGCCCGCGAGGTGGCCCGCACGTTCGGGGCGGGGGCCAGCACGGTCGCGTTCGGCACGATCGGCGACCCCAACCTGTACTCGACGTTCAGCTATCTCGCGCAGACGGTCCGCGATATGGTCCGCGACGTGCTCATCGAGACCGTGCCCGGCATCACAGCCATGCAGGACCTGGCGGCGCGGTCGGCCACGCTGGCCGGGGCCGGGACCGTGCTGGCCGAAGGGGACGAGCCGCTGACGCTGCTGCCGCTGACCGCCGGCGCCGGGCCGCTGCGCGACGCGCTGGGTCGGCCCGGCACCGTCGTCGGCTACAAGCTCGGCGCGGCCGCCGGGCCGTCGCCCGCTCAGGTCCGGGATCTGCTCGCCGAGACGGGCAGGCTCGACGGGGCGATCGCCGGTGCCCGGCTCGGGCTG
>Ga0335085_10014919_pt1 | contig 11311 bp, 11 predicted proteins | sample Lox_Sample_45_FD_206712 | JGI IMG/M metagenome (GOLD analysis project Ga0335085, IMG submission 206712) | Soil microbial communities from Loxahatchee National Wildlife Refuge, Florida, United States - Lox_Sample_4.5 | ecosystem: Environmental > Terrestrial > Soil > Wetlands | place: USA... | reverse complement strand
GTCGAGGTGCCGTTCGGCGACCTCGCGGCAATGGAAGCGGCGATCACGCCGAACACTGCCGCGGTCATGGTCGAGCCGATCCAGGGCGAAGGCGGCATCATCGTGCCGCCCAAGGGCTGGCTCGCCGGCGTGCGCACGCTGTGCGACCGGCACAACGTGATGCTGATCGTCGACGAGGTGCAGACCGGCCTCGGCCGCACCGGCGCGTGGTTCGCCTTCCAGCACGAGAACATCCGCCCGGACGGGCTGATCCTCGGCAAGGCGCTGGGCGGCGGCGTACTGCCGGTCTCGGCGCTGGTCGGCACGGAAGAGCTGATGGGCGTCTTCACGCCGGGCTCGCACGGCTCGACCTTCGGCGGAAATCCGCTCGCCGCGGCCGTCGGCCTCGTCGCGCTGCGCGTCCTGGAAGACGAGAACCTCGTCGAGCGTTGTCGCGTGCTGGGCGAGCACATGATGGCGCGGCTCGAAGCCATGGACCTGCCGGCGATCAAGGCGGTGCGCGGCGTCGGCCTGCTCGCCGGCATCGAGATCGATCCGGCCTATGGCAGCGCGCGCCTCGTCTGCGAGCGGCTGATCGAGGCCGGCGTGCTCTCGAAGGAGACGCATGAGACGGTGATCCGCCTCGCGCCGCCGCTAATGATCGCCAAAGAAGACCTCGACTGGGCGCTCGACCGCATCGCGGAAGTCATCGGCAAGCTGAGCCCCGAAAAAACCCGTCACGCGCAGCGCGAAGCACATTTCGAAGCGGCCTAACCCCAACGGAGAGGGACAGACCCATGGAAGACACCAACACCCGAGACAGAGATTTCGGGGCGCGCATTCTCATGTGTGCGCCCGAGTATTTCGACGTCAGCTACACGATCAATCCGTGGATGGACCCGAGCGAGTGGTCGCGCGCGGCGGACAGCCTCGGCCTCGCCGCGCGCCGCGAATGGAAGCGCCTCAAGCAGAAATTGATGTCGCTCGGCGCGACGATCGAGCTCGTGCCGCCGGTGAAAGGCCTGCCCGATCTCGTCTTCACGGCGAATGCCGCAGTGGTAATGGACGGCGTCGCGCTGGTCGCGAGCTTCCGATACCCCGAGCGCCAGCCCGAGGCCGAGCATTACGAGCGCAGCTTCCGCGAGCTCTGGGCGCGCGGCGTGATCGACGCGGTGCGGCCGATGCCCGAGGGCGTGCTGCTCGAAGGCGCCGGCGATTGCGTCTGGGATCCGGCGCGGCAGATGTTCTGGACGGGCTACGGCCCGCGCTCCGACAAGGACGCGGCGCGAATCGTCGCCGAGACCTACGGCGTTGAGGCGCTGCCGCTCGAACTCGTCAATCCGAGCTTCTATCACATGGACACCGCGCTGGCGCCCTTGCCGCACGGCGAGGTGATGTATGTGCCCTCCGCGTTCTCGGAAGCGGGGCTGCGCCAGTTGCAGGAGCGCGTCGCGCCCGAGCAGCGCATTGCCTTGAGCGACAAGGACGCCGCCGTCTTCGCCGCCAACGCGGTGAAGCTCGGCGACAATATCGTCATGTCGTCCTGTAGCACGGCGCTGCGCCGGCGGCTGGAGGAAGCGGGCTACCGCGTCCATCCGACGTCGCTCGCCACCTATCACCGCAGCGGCGGCTCGGCGTTCTGTCTGACCTTGCGACTCGACCAGCGCAGCGTGGCGGGAACCGCCGCCCTGCGTCGGGTGTCATAAGCACGTAGGATTGGGAGGCTGAGGCGGCGCGAGGCTCGGAGCTTCGCGCCGCTTTCCTTTTGGCCACTATTTCCGGAAGGCGGGCATCACTTCCTGCGCGAAGAGCTTGAGCGAGCGGAGCGCGTCCTCGTCCTGCATGTTCCCGAAATAGAACGAGCCGATCATGTAGTTGAGGCCGAGCTCGTCGATCTGGCGCGCGATCTCCTCGCGCATTCGCGCCGGCGAGCCGTAGATAATCGTGCGCTGCTGCACCGCCTCCTCGAAACTGTCGGGGGTCGAGCGGGTGAAGCCCGGATATTCGCGATTCTCGCGCCTGAGCTTGGTCAGGCTGAGATAATGCTGGTTGTGGAACTCCTTGCCGCGCATCATCGCCTCGGCATCGGTCTCGGCGACGAACATCTGGCGATGGACGCCGATGGCCGCGCCGCCCGCGAATTCCGGCTTCGGTATTTCCGCGCCGCCGCGCTTGGCGAGGCCTTCTCTGAAGCCGTCGATCGTCGCGCGCGCCGCTTTCGGCGAGCCGAGGGTGCAGAAATGCGTCCCCTGCTCCCCCGCCCAGCGCGCGCTTTCGGCGTTCGAGGCCGCGTACCAGAACGGCGGATGCGGACGCTGCATCGGCCGCAGCTCCATCGGCACGTCGCGATAGGTGAAATATTTGCCGGCGTGATCGAGCCGCTCATGCGTCAGCCCTTCGCGCAGCGCCGCATAGGCATCGAGGAAGATGTTGCGCGATTCCTCGTAGCTGACGTTGTGGTAATTGAGCTCGAAAGGCGAGACGCCGCGGCCGATTCCGACCTCCAGCCGGCCATGCGAGAGATGATCGAGGATCGCGACCTCTTCGATCAGCCGCAGCGGCGAATAGAGCGGCAGCAGATAAACCAGCGGGCCGAGACGGATGCGCTTCGTCGCGCGCGCCACCGCGGCGAGGAAAAGCCCCGGCACCGGCACCATGTTGATCGGCGCCGCATGATGCTCGGCCACGTGATAGCAATAGAAGCCGAGCTCCTCCGCCAGCGCGACATACCGGATGCGCTCGTCGAGCTGCTCTGCCAGCGGCCGATCGTTGCGGTCGACGTGATCGAAGATACCGAATTGCATTACCACGCCACCCTTACTCCCTTTTCGTCACCCGCGGGGTCCCGCGGGAGGCGATAATTAATTACGAAGTGAGTTTCACGGTGGCAACACCACCCTCAATCACCACCACTGTCCCATACCGCTCCGACAGGCGTTTCACGCGATCGAGGATCGTGGCCGCGGTCTGGCCTTCCGCCAGCATCGGGCGCCCGCGTTGCGCGCGGGGCGTACCGTGGCCGAGATCGAGCGGATGGAGCGTGAGTTGCGCGAGCTTGCCGCCATGGAAATCGCAGGCAGCGGCGATGCCGTGCCAATATTCCGGCGAAGCCGGGAAGCCGCGCGTTTCGTTGCCGGTGCGCGCGTCGAGGAAATCGGTCGGCGTCGCTTTTTCGTCGAGGCCGAAGCGCTGGTAGGATTCGGCAGGGAAGACCGGCACGTTGTCGTTCTGGAAAATGAAATTGCCGAGGCTGTAGAGGATCGGCCGGTCCTTATAGATCTCGACGCCGAGCGTCAGATGCGGCCCGTGGCAGGCGACGACATCGGCGCCGGCATCGATCGCGGCACGCGCGGCGTCGGTGACGAAGCCGGCCGCTTCTTCCATGCCGACGTTGGTCTTCGCGGTCAGCGCCCCGCCCGGCCCATATTCGTGATTATGCAGCGAGAAAATGACGAAATCGGCCTGTCGCTTGGCCTCGCGGATCCAGCGCAGATTGCCGTCGAGATCGCTTTGTTTCGCCTTGGTCGCGACCGCGAAGCCTTTGCCTCGCGTGAAACGCTGGCCGAGAAAGCTCAGCGCGTCGCCGCTGTCTTCGGGCGCTTCGGCGGCGCTGAAGAACATCGCGCGCTGCCGCGTGCGCGCCTGGTTGAAACCGAGTCCCTCGCTCGCTTTGGCGAGTGCCGCGAAGGTCGCGTCGTCGACCGTATAGCTCACCGAAAAATCGAGCGGATTGACGCCGGGCCGGCCGAGCGCGTCCGGCCGCTGATCGGCGGCGCGCTGCCAATGCGGATAGAAGGTCGTCGCCGCGACGAGCGCGACGCGGCCGGCGGCGGTGTCGCAATAGGCGGGCCGCCTCGCCTCGGCGAGATTGGCGCCGGCGCCGGCATGCGCAATCCCGGCGCGGCGCAGATGCGCCAGCATCGCCATCAGCCCGTCGTCGCCGTAATCGGTCGCGTGGTTGTTGGCGCAGGAGAGCAGCTTCAGCCCCATCCATTGCAGCTCGCCCAAGAGCGCCGGCGGTGTCGACATTGGCGTGCCCTGAGTCAGGCTTTGCGTTCCCTCATTGAGATCACGCACCGTGGTCTCGAGATTAGCGACAGCGGCGTCGGCGCCGCGGATGAGATCGAGGAGCGCGGTGTAGCGCGGCTCGTCGAACGGCTTGAGACTGCGCGCTGGCATGGCATCGCCCGCGACCACCAGCCGAATGTTGCGTTCCTCCGCGCGATAGATCATGGCCGCCCCTTTTGCCTCGGCGGGCAGTCTAATATGATCGCGGCAGCGAAGAAATGCGGCGGCAGCAAGCGAGGTCAGCCATGGCGCGGACGATCGTCGATCTCTCGATGCATCTCGAAAACGATGTGCCGTCCGACCCGCCCGGCTACGAACCGCGCATCGAGTACTTCACCCACCGCGACACGGCGAAGGATGTGGTGAAGTTCTTTCCTGGTCTCCAAGAACAAGACCTGCCCGAGGGCGAAGGCTGGGCGATCGAATGGATCCGCCTGATGACGCATAACGGCACGCATCTCGACGCGCCTTATCATTTCCATTCGACGATGAATAAGGGCGAGCGCGCGATCGCGATCGATGAGGTGCCGCTCGATTGGTGCATGCAGCCCGGCGTGAAGCTCGATTTCCGCCATCTGCCCGACGGCTATGTCGTCCAGGCGAAGGACGTCGAGGCCGAGCTCAAGCGCATCGGCCACACGTTGAAGCCGCTGGAGATCGTCGTCGTCAACACGCGCGCGGGCAAAGCCTATGGCCAGCGCGATTACGTCGCCGCCGGCTGCGGCATGGGGCGCGAGGCGACGCTCTATCTCCTGGAGCGCGGCGTCCGCCTCACCGGTACCGACGCCTGGAGCTGGGACGCGCCGTTCGTCCATACCAAGGACAAATACGCGACGTCGCATGATGCCGGCCTCATCTGGGAAGGCCACAAGGCCGGGCGCGATATCGGCTATTGCCATTTGGAGAAATTGCACAATCTCGAGGCGCTGCCCGCCGACGGCTACACCATCGCCTGTTTCCCGGTGAAGATCCGCGGCGCCTCCGCCGGCTGGACGCGCGCCGTCGCGATCTTCGACCAGTAATGGCCGCGAAGCCGCGCAGCCTTATCATCGGCGCGGGCATTGGCGGGCTCACCGGCCTCGCCTTGCTGCGCCGCGGCTACCCGGTCGCGATCTTCGATCAGGCGCCGGCGCTCAGCGAGCTCGGCGCCGGCATCGAGGTCGCGGCCAACGGCTCGCGCGTGCTGCGCGCGCTCGGCCTCGGCGACGAACTGGACCGGATCGGCATCGTCGCCGGCACGGTCGATCTGCGATCGACAGAAGACCGGCTCCACGGCAACGCGCTCAAGAAGGCGGACACCGCCAAGCAGCATGTCGACGAGAAATTCAGCGCCGCCAACATGGCCGCGCTCTATGACGGGATTTACGGCTACGACGCAATCAGCGTCGCGATTTAATCGCCATCGAAGAAAAGACCTCGCCACCAAAGCTGCAAGCGATACATCGCGATTAGGCCGCTCGCACCCGAAAGTACCCCAGCCGGAACGAGAATAATATAAACGCCAAGATCGGGATCGATATTTGGCATCAGCACGGGAATCGAAAACAGCCAGGCAACGGCAAGAACAAGCGCGACAGGAGACCACCATAGGGGCGGCCTCCAGTTCCCGCGACTCGACATACGAGCGAAAACCACGGGAGCTTCAGGATGCCCTAGCATTCGCCAGCGCATCAGCGGGATACAGAGAAATCCCACCGCTATCATTCCCAAAAAGAACAGCGGACTTTTGAGCACATTTGGCGGCACAAAAACGAAGCCCGCAGCCATTACGCAGAGGCCGAATAGCATCGCCAACCCAAACGTGAGCGTGCGCGCGCTCAGATTTTTCCAAACCTGATATACGGCGATCACGACGAAGGTGACAACGGCCATTGCCAGGCCTAGTTGGTTGTCTTCCATGGCGGCGAGGCTCAATCGTTACGCCGCCGGCTCTTTCGAGCCCTCGGCATGCAGCGCCAAAATCTTCCGCACCAGTTCGGGCTTGCGTTGGCGGGCGATGCCGCATTCCGTGGCGATGCCGAAATTCTTCGCGTAGCGCGACGCGGCCTCGGCGCGTTTCTTCATGCCGTCGACGCCGTCTTCGGCATGGACGATGCCGAGATAGAGCTCGGTCGACGGCGACAGCGTCAGTTCCGTCAGCGGCTTGAAATAGGCATCGTCGCTGCGCGAGAGCGGCACCGGCATGTGGATCCAGGCGATCGGATGCTTGACCGATTGCGCCAGCGCGTTGGAAAGCTCGACGAGCTTCGTCGCATCGACCGGATCGACGAAATGCTTGGCGTCGAGATCGCCGTAGCAGAGATGGAAGCCGAGCTCGACATCTTCCGGCACGGCATCGCCCAAGCGCGTCAGCCGCGCCAGGATGTCCGCGTTGGAGGTCCCTTCCTTCGGATAGCGCGCGGCGAGCTGCCCGTCCCAGATCACCATCTCAATGCAGACATCCCATTGGACCGCGAGGTCCTGGTGCGGAATCGCGGCGCAGATGCGTGTCACCTCGGCGAGCATCGCCTTCTCGTAAGCCGGCTCGATCGCCGCGATGTCCTGCGGCATGCAGAACGGCAGGATCACCGCCATCGGCGTCGGCAGGCTGACTTGAAACCGCGTGCCCGGCGCGAGCTCGCCGCGCGCGCGGCTGCTGAGAAAATCCTGATACGAAGCCCGCGCTTCGCGCGCATAGCCGAGCTCGCCGAAATGGATGTCGCCGGTCGTCACGCCGGGCGCGAGGCGGAGCTTTGGAAACATTCCCGCCTGACCGAGCGCGACCGGATCGATCTGCAGATAGGCGTTGGCGCGCAGCAGCGGATATTGCCAGCTGATCCAGAGGCGCCGCCCGCCCGGCTCGCCATCGGGACAGCGCTTCAGCCGGCGGCCGAGCAAGGTGCCGGCGGTATGGAACACCTCCTCGACCGTATCGAGTGCGATGCTGCCGACGAGATGGACGTGCTCAGGAACCGGCGTCGCCATGTTTCCCTCCCCGGAAAGTTGGAGGCATTCTAAACGGCGCCAGCGGCGGCCGCCACGGAGCGGTTCCCCGGATTGCCCCATGGATTGCGGAGTGGGATTCTGATAGGAAACGGACCGTTACATGACAACAATCGGGTTCCCATGCCGACGATCACCCACGCCGAAATCATCGCCCGCGCCAAGAAGATCGGCGAGGTGTGCAAAGCCAATGCCGTGGAGACCGAGAAGCTGCGCCATCTGCCGCAAGCGAACGTGCAGGCGATGGTCGAATCCGATCTCATCGGGCTGATCATCCCGCAAGAGCGCGGCGGCTACGGCATCGACAGCTGGATGACGATCGCCGACGCGGTGACCGAGGTCGGGCGGCATTGCGGCGCGAGCGGCTGGTGCTTCGACCTGCTGATGCAGCATCACTGGGTTTTCGGCATGTTCCCCGGCGAATGCCAGGATCAGGTCTATAAGCAGGATCCGCGGCCGAAGATCGGCACGTCCTTCATGCCGGCCTGCAAGGTGACGCGCGCGCCCGGCGGCTTCCGCGTCACCGGCGAATGGAGCTTCTCCTCCGGCGTCGATCATTCGGATTGGGCGATCCTCGGCGGCATCGTGCCGCCGGCCGATGCGTCGGGTCAGCCCGATCTGCGCTTCTTCCTGTTCGGCCCCGGCGAGTTCAAGGTGAAGGACAATTGGTACGCCGTCGGCCTCAAAGGCTCGGGCAGCAACAACGTCGTCGTCAACGACGTCTTCGTGCGCGAGGAATACACCGTGCGCGGCGCCGATTTCGGCGCCGGCAAAACGCCCGGCGGCAAGGTCAACAAGGGCGTGATGTTCCGCGAGCCCGGCTATATCGCCTTTCCCTTCGGCATCTTCTGTCCGTTGATCGCGATCGCGCGCGGCGCGCTCGATTGCTTCACCGATTTCGCCAAGACCCGAGCCGAATCCGCGGGGCGCGATCCGCTGCTGCAGCTCCTCAACACGCAGCGCACGATCGGCGAGGCCGCGGCCGAGATCGACGCCGCCTATCTTCTCGCCAAGGACAATGACGAGAAGCTGCGCAACGGCCTGCCCAACCGCGAGGCCGATGCGATGGCGATCCGGCGCAACTTCACCCTTGCCTCGCGCCTCGCGATGCGCGGCGTCGACCGCCTTTTCGAAGCCTCGGGCGCGCGCGGCATTCTCGACAACAACCCGATCCAGCGCTTCTGGCGCGACGTTCATGCCGCCGGCAATCACGTCGCCTGGGGCATCGATACCGGCTACGTCAATGCCGGCGCCTTCGCCATGGGCATGCCGCCCGCCGGCTCCGGCGAGATCCGCACGAGCGGAGGCCACTGATGGCGACGGCAAAAGCCCGACCGCGCGCCCGCGAACGCATCGCGGTCGAGGAAGGCTTCATGGTGCCGGAGGTCGCGGCCGCGGCGCGCGCCCTCGACGAGAAGCTCGGCCTCGCCGGGCCGGTCTCCGAATCGCGCAAGGCGATGTTCCGGGATCTCAGCGATCTCGGCGACATCCGCCTCAAGGCGATGGACGAGGACGGCATCACCAAGCAGCTCATCGTCATCAGCTCGCCCGGCGTGCAGGCTTTCGACCCGGTGCAAGGCTACGAGCTCTCGAAGCTGGTCAACGACCGGCTCGCCGCCGCCTGCCGCGCCCATCCCGATCGTTTCGCCGGGCTTGCCGCTGTCGCGCCGCAGGCGCCGGAGAATGCCGGGCGCGAGCTCGAGCGCGCGGTGAAGAGCCTCGGCCTCAAAGGCGCGCATATCAATTCGCACACTCACGGCGAATATCTCGACGACAAGAAATTCTGGCCGATCTTCGAGAGCGCCGTCGCGCTCGACGTGCCGATCTACATCCATCCACGCGAGCCGAGCCCCGGCCTGGCGAAGCCGCTGTCGATGCCGGGCTTTCGCGTCGCCTGGGGCTACGCGGTCGAGACCGGCACGCATATCATGCGGCTGATGGCGGGCGGCGTGTTCGACCGCTTCCCAAGCCTCAAGATCGTCATCGGCCATATGGGCGAGAACATCCCCTTCAGCCTCGAGCGCATCGACAACCGCTATCTCTGGGAAATCGGCATGGCCGGCCTGCCGCGGCCGATGAAGCGGCTGCCGAGCGAATATTTCCGCGACAACATCATCGTCACGACCAGCGGCATGAATTTCCGCCTGCCGCTGATGATGACGATCGAGGCGCTCGGCATCGACAATCTGCTCTTCGCCGGCGATTGGCCGTTCGAGGTGGTGCGCGATTCGGTGGACGTCGTCGACGCGCTGCCGATCCCGGAAGCCGACAAGCAGAAGCTTTACGCGGACAACGCCAAGCGCGTGTTCAAGCTGTAGCGATCTTTTATTCGTCTTCCCCGCGAAAGCGGGGACCCAGGGAAACCGCTGGGGCGCCCGCTTTCGCGGGCATGACGAAAATAATAAAAAGAAAGAGTCGAGGGGTAGGCGCGTTGAATTTCTGGATCATCAACACGCTGAACGGCCTGTCGCTGGCGATGATCCTCTTCCTGCTCGCCGCCGGACTGACGCTGATCTTCGGGCTGATGCGCATCATCAACATGGCGCATGGCTCGTTCTATCTCCTCGGCGGCTACATCGCGATCAGCGCCATCCGCCTGACGGGGGATTTCGGCAGCGGCGCGCTGCTCGCGGTGATCGCGATCGCGGCGACCGGAATCGTCGTACAGCGGCTCTTCCTCGCGCGGCTCTACAAGCAGGAGATGCCGCAGGCGCTGCTGACCCTCGGCCTGCTCTTCATCGTCGCCGATTTTGCCTTCTTCACCTGGGGCGGCGACCCGCTGCTCGTGCCCGAGCCGCGGCTGCTGCAAGGCGGCGTGCATTTCCTCGGCGTGGTCTATCCGCTCTATCGCCTGTTCCTCATCGGCTGGGGCCTCGCGACCGCGCTCTTCCTCTGGGCGTTCCTCGAGCGCACCCGTCTCGGCGCGATCGTCCGCGCCGGCATGGATGACGAGGAGATGGTGCGCGGCCTCGGCATCAACATGCCGCTGGTCTTCACCGCGATCTTTGCTTTGGGCGCGGCGCTCGCCGCGCTCGGCGGCGTGCTCGGCGGGCCGCTGCTCGGCATGTTCCCCGGCGCCGATTTCGAGGTCGCGCTCCTGGCCTTCGTGGTCGTCACCGTCGGCGGCCTCGGCAGCATCCGCGGCGCCTTCCTCGGCAGCCTGCTGGTCGGGCTCGTCGATAATTTCGGCAATGTCTGGTTCCCGCAATTGTCGCTGTTCACGATCTTCGTGCCGATGGTGATCGTGCTCGCGCTGCGCCCGACCGGCTTGATGGGCCGCGCTTAGGGGCGCCTCGCCATGGTGGAGAATCGCTGGGGCCTCTGGAGCGCGATCGCCTTCGTGCTGATCGCCGCGGCGATCGGCGGCGCGATCCCGTCTTACGACACCGGGCTTCTCACCCAGATGCTGATTTACGGCATCTTCGCGATGAGCCTCGACGTGCTGCATGGCTATACCGGCATGCCGTCGCTCGGCCATGCCGCCTATTTCGGCCTCGCCGCCTATGTCACCGCGATCTGCACGATGAAGCTCGGCTGGGGCTTCGCCGCCGCCGGCGCGGCGGGGATCGCCGCCAGCGCCTTCGCCGCCGCGCTCTTCCATCTGCTCGCGCTGCGCACCACCCATTCCTATTACCTGATGATCACCCTCGCCTTCTCGCAAGTGCTGTGGAGCCTCGCCGTGAGCTGGACCGACATCACCGGCGGCGACAACGGCATTCCCGGCGTGCCGCGGCCGCATATCGGGGCATGGTCGCTTGGCTCGACGATCGGCTATTTCTATTTCGTGCTGCTCGTCTTCGCCGTCTCCGCGGCGCTGCTCTATGTCTTCGTCACCTCGCCTTTCGGCTATGCGCTCAAGGGCATCCGCGACAACGAGATGCGCATGCGCGCGCTCGGTTATCACGTCTGGGCGTATAAATACCTCGCCGCGATCGTCTCGGCCGCCTTCGCCGGCGTCGCCGGCGAGCTCGTCATGTTCCTCAACAATTTCGTCTCGCCCTCGGTGCTCAGCGTCACGGTCTCGGCGCAGGTGCTGATGATGATCCTCGTCGGCGCCGCCGGCACACTCTTCGGCCCGGTGCTCGGCGCCGTCATCTTCGTCATCCTGCAATATGTGCTCAGCACCTATACCGACCGCTGGCTGTTCGTGATCGGCGTGGTCTATGTGCTGCTCGCGCTCTACGCGCCGCAAGGCGCGCTCGTCTATCTGCGCGACAAGCTCAAAGCGCGCCAGAAGCGAGCCGCCGGATGAAGCCGCTCGAGATCCGCGACTTGTCGCGCA
>Ga0335085_10014917_pt1 | contig 11313 bp, 3 predicted proteins | sample Lox_Sample_45_FD_206712 | JGI IMG/M metagenome (GOLD analysis project Ga0335085, IMG submission 206712) | Soil microbial communities from Loxahatchee National Wildlife Refuge, Florida, United States - Lox_Sample_4.5 | ecosystem: Environmental > Terrestrial > Soil > Wetlands | place: USA: Florida... | reverse complement strand
TGCCCGGCGCGCCCGTGGCGGCGGCCCCGGTGGCGGGGACGAACGCCCTCACCGCGGGCCTGCGCCCCATCCGCGCCGAGGGAGGGCTCCGGCCGGTCGCGCCGCCGCCCTGGCGTGGGCCGCTCTTCCTCGCCGTGCTGGGCCTGCCGGTGGTCGGGTGGATGGGGGCCGCCGTCGCCCTGCGCGTGCGCGAGCGCTCCGCCGCCACCGCGGGCGCCCGCCGCACGCGCGCGGCCGGCCGCATGGCCCGGAGGCGGCTCGGCGCGGCCCGGCGCCTCCTCGTTCGGGGCGAGCGCGAGCGGTTCCTCGCCGAGGTGGAGCGCGCGCTGGGCGGCTTCGCGGCCGACCGGCTGGGGGCTCAGGTGGCCGGCCTCACGCGCGACGAGCTCGCCGCGGCGCTCGTGCGCGCCGGGGCGACGCCACCGGCGGTGAAGGCCTTCGCCTCCGCGCTCGAGGCGTGCGACGCGGCCCGCTACGGTCGCGGGGCCACCGACCCGCACGCGCTGCTCGCCGAGGCGGAGCGGGCGCTCGCGCTCCTCGACCAGTCGGACTGGGCGCGCGGGAGGGCGGCGTGAGGCGGCGGGTGGTCGCGATCGTGGCCTTGTTGGCCCCCCTCTCCCCGGCCCTCTCCCCCCGCGCAGCGGGGGGAGAGGGAGAGCCTTCACCGCCCGCCGCCCGCTTCGCCGCCGCGGCCGACCTCTACCTCGGAGGCGACTTCGAGGGCGCGGCGCGCGCCTGGGAGGCCCTCGCCGCCGAGGGCCTCACGAGCCCCGCCCTCCACCTCGACCTCGGCAACGCCCGCCTCCGCGCCGGGCGGCGCGGGGCCGCCATCGCGAGCTACCTGCGCGCGCTCCGGCTCGACCCGGGCGATCCCGACGCGGCCCACAACCTCGAGCTCGCCCGCGCGGCGAACGTGGACCGCCTGGTCGGGGCCGGCGGCCCCTCGCTCCTCGCCCGCGTGGCGGCGCGAACGCCCGACCTCGCCGCCGCGGCGGGCTTCGCCGTGCCCTGGTGGCTCCTGTGGGCCGCGCTCGCCGCTCGCCTCGTGACGAGCCGCCGGGCTCGCGCCTGGCTGGCCGGCGCGGCCTCGCTCGCGGCGCTCCTCTCGGTGGTGGGCGGGGCGGTGCTGCTCGCCCGCGATGCCGGGCGCCGCGAGCCCGCCGCCGTGGTCACCGCGCCGGAGACCGGCGTCCGCGAGGGGCCGGAGGAGGCGCTCCGGCCGACCACCACCCTGCACGAGGGCACCGAGCTCCGCGTGCTCGAGGTGCGCGGCCCCGCGGTGCGCGTCCGGCTCGCGAACGGCCTCGAGGGCTGGGTGATGGCCAGGGATCTCGAGGCCGTCTAGGGACGGCCGGTCAGGCGATCCGCAGGCGCTCGAGCAGGGCGTCCGCCCCGCCCTTGCGGAACGCCTCCAGCGCCTCGTCGGCCGGGCTGCGGCCCGAGGCCACGCGCGCGTGCAGCGGCTCCAGGAACTTGCACTCGTCCTCGCCGCCCTCGCCGCAGCAGCTCTGGCGGCGAAGGCCCTCCCTCGCGGCCGCCACCACCTCGGCTGCGATCTCGCGGAGCGTGCGGCCGTCGGGCGCCTTCCCGGCGAGCGCCTCGCGCCCGGCGGTCTCGCCGAGCGTCCGCCGCTCCTCGACGGTGAACCTCGCCACCGCGTCCCACGCTCGCGCCCGCGCCTCGCGGTCGTAGAGCACGCCCTTCCAGAGCGCCAGCAGCGCCCGGGCGTGGGCGAGATCGCAACCGTCGGCGCCGCGCACCTCCACGACGCCCTTCACCCGCACCTCGGGGAAGAGCGTGGTGAGGTGGTCCTCCCAGTCGCCGAGCGTGGGCCGCTCGCCGTCGATGCCCTCCGCGAGGAACCGGCGGAAGCTGCGCCCGGCCGGGTCGAGGTACCCGCCCCGCCGGCGAACGAAGATCATCGGCACGTCCATCGCCCACCCGGCGTAGGCGCGGTACGGGTCGGCGTCGAACTCCTTCGTGAACGCGAAGGGCAGGAGGCCGCAGCGAGCCGGGTCGGTCTCCGCCCAGACGGACGTGCGGAAGCTCTTCCAGCCGGACTCGCGCCCGTTGACGATGGGTGAATTCGCGTAGAGCGCCACCACCGCCGGCTGCACCGCCAGTGCGGTGCGCAGCTTCTCGGAGAGGTCGATGGGGCCGGCGAAGTCGAACGACGCCTGGGCCGAGCCGGTCATCGCCATCATGTCCTCGGCGAGGCGCCCGTGCGCGGCCAGGAACGGCCGCATGATCCGGTAGCGGTCCTTGGGCATCCAGGGGTTCGTGCGGGCGGTGCCCCAGGGCCGGTATCCGGTGGCGATCCAGGAGAGGCCCAGCTCCGCGCCCAGGCTGCGACAGCGCTCGAGGTGCTCGGCCAGCTCCTGGGAGGCGGCGTGCACGTCGGAGAACGGGCGGCCCGACAGCTCCAGCTGCCCGCCCGGCTCGATGCTGATGGTGAGCCCTTCGCGCTGGGCCGCGATGATCCGGCCCTCCTCGAGGAAGGGCTCGAAGCCGAAGCGCTCGAATCCGCGCAGGAGCGCCGCGATGCCCCGCTCGCCCTCCCAAGGGACGGGATCGTGGGTGCCGGTGCGCACGAGCACGACCTCGTGCTCCAGGCCCACCTTCCAGGCGTCGGCCGGCCGCTCGCGGGCGCGGAACCAGCCGGCGAGGTCGTCGATCCCGCGCACGGGCGGGCTCTCGCGCGTGCGTGCGTCGAGCGACATGGCCGGCGGAATCTACCCGCGGGTGACGCGGGACGCCACACCGCGCTCCGGCATGTAGGTGAGGCGACGGCTGTTCCACTGGAGGGCCCCGGCCGCGGATCGGGTTGCGCGCATCGGCCCCTGCGCATATCGTCGGAGTTTACTTTCGTTTTTCCCACGCCCCTGACCTCCTTGCTTCGAAGCCCCTCACCGCTTCACCTCGCCTCAGGCGCCCACGCATGACCCGTCCGCTTCGTCTCGCCCTCACCGCCGCCTTCCTCTGCGCCCTCGCGCTCGGCGGCGGCAGCCATCTCGTCCGCGCGGAGGCCAAGGCCCCCTCGCTGGCCTACCGCGAGAAGGTCCCGCAGCGCTCGCGCGGCGACGAGGGCGAGTACCGGCTCGACCGGCTGCCGATCCTGTCGCGGGTGGTCCTCGCCGTGAAGGACCAGTACGTCGATCCCTCCCGCTTCGAGCCCAAGCAGATGGTGGTCTCGGCGCTGGAGATGGTCGAGAAGACGGTGGCCGAGGTGATGGTCCAGGGCGACGCGAAGTCGCAGAAGCTCGTCCTCACCGTCGGCAACGCCCAGCGGGACATCGACATCTCCGGCGTGGACTCCATCTGGAAGATCCGCACCGTGCTCGGCGAGGCCATGGGCTTCATCCAGGATCACCTCGTCGCCCACGACGACCTCCGCCAGATCGAGTACGCGGCCGTGAACGGGATGCTCTCGACGCTCGACCCGCACACCGTCCTGCTCGAGCCGAAGGCGTTCAAGGACATGAAGCTCTCCACCAAGGGGGAGTTCGGCGGGCTCGGCTTCGTCATCGCCATGCGCGACGGCAACCTCACGGTGGTGAAGGTCCTGAAGGGAACGCCGGCACAGCGGGCGGGGGTGAAGGCGAAGGACGTCATCACCAAGATCGAGGAGCAGTCCACGGTCGAGATGGACCTCCAGGATGCGGTGGACCGCCTGCGCGGCAAGCCGCAGACGCGCGTCTCCATCACCATCGCCCGCACGGGCATCGAGCCGAAGCGGCTCGCCCTGGTTCGCGAGATCATCAAGGTCGAGACCGTGCCGCAGGCGAAGCTGCTCGACGGCGGCGTCGGCTACATCCGGCTCTCGCAGTTCTCGGCCAACTCGCGCGACGACCTCCTTCGCTCCGTGCTGGAGCAGCGCACCCAGGCCGGCGGGAAGCTGAACGGGCTCGTGCTCGACCTCCGGGGCAACCCGGGCGGCCTGCTCGAGCAGGCGGTGCAGGTCTCCGACCTCTTCCTCGACTCCGGCGTCATCGTGAAGACCGTCGGCGGCGGCCGCACGCTCGAGCTCAAGGAGGCGAGCGCCGACTCGGACGACCTCACCGACCTGCCGCTGGTCGTCATCGTCAACAACAGCTCGGCCTCTGCGAGCGAGATCGTGGCCGGCGCCCTCAAGAACGACGGCCGCGCCCTCATCATCGGCCGCCAGACCTTCGGCAAGGGCTCGGTCCAGGTGCTGCACGACTTCGGCGAGCCGGGCCGGCCCAGCGAGGAGGCCGCCCTCAAGCTGACCATCGCGCAGTACCTCACGCCCGGCGACGTCTCCATCCAGGAGGTCGGGATCACCCCCGACGTGCTGCTCCTGCCCGGACGGGCGCTCAAGGAGCAGGTCAACTTCTTCGCGCCGCCGCGCTCGATGGGCGAGATCGACCTCGACCGGCACCTCTCCAACCCCGGCGCGCGCGACGAGGCCGAGGAGCGCGCCGAGGTCCGCAAGAAGCGGGTGGAGAAGGCGGCGCTCGAGCTCCGCTACCTCATCGACGAGAAGGACGACCCGGTCGCGAAGGCGCTCAAGAAGGCCGCCAGCGAGGACGCCGCCGAGTCGCATGCCGAGCTGACGCCCGAGCAGGTGGAGGACGAGGAGACGGACGCCGATCCGGACCGGGTGGTCGAGGACTACCAGATCAAGTTCGCCCGCGAGCTGCTCCACCGTGCGCCGTTCCCCGACCGCGCCCGCCTGCTCGACGCCGCCTCGACGCTGGTGGCCGAGCGCCACGACGAGGAGGCGAGGCGGCTCGAGGCGCGCCTCAAGGAGATGGGCGTGGACTGGACGCCGCCGCCGGCCGCGGCCGGCACCGGCGCGCCGAGGGCGGTCGTGTCGTTCTCGCCGGCGCTCTCGAAGGACGCGAAGGCCGGCGAGGTGCTGCCCTGGACGGTCACCGTCGAGAACAGGGGCGACGCGCCGTTCCGCCGCCTGCGGGCCTGGACCACCTCCGAGAAGAACCCGCTCCTCGACCGCCGCGAGTTCCTCTTCGGCACGATCAGGCCCGGCGAGCGCCGCTCCTGGACCGTGCCGGTGCGGATGCCCCGCAGCCTCGACAGCCGCCGCGACGAGGTCAACCTGACCTTCGAGGACGAGGGCGGCCACGCCCCTGCCGACGTCGCCACCAGCGTGGGCGTCGTCGAGGTCGCGAAGCCCGCCTTCGCGTTCAGCGTGCAGGTGGACGACCAGCAGGGCGGGAACGGCGACGGGCTCGCCCAGCGCGGAGAGACCTTCACCTTCCGCGTGGACGTCCGGAACGCCGGCTCCGGCGCGTCCGGCAAGAAGACCTACGTGGCCCTGCGCAACCTGGGCGACGAGAAGCTGTTCGTCAAGAAGGGGCGCGAGATCGTCGGCTCGATGAAGCCCGGCGAGGTGAGGACGGCTCGTCTCGAGGTGGAGCTGCGCAAGGGCTCCCACGCCGAGACCCTGCCCTTCCGCCTCTCCATCGTGGACGAGAAGACCGACGAGTACCTCTCGGACAAGGTCGAGTGGCCCGTCGCGAAGGAAGAGCCTTCGCGCGCCGCGGCCGCCGGCTCCGTACGCGTCGATCAGGCCGAGGTGATCGTGCGCGGGGGCGCGAGCAAGAGCGCGCCCGCGGTGGCGACGGCGAGGAAGGGCTCGGTGCTTCCCACCGACGCGAGGTTCGGCGACTTCCAGCGCGTGGAGTGGCAGAAGGGACGCTTCGGGTTCGAGGCGTCCTCGGACGTCAAGGCGGTGAAGTCGGCGCGCTCCGGCACGCCCACGGTCGCCTGGCAGCGCGAGCCGCCGCGCATCGCCATCTCTCCCGACCCCACGCGCGGCGCGCCGGTCGTGGACGCCGACACCATCCGGCTGACCGGCTCCGCCGTCGTCCCGCCCACGCTCGACGAGTCGTCGCGGCTGCGCGACATGTTCGTGTTCGTGAACGATCAGAAGGTGTTCTTCAAGGTCGTCCCCGAGGAGACGGGCGCGAAGAGGATGGAGTTCCAGACCGACCTGCCGCTCAAGCCCGGCCAGAACCAGATCACGGTCGTCGCGCGCGAGGACGAGGAGTTCCAGTCTCACCGCAGCCTGGTGGTCTTCCGCCGGCCCGTCGCGGCCGTCGCCCAGGACGCATCGGGGAAGGAACCGCCGCGGGTGCAGCAGTAGGGACGGCACCGGAACCCGCGTCGGGCAGCCGGACCGGTCGGCCGGCCCCGTATCCGACTTCCCCCGATACCGCCCGAGATCGCGAGAGAAGCGCTCGCGAACCCGGTGCCTATTTCGCCGGCCCACGAGCCGTCCGGTAGAATTTCGAGCGATGGCGGAGGTGCCGAAGACTGCCTCCGTCCCTTCCTCCACCTTCGGGCCGAGGAGCGGGTCGGGGTTCGAGCTGCGCCTCGAGCGCGGCGGGGCGTTCGTGCGCCTCGCCGACGTTCCCGTCGTGGACGGGCTCACCCTCGACCTCCTCGACCTCGCCGTCCCCGACGTCCGCTTCCCGTTCGACGTGGGCGCGGGCTCCGGCCAGTTCCGCCACCGCCTCTCCGACCTCGACGATCTGGCCGTCTCGGCCGGGCCCGAGCTGGCCGCGGCGGCGCTGGCGCGGGCGGGCCCGGCCGCGCTCGGCCTCGAGGACCTGCGCGTGGCCCTACGCCAGGGGTTCGCCGAGATCGCCGGCCGGCTCGCCGGCGGCGCCACGTTCACGGTCCGTGCTGGACTCGTGACGCGCGGCGAGCGCGGCGTGGCGGTCGCCCTTCACGGGGCCCGGCTGTACGGCCCGGCCCCCCTGCCCACCGGCGCGCTCGTGCACACGGGCCGACGCCTCCTCGAGCGGCTCGGCGAGGACGCCCTGCCCGAGGACCCGATCTCGCGGCTGCTCCGGCGCATCCTCGCCCCGCGCGGCTGGAAGATCCCGCGCACCGCCGGCGTGCGCCTGTCTCGCGCCGAGATCGAGCCCGGCGGCGTCCGGCTGGCCTGGTCGCGCGACGCCGGCGCGGTGGCCATCTCCTCCGATCCCGAGCTCCTCGCCGCCGCCGAGGGCGAGCGCACGTTCCGAGACGCGGAGGCGCTCCTCGCTCGCGGCGAGTTCGACGCCGCCCGCGAGGCGTACCTCTCGCTCGGCGCGACGGCGGCCGCCCACCCGTTCGCCGCGGAGCGGCTGCTCGGCCTGCTCGCCGTGGATGACCGCTTCCACGACGAGGCGCTCGACCTCGCCGCGGGCTGGCTGGGCCGCCGCCCGGGCTTCGCACCCGCCCTTGCCGCAGAGGCCGGCATCCGGATCGCCCGGGGAGAGCCGGCGCGCGCCGCGAAGGCGCTCGCGCTCCTCGCCGCCTCGGCCGCCGAGCGGGGCGAGGCCTTCGGCGCGCTCCTCGCCGCCGAGGCCGCGTTCGGCCTGCCGGGCGCCGACCCCGCCGACGCGCGGAGCGCCGCCGAGACGGCCCTCTCGGTCCGCCGCGATCACGTGCCGGCGCTGCGGGCACTTCGCGACCTCGCCACGGCCGCGGGCGACCGCGAGGCGGTGGTCCGCTCGAGCCGTCGCCTCGTCGCGTACGACCCGGACGACGCGCAGAAGGCGCGCGCCCACGCCCAGCTGGGCGAGCTCCTGCTCGCCTCCGACCCGCCCGCCGCGCGGCTGCACCTCGACCAGGCGCTGCGCCTCGCCCCCGACGACGCCGAGACGCTCGCCTCGCTCGCGCGGGCCTGCGAGGCGGCCGGCGAGCACCTCCGGGCGGTGCGCGCGCTGGACCGGCTTCGCGAGCTGCGGATGGCTCGCGGCGACCGGGCCGGGGCCGCCGAGGCCGCGCTGCGCGCGGGCATCCTCTGGGACGACCGGCTCGACCACCCGGAGAACGCCCTCCTGCGCCTGCGCGAGGCCTGCGAGCTCGCACCCTCGGCTGAGGCCCACGCCCGCGCCGCCGGCGCCGCCACGCGCGCCGGCGAGTGGGCCGAGGCGGCCGACCACCACCAGGCGGTGCTCGCCTCGCTTCGCGGGGCGCCCGAGGAGCACGACCTCGCGGTGCGCACGCGCGTGGCGCTCGCCGAGATCGCCGAGAAGCGCCTCTCCGATCCGGCCGCCGCCGTCGTCCACCTGGAGGCCGCCTCCGCACTCGCCCCGGAGAGGGCCGACGTCCTCCGACGGCTGGCCGGCCTGGCGCGCCAGCTCGGGCGCACCGCAGCCCTGGCCGCCTCGCTCGACCGGCTGGCTCCGCTCACCGCCGACGCGGGAGAGCGTGCCGCCGCCCTGGCCGAGGCCGGCGAGGCCGCGCTCGCCCTGGGCCGGGTCGCCGACGCCCGCGGCCGCTTCACCGCCGCGCTCGCTGCGGACGATCGCTCCCGCCCCGCCCTCCTCGGCCTCGCACGCCTGGCCGCCTCGCGCGGCGACGGCGCCGCCGAGCGCGACGCGCTCCTGCGCCTCGTCCCGCTCGCCGCACCCGGCGAGGAGACCGCCGCGCTGCACGATCGGCTCTCGGCGGCCTGCGAGCGTGCCGGGGATCTCGCCGGCGCGCTGCGCTCCGCCGGCGCCGCGCGGGCCGCCGCGCCCACGCCCGCCCGGCTCGAGGCCGCGCTCCACCTCGTCCGCCGCGCAGGCGACGTGCAGGCCACCGCCGCCCTCCTCGCCGAGCGCGCCGGCGCCGCCGCCGCCCAGGGCGACGCCACGGCCGCCGCGGACGCATGGCTCGAGCGCGCCCGGCTGCTCGCCCCCAACGACCCGGTCCAGGCCCTGTCGGCCCTCTCCGAGGCCCGGCTCGCCCTCCCCGGCGATCCGTCGGTGCTCCGCGCCCAGGCCGAGTTCGCCGAGCGCGCGGGCGATCCACGGCTCGCCCTGGGCGCCCTGCGCGCGCTGCTCGCCCAGTCGCCCGCCGACGCCGGGGAGCTGGAGGTGCGCGCCGGCAAGGCCGCGCTCGACGCAGGCGAGCCCGCCGCGGCCCGCGAGCACGCCGAGCGCGCGCTCGCCCGCAGCGCACCCGGCGCGGGCGACCTCCTCGCCGACATCCTCGACCGCACCGGCGACGAGACCGGGCGGGCCGACCTGCTCGAGCGCATCGGCCGGCCCCTCGAGGCGGCCATCCTGCACGAGAGGGCCGGCGACGCCTCCCGGGCCCGCGCCGCGCTGGAGCGCGCCGCGAGCCAGCCGGAGACGGCGGGCGAGGCGCTTCGCCGCCTCGCCGAGCTGCGACTCGCCGAGGGGGACCGCACCGGCGCCGCATCGGCCCTCCTCTCCCTCGCCCGCCGCACCCCGGGGCGCGAGGGCGCCCGACTCGCCCTGCGCGCCTTCGACGTGGGCGTGGACCCCGCCGCGCTCGACGTCGCAGTCTCGAGCGATCCGGCGTTCGCGCCCGCACGCGCGCGTCGCGCGGAGCGCCGAGCCGGGGCCGACCCGCGCGCCGCACTGGCCGACGCCGAGGCGGCGCTCACGGGCGAGGGGCTCGCCGCCGAGGACCGGCCGGCGCTGCTCGCGCTCGCCGCCCGGGCCGCCGAGGCCGCGGGCGACGATGCCGCCGCCCTGCGCCACCTCTCCGCCTGGTGCGAGCTCGCCCCGGCCGACGCAGCCGCGCTGGGGCGCCTGGTGGGGCTGCAGCGGCGCGCCGGGCGCGCCGCCGACCTCGTTCGCACCCTGTCTCGCCTCGTCACGGTCGCGACCGGAGCCGACGCGGTGACGACCCGCCTCGACCTCTCCGACCTCGTCGTCGGGACCGACCTCCCCCGCGCCATCCGGCTCGCCGAGGAAGCCGTCGCGCTCGACCCCGACTCCACCCGCGCGCTCGCGGCGCTGGCCCACGCACCGCGCGGGGCCGACCTCCCGCCCGCGGAGCGCGCCGAGCGCCTGCGCCGGCTCGCCGCCCGCGCCGACCTGCCCGCGCCCGAGGCGGCGGTCGCCCACGCCGCCCGCGCCCGGCTGCTCGCCGACCTGGGCGACCACGCCGGGGCGCTCGAGGCGGCCCGCGCCGCCGCCGCGCACGGCGTGGAGGGTGAGGAGGCGCTGCGGCTGCGCGCGGACCTCGCAGCCCGTGCCGGCGATCGCGCCGAGGAGGCCCGCGCCCGGCTCGCCCTCGCCGACCGCGCCTCGCAGTCGGGCGAACCGCTCGCCGCCGAGATGCTCGCCGAGGCCGCCTTGCAGGCGTGCGCCGCCGGCCTCGCCGAGGCCGGCCCGGCCCTCCGCACGGCGCTCGCGGCCGGGCCGGAGCGAGAGACGTCGCGCGCGCTCCTCGAGGCGATGCGCGAGCTGGCGCGCGAGGGCGGAGACGCCGCCGGCGAGCGGCAAGCCCTCGTGGATCTGGTCCCGCTCCTCCCCACCGGCGCGCGGCCCGCCGCTCTGCTCCGCCTCTCCGCCCTGGCGCTCGGCGCCGCCGACGTGGATCTCGCCCGCCGGAGCGCCGAGGAAGCGCGCACCCTCGCGCCGCGCGATCCGGCGGCCGCCCGCGCCGCGATCGCCGCCGCCGAGGCCGATGGCGACCTCGCCGCGGTGGGCGACCGGCTGGCCGACCTCGCCCTCCTCGAGCCGGCCGCAGCCGGCACCCACCTCCTCGAGCGGGCCCGGCTGCTCGCGCGCCTGGGCGACGTGGAGGGTGCCGACGAGGCGTACGGTGAAGCGCTCGCCGCACTCCCTCCCCGGCGCGGGCTCGCCGACGAGCACGCGCTCCTCCGCCGCGCGCACGGCCGTCCCGGCCCCCACGAGCCGCTCGAGCGGCTCGCCCTGCGCGCCTCGGAGCCCGGCGGGCCGGGCGCCCTCGAGACGGCCCACGCCCTGCGGGCGGGCGCCTCCCTGGCGCTCGAGGCCGGCGACTGGGACGCCGCGCTTCGCTGCGCGCGGCGCGCCGCGGCCCGCACCCAGGACGACATCGCCTTCGCGGGGCCGCTCCTCGGCCGCATCCTCTGGCTGCGCGGCTCCGCCGGCGAGGCCCTCGTCCTGCACCGCCGGCTCTTCGACGCCGGGGAAGGCGTCCTCGAGCCGGCGGAGGCCGCACAGGTGGCCCGGCAGCTCGCCGAGCTGGCGCTCGACGCCGGGGACCGCGAACTCGCCCTCACCGCCCTGGACCGCTACCTCGCGCTCAGGCCGCAGGACGCCGAGGCCGCCTCGCTCCGCTTCGAGCTCGACACCGACCGCCACCGCGCCGTCGAGCGGCTCGCCCAGACCGCGGAGCGCTGCCGCTCGCTCCGGCGCCGCGTGCTCGCCCTCGAGCTCGCCGGCGAGGCCGCCCTGCTCGAGCTCGACGACCGTCCCCTCGCCGACCGGCTCCTCCGTCGGGCCCGCCGCGAGGCCGACGCCGACCCGACCCTCGCCGTCGAGATCGCCCGCCGCCGCGCCACGGTCATCCGCGACGCGCTCGGCGTCGGCTCGGACGCGTTCCTCGACG
>Ga0335085_10014916_pt1 | contig 11313 bp, 9 predicted proteins | sample Lox_Sample_45_FD_206712 | JGI IMG/M metagenome (GOLD analysis project Ga0335085, IMG submission 206712) | Soil microbial communities from Loxahatchee National Wildlife Refuge, Florida, United States - Lox_Sample_4.5 | ecosystem: Environmental > Terrestrial > Soil > Wetlands | place: USA: Florida... | reverse complement strand
CCACGACATGCACCGCATCGCCGAGGAGGGCATCGCGGCGCACTGGAAGTACAAGGAGGGCCGCACCGGGGTCGACAAGGACGACCACGCCTTCTCCTGGCTGCGCCAGCTGCTGGAGTGGCAGCAGGAGGTCAAGGACCCTCACGAGTTCCTGAACTCCCTGAAGCTCGACCTCTACCCGGAGGAGGTGTACTGCTTCACCCCCAAGGGCGAGGTGAAGATGCTGCCCCGAGGTGCCTCCCCCATCGACTTCGCCTACGCCATCCACACCGAGGTCGGGCACCAGTGCGTGGGGGCGCGGGTGAACGGGAAGATGGTGCCCCTCCGCTACAAGCTCAAGAACGGGGACATCGTCGAGATCCTGACCTCGCCGGGGCACAAGCCGAGCCGGGACTGGCTGGGGTTCACGGTCACCAACAAGGCGAAGGCGAAGGTCCGGCACTACCTCAACACCACCGAGAAGCAGCAGGCCCTCGAGCTGGGCCGCAAGCACCTCGAGCGCGAGCTGCGGCGCTACGACCTCTCGCTCAAGAAGGTGGTCTCCGAGCCCTCGCCCCTCGAGTCGCTCGCCCAGGAGCTCGGGGTCGGCTCGCGCCTCGAGGACCTCTTCGTCGCGCTCGGCTACGGCAAGGTGTCGCCCCGGCAGGTGCTCGCCCGGCTCCTCCCTCCGGAGAAGCTCGAGCAGCCCGCCCCGGACAAGCCGCGCCCGGTGGTGGAGGCGGTCAAGCGCTTCCTGCGCCGCAGCGAAGAGCGGATCAAGGTGAAGGGCACCGACGACCTTCTTGTCTACCGGGCCAAGTGCTGCAACCCCATCATGGGCGAGCCCATCGTCGGCTACATCACGCGCGGCAAGGGGGTGTCCGTCCACTCGGTCAACTGCCCGAACGTCTCGAACCTCGTCTTCGATCCCGACCGCCGGATCGCGGTCGAGTGGGAGGCCGGAGCCGAGGGCGGCTACGAGGTGCGCCTCGCCGTCGGCCTCCAGGACCGCCCGGGGGCCCTCGCCGCGGTGACCGCCGTCCTCGCCGCGATGAAGACCGACGTACGCGACGCCCAGGTGCGCACCTTCGACGACAAGACTGCCTCCATCGAGCTCACCGTGCGGATCAACGACCTGAAGCACCTCGACAAGGTGCTGAAGTCCGTGCGCGGCATCTCGGGCGTCCTCGACGTGGCCCGCCAGGCGGTGCCCCGTTGAGCGGGCGCGGCCGCGCCCGCCGCGCCCCGAAGCGGTTTGCGTGCGCTGGTCTCTCCGGATAGGCTCGACGCGCTGCCCGCCAGGAGGTGCGACCGTGCCGACCAAGTACGTCTCGACCGCGAGCGCGCCCGGGCCGATCGGCCCCTACTCGCAGGGCGTGATCTCGGGCGGGTTCCTCTTCTGCTCCGGGCAGATCGCGCTCGACCCGGAGACGGGCGACGTCGTGGGGGACGGAGATGTCGCCGCCCAGACCGAGCGCGTGCTGCAGAACCTGGTCGCGGTGCTCCGGGAAGCCAAGATGGGGCCGGAGAACGTCGTGAAGGCCACGGTCTACCTGGCCGACATGGCCGACTTCCCCAAGATGAACGAGGTGTACGGACGCTTCCTCGGGGCGAGGCCGCCCGCCCGGACCACCATCGCCGTCGCGGGCCTGCCCCGCGGGGTCCGTGTCGAGATCGACGTGGTGGCCGCCTACTGACCCCTGCGGGGGGCGGCTCACTCAGGCCGTCGCGGACTTGGCCTTCGTGTGGGGGGCGGGCTTCGAGATCTTGCCCGAGCGCAGGCAGCGGGTGCAGACCCGCACCCTCTTGTGAGTGCCGGTACCCACGATCGCTCGAACCGAGACGAGGTTCGGGTTGAAACGCCGGTGGGTCACATTGTGGGCGTGGCTGACCCGATTTCCGAACTGCGGGCCCTTGCCGCAGATATCGCACCGCTGAGCCATGACGACCGTCTCCTCCTCAGGGCCCGTTTCCGGCCCGAACCGCAAAAGCCAAGTATATTGAGCAGCTTCCGCGCCGTCAAGTGACCCCTCCCGAGCCCCATGCTATAGTCCCCCGGCCCCCCGTATGGTCCAGTTCAACTTCAGCGAGCGGACCATCAAAGCGAAGGTGGTCTACTACGGACCGCCCCAGTCCGGGAAGACGACCAACCTCGAGCAGATCCACCGGCTGACCGACCCCGACGGATCGAACCGCCTCATCTCCCTGAACACCGCCCAGGACCGGACCCTCTTCTTCGACCTCCTGCCGTTCAGCCTCGGCACCGTCTCCGGCTACGACTTCAAGATCCAGCTCTACACCGTCCCGGGACAGGTGCAGTACAACGCCACCCGGCGCGTGGTCTTGGCCGGTGCCGACGCGGTCGTGTTCGTCGCCGACAGCCACAAGCCCATGGCCCGGGACAACGTCACGGCCCTCGAGAACATGAAGGTCAACCTGCTCGCCAACCGCCTCGTTCCCGAGAAGGTTCCCCTCGTTCTCCAGTACAACAAGCAGGACCTCGAGGCCCTCACCCCCAGGGCCGACCTCGACCGGTCGCTGAACCCCTGGGGCCGCAAGGCGTTCCCCGCCGTGGCCTCGCGGGGCGAGGGTGTCCTGGAGACGTTCGTGGCGGTGGTCCAGGAGATGCTCGCCGCCATCGCGGTCAAGTACAACCTCAAGGAGAAGGGGCTCGACCCGGACTCCGTTCCCGGCGTGGTTGCGCAGGCCTTCGCCGAGATCGTTCGGGGGGTGACTGCTCCGCCCTCGACCCCGCCCTCGGTGCCGCCGCCGGCCCCGCTGCCGGCCCCGCCGCGGCCGCGGGTGGTGATCGCCCAGCCCGAAGGGGTGGAGCCCGCCTACCCTGGCCAGGTCGGGCCCGAGGTGAGCCCCGTCTCGGAAGAGCTGCTCCACCGTGCGATCCGCTCGAACATCGATCTCGCGGAGACCCTGGGCCAGGTCGTGAGCGAGGTGAGCCGGGGCCTCACGCTCGTCCAGACGCAGGCGGGCCTGATCGCCGCCGGGCGCGTGGACGCCACCCGCGCCGCCGTTGCCATCGGGCGCGAGGCCCGCCGCCTCGACCTCCTCCTGAAGGAGCTCGGCCAGTCCTCCGCCGCCCGCGGCCGGGCACCGGCTCCGCCCCACGTGGCGCCCACGCCTCCGCGCGGCACCGCCGCTCCGGGGGCGCCGCCGTCCCCCCCGGCCATCGGTCCGCCCCCCGCCCCGGCCGTGGCGTCGGCCCCGTCGAGCCTCGACGGCCTGTTGGCCGAGGTGCTGGTCGCCGTCCGCACCACCCTCGCGTACCGCCCGGTCGGGGTCGAGAGCCGCATCGCCCGCGGCGCCGCTCTGCCCCGCTGCTCGCCCGCGGCCCTGCGCCGCGCCCTGGCCGGCCTCCTGCAGGGGCTCGCCGGTGTCGTCACCCCGGCCTCCGCCATCCTGGTGCGGGCGGAGAAGAAGCCCGTCCTCCTCCGCGGGCGCGACGGCCGCGAGGCGAAGCGCGACTTCCTCATGATCGCACTCACCCACGCGGCCGGGCTCGGGGAGGAGGACCAGCAGCGGGTGACGAGAGGCGCCGACCCCGGGCCCCTCGGCGAGGCCCATCGTCTCGTCCGCGAGATGGGTGGCTTCCTGCGCTTCGCGCCCCTGCCGGGCGGAGCGCTCGAAACCCGCGTCTTCCTGCCGGCGTAGAGGGTTTCGAGGGGGTCATACCCCCCGCGCGAGCAGCTCCCGCAGGGCGAAGGCGTCCTTCACGACGTGGTCGGGACGGTGGGCGAAGCGTTCGAGATCTCCCTCGCGCGAGACGCCGGTCAGGACCAGCACGGTCGTCATCCCGGTCTGCACGCCGGCGATGATGTCGGTCTCCATGTTGTCCCCCACCATGCACGCCTCCGCGGAGTGGGCCTCGAGGTGTCGCAGCCCCGCTCGCATCATGAACGCCGACGGCTTGCCGACGTAGAAGGGCGATTTTCCGGTGATGCGCTCGATGGGAGCGGCGAAAGCGCCGCAGCTCGGCCGCCCGGCCGGGCCGGCCACATCGGGGTTCGTGGCGACGAACCGGGCTCCGCGCTGGATGAGGCTGGCCGCGCGCTGGATCATCTCGAAATTGTAGTGGCGGGTCTCCCCGAGCACCACGAAGTCAGCCTCGCTCTCGGAGATCGTGAAGCCGATCTTGTAGAGCTCGTGCACGAGGGCGCCCTCGCCCACCACGAACGCCCGCCGCCGCGTCCCCGCCTGCTTGTCGAGGAACTCCGCGGTGGCCATGGCGGAGGTGAAGAAGTGCCGGGGGGGCACCTCCATGCCCGTGCCGCCCAGGCGGCTCGCGAGGTCGGCCGGCGTCTGCGAGGGGTAGTTGGTGAGGAAGAGGAAGCGCTGTCCCGACTCGAGGAGCCACGCCACGAGCTCCATCGCCCCGGGCAGGGCCTCGTCGTCCCGGAGGACGACACCGTCGATGTCGATGAGATAAGCGCCCGCCCGCGTCTCGCTCACAGGACCTCCGGCCCCGGTCCGTCCCGCTCCCCGAGGGCGAGGTCGAACGCGTCGCCGAGGGCGGGCACCCGGGTCGCGAACCCGCGCTCGCGGGCGATGCGGGAGGCCAGCGCTTCCGCCGCCTCGGCCTCGCCATGGGTGACGAACACGAGCCGGGGCGTCTTGCGGACTGCGGACAGCCACCGCATCATCTCGCCGGCGTCGGCGTGGCCGGAGAGGCCCTTGAGGTCCCGCACCTCGGCCAGCACCGGCACGTCCCCCTTGTGGATCCGCACCACGTGGACGCCGTCGAGGAGCGCGCGCCCGAGCGTGCCTGCGGCCTGGTAGCCGGTGATGAGGAGCGTGTTCTCCGGATGGGGCAGCCGCTGGCGGCAGTGGTGCAGGATACGGCCCCCGGAGAGCATGCCGCTCGACGAGACGATCACCGCCGGCCCCCGCATCGCGTTGAGGGCCTCCGACTCCGCTCGCGTCCGGTGGAGATGGACCCACTTGCCGTGGAGGAGGCTGCGTCCGCCGATGTTGTTGAGGCTCACCCTCGACGCCTCGGGGTACGAGGCGTAGATGCGCGTGGCGTCGATCGCCATTGGGCTGTCGATGTGGATGGGAAAGGCCCGGATCCGCCCCTCCGTCACGAGCTCGTCCATCAGGTAGACCATCTGCTGAGCCCGCCCCACCGCGAAGGCGGGAATGAGGAGAACCCCGCCGCGGGCGAACGTCTTCTTGAGCACGCCCTCGAGCTGGTCGAGGATCGGGACCTGCGGGTGGGTCCGGTTGCCGTAGGTGCTCTCGACGATCAGGTAGTCCGCCTCCGGGGCGAGGACGGGGTCCTTGGTCAGGACCGCGTCGAAGCGGCCCACGTCCCCGCTGAAGAGCACGCGCGCCTCGCGGCCGTCCTCCCTCAGGGTGAGGTCCGCGGATGCGGCGCCCAGGAGGTGGCCGGCGTCCCGGTAGGTGAACGAGAACGCGTGGTTCACCGGCTGGGGCCGGCCGAGGGGCACCGGCCGTAGGAGCGCCATCGCCTCCCGCACGTCCGCCTCGTCGAAGAGGGGGAGCGCGGGCGCGTGCTTCGTCAGCCCTTTCCGGTTCAAGTACCCGGCGTCTTCCGCCTGCAGGTGGGCGGCGTCGAGGAGCAGGATCTCGGCCAGATCCTTCGTGGGCGGCGTGCAATAGGCCGGTCCCCGGAAGCCCTGCTTCACGAGCCGTGGCACCCGGCCGATGTGATCGAGGTGGGTATGGGTGAGGACCATCGCGTCCACCCGCGCCGGGTCGAACGCCGGCTCCGCCCAGTTCCGCTGGCGGAGCTCCTTCTCGCCCTGGAACATGCCCGAGTCCACGAGGATGCGCCGCCCCCCCGCTTCCAGCAGGTACTGCGAGCCGGTCACGGTGCGCGCCGCGCCGAGGAAGGTCAGCCGCGCCAATCGATCCTTCAGACCAGCATCTTGCGCAGCACCGTCTGCAGGATGCCGCCGTTCCGGTAGTAGTTGATGTCGACGGGGGTGTCGAGGCGGGCGGTGACGGTGAAGGAGCCCCTCGAGCCGCCCTTGCGCTCCACCTCGACGGTCACGTCCTGGCGGGGGCTGATCGCACCGCCGAGGCCGCGGACGGTCAGCCTCTCGTGGCCGGTGAGGCCGAGCGTCTCCGCGTTCTGTCCGGCCTTGAACTGCAGGGGCAGGACGCCCATGCCGACCAGGTTCGAGCGGTGGATGCGCTCGTAGCTCTCGGCGATCACCGCCCTCACGCCGAGGAGGAGCGTCCCCTTGGCCGCCCAGTCGCGCGAGGAGCCGCTGCCGTACTCCTTGCCGGCGACCACCACGAGGGGGGTCTTCTCGGCCGCGTATCGCGCCGCCGCGTCGTAGATGTCCATCCGCTCGCCAGAGGGGACGTGGACGGTCACTCCTCCCTCGACCCCTGCCACCATCGCGTTCTTGAGGCGGATGTTGGCGAAGGTGCCCCGGACCATGACGCGGTCGTTCCCCCGCCGGGAGCCGTAGGAGTTGAAGTCCTTCTTCCCGACCCCCTTCGCCACGAGGAAGCGGCCGGCCGGGGAAGCGAGCGCGATGTCCCCGGCGGGCGAGATGTGGTCGGTGGTCACCGAGTCGCCGAGGACGGCGAGGACGCGCGCGTCCACGATGTCGGCGAGCGGCGCCGGCTGCTTCGTGAGGCCCTGGAAGAAGGGCGGCTCCTGGATGTAGGTCGAGTCCTCGCGGAACGAGAACAGGTCGCCCCCGGCCACCGGGATCGCGTTCCAGTCGGGGTTGCCGTCGAAGACGTTGCCGTAGGTCGTCTGGAACATCTCGGCCCCGATCGCGGCCTCGAGCTCTCTCACCTCCCTCCGGCTCGGCCAGATGTCGGCGAGCCGCACCGCGGCCCCGTCCACGGCGGTCCCGATCGGCTCGGTTGCGAGGTCGACGTCGGTCGTGCCGGCGAGGGCGTAGGCCACGACGAGGGGGGGCGAGGCGAGGTAGTTGGCCTTCACGTCCGGGTTCACCCGGCCCTCGAAGTTGCGGTTGCCGGAGAGGACCGCGGCGGCCACCAGCTTGCCGTCGTTCACGGCCTTCGACACCGCGGCCGGCAGCGGGCCGCTGTTGCCGATGCAGGTCGTGCAGCCGTAGCCCACCACGTGGAAGCCCAGGGCCTCGAGGTCGGGCAGGAGGCCCGCCCGGCGCAGGTACTCGGTGACGACCTTGGAACCGGGAGCGAGGCTGGTCTTGACGTGGGCCGGGACGCGGAGGCCGCGGCGGACGGCCTTCCGGGCGAGGAGGCCGGCGCCGAGCATCACCGAGGGGTTCGACGTGTTGGTGCAGCTCGTGATTGCAGCGATGACCACGGAGCCGTGCCGTAGCTCTCCGCGCCGCCCGCGCACCTCGAGCGGTACCGACTTGCCGACGTCCCCGGGGGCGAGGCCGAAGCCCCGCTCCTTCACCGGGGCGGCGAGGGCCCTGCGGAAGGACTCTTTCAGCTGCGAAAGGGGCACGCGGTCCTGGGGCCTCTTCGGACCGGCGAGGCTCGGCTCGACGGTGGTGAGATCGAGCTCCAGCGAGTCGGTGAAGACCGGGTCGGGTGTCTGCGCGGTGCGGAAGAGGCCCTGCTCCTTGCTGTAGCGCTCGACGAGATCCACCTCGGCCGGCTGGCGGCCCGTCTTCCGCAGGTAGGCGAGGGTCTCGTCGTCCACCGGGAAGAAGCCGCAGGTGGCCCCGTACTCCGGAGCCATGTTCGCGATCGTGGCCCGGTCGGCGAGGCCCATCTCGGCGAGGCCGGAGCCGAAGAACTCCACGAACTTCTCGACCACGCCCTTCTTGCGGAGCATCTGGGTCACGGTGAGGACGAGGTCGGTCGCGGTCGCGCCTTCGCGGAGCTTCCCCAGGAGGCGGAAGCCCACGACCTGCGGGGTCACCATGTAGAGCGGCTGGCCGAGCATCGCCGCCTCGGCCTCGATGCCGCCCACGCCCCAGCCGAGGACGCCCAGGGCGTTGATCATCGTGGTGTGCGAGTCCGTGCCGACGAGGGTGTCGGGCAGGGCCACGGTCTCCCCGCCCTGGGACTGGACGAGGACCCCCTTCGCCAGGTACTCGAGGTTCACCTGGTGGACTATGCCGGTCGCGGGCGGCACCACCCGGAAGTTGGCGAAGGCCTTCTGGCCCCAGCGCAGGAACTCGTAGCGCTCGCGGTTCCGCTCGAACTCGATCTGGGCGTTCCTCCGCAGTGCGTCCGGCGAGCCGAACTCGTCCACCTGGACCGAGTGGTCCACCACGAGGTCCACCGGCACGAGGGGGTTGATCCGCCTCGGGTCGGCCCCCAGGCGCTCGACGGCCGCGCGCATCGAGGCGAGATCCACCACCGCGGGGACGCCGGTGAAGTCCTGGAGGATCACGCGGGCGGGCATGAACGGCACCTCGACGTCCTTCGGGGCGGCCGCCTTCCACCCGCCGAGGTTCCGCACGTCGTCCGCGGTGACGAGCTCGCCGTCCACGCGCCGGAGCACGGCCTCCAGCAGCACCTTGATCGAGAACGGGAGGCACGCGAGTCCGGGGGCGACATTCGTCCTCTCGAGGGCGTCGAGCCTGTAGATCGTGGCCCGGCCGAATCCGGTGTCGAGGGTGGAGCGCGCGCCGAATGCGTCGGTCTTCATGGCCTTCCTCTCCGCGGGGCAGTCCTGAAGCTTATACCAGCGCGAGGAGGGGCCGAGACCGCGGGGCTTTCGGGATCGTAGAAGCGGAGCCTTCGCTCCGCGGCCTCGCGGATGCCGACCCGGCGCGACACCCTGACTCGGCGCGGCCCCGGCCCCTCCCGCAGCGTGAGCGGGGCGCCCGGCTCGAAGAGGTGACGGCCCGAGAGCCGCGTGTCGATCCGCAGCGCGCGGCAGAGCCTTCCCGGGCCGCGGCAGGCGTCGGCCGCGAGGCCACTCCCGGGGACGGGCTCGGCCGCCCGCACGAGCACGCAGCCGGCCGTGTCGGGGCCGTCCACCGCCAGGTTGAGGCAGTGGTACATGCCATAGACGAAGTAGACGTAGAGGGTGCCGGGCGGGCCGAAGAGCGGCTCGGTCCGCGGCGTGCGGCCGCGGGAGACGTGGGCGGCGGGATCGCTTGCGCCGAGGTAAGCTTCGGCCTCGACGATGCGCGCGGCCCGCGTCCGGCCGCGCTCGCGGCGGACGAGAAAGCAGCCGATCAGGCCACGCGCGGCTTCGGCGGTTGGGCGCGAGAGGAGAGCCCGGAGCCGAGCCTTCTCCCCCCGCGCGCGTGAGCCAAGGCGGTGCGCTCGAGCGGGAGGCACGCGGCGCAGTATAAACGGCGCCGCGTGCCGACGCTCAGGCCGGCTCGTCGTCCAGGCGGCGGACTGCCCTCTCCCGCCAGACGACCCGGACGGAGATCGCCCGCAGCACGCACCACGCGAGCGTCACCACCGCCATCGTCGGAAGAACGGACACCATCAAGTAGACGAATCGCATCCGTCGCTCCTCCTCTTCGGTCGTCGCACACCCCGAACGCCCCCGAGGCCGCTCCCGCCCCTCGCGCCGTCGGGCCGCGAGTGCGGACGCTAACGATCCGGTCTGGAGGAGGGACAGCACCAGGGCCAAGAGGGCCCCCGAGCCCAACGAGAGAGCTTCAGGGTGCGGGAACACCGTCACTATACCATGGGTCGAAGCTCGAGCCAAGCCCATCCTGTCGCGGTTCGGGCGTGGATGGGGAGACACGGTGGACCGAGCCCTCTCGTGGCGAGCATGGACGCGGGGTGTTGATGGCGAGTAAATGTGGCGTCCCGGCCACCGCCAAGGCGGTCTCGCTCAACGTGACCGACCGACGTCGATGGCTACTTCCAGTAGCCCCGACTCGCCGTGACCGTCGTCTCTCGTGGGGGTATGGCTGGGAGACAGGGATTCGAACCCCGATTCCATGGTCCAGAGCCATGTGTCCTACCGTTGGACGATCTCCCAACGCGGGACACCCATCCTAGCCAAAGGTCCGGCGGATTACAACGCTGCTCGTCCCGTCGGCGCGCCTCGCCCCTATAATCCGCCATGCTCCGTGGAGTCTGGCGTGAAGCTGCGGCCGAGCTTCTCGGCACGTTCGTGCTCATCGTCTTCGGGACCGGTGTGGTGGCGCAGGTCGTCCTGAGCCGCCGTGACCTCGGAATCCCTCTCAGCATCCACCTCGCCTGGGGTCTTGCCGTCACGCTCGGCATCTACGTCTCGGCCGGCGTCTCCGGGGCGCACCTCAACCCGGCGGTCACGCTGGCCCTCGCCGTCCTCCGCGGATTCCCCTGGCGCAAGGTGCCAGCGTACGTCCTCGCTCAGCTCGCCGGAGCCTTCGCGGGAGCGGCAGTGACCTTCGCGACCTACCGCGAGGCCTTCGATGCCTTCGACGGCGGCCTGCGGCGGGTCGTCGGTGAGAAGGCCACCGCCGGCGTCTTCGCCACCTACCCCCAGCCGTTCCTGAGCGTATTCCCCGGCGGCTTCGTCGACCAGGTCGTGGGCACCGCGCTCCTGATGCTCGGGATCTTCGCGATCGGCGACCGCCGCAACGCCGGCCCGGCCACCGCCGGGCCCGTCCTCGTCGGTGCCCTCGTCGCCCTCATCGGGATGAGCTTCGGCTTCAACTCCGGCTACGCCATCAACCCCGCCCGCGACCTCGGGCCGCGCCTCTTCACTGCTGCGGCCGGGTGGGGGAGCGAGGTCTTCCGGGCCGGGGGCGGCTGGTGGTGGGTGCCCGTCGTCGCCCCCTGCCTCGGAGGGCTCCTCGGCGGCTGCTTGTACGACCTCCTCGTCACCCGTTACCACCCCCCCGTGACGGCCTGAGCGGCAATCCGTGCTGGGCCTCCTCCTCTTGCTCGCGGGCGCCTCGCCCGTGCCCGACGAGAGCCGCCAGTTGGTCCTTTCGCTGAGCGCCAGCTGGGACCAGACGCGCGCCCTGCTGCAGGCCTACGAGCGGTCCGCCACGCAGGCCACTTGGACGCCGGTAGGCGCGCCGTTCGAAGCCTCGCTCGGCCGCGCGGGTCTGGCCTGGGGCCGCGGCCTCCACCCGCAGGGCCTCGAGGGCCCCCAGAAGCGCGAGGGCGACGGCCGCTCGCCAGCCGGTGTCTTCGACCTTCGCCTCGTGACCGGCTACGCGAACGCCGCCGTCGCCGGCTCCCGCCTGCCCTACCGCGAGGCGACGGCCACCCTGCGCTGCGTGGACGACGCGCGCTCGTCTCGCTACAACCAGCTCGTCGACGAGGCGACGGTGACCAGAGACTGGTCTTCGGCGGAGGACATGCGGCGGAAGGACGACCTCTACCGCCTCCTCGTCTGGGTGGGCCACAACGACGCGCCGGTCGTCCCCGGCGGCGGGAGCTGCATCTTCCTCCACCTGCGCGAGGGGCCGGAGGCCACGACCT